>Ga0206819_10008_pt3 | contig 75274 bp, 67 predicted proteins | sample Alteio_BWOrgCont_87_FD_152855 | JGI IMG/M metagenome (GOLD analysis project Ga0206819, IMG submission 152855) | Enriched cells from forest soil in Barre Woods Harvard Forest LTER site, Petersham, Massachusetts, United States -... | ecosystem: Environmental > Terrestrial > Soil > Temperate forest >... | reverse complement strand
CTGGCGGTGTGAGCGGTGATTTCGGATTCATGTATTTTACGCAAAACAAATACGCTGATGCCGAGCCACTGCTGCTCGAGTCAATCAAGCTGTACGAGGCATATCCAACTCCGCTCACCAACAATGGACTGATCACCGACTACATGTGCCTATCACTAATTCGAGACGCAGCCGGCGATAAAGCCGCTGCAGGAGCGTACGCCAAAAAGCTTGTCGATCTCGCCCTCAAAGAACACCAGCCATCGCCGAAGTAGGTTTTAGCGATGCGATCCAAGAATCTCAGTGTAGCGGCGCGAACAATTCGGCGTCTTCACGGGAAACTGTGCGTGCGGGTACGAGCAGTTCGACGCCGGGAAATTCCATATGCAATCTGTGCAGATCAGATTCTAAATAGTGCGACTGAGGCAGCGCCATCGTCTTAAGATGACTGCCCTTTAGGGCGAGCAAGTCGCTTACTCTAAGCTTCGTGTCATCGAGATACAGAGTTTCTAGCGCCTTCATCCGCTGAATGGCTGCCAGTCCCTTCGCTGTGATGCGATCATCTCTGTCTATCTTCAAAAGTTGCAAATGTGGCAGTTTGGCAATCTGATAAAGCGCCGTATCGTCAATCTGTGTCTTACTCAGTACCAGTTGTTTCAAAGATTGGAAATGAGATATGGCTTCTACTGCATCTGGAGTGAGGTCGTTGAAACTCAATGTTAGCCTTGCCAACTTGCTCATTCCTTGCAATTTTTTGAAGCATGTTCCTTTGATGCCGCAGTTTGCTAATGACAGTTCTTCGATATTAACGAGCGGTTTGAGCTTTTCCAAACCCGCATCCGTGAGCTCTGAAAAATCCAGACCAATGACTTTGATTCCGACCAAGTGAGACAAGGGACCGAAAAGCTTGTCGTCCGTGCCCATTTTCGAGAATTGGAGCTGCTCGAGAGCATTCGGATCGAGCGCCTGCAAACACTCAGGTTGTTCTGACAAAGCGTAGCTGGCTTCCAGGCTGAGGCGTGTCTTCGCAGGAACCTTCACGACCCCGCGTGCCTGAGTGATGAAGCGGGTCGGAGGGTCCTGGTTCGGACTGCTTTTCTCGCCCAATTCAAACAGTGCTCCGGCAGAAAAGTTGGCAGGGAAGTGCAGGGTGCGGATTGCTTGAGGTGCTGGTGCGCTTTTCCGTTCAGGATTTGCGAAGGCGGCGGAGTTGTTGCTGCCCGTTGCAAACGAGGCGAATGAAACCAATGACAGCAAGATAGTCATAGAATTCTTCATCAGTTGATCATGATGTGTTGCCGTCGACAGTGTCAATGATGAACTTTCAGATCTGTTACAGGCGCGGCAGAGCTGCCGGCCTCACACACAGCATTGCTCGTCATTCTATCTAGGCCGCGATACATCGTTCGGCTTGTTTCACCGCAGCGTACTGCGATTTTAGTGTTTCCTTGGGCCGACCAGCTCACCTTTGATGTTGGTGTTGAAAGGGACGTCGAGTGTTTCACCTGTGCCTGTGTTGATTTTGACGAGGCCGCGGAATTGGGAGGCAAACAGTGCTTGAGTGCGAACCCCTTCTACCTGGGCGTACTTTCCGAGCTTTTGACCGAGAATGGAGTCAAAGTTGTCGAGGTCGACGCCGTTGTGGACACCTGCTTTGTTCATCGCACCCAGGACGGCTTGCGCTTTTTGGTCGTCGGATAGAGTCTTGTTCATTACTGCCAAAGCCGCGTCTTCCGCTGCTCGATTGTAGATCTGCTCCGTCTTCTTGTCTGGAAACTGCGGAGCACCATCAGCATTCGGTGTGGATTCAGTGCGTGACTTTGATGCGTCGTTTGGAGAATCGCTGTAACCATCGCGACCGGTCTTTGGGCTGACGTCGGATGTGGGTGATTGCGAGTTGGACTCTGACCCCACACGTTCTGGTGCAATAATGCCGCTTGCGTTCACTTGCCCACTGGAATCGGTGATGGAATAGGCGTTCTGCTTGAAGTGAAGCAGCATTGAAGAATGCACGGTATCGATATGCAACGCGGATCCATCAGACTTCAGTTGGTCGTTGAGCGCACGCTGGAATGTGTCTTCTGCTTTCATTCCTGACGCGCCGCCGCCGGCAGAAGTGTAGATGTTTTCAAATGTCAGCGCCAGGGAGTTTCGTACATCGTCGCTTGAAGGTAGTTCAGTCTCAATCTTCCTTGCTAACGACGGAACGACCTTCATGTATTCGTCATACAGATTCTTGGATGGCGGCAGCGCTGCCTGTCCATCATTGGCGTTGTTAGCGAGTTGATCTAAAGACACCATGTGGAATCCTCGACAGGTCTGCTCGAGGTCCGAAGCTTCGGACCGTCTAAAACCTTTCGGCTGGTAATGAATAGCGGGATACGACCAATCTATCAAAACTTCCAATGACAGCCAAGAATGCGATTTCACAACTCGGAAACAATGGGACCCTCAAAGCCCCATAAGTCGTCGAAACAGCGAAATATTTTATAGTTGTCAAAGGGGCGCTTGGGCGATCGTCACGCAGTCTGCACTGAAACTTTTACCGATATCGGTAAAAGTTTTGGGACAGGGGTGGGCATTCAGGCGATCCGTCATCAAGTACCCGTGCTTTCGACCGCTTCCTTCTATATCGGAATCCAAGGGTCAGTGGAAAGAGGTTCTGCCGCTGCACCGCATAGGTTCACCAGCTGATTTGATCGGTTTCGTATTTTCCCCAATTACAGCCACGCGAATCCCAATTAGGATTGGAAGTCTTCCAGCGCTACCCAAAATTCTCTCTCAAGCAGGTATTTGCACCATGGGAAATCCTATTGTCCCTCTCGAGCGTTCCATTGCTCAGACAGACATAACTCTTGCTGCCTTACGAGAACCCGTCCTTGAAGCTCTTCTCAAGGAAGGACGCTCGTCAACTTTCACCAGCACTGCTCACCGCAACGGCAATGAATTGACTATCGAGACAACAGGAAAGGGCATGCAGCCAAAGGTTATGAACATAACCGGCGACCTTCAAGACTCGAGCCCTCTGTTCAATCCGATGGATCCGAGTTCTGTGAAATTGCCCAATCCAGGTGCGTACCTTGTCGGCAACTTCACCATAACGGACGGAAAGCATAACGTGATTGAGCGAGACAAATACAACTTTTTCGCATCGCACGTTGATGATTGGTACTCGCGACCGGACAAGGCAACCATCGCTTATACGAGAATGAATGCGGACGGCACGCCGATCACTAGATATGAACCTGCTCAGTCGACTGAGAAAATTCAAAACGGTCAGGTTGTCTATGATGCCAACGGACAGGCGATCCGAGAAGCTAGCCCCACAAACGGTGCGCCAAATTGCCAGGCAGAAAACATCGGCAATCCGGGGAACCATAGACGTGAAAGCGAATACATCATTCATGATGCAAAATTGGGCGATTTGAGTTACAACGAAACTCAAACCACCGAAGGCCAACACTATTACCGCAGCGTCGTCAGAGATATGCAAGGCAAAGTGCTCGGCATTGTCGAACAATCATTCCAACTCGACGCCAATGGCGACATTATCAGTGCTACGACCAGTGCGCGAAAACCGGTGCAGGTCAAACGTCAATGAGTTGATGCCATGCTAACTTGCCGGAACGTGCTGGCTCTGGTTTTGCTGAGTGGGCTGCGATTTGGCACAAATGAGGGCGGCAATTGAGGAGATGAGGATCAGGTAAGCTGTTGCTTTACCACCTGAACGGCAGAATTCTCCGACGGCTTCCGGCCCCTTTCTGGCGGCATCGAGCGCATCGGGCAGATTGTCGTTGAGCGCGGAGCGAACGCTGGAGACAGCGGCCGGATCATTTGCTGCTAGTTTTGTCTGTAGTTGTTGCAGTTGCGTCAACTCTTGATTCAGTTCGGCAACTCGAGCAGGATTTTCTCCTGATTTTTCCAAGCTCGCCAATTCGTCCCGGCGCTGCGAGATCGCGCGTTCTGCCAACTCAGCATCGCTCAGTTTCGTCTCTCCGAGCATGATCCCGCTCTCCGTGATTCTCAGTTCCGGCGCGCCGTCGATGCCTGTTTGTAAGAGAGTGCCTTGGCCTGCAGTTTTCGAGGCGAGCTCGGGAGACACTGTCGGCGACTCAGGCATCCTCTGTAACGCGCGGACTCTATCGGATAATTGTCGAAGTGAAATAGCGGTGCCCGAGACCGGTTGATCGGCCGGCATCAGTTGTGATTTGAGTTCCGCGAATTGGATGAGCGTTTCGCGCGCCGCGTCCTGTGCAGAAAGCCCGGGCGCCAAGCGGATCTCATAGGTGAGATCGGACAAACGTAATTTAGCTCCTGTTTGTGTAACGACCACGTCTGACTCCGGATTGTTTGGATTGAGAATCAGGTTCTTGATTTGGATTTCTGCGCCTGACCGATCTCGCAGGACCAGACCCGATTGTTGACCTGGAGTTGCGCAGACAATTCTGGTTTGGTCGAGAGCCCGCTGAAACCTCGCGCTCTGCGTACCCTGACCCCATTCAAACTCATTGGTCAGAACCATCTTACCGGCATCGCTGAGTTGCTGCGAGAACTCAGGTGATTGTGGATCTGTATTGGACGTAATGAAATCCAAGTACGCCTTAATCTGCTGGTCGGTCAACCCAACTGAAACCGAATCCGAAGAGTCAAATTGATTTGGATTGCCAGTGCTTTCTGGCTTGGATTGGCGCTCTCCGGGCGTGGTGCTTGTGCCCCGCTTTGTATCACCTGCAGTGCTGCCACCATCTGTTTCACCGGGCTTAGCACCGCCGCCGCCACCTTCGTCGTTACCATTATCCGGCTTGGCACCGCTGCTGCCGTGATCCTGATCCTCGCCCCCGCGCGACCCAAGGAACACCTCGTAATCCTGCACCAACTTGCTGCCGCCACTTGCATCGTCCATCTTGAGGAAAAACTGTCCTGTCCCTTTCTTGCGGAAATATTGGTGAGTTTCGCCGTGCAGGTAGATTTCAACTTGCTGATAATCTGAATTTGGAAGGCCCAGCTGCTCCGCCTCGCTGCGGGTAAGCGGCACGACGTTGCGTTCGAGTTCCTCTCCTCGTCCACCCTGCATTAGGATGGACGAACCATCTATTTCTCCGATTTTTACGGCACCAAGCTCGTTCTCCGCCGCTGCCCAGCTCTTTTTGGCGGGCAATGCGATCGGCTGATCCGTTTTACCCCCACCGCTAGTGGTGTCAGCTGCAATTGGCTTCTTGGTGCTCCCAACCAGTTGATGTCCTGGATAGGTCGCCGGTTGAATATCTGCCACTTTAATCCCGGCGATTGTCACCACATCATTGCTGTTCAAAACAGCGCGTCTGTGCCCGTCTATGCGCTCGTTGTTAACGTAGATGGCAACGGAGTCTGACCCGTCCAACAGCAGCATACCGTTGTCCAGATAGCGCAACTTGGGAGGGTCGTTGCCGGGCCAGGTCGCGTCCTCTTTGCCGGTTAGCTGCGCCCTGGTCAGATGACCGCTGCTGTCAATTGTCAGTCCCTCGCCGCGCCCAAGCGGCATTGGCTTTTGACCGACGTATACACCTTGCGCCGGAAGGATCGCTTGTTCTAGAGAGAAGAACTTCGAACCGCCGATGCTGATTTGATCTTCGCTCGAAATCGGCACCCAATCTTCGCTGCTTGTAACGTGCATCTCGGTTGCGTCGCTGCGCTTGATCCAGGCGCCTTTCTCTTCGCCGCCCGGCAGCATCCTTATGAATGCATTACCGTGATCGTCGACTCGCAAAACTGCATGTGAATCGGCAAGCTCCGCGCCGCCGACATTGAGGTCGCCTCGGCGTCCAATCACGACTTCGTGGTCAGGTCCAAGGGCTGCGCCATAGTTCGAATTCACTTTGATGATGCGCCCATTCGGATGCACGTTGAAGTCCGAGGTCCGATATTCCGTCGGCAACTGTGCTGGTGTCAGAGTGATCTCTCCCGCCCCCTTGGTACCTGGTGTCCCGACTTGTATCTTGTCTTGCGGCTTGAGGTAATGCTTGACGCCTGGCTCGAGCGCTTGTCCGTTGATGAGAATCGGCCCTTCTGATGCGACCAGTTTGTCGCTCCGGGCAACGCGCTGTCCGTCGATGACATAGACGCCTTTCTCGTCGAAGCCGGATCGCAACTGGCTGGCGGTGCGGTGCCAGAAGCGCCCTAACAGGGTGTCTCCATTCAGGGGCGTGTCAGTCGTTCTGTAGCGCGGATTCCCATTTGAGGCTGGTATATCGATCTTAAAAGCATATTGAGATGCCGGTTGTTGCTCGACGGCGTGAAAGTTGCTGCCGCCCAGACTAAACTGCTCGCCAGACTTGATTTCGAATGCAACTGTCGACTTACCTGGGTGGAACGCACGGATCTCGCCGTCCGCAGCTTTGATATATACAGATCCATTCTCGTTCAATCCCGACAATGTCACCTTGCCTGATTTGTCGATGCTAACCCGCGCCTGTTGCTCACCTGCACCGCCGACGGTATCACCATCTTTGACCGCCTTGCCGTCAATGAATGTCACAGCCGCCGGTTCGGTGCTGTCGCGATTGATCAAGTCGCGCTGCCGGGCGAGCCGATCTCGCAGTGGTGCGCTGTATTTCCATCCTGCATAAACACCCAGGGCACCAAGCACCAGGACGCCAATCTCTTTCAACCCGTCGTGCGACCCCGGCTGTACCTTGAAATCGGCTGCACCAGGCGCGGCGGTGGTGGGGCCGTTTTTACCGGCATCTTTGAGCGCCGCGTTAACTTGAGCGATTTCAGCAGTGATCTTTTGAAACTGCTCGGCGTTGATTTCGATTTCTTTAGATTTAGTGAAACCGGTGATTGGTTCCGATGCCACCACTGTGATGGTGCCGCTGCCGTCATCGTTCTTTTTGAGATTGAGAAATTGTACGTCGGCAGTAACCCATGGCAAAGGTATGTGGTATTTGTTTTTACCGGGGTCTACTTCGACGTGAATGCCTGAGATGTTGTTGATCGTAATTGAGCCGTTCGACTCAGATTCGAGCGTACCGCGCACCTGGGAATCGATAGTTATTTTGCGGCAGCCCGTGCTGGCGTCGAAAGTCAGTTGTAAGGCACTGGGACGTTCAGCCAACAGGTAGATCAGTCCGTCGTCGTCCGGATGCATAGACACTCGATCGAAAGCGCCGGCGCTCAGCAGCCGGGATATATCCGGGCCGAGCCGGTCAAAGTCTTTCGCGCCGTATGAAACATCATGCGCAGGCACTGAGATCTGCAGGCCACTGTCTTGAGGCGGCGCCCCTGGTCTGGTAGCAGATGCAGTGCCCTCGGACCCGAGTACTGTTTTGGCAGCGACAGAATTATCGCCGAACAAACCCGCTTGCCTGAGTGTTTCTGCCGTCGAAGCGGCGTCGCCGTTCGAGCGTCCTTCAGCAGGCGCATGCGGGTATGTGATGTTTTCTAAAAACGAAGCCATGGCCAAATAGAATGCGCGACAAAGCCAAGGATCAGACACATGGGGTGGAAAGGAGCGATTTTTCCGCATCATAAGAGCTAACTGTGTTGCTTTGGTGAGCAGACAGTTTCGGCGATGGCAACGACAAAAAAACAAGGGTCGGGATTACCCGATCCTTGCGATTTCTGATACGCGTGTCTTGTTGGGTGACTGCAGGCTACTGCGCTTGCACGTATCCAGGAGGTGCTGGTTGCATCGGCATCGGTTGCGGCGTTACCGGAACTGGGTGTCCTGTGACTATCTGCTGCGGTCCGTTGCCGCTGTGGTCTTCTCTAATTTGGTTGCGCAGTCCATTTTCTTCTTGGTTGAGTTGTACTTGCTCACCATGTGTGATGTAGCCACCATTGGCGCGAGCATCTGCTTGTTCTTGTTGTCTGATGCCACGATCCTCAGCCTCAAGGTTTTTATATTGTCCATCAAGATGCCCTTGGTCTCTATTGATCGAATAATTCAGGTTGGCATCGCGGCCAAGAACTTCCGCGCGCCGAGGATGATTTTGCACGAACGGATTGTTCGTATTGTCCATTTTGATTTCCTGATTCATTGCGTTTTCTTCGCGGTTCAGTTGTCCTTGTTGTCCTCTGGTGATGTAACCGCCGTTGCGGCGCGCATCAGCCTGCTCTTGCTGGCGAACTTGCCAGTCTTGACGCTCGAGTTGACCGTAGTGACCATTAAGATGACCGTAGTCATTGTTGACTCTGTTATTGATGTTGTTGTCTCGGCGCAATACTTCCGCGCGGCGTGGATGCTGTTGCTGCCAATCTTTGGCATCGGCTGGTTTGGCACCGGCGACTAACAAAATTGCGCAAGCAACAGGTATCGAAATCTTCGTGATCTTGATTGAAGTTTCGCTCAACATTTTTCTCACTCCATGTAAACGTCCTTCGGAACAGGCTGAGAATATCCGTGCTGCATGCAGATTTTGTGAAGTGTGAAAAGCGTGACAGCATCAGGTTTTTCGTTTTTTCGGCAGAGCGAGTTTGTGCAGCCCACTGCACAAATGGCTGCATGATTTCGTTGTCTTGTACGCAGCTATTGGCTGTTCATCAAGGATTTGACCGGCTATTCGCGACGACGACGGCATACTGCCATTCACAAATTTGACACTGAAACTTGACACCAGGGCCGGTATGTTTGGTGGAATTTTAATGGCAAACCTGCCAGCAAACACGGGATTTCCCCTCTCAAGCCCAAACGAATTGGATGGTCGAAATTCAGGAACTCGAACAAGCAGCGAAGGCAAGGCGGCGAGGAGCCGTCGCAGCCGCAGCGGATGAACAGAGCGGAGGAGGCGAGGAACGAAGCCGACGGAGCGATTACAAACGGATCATGCAAGGCGGCAAGGAGCCGTTGCAGCCGCAGCGGATGAACAGAGCGGAGGAGGCGAGGAACGAAGCCGACGGAGCGATTACAAACGGATCATGCAAGGCGGCAAGGAGCCGTCGCAGCCGCAGCGGATGAATAGCGGATTCGGGCGCTATTGAAACCTCACCGGAACGGACTTCTGTCACCCGAAAGGGGGCTGAGCCTCTTGACTAACTAGTCGAATTCGGGGTATGTGAAAAGGAGTGTAGTCAAACTAGTACAGCGTCGGCGATAAAAGCAGTCACTGGAGAACATTTTGCAGCAATCCGGCCACGCCAGCGAATTATTGAAAACTGCGCAGATCGAATTTCAGAACGGCAACTATGAAAGGTCTGCCACGCTGCTTCTGGCTGCGACAAACGAGAACGAGCGCCTTTTGGGCACACATGATCCCGTTGTGCTTGAGGGGCTAGAGATGCTTGGAGATGCATATTTAGGTATGGGTCAATACGATGACGCGGCGACGACCTACCAGCGTGTCATTGAAATCAAGGAGAAGGTGGCAGGTCCTAACTATGTGGCAATTGCGCACCTATTGGTCAAGGTAGCCAAGAGCTATGAGCGTGCTGGAAACGCCGATGTGGCGCAGTATTGTTACGATCAGGCTTTGAACTTATGCGAACTGCGGCTGCCGCCCAAACATCCCTATGTGGCCGAGGTGCTCGAGCATTATGCGCAACTTTTGCACAGCACCGGTGCTGATCCGGCCAAGATCCATGCCTTTGAGCGCATGGTGCAGCAGCTCACCGGGCGCCATCCTTCGGACCCTGCTCCAGAAACAACGGAGATGCGCGAGCCGCTCAATTTGACGCCGAACCCGCCCAAGTTGCGGGCGCGGGACTTCAAGCAGAGTACATTCAAGCAGATGGCTGTAGATGAAGTGCAAGGTGTGATTCGCGACAAATGGCAGATTCTGGCAATCGTGGTTGTTCTCGCGGTTGTGCTGTGGATTTGCTACATGATTAAAACCACAGCGATGCACAGCTCTTTGCCGCTGCACTGAGTGACGGTTTTATTGCCAGGGTAACGATGAACCGAAAGTTATTTATAAAGCAATGCGCTTGCCGCAGCCGGCTTCGCTCGAGGCGCAGGACTGCCGGATTTGTGGCGCGATCCGTTTTATTGTAAAGTAGATGCGCTTGGTGGCAGTCAAAACGCTGTAAGGAACAGTATTCATATATGCAAGCTGTCGTCAATCAGCGGGGCGGTCTGCGTTTTCGCTGGTTGTTCTCTAAAACAATCGATCTCTCGATTTTCTATCTGCCGGTTTTGTTGGGATTTCTGGCATACGGTTTGCTGCAGTCTGATTTCTTCGGTCGGGCAGTCTTCTTCTCTTTCCTGCTGTTTCAAGGCTTTGGCTTGTCCGAATTCCACATCGGCACAACGTGGTTTCATTACCTCGACCGGCGAAATTGGCATTACTACACAGAATCTGCAGACAATCGGCGCACCTTTCTGATCGCTCCCACTGCCTGGATACTGGCGACCACCGTTGCTCAGATATTCATTCCCAAGTTGGTTTTTTCTTTGTTCTTGATCTGGACGATTCAACACCTGGTACAGCAAAATGTCGGTATTTTACTCTTGCATCACGGCGACACAGACGCCCGTGTCGAGCGCAACCTGGAGGTTCGAACCCAGCACTGGGCAGCGATCGCCTTCAGTCTGTTGTTCGTCCGCCGGATGGTGCCTTACAATCATTTTTACGATGTCGTCTTGCAGGTGCTGATCGCGGCGTCGTCAATCGTGGCTGTTGTTCTGGTGTCGAAGTATGTCGGTTCGCTGCGGCGCCAGGTACGTGAAGGCGCGCTTCTGAACATGCCTGCGCTTGCCTTTTGGCTGGTCTCGATATTGTTCATTCTGCCGCTCGCGTTCATCGGTAAAGAATTGCGCCAAGCCCTGTTGATACCGCAGATGGTGCATTGGTTTCAATATGTCGGTTTGAATTTTGTTTTGGTGAGCAGAAAATACAACTCAGCCAAAACATCGACCGAGCTTCCTGTTGCCAGGCCAATCATGCTGTTCTTGCTCACAGGAGCGAGTGTGGCAATCGCTATGTTGCTCGCTTATTACGTAACTGATTTGCACATGGTTGACGGTCTGGCGCTCAACCTGGTCGTCGGCTCCTTGTACGGCATCGGGTTCGCACACTACTGGCAGGATGCGTTCATTTGGAAATTCAGGGAACCGTTTAATCGACAGATGATGCTGCCGTTTTTGCGGCCGGTGGCGATTGCTAGAGCAACAAAAGACGCGCGAGCATCCGAGCGTGACCTGGTGCACTCAGGTTCAACGGATTGAATCGGATCAGTGTGCTTTCTTCTTGCGCAGATCGTCGTCAGCGAGGAGCACGTCTTTGATCGTAGTGCGCAGCTGATCGAAGGTGTCATGCAGGTCTTCTTCGAGCTGCGCCCGATCTTGCTGGCACTTCTCCACTTTCATTAGTACAACAGTGAGAAACTTATCGTCTGGATGTCCGCGCAACTTGGCGTACGTGTGATCTGCTTCTTGCAGCTGGAAATGCGCCTTGCCCAGATCGTGCGTCATCGTCTGCGCAGACTTTATGTCTTGCAACAGCCACCAACCTGCGCATCCTTGCATTTTATTCAAATTGACAATGATCGTCTGGGCGCGATCAAACTTCGGCTGATCCTCGGCGCTGGATCCGTGCGTGAGCAAGACCGTAGCGCAGGCTGTCAATGCCACTACGAACATACAAAAATAACTGCGCGTGAAATGCCGTTTCGCTTGCATACCGTCTTCCTGTAATCTGTGCTGTATGAGTGTACAGGATGCGCCGGTTTGTCTGAGCCGCCTGAAGTTACACTTATCAACTGTGCAGCAGTTTGCCCGCCCAGCCTATATACTTTTGGCAATGAATTTTCAGGATGCGAATGTGGTTTCGTTCGATCGAAAAGCCGCCGTTGTTTCACCGGCAGCGAAAAGATGCATAGCCTGTCTTCTGGGCGTTTCCCTTGGCACTTCGGCGCTAATTCCGTTTCTGGCATCTTCACCATCTTTTGCCCAGCCAGCGCCTGCTTTCACTCCAGTGCCTTCTGCGGCGCCGCAGACAATGTCCACACTGTCGCCGCCGGAAGCGGGTTTTGAACTGGTCGATCCATCGAGTAAGAGCGTTGATGCCGATGCCGATCCGTTTCAACCTACGGTGAAAGAGCAGATGGAATCCGGCGATATGGCAATGCAAGATGATGATTTTGAAACGGCAATCCAACACTACAAGGACGTGCTCAAGAACGATCCTGACAATCTATCTGCCCGCAACAATCTTGCTGTTTGTCTGAAACGGGCTGGCCACGCTGAAGAAGCTGTAAAACATCTGGAATATGCGCTGAAAATGCATCCTAATCAAGCGGAGTTATACAATAATCTTGCTACTGCGTATCTGGCGCAGGGTGATTTCGATAATGCGATGAAAAGCTGTTATCACGCGATTCTGCTCAAAGCGGATTATCCGAAAGCTCACTACAATTTGGCGCACATTCTGGCATTGCGCGCTGATTATAACTCGGCTGTGACCGAGTATCAGGAGGCAATCAGGCTCAATCCGGACGATCGCGACTACCATCGCGATCTGGGTGAAGCACTGGAACGACTCGCCAGGTTTGACGATGCTTTGCTCGAATACAAAGCAGTGCTGCATGCCGGCGACAGCTCAACTGCGTTGATGCTGCGCATCGCTCGCTGCTACAAGCAAACTGAGAGGTACGAAGAGGCAAGAGCAACGGTGGCGAAGGTGCTTGAACGTGAGCCCAAAAGCGTAGAAGCGTTGAATCAGATGGGTGTCATTCTCTGGAAGCTGGGACGCACTCGCGACGCGGCGTTGACGCTGGAAGAAGCGCTCAAAATCGAGCCAAATTACGCGCAAGCGCGCAACAATCTCGGCATCGTCTTTTATGGACTAAAACAGTACAGCGATGCTGTCAACGTTTGGAAACAAGCACTGACACTGAAGCCCGATTATTCTGCTGCGCATTACAACATTGCTACCGCGTTGTATCAAGCCGGGCAGTATCAACAAGCATGTGATGAATTCAAGCTCTGCCTCAAGTTTAGTCCTGATGATGCCTACGCGTACAACAATCTCGGTTTGGCGCAACTCAAGTTGAGCCAGACCGAAGACGCGATTCAAGACTGGCGCAAGGCGATCGAGTTGAACCCGGAGCTGGCCCAAGCTTATATAAATATAGGAAAAGCCTTGCATCAAAAGCAGTCAGGGGCTGCCAACACCAAGTAGAATTTAGCGGCTAAAACCTTTCCGGTAGCGCGATATGGATGAGAGTTTCAATCTGCATCAGACGATAATTGCAGTACAACAGGCGATAGTTGCCGTTGTTTGCCATATGCTCTTCGATGCGGCAATGCACGGCCTGGTAATGGCTCTCACGCTTGGCGCCGTCGGCTTCGTGCTCAACATGCGCGAAAATAGATTTGGCAAACCGCTGATCAATGTTTGCCGCAGACTGTCCTTGTTTTGCATCATCCTCGCTTTGCCCGGCGCAGCCGCTTTGTTGCTGCAAGGACACCTGCCGCCTGCGGGGCTGTACAACGTCAACAGCATCGGCTTCGTCATCTTCTGGAGCCTGATTTGCTTGCACCTTTCAGCCGAAGAGATGAATTACTGCTTCTGGATTAAATCAACGCCGACCGAAGCGGAATAGCGCTGCGGTGCGCCCAGCCGGGCTCTGCCGTGGCTGGGGTGGATCCACAATTACTCCTAATATTGGGGCTATACTGGATTAATGGAATTGAATTTCCATTGATCGATGAGGCCCCAATGAAAAATCTGAACTTGATGGCAGTGTTAGCGTGCGCGATTTTGACCACGCCGGCGATGGCGCAGACGCGCCTTAATTCAGTCAGCGGGCCTGGTCCTACCTTCGCTTATCCGGGCATGACCTACACCACGCCCGGCGGCTCCACGATGTACAACCCGATATCACCCTACGCTCCTTATTCGCCGACCAACCCGATGAACTATGGCTACGGCACTCCCGGCTACGGTTACGGGTACCCCGGCGCTATGTACGGCGTGCCGACCGCGCTGAATAATGGCTTTTATCGTTTCGGCGGTGGTCCAATGGGCGTTAACATGTGGCGCTCGCCGTCCGGATACTACTATCCGTGGGGTGGTGGTGGCTATTCCACCAATACAACGACGATTCTCTACGGACCGCAGACGGCAGCTGCGCCGCAAGCCCAACAGCCGCCCATTGCCACGATGATTCGCGACATGCTCAGTTATATTGATGAGTCCAAAGAGAAGAAACGGTTAGACGATGGTGACTACAATCATTTGCGGCAGCGAATCATCGATTTGCAGAGCAAAGAGAGCCTGCTTATGTCCAACGGCGGCGGCGCGCTCGAGCAGCAAGACGAGCAGCAGCTGCGCGCCGATCTAGACTCGGTCTCAAGAGAAATCACGCAGCGGGTCAAGCCGGTGCAATGAGATAGTATCACCGGCGGTGGCATCTCATTTCAGGCGGATTTTTCGAAGCCATCGAGGTCGTACTTGGTTGATAGCTGTTCGAAAAACAGCCGTCGCAATTCAGATTGTGCCTGGCTGAGCGGCTTGCTCGCATCGAGGATTCGCCAACGCTGCGGCTCTTTCTTCGCCAACTCCAAGTACCCTTGTCGGACCTTGAGATGAAACTCCAGAGCTTCACGTTCAAGTCGATCGTGACCGCCTGGATGCAGCCTGGCAAGCCCTTCGCTGCTCTCGATGTCAAAAAGAATCGTCATTTCCGGCATTAAGCCGCCGGTGGCGATCTTGTTCAATTCTTCAATCAGCGCGAAGTCGATGCCCCGTCCATAACCTTGATAAGCCATCGTCGAATCGATATAGCGGTCGCAAATAACCAGTTTGCCTGCCTTCAACTCAGGCTCGATGATTTCAGCGACGTGCTGCGCCCGGTCGGCCTGGTATAGAAGCAGCTCCGACATGGGCTGAACGGGGTTTTCAGGGTTGAGGAGGATGCGGCGAATCTGCCGGCCCAGTGGTGTTCCGCCGGGGTCTCTTGTGATTACGTGCGGAATGCCGTGGATATCAAGCTGTTTCGACAGCAGTTTGACCTGCGTCGTCTTGCCCGCTCCCTCTGGACCCTCCAGCGTGATGAACGAACCTCGCTCGATATTGCCCATATATGCTGTCGCCTCTGTTCATCCGGTCCGCGCTCGGATTTCGTCCAACATTCTCGCACATCTTGCCTCTTACCTTTTTAAGCGCTCCGTCGTCTCCCTACGGTCGACTCCTCCGCGCGTACTTCGCTTCGGCTGCGACGGCTCCTCGCCGCCTTGCCTTCGCTGACTTGTCTTATGAAATTTATAGCGCTCCGGCTGCGACGGCTCCTTGGCGCCGTGCCTTCGCTGACATCCTGATCACCTGTGAGCCATGCTTAACGTGGTACTATTAAACGCACTTTGGATTCCGCACAGACCGATGCAGCGCCGCCAGGGCGCTGTCGTCCGGCGCAATAGCACTGGTGTTTTCGGGCGGATTACTGTTCAAATGTAAGCGAGGTTTTTCCCAAATGGCGCAGACTCTCATGTCACCAAAAGTCAAGGTAGACCGGAAATGGCAACTGTGGATCGACGGCAAGTTCGTTGATGGCGCGAAAGAGCGCACTCTCTATGATCCAGCGACCGGCAAGGAGCTTTGCAAGGTTGCCGAAGCAGGCAAAGAACACGTAGAAAAGGCGATCAAAGCAGCGCGCAAAGCTTTTGATAAGGGACCGTGGCCGCGTTTGACCGCGATGGAACGCGCGCAATTCTTGAACAAGATCGCCGACAAAATCGACAAGCATGCCGGCGAATTGGCCGAGTTGGAAACGCTTAACGGCGGCAAGCCGCTGCGCGAAACACAATTCGACATGGCTGATGCCGCCAACTGTTTTCGCTATTATGCGGGACTGGTGACGAAACCGACAGGTCAGTCGATTGATGTTCCGGCGGCGTCGATAACCACTGTCGTGCGCGAGCCTATTGGTGTGTGCGGTCAAATTATTCCCTGGAACTATCCGTTATTGATGGCGGCGTGGAAGCTGGCACCAGCTCTGGCTGCCGGCAATACCTGCGTGCTGAAGCCCAGTGAATACACACCACTGACAGTGATCAGATTGGCAGAATTGTTGCATGAGTTGGAACTGCCGGAAGGCGTCGTCAACATCGTTCTCGGCGATGGCCCCACTGCTGGAGCGCCGATTGCAGAAAGCAAACTGGTGGATAAGGTTGCCTTCACCGGTAGTGTCAAGACCGGCAAAGCCATCGCACAAGCTGCGCTGGGCAACTTGAAGAAAGTGACGTTAGAACTCGGCGGCAAGTCGCCGATGATCGTGTTCTCAGATTTCGATCTGGATACAGCCGTTGACTATGCTTTGTTTGCTATTTACTGCAACGCCGGGCAAGTTTGCTCAGCCGGCTCACGCATGATCGTGGAAGACTCTATCTATCAGTCGTTCATCAAGAAAATGGTCGAGCGTGCCAAGAAGATCAAGACTGGCCCAGGGTTTGATGAAGACACAGAAATGGGCCCACTGGTCAGTGAGCAACAACTGAAGCGCGTGATGGACTACATCGAAATCGGTCAAAAGGAAGGCGCCAAGCTGGAAGTCGGCGGCGATCGTCCCTCAGGCGATAAGTACGGCATCGGCTATTTCGTCAACCCGACGATCTTCAGCGATGTAAAACCTAGCATGAGGATCGTCCAGGAAGAGATCTTTGGACCGGTCGTAGTTGTTCAGCGTTTCAAGACGGAAGATGAGGCGATCGAGCTGGCCAACGGAACAGACTTCGGTCTGGCCGGTGCCGTCTTCAGCAACGATATTACACGGGCGCACCGTGTGGTGAAGGCGTTGCGGGCCGGCATCACCTGGGTGAACGGCTACCACAGCACCTTCAACGAGTGCCCGTGGGGCGGTTACAAACAGAGTGGCTGGGGACGCGAGCTGGGTACCTTCGGTCTGGAAGAATACACCGAAGTCAAACAGGTGAACATCAACCTCGACCCACAACCAATCCACTGGTTCAAGCCCTAGTTCGATCAGTACAGATCTTGCATGGGGAGGAAGCTTTCGCAGTTTCCTCCCCAATGTTTGAGAAAGCACCGGCAAGAAACAGAAGGTATGCCGGTGTCCATGATGATTACGTCGAAATGCGATTCCCGCATTTGTTTGCCGGCTTGTTGTCCATCTTCTACAAGCTCGATGAGAAAACGCTGATTGGCAAACATATCTCGCCAGGCGCAGGCGAAATCATTTTCGTTTTGGATGATCAGCATTTTTGTCATGGTATCAGTGCGCTCGCCGCGACGGAGTGGGAGATTCCGAAACCTCCTGCGCAATTCACAATACCAAGTCCAATTGCCACCATGTGGCTGCGCCCTCCCATTGTACCCGCAATGGAGTGGAACATTCGTCAACGAAAGAGCAAGAATGCTCGGGGCAAAGTGTTCATATGCATTTCACATCGCTTTGCTAGAGTGAATCCAGAGGGCTGTCGCAATTTTGGCTGCTGTCGAACCTGTTCATTGAACCTTCTAGCAGGCGAAGCTTGGTGAAAGTTGCATGAAGGTTTGGAACTACCGTTAGGCAGTTGACGCAGTCAGCGGTGCTCTCGAGAAGGTGAATTGAAAAACATCTCGCAAGCAATGACAGAATCTAAGCGTTTAAACAAACGCGCCGCCTCAGCGCTCAATTCTGGCGACTATCCTTTGGGTGAAACACTGTATAAAGCAGCTGTAGAAAACATTGTCGGTGTCCTTGACCCACTGCACGAAGACTACGTAGGAATGCTCAAAGGGCTCCGAGTCTGCCTGAGCAAGCAACACAAAGTCGATGAAGTGCAAAATGTAGACCAGATCATTTCCTCATTGTGTCTGGGGCAATAGGAACATAATCATGCTTGTACCTGGTTAGGTGCAATTTGCATTCCGCGGTGATCCTCGCCAACACACTTTGTATCTACATATATGACGACAATAATCACTAAGCGAAACACAGCCGGATCTGCCAGCTCGGACAGCAAAACTGTGGCTGATTGCACTTCCGGGCAGTTTGTCGGATAGCAGCAACTTCACTGGGTTTTCACCTTAGCCATATATATTTGCATCAATGGCCCAAATAGAATCATTCGCCTCGTCAACTTTGATCGAGTGGATCACAGCACCTCGAGCCGGCAACCTCATACTTTGGTGCGATACAGGCAATGAACAAACTACCAAAAACGGCTAAGACTCACGCTCCTCAGTTGTCGGCGGATCGAGACTATCGATTTACACGAGTTTGCACCCGGGTCGGCTCTCTTCTAGTAGTTGCCGGCGGGGCTGTTGGACTATTCAGCTGTCTTGTCAAACAGCCTTCCTGGAAAGCTTTATTTTCTAATGTCACTTGCAATACGTCGATTGCCTTCATTCTCTGTGGAGCAGCTCTACTTCTTCTAAATTACAGTATCTTATCCAGGAAGCTGTCGGCCTGGCTGGCCAGTGGATGTGCACTTTTTTTCGGATTTATCGCCTGGAGCAGCGCTGTTGTTTCTGTCTTGCATACAGACATCGCATCGCGGTTGCCGTTTTCTCAAGTTGGTCTTGCCTGTCGCAGTCAGCCAGTCGATATGGCCATTCAAACTAGCATCGGCTTGGTCGTGCTTGCTGCGGGAATCATTTGCGTCGGTTCGCGGCAAACTCGGCTGTGCAAACTGTCTCAGTTTCTCGCATTGACTGTGCTGGTTTTGGCACTTGGCGCAGCGCTCGATCACATCTACGGCTTCACCTTATTCACGAAAATTGATGCTTGGTCGCAAGTGCCTTTGCCCATTGCTTACATGTTGATTTTGGCTGCTGTGGCGTTGTTTCTTTCTAGGGCGAACTCCGGTCCTGCTGCCGTTTTCACAAGCGATACGGTCGGCGGAGTGGTGGCACGAAGAATGCTTCCCGCATCAGCTTTAACGATGGCGCTTTTCGCTACCGTGCATTTCTTCAGGCCAAATGATGAACTGCTCGTCTTTGTTTTGCTTGTATTCTTTGTGCTGCCGACTTTGGTGTGGATCGGTGCTGCTGTGCTTGATAAAGCTGCACTGGACAAGCGCCTGGCTCATGCAGATATCGAGCTACTCAATCGCCAGTTGAACTCACAGGTGCAGGAGCTGATGGCCTCCCATCGTCAGATCAATGAAGCTTTGCAGGCGCGTTCTGAATTCCTGGCCAAAGTAAGTCATGAATTGCGCACTCCTCTGAGCGGCATTCTCAGCACGACAGAGATCCTGGCGACGACCGATCTGTCGGCTGAGCAGAAAGAACTCGCTGACATCACTCTGGAGTCCGGCCAGCACTTATTGCAACTAATCAACGAAATTCTCGATTTCTCAAGGATTGATGCGCACAAGATCACGATTGAAAACTTAGACGTCGATCTGTATCTGATTTTGACCTCGGCAGTAGAATCGCTGCGCGCAAAGGCCGAGCTGAAAGGGTTGTCTTTGGTCAGCGGAATCGGTGACGATGTACCGAGAATCATCAAAGGTGATCCCGGGCGTATCCGCCAGGTGCTGGTCAACTTGATCGACAACGCGATTAAATTCACGCAGCGCGGCGCCGTGGCGTTGCAAGTGTGCTTGCAAAATCAGGTCGGCAAGCAAGAATTGCTCTTCATCGTCAAAGACAGCGGCATTGGCATTCCGAATCAGTTTGCCGACCGTCTGTTTCAACCATTCGTTCAGGCTGATGGATCGATCACTCGTCGATATGGTGGCAGCGGCCTGGGGCTTTCAATCTGCAAGAGTTTGACCGAACTGATGGGCGGAAATATCGGGCTGAAAAGCTCTATAGGAGACGGTGCTGAATTCTGGTTTACTCTTCCACTCGAACGCTCTTCGAAAGCGCCACCGTTATGTAAAACACAAAACAATCTGCGGACGATTACTACCACCACGAAAACAAACATGATTCTCGTTGTGGAAGACAATCCCGTGAATGCCAAAGTTGCTTCACTGCAGCTTAGTAAGCTGGGATACGTCGCTGATATAGCGAGGAATGGAATAGAAGCAGTCGATGCAACTTCAAAACGAGTTTACGATCTTGTTTTGATGGACGTGCAGATGCCGGAGATGGACGGACTGGAAGCAACAAGACAGATCAGGCTCCGGGAGCTGCAGACGAGGCAACACGTGCCGATCATCGCTTTGACGGCGCATGCAATGGCGTGCGATCGAGAAAAGTGTCTCAACGCTGGAATGCAAGATTATTTGACTAAGCCACCTACGCTGGAGACTCTCTCGACGGCGATGAAAAGATGGATCCCCAGGGAATCTGAGCTGCAATATGCAGCTGCCGGGTGAATCATCGAAGGTTCGTCGGTATGTGTGTCGTCACAATGCAGCGACTGGCCGAGTGACGGTTTGATATTGCGCGATGCCGAACATTAGTCTGGAAATCTTAACTGCTGCGCGTTTGATCGATCGCATTCATTGGATGTTCAAGAAAAAATCGTCTGGAGATTTGGCAGCTCCGAATGTTACAAGCCGTCGTTGAGTATTGAAGAGTCAGGCATAGACTCAATTTACAAAAAACTTCGTATTTCGGTTTTCACACAGGTTTTCACACAGTCTTTAGATGTTTAAAATATGCTAACTATAGAGCTCGCACGACACGTCAGAGAAAAGGCAGGTCCTGCGCTCTTTTGTAACAGTGGTGTCCCGAATCGAAAATCAACATAGCGACATTATGCAAAATGCCCTTTCGAAATTCAGAGCGTACCATAGAGATATCACCGTTCTGCCGCAACGATCGGCAGTGGTGTTGGCGGATTTTCCTGATGCGGTTCTAGTGCTTGATGAGAGCGGGCGCATCGTTTTTGTTAATGAGACATGCGGACGATTGTTCGAATGCGAAACATGTCAGCTGGTTGGACTCTCGTTCTGCGAACTCATGCCTTCATGGAGACCTTCGCCGGCTTTCGACATCAATATGTCTGTCGGGCACGGATTCCAGTCTTGTTGGGCCAAGACAATGTCCGGTACGGACTTTCCTGTCGACTTGACCTCTTCATGCGTTGTGGTTTTGGACAGCAATTTTGTGGTGATGTCCATCAGAGACGCTTCGACTTACTATCAACGGGTGACTGGGCTCGAATCTGCTGTCTATGATATGACGCAAATGATTGCTCATTTGAAGGGGCTCGTCAACACAGATCCCCTGACGGAGTTGTTAAATCGCCGCGGCATTGAGACTGTGCTCGTGCGGGAGCTCGCGTTTGCCCAGAGAAACCGCACCGATCTGCTCGCTGCTTTGCTGGACCTGGATGACTTTAAATCGATCAACGATACGCACGGACACAATGTCGGCGACATAGTATTAAAGGCGGTGGCGTGCACGCTGAAACAAACAGTGCGCTCGTGTGACTGGTTGAGCCGGGTCGGCGGAGACGAGTTTCTCATTCTATTGCCTGCTACTTCGTTGATTGAAGGTGCTAAAGCTGCAGAAAGAGTGAGAATGCGTGTTTGCGCCATAACCGTTCCTTTGCCTGAGGGAGAGTTGCGTGTCACCGGCAGTCTGGGATTAGTCGCTCTCTCCAAGCAGCTCTCCTCGCTCGAAGAAGTACTGGAGGCTTCGACCTCTGTGCTCAAGGCCAGTAAGTGTGATGGCAAAAATCGAATTACCATTGGCGGCGGCTCGCGCAGCGAACAAGAAGCGCTGTGCAACGTCAATCAACTCCTGGTCGATTCCGATAAATTTCACGCTGTTTCCCAACCAATCTACTTACTGGCCGACCAATCGATCGTTGGTTATGAGCTTCTTAGCAGAGGTCCTGAAGGATTACTTGAATTTCCCAATGATTTCTTCCGCGTCTCCCGCGAAAACAAGATTCTCACGACGGTAGATCTGCATTGCTTGAAAGCTTGTCTGGCTCACTCCTGCAAGCTGCCGGACAATGCTCGCCTTCATCTTAATCTGTTTCCTTCAACCATTGTCGACGTTCCTCCCGAACATCTTTTGGCGTTGCTCCAAGGCGACTCCCATCAGTTTTGTATCGAGTTGAGCGAGCGCCTACTCTTCTCCGACTCGACCTCTCTTCGGACAAAGACGCGAGCCTTGAAGGAGGCTGGGATATTGCTCGCCATTGACGATGTCGGATTCGGCTCAAGCTCACTGGAAGCATTGATTTTGCTCGAGCCGGATATCATCAAACTCGAAACTGCATTTCTGCGTGGTGTCGTGTCAGAAAAAAGCAGATACAACTCGCTTCATAGATTCGTTGATGTAGCACACGCTCTCGGTGCCAAGGTAATTGCCGAAGGTATTGAAACTAAGGAGCACTTAGAGGTCGCGCTCCAGCTCGGCATCACGATGGGACAAGGTTGGTTCTGGGGCGTCGCAGCATGATGCTCACTGAACCCAATTGAGGATTGAATCATGTTTCAAATCAAAAGATCGATCACCGACATGGATGTCGCCGAGCACAGGCGGGCTCGTCTGGAGAGCGCGGCTAATGTCCCGCAGTGCGGTCAGACCGCTTATAGGAGTGGGGAAACGCATTGCTTCGACATTCCTAGAGAATTGCCTCATTTGGTAATGCAGGAGTACCAGAGAGATATGTCCGGTGCACCGGAGAAGCGTGCGGGCAGTCAATTCTTCTCCATTCAGGAGCCGTTCGGGACACCATACCTGGCGAATTCGCTTTTCAGGCGCCGAGAGTATAGCGCTGCAGCAAGGATCTATCGCCGATTGGTGGAGACCACGACTGAAGATCAGGAAATGCTCGCATACAATCTAACCGGATTGGCCGCCACTCTTGTCGCTCAAAACAAGCTGGATGAAGCCCGCGAAGTGATGCGTAATTCCGTACATGCCATCATTAGATCAAATGGAACACGCGTGAAAACGGTTGCAAGATATCTCAATGTGTTGGCCGACATATACATGAAAGAGCATCGATATAGAGCTGCCGAGCTGCTTTTCAAGCAGACCCTCAGACTGAGGAAGAAATACTTGCCGGGCGATAACGAGAATCAGATCGATATTTTGCATGATTATGCCTTGTTGCTGCGCATACTTGATCGGTTCGATGAAGCAGAAAAGCTGGAAAAACGAGCACTCAACTTGCTGCCGATTCAGCACAATCTTTTGTTCGTCCCTACTGCGTCTGGGTTCTGAGCGATGCGTACCGAAGATCAGCCAGACTACTTAAGGGCTAAAAGCGCATGTTCACGCAACTTTCAACTGCGCCGAGCTAATCTATAAGTGTAGGCGCCCGGAATTCCGGCCCCAAACACAGTCAGTCGATTGCATGGGATGGTTGTTGACGACGGCGATATTGTCGGCATGCAGACACGCTTAGCTCCATGGTGCAAGAGTTGCAGCAGAGGTTGCCGCAGGGAGATTCCTGCAAGCGGGAGGATTGACATGTTATTCAAAGATACTTCATTCGGCACCGGGCTAAGACCTCGAGATAGCTCTCAGTTGAATTCGCCGTCGATGCGCGAAGGCAAGGTGAGTGTGGAGCTTTCCCGGGTCAGAGTTGAGCGAGAAACGGCGCACCGCCAAAAGGAATTCGGTATTGCGGCTTATTGTCCGATTGACTTCGATGAACCGCAAAGTCGAGAAAGAGCGTTAAACGCATGGTTTTTCAAGCATCAATCTTCGTGCGGCCCATCGTGGTCGAGCGAAGCCCGAGGAGGCGAGCAGAATCAGGTGCTATTGGATCACGCCTGTCACGCACTGTTCCAGGCAGCACCGGCATCATATACAGCGTGTCTGAACGATGTGTTGAAGAAAATCGAGAGCAATTGGAGCGATTCAGCTAAGAAAACTTTGGAATTCGAACATGGCGACAAATTCTGGACCTCCACCAGGTCGGAAGACAACGAACAGCGTTGTATTGACCATCAGTAAATAGTTGGTTGCGTCATTCTCAGGCACGGAGGCGCATTCAACGCGCTTTATGGATACAGGAGTTGGGAAATGTTTCAGCAAATTAACCAGCAGACTAGTGTGAGATCGATACTGGACGAACATCCTGATGCCGTCAGAGTTTTTCTCAAATACAGCGTCAATGTTCCATCAGAATGCTTTGAACGCATTTTGCATACGAAACTGGCTGTTGGCGACAATATTTGTCTGACGAGCGATCTCGACGCTCTCGTTCGGGACTTACGGGAATTGATCGAGAGGAGAGGAGACGAGACGGTGCGAGGCATGAAGCGTCCGATACGCAGAAGCGTATAGGAACGAGGAATGACATCACGCGCGCACACCGAGTGGTTAAGGCGCTGCGTGCCGGCCATCCGGGTGCACGAACTTTAATCACACTGCAATATTTGCTTGCTATGTTCCATGATGCTTGTGTTCTGACCTGTGCGAACTACAAGTTAATCAGCGTGCCGACCCGGTGCCAATGTTCTGTACTCTGTGCGCCAAAATCGACATCTATCTTTGATAGAGCCGAAAAATAAGTCGACCGGTTCAGCAATTTCGCTGAGCCTTGCTTCCTTTTCATAAGCTTACTAGCCTCTTTCCGGAGGTCAGATGATCGCCGACAACATTTACGAAGGGGTTGCCCAGCGCGACCTTGAGTCGGCCGGTGTGTATCATCGTCTAGCGCCCGATCTGCAGAAAGGTTGCTATCAACCGCTTGAATTATCCAGGGCCGCTACGGCTGATTTACCTAGTCTTCGACTCTTTCAAAACAATATGGACATTACCGATGACTGCCATGCGGCAAACTTCGGACAATCCACTGCCGAGTCTGCTGGGAGTCCTGACGCCACTAGAACAGCACGGGCCGCAGTAATTGAGGGCAAAGTCGATCAGTCAACGTCAGCTGACCAGGGTCCAGAACCAATCAGTCGTCGGCCGAAAATCAGTCCTGAGCAAACTCCATCAGCGAGCCGGGATTGCAATGCAGCAGCTGACACCGCTGCGTGCAAAAGCGATGTCCATGGCGAGGTGGGTGCCGTGTCGGTGGACGAAGCTCGTAAGCGCGGGCTGCCTGAGCACATCCAGCAGGCTGACAACGGTTTCGGTACTGCAGAACATCCGGTCAACAACAACTGCCAGACAGCGACGTTGAAGAACATGTTCAATTTCTATGGACAGTCAGACAAGGCGTCTGACGTAAATCACATGGAAGAGCAATTGCTCGACAGGGTCAGCACCAAGAATGGTGCCGGGATCGATAAGCAGGCTTTTGGCAAAATCTCGAGCGACTATGAGCCGCCCGGATCGCCCAATCTGCTTAACGCCCTCAATAGTGGTCAGATAGATCCGGCATTCGTCCAAGATGTACACATCAAGGTTGACGGCAAGGACGTCGACGGCAAGGTTGTCACAGCAGGCACCAATACCCTTATGTTGTCCGAACTCGGTACCAATCCGGAAAAAGTGGATTTTGGTAAAGGTTCCACCGAGCAAATCACAAATGCCTTGAAGGCCGGTAAACCTGTGTTAATCAGCGATACCGACACTTCGTCGCTGCGTTACATGGCCAATGGGATCGACCAAAAGGAACCGGGACACACTTATATGATCTTCCAAAAGGACGGAAAAACTTATTGCTCTGATCCCTCTAGCGAATCGCTTTTCGAAGTTCCTCAGGCAGCACTGGACAAAAAACTGAATGACGCATCGAGCTATGGAATTATCTTAAATTCACCGCCCGACACTGAGCATTTCTTGAAGCACTGATGTGATCGAGTGCTTTTAGGTCTGCTGTAGTATGCATGCAGTACAAGAGCCGCGATCCAGCATTAGAAAGGATGCGTCATAAAAACGTAGCCGGTATTATGCCAATTGGAACCTGCTTAAGAATGCCAATCGCCTTCGTCGACCGGCTCACCAAAAAAGTTCAGCTCAATCGTGACACCGTCCGGATCTTTGAGAAAGATCTGGTAGAGCTTCGCATCTGGCAGGCTGCGAAAGTGCATCTCAACATGGTGTTTGCGCATATGGTCCCGTACGGCTGTCGGATTTGTAGCGATGAAAGCTATGTGATCGACTGAGCCGGAGCCTGTGGTGCCCGGAGGATGTTCAGAGAGCATATATTGGTCCCTGATCTTGCTCTCCTCTTGTGACGCGAGGTGCACGCAAATCTGGCTGCCGATTTTCAGCCAATAACCGGGGAAGCCAAAGTTCGGACGATCGGCGAGTTCCAATCCGAGCACGTCACGGTAGAAGTCTTTCGACCTTTCCAGATCTTTTGCAACCACGAGGAAGTGGTTAAGCTCGGTCAGTGGCATAAGTTCTCCTTCCAATTGCTCAAGCTACTCTAGGGACAGCCACGAGAAATATACGCGAAATTTCCATCCTTCGGTTAGAGTTCAAGTGAAGTACATAGCTCATGGAGACGAGCGTTTGCCGGAGCTATGTTTTCATCTCATGCGCACGCTCCGCCATTCCAACGTTTCGGACGGGGGCATTAACTTCTGTACGTTTTGCTGTTCGTTTGATCGGAACTTCACATACACGGCGCCGGCAATAACGCACATAACGATGCACATTACCGCGACTAGCGTGAACCCCTGTGTCTTCGAGCGACTTATCATGTCTATGTTCCCAGAGCCATGAGGATGGAAAAAGAATTCGACTGCTGTATCCGACATCTTATCTCACTACTACCATTTGCGCCTATCGCGAAGTGGCGAAAGGATAGAGCAGTAGATACACGTCGTACGAGCCGTCTTTGTTCGGTCTATTAGTGAATGTTATGACCATTTGGGGTGTCGCGAATTGTGCCCGCAGTTTGGCATCTTCTTGCGCATTTACGCCAGCAGTGAGGACTGAGGAGGCTTTGCTTATGTCTGGATGATCAGAATGCATGATTGCAGTGACTTGCTTTTGCAACTGGTCATTTTGGGACTTCTCCTGAGCGGCGGCTGTCTGTATGTCATTCGTGAATTTCTGAGACTCCTCGCTGCTAACTATCTTTGCCAAGTTGCTTCGATTGACAACGATGTTTACGCCGCCGCCTCTGTATGCTCTGTGCGCATCCATTGACTCGTTGAGGTTCATTGTCATGCCGGAGTTTACCGCCTTGTCGGACAGACCTGGCAATACGAATCTGCCCATGTGTACCTCAACAGATCCATCTATCTTTCCTGTCAAGCCTTTGCTGCCGTAGGCGAGACTGCCGTCTACAAGCGGCTTTCCGCCTGGGCCGGCGACTGTGAATGGTTTGACGGCATTGTCTTTTAACTTGATGGTAGTTGACCATGCAAAGCCAGTGAGCGCCTGCTGGCATAGCTTCGCCATTTGCGGGTCAGAAGTTTGTCCTGCATTGGTTTCCAATGCTTTCCAGAAATAATCGTTAGCCAGCTTCCTTTGGTTCGATTGAGCCAGGGACATAGCGAGGTAGTAATAGTCTGTTGCAGATCGGTTGTGAATTGTCTTGAACAATGCTGCAGCTTCCTGATATCGGCGCGCATTGTAAAGCTCGATGGCAGACTTCTCCTCGTCACTTGCATATGCTGCGGTGCCGAGGAAACCTACTGTTGGTATCAGCACCATTAACGGTGCCATCAGCCGATTAAGAATCTGCATTAGCCTTGCCATCGCCATCCAGGTAACACATCAGGAATCATGTTTTAGCACAGATGGACGAATTCGTCTTCCGATCCTAAATAAGCGCTCCGTCGGCTTCGTCCCTCGCCTACTCCGCGCCAAACCCGCGCTCGGCTTCGCCGGCTCCTCGCCGCCTCGCCTCGCTACGAACGCATCATCTTTGCCAAGCCGCTCTGACTGAAGGCAACACTGAAAAGCCTCCTCTGGGTTCGAAAAATAAGACTGCCTTGAGCGGTCTAAGTCTATATCCGTTGTTACATGAGGAAGTTTGCGGAAGATGGTGTCACGACTTCTTTGCTGAAGCAATTTGGTTATTTTTCGCGCGAATCTTTGCTGATCCATGATGATTGTGCGCCCGCACCGTTGAGGATTTCACTGCCTTGGGTTGAGTGGGAACAGCTGACGAAGTGACGGTAAGAGAAGTCGGACGATGATCTACCATTTCAGTCACGACGTGGCTGCCAAAAACGGTGATCAGCAATGCTCCGGCGACCAGTTGCAGAGCGAGGTAATTAAACCCAATGTCCAATTTGTTGGAGAGGTAATTGTTCTCGTACTTATCCCACCAGTCTCCCCACTTAGACATGCTCCCAGATTCTTGGTCGGCAATGTCGGTCCGGTCGATAAGAACGCACGCACCTAGGAGAACAAGAATAGAGCAAAGCAGAAGAATCACACCAAATTGAGCATCTACCTGCCGATGGCACAAAACCCACCAGCCGATGCCAGCAAATCCAGCAGCTCGGCCAACTGCACCTTGCGCATGGCCGGGGCGAAATCGGCATCGGACAAGGGTGTCCCAGCCTATATCGGCGCAGGCGAAGAATAGCACCGCGAGAGGCACCAAAATCAAAGGTTCATTCATACGATTGGGCGGAAGTCTGTAGTAACACTCGTATGATACCGAGAACTCTTGGCAAGCCTCTTGGCCTTTATCGTGTCTTAATATCCAAGGAATTGGCGCAGGCAGTTTCCTCGTTAAAATTTCATCGAAGCCATTCGGGAAAATACGGCTGAAAGCCTGTGAGCGCGCCACTGTTATTCCGAGCTCGGTTTTTGGCTACACATGTCGGCTTCAGGTCTTTTTCAGCTGCTTTCCCTTAGTCTGAAATCAGCCTGGAATGAGGCTCTTTAACTGTCTTAATACTTTAGGACTTTTTCTTTATACTCTACTGAACCAGGACTATTCTTAAAGCGTCAAGAGTTTCGATGCCCTGAAGATAGTCAGAACAATCGCATGAGGTACGGACAAATGGACGCCATCACTTTTGGAGCTTTGTCCTTATGCGTTCTAATCCCTGGCATGTTTGCCACGCTTCATCTGCTCAAAGACAGATAGCCTGAGCCAGCTGCCGAGAGTCACCGCATTTGGTGCTAGTTTTTATCCAAGTTCAAATCTCGTTTCCACCTCGACCTAAATATCAAAAGCGAAAGTGCTAGCAACAGTGCGGCATGTAACTGCAGCTGGCGTGCTTACGAATGCTACTGGTTCTTTGAGCCTTTGCCTGGAACTGTCAGTGGTTTGACGGAGACTTCGCTGACGCCTTTGACGCCGACTGTGTTGGCTGCCTTTCTTGAAAGGTCGATGCCGCGCCCTTTGACGTTTGGCCCGCGGTCAGTGATTGTCACTATGGCTTTTTTCCCCGTGTTCTTGTTCTTCACTTGCACCTTGCTACCAATCGGTAGACTCTTGCTGGCTGCGGTCATGGACCCAGGTTTGTACAGCTTGCCCGAGGCGGTTTTCTTGCCCGCCAATTTGTTGGAGTAGACCGAAGCTTTGGTGGTCGTTGCGTGTGTCGATGCATCAGCCTGCGACGTGCTTATAAGAAACAGGAAAGCGGCCGTGGTCAAAGACAATTGACGAGCGAGAGTAGCCATCGACGTTCCCTCAAAAACAGATGAAGCCCAGTCGATGTCGAGACAGGCTGAAGAGAAGATTGGTTCCCCTCAGAGTGTGCAGAATGCCAATTTTGTTACTGCTGGTGTTGTTCTGTTGTTGCCGGCAGCGTGGCGTCGACCGATGTGCGGGAGAGAACAACGAGCGAGTCGAGGCAGGTGCGGTCGCGGTTGTTCACGAGCCAATCGATGTTGTTGTGCCCTGCTTCCGGCGTTCCCAGGAGAATTTTATCCATGAGTATGTATGAGTGGACGATCGTTTGGCGATCGTTGTCGAAATCCTGGGCTAAGACTTCTTCTTCTGGTTTCTCTTTGAGCAGATAACGCACTGTCGGTGCCAGCCAGTGGTCGCCCATCGTTTGCTCACATTGCTTGAGCAGCTGGTCGGCTGATGATTTGTCGTTGGTTTCGCGCAGGGCGAATGAGCAGCAGATAGCCGCCCGCGCCGAGTTGCGCTGGTGCCAGCCAAACTTACTCAAGAGTTGGCGGCAATCGGCGATGGCGTCGTAGGGTGCTTTTAGCTTCAGCTTGATCCAGGCCCGCTTGAGAAAGGCGTCAGCCAGGCATGAGTCGATATCGAGGGCGCTGTTGAAGTCGTTGAGCGCGCCGTGGTCGTCCCCGAGTTCGGCGCAGACTTCGCCGCGGCTGAGCAAAGCGTGCACGTAAAACTGATCGCTTTTGAGCGATTTTGTGTACTGATCGACTGCCATGGTGCGGTTGCCCAGCAGGCGATAGGCATGCCCACGCCATTCGTACGCCATGGCGTCGGTAGGCATCATGTCCAGCACCCGATTGTAGTCAGCCGTGGCGGAGACCCGATCGCCGAGTGATTCGAGCGCCGCGCCGCGTTCGAGATAGGCGACGAAATGGTAGCGGTTCATTTCCAGCGCTTGGGTGTAATCATCAATCGCGCCCCGGCGATCGCCGAGCAGGTCGCGCACGTTGCCGCGAATTACGTACATGTTGTCGCACTGCGGATCGTTTTTGATCAATTGCTCACAGTCAGCCAGCGCATTCTCTGCCTGACCGAGATCAGCGTAGAGCATTGAACGGCAGATCAAGGTCAATCGCTCGCCAGGGCAGAACTTCAGCACGGCGGAAAAATCGGCAATGGCACCGTCGGTGTCACCAAGAGCGGTGCGGGCCCGGCCGCGCATCAGGCGCCCTTCCAGGTTGTTGGCGGCAAACTCCAGCACCTTATCGCAGTCTTCGATGGCATTGCGGTGCTCGCCGCAGCTTTCATAGGCGCGCGCGCGGCTGAGAAACAAGTTCGGGTCGTTGCCCAGAAGCCTGAGCGCCTCGGTGTAGTCACCCACGGCTTGAGAGTAGTGGGCTAACTCCAGATGAATGTTGGCGCGTGAGCGGTAGGCGTGCCCGAACTCGGAATTTAGCTGAATGGCGTTGGAGAAGTCGCTGATGGCGCCGTGATGGTCGCCGAGAATCGCCCGACCCAGACCGCGCAGCAGATAGGATTGTGGCATGTCCAGAGGGTCCCAGGCGGCGGTCTCCGGGTATAAGTCGCCCAGAAGTTTGAGGATAAAACTCTCGAATTGCATTTGGCGGCTGCTGCCCAACTGCCCAAGCGGTCCGTCGCTCTGCTGGCTCACCTCCAGCAAGGTCTCCGCTTCTGACCGCAGTCTGGCTGCAAACCGGCAACTGGGGACCAGTTCGGTGGCTTTGTTGAAATCGACGGCGGCCTGGCTGAAATCGCCCTTACGCAGCCGGATCCAGCCGCTGGCGGTGAGGGCGGAGGCTTTGATGTTGCGCAAGACGGAGTTAATGCGCTCGGCGCTGGAAAGCAGAAGGTCGTCGCTGCTCACCTCGCGAATCAGCTCCGCCGCGATGCGGAACTGTTCGAGCGCCGGTTCAAGCTCGTCGTTGTCCAGACAACGCCAGGCTTTAATCAAAAACGGCTTGTAAGCGACTTTGTCCAGTGGCAAATTTGATCACCGGATTAGGATCAGGCGGGCTAACACGGACGCCCGTAACGGTTTCCTTCCCCTTTACAAGCTACTGTAAGCAATCAATGTATTGCACCAACTATCCGGCAGAATGCCGGGCGCGGGGGAGCTTGCCGGCGATGCCACTACATTCAGTATCATTTTTTGCACTCAATCTAAAAACGCTCTAACATAGTTGTTCGTTCATTCCGCTGGGAATGGCTGCGGAAACACCTTGGCATGATCGGTCGTCGTGTTAAAATATGCACCGGACTGCCGGGATATTTGATGCGTTACGCACCAGCAAATCTGCTTATTACTAATCACGCACTGAGACGATGGCTTGCTGCCTCGTTCACGCTTGCCCTGGTGGTGAATGCGTTGCCGTGCTATGCGTCTGTTTCCAGCCCAGCTACCGATGCCACGCCAACGCCTGATAACGTTCCTGCCGTCGGTATTGCTCCTCTGGTTGGTCCGATTGGTAAAGACGGCACGCCGCTATCCTCGGGCGATGATGCGGCAAAGACCGGCTCCGTCAGCGATAGTGCATCCAGCACCGCATCCGGTGCAGATAACAGTGCTTCCTCGAGTAGTAGCGCCGGTGGTGCCAGCGCGGCGCCGCCCAATGGACCGCTCACGGTCGACGAGGTGAAGATCGAAGGCAACAGGCTGGTTCCCACCGAAGACATTATGGGTGTTGTCAAAACGCACCCCGGCGATAAATTCGACCGCGATCAGGTGATGCAAGATCTGAAAGCGATCAATGGACTTGGCTACTTCGACGATCGCAGCCTGCAAGTGACGCCGGAGCGCAGCGCTACACCCAACGGTGTCTTGCTCAAGATCCGCGTGCAGGAAAATGCGCCGGTCAGCGACTTCGCATTTCAGGGCAACAAAGTTCTTTCCAGCGAAGAGATTTCGAAAGTATTCTCAGACCAGCTCGGCAAGCCGCAAAACCTCAATCAGCTTTCCACCGCCATCGATAAAGTCGAGCAGGCTTATCACGACAAGGGTTATATTCTCGCCCGGGTCACCGACGTAAAGGACGACCCTGACGGTAGTATCGGCCTGACGATCAACGAAGGCGTAATCAATAACATTCAGATCAGCGGCAATCACAAGACGAAAGAATATGTCGTAAAGCAATACCTCAAAGTGAAGCCCGGCACTGTGTATAACGAAAAGTTGGTCACCGCCGACCTGCGCAAGCTCTATGGGCAGGGATATTTTTCGGATATCCGCCGCAGCATCACGCCGTCGCCAACTGATCCAGATAAATATACGCTCAAGGTCGACGTTGATGAAAAGCGCTCCGGTTCCGTCGGTTTAGGCGGCGGGCTCGATTCTATGTACGGACCGTTCGGCTCCATGAGCTTCTCCGATGCCAACTTCCAGGGCAAGGGGCAGGTGCTTTCGTTCAACGGTCAGATGGGACTGGGGGTGGCCAACCAGCTCGCCAACACCGTCAACAACGGTGGCACCACTTTTTTGCCCACCAACTTCCAGACATATAACATCGAAGCCTCGTTCATCGAGCCGCACCTGATGGGCAGCAACACCTCCATGGCAGTGTCCGGCTTCGGTCGCGACCTGCCCAGCATGCTGATTAGCGAAGCCGGTCAGCGCACACTAGGCGCCACCGTCAACTTCACCCGCTCACTGGGAGGCAACTTCAGCGCCAGCTTGGGCTTGACGGGCTCGAATACAACGATGCAAGAGCTGGCCGGGGCAAACCTGCCTTCTATGCTGAGCAGCATGGAAACGCGCGCCCTGTCGACCGGGCTGGCGACCACCGCTCAGCAAGCGACCAATCTGGCCACCGCCACTCGGTCCACGCAGTTGAAGGGCGGCACGTACGCCAGCATCAGCCCGACGATCGCCTATGACACGCGCGACAACAGGCAAGATCCGACTCAGGGCACGCTCGCGAAAGTGACCACATCTCCGTCGCTCGGATTGGGCAACCCCAGCTATTTGAAGCTGGGCACTTCCTTTGCCAGATACACGAAAATCGATGAAACCACCACACTGGTCACCGGTATGTCTGCCGGAACAGGACTGGGCGGCATGCCTGCCTTCGGTCAATACAACCTCGGCGGCTTCAATGGCATTCGCGGCTATCGCCAATTTTCCGATCTCGGCACCGGTTCGTCAATGTTGATGGTCAGCACCGAAGTGCGCAAACATCTGCCTTTCCTGGCGCACAGCGACAACAAGGTGGCGAAGATGATCGACAAGCATGTCAAATGGGATTCGTTCTTCGATGCCGGTCAGGTGGGTGGCAACGGCATTACCAACAGCCTCTTGTCGCGTAACACCGTCGGTGCTTCGTTCGGCTTTGGCTTGCGTCTCAATCTGCCGATGTTAGGCACAGTTCGGCTAGATTACGGGTTCCCAATCTTGAGCAGCGTCATGGGAGGCATGACGCCGCGCTTCACGTTTGGATTTGGAGAAAGGTTTTAATTACCGAAGCTAGCGTCATTTATAGGATCAGTTTCGGAATGGTGTAAACTGAGCCGGTTGGCAAGCATTTCGGCTTGAGTATAGCAAGACTTGGAGGAGAGGATGTTCTACTCTCATAGTAGGGGCACAGCACTAATTACCAGCGCGCTTTTCGCAATCAGCATCGCGTCGCAAGCGTATGCACAAGTTACACCGCATCCGATATCCATCGGTACAGTCGACAAAGACAAAGTCGTGACCAGCTATCCGAAGGCGCAGCAAGCGGCTGATGAGCTGCGGCGCGCCGAAGATAAAGTGCACAAATTGATCGAAGACAGCAACAAGCAATACGAAGACGCAAAAAATGCACATAAGCCGCCGGCTGAGCTCGAAGGTCTGCAACGGCGCTTGCAAAGCTCGATCGACGACGAAGTGAAGAGAATTCAAGGCAAAGCCCAGACTCTCGAATCACAACTCGAACAAGAGATCGACGGCGCGATCAAAGCTGAAGCCTCGAGCCGCAAAGTAGACACAGTGCTGATGAAGCAAGCTGTGTTGGTCGGCGGTGTTGACCTTACAGACGGTGTCGTGAAGCGCCTCAATGCCAACGCTGCCGCTGCGGTCAAACCCAAGTAAGTGACGACAATCCGGACGAAATAAACGCGACGTCGAGATCGCGTCCGTCCTTGAGCGGCTCGAAGAGCCAAGGAGACGATGCGCATGCGGCTGCCAAGCGAGATGACCGCCGGTCAAATTGCCGGACTCATCGGTGGGAGACTCGAGGGAAACCCAGACGTCAAGGTAAACTCCGTAGCGATGTCGCCGATTGATGCGGAAGAAGGGCAGATTGCCTTCGTCTATGAGCAGAAGCTGCTGAAAAAACTGCCGCAGTGCAAAGCGTCGGTGGTTATCGTGCCCGAAGGCACCAAGTCGCACCAGACTCTGATCTTGGTCAAGCGCGCCAATCTGGCTATCCAGCGCATATTGACTGCCTTGCAGCCTAAACGCTATCTGCCGGATCGAGGCGTGCACCCGACAGCCGTCATCGATCCCTCGGCGCAAGTGGCTGAGTCCGCCGCGATCGGCCCATACGTCGTGATCGGACCTAAGTGCAAAATTGGCGAACGCACTACGATTATGGCCGGCACCATACTCGGTGGCGAGGTGACGGTCGGCGCCAACTGTCTGATCTACCCGGGTTGCTTGATTGCCGATTACGTCAAGATCGGCGAAAAGGTGATCTTGCAGCAAGGTGCGGTGATCGGTTCTGACGGCTTCGGCTATGTCGCCGAGCGCCCGAGCAATATGGAGATCCGCATGGCCGGCGGCAAGGAACTGTCGGACGAGCCTAACGCGCTGCTCAAGATTCCCCAAATCGGTACAGTCGAAATCGGCGACGAAGTAGAAATCGGTTCATGCGCCACGATCGACCGCGCCACCATGGGTGCCACCAAGATCGGTAAAGGCACCAAGATCGACAATCTGGTTATGGTTGCCCACAACGTTCGTGTGGGGCGCGAAGTGATCATCGTCGGGCAGAGCGGTATCGGCGGCTCCTGCCGGCTGGACGATCGGGCCATAGTGGCCGGACACGTGGCCATTGCCGATCACATGCACATCGGCAAAGACGCGATCATTCAAGGCAAAGCCGGTGTCATGAAAGATGTTGAAGAAGGCGATGTGCAGCAGGGCATCCCGGCCATTCCGATGAAACAGTTTTTCCGCGAAATCGCGCATCTGCGCAAACTGCCCGAGATGGCGAGCGAGCTGAAAGCGATGAGAAATCGCATCGAGCAACTGGAAAAGCAGCTGCAAGAACGCCAGCTGATCAAGAAATAAATGGTCGAAGCCATGGTACCCGAGAGTGGTTGTTTGACACGCACAACACGCGACTCCAGCGAAAGCATTCTTACCTACACCGGCAAGGGCATGACCTCGCGCCAGCAGGTTTCTGTCGATGTGAAGCCAGGAGTGCCCGGTCTGGGTGTTCGTTTTTTTGTGAGAAACCCCAAGGCTGACGATCAATTCGTGGAATTGCCTGCGCGCGCCGATACCGTCGTCAACACCCTGCGCAACGTCACGCTTGGCAAAGACGGAGTCAGGCTCTGTATCGTGGAACATTTTCTCGCCGCCGTCTCCTTGTGGGGACTGGAAGATCTGGATGTCACCGTTGATGGTCCGGAACTACCTCTGGCAGACGGAAGCGCCAAATTCTGGATCGATCTTTTGCAACACACCAGCCCGCCGGGCCAAGCTGAGCGTCTGCCCCGGGTCGATTTGAAGGAGGCCATCACGGTCAGCAATGGCGTTCGGTCGCTGACGGCACTGCCTGACACGAAGTTTTCCGTCACGTATTTGATGGATTGGAATCATCCAGCGATCGGCAAGCGCTGGCAGTACTGGGATCTGTCGATGCCGATCAGCGACATCGCTGATGCTCGCACCTTCGGCATGCTGAATGAGCATCAAATGCTCGGATTGACTGAGGATGTAGTCAGCCTCACCCCCGACGGTTTCACCCATCCGCTGCGCTTTCCGGATGAGCCGGTGCGCCATAAACTGCTCGACCTGATCGGCGACCTGACTCTGATTGGTTTTAATCCGCTGCGTCTCAACGCGCGTTTCATCAGCGTCAAGGGCGGTCACGAACTCGACGTTCAGCTCGCCGCCAAACTGCGGGACGCTTTCGGCTTATAGAGCTAACCGATCTCCGCAGGTTGATGTGAATGGCTTCTATCCTGCTTTACCACAGCCGAGTGCGACTTTAAATCCAGTCCGCCCCAGCTGGCGGAGCATGCTAGCCGGTGGTGGTATTGCTGGTGGTGCCGATGCTGTCGAGGGCGCATTGGGCGGCGCCGACGATGCCGGCGAAATCACCCAGTGATGATTTGACGACGCGCAGTTTTTCCGCATTGCTAGGTTCGGCGCGTTCTTTCACCAGAGCGTTGAGCAGGGGGAAGTCGACGACTTTGCTCATGCCGCCAGAGACGACGAAGCATTCAGGATTGAATGTGTTAGCCAAATTCACCAGACCGATAGCCACATGCTCGTGATAGAGATGCATGGCCTTGAGCGCGATCGGGTCGCCGTTAGCGGCGGCAGATGTAATCAAATGGCTGGTCACACCTTTCGGATCGTGAGCCAGAACGCTCTCGCCCGGTTTTGCTCCTGCAAGCAACTCCTGGCAGGTGGCGACCAGTCCGCGACCGGCGCCGTAGGCTTCCCAGCAGTCGTACTTGCCGCAGGTGCAGAGCCTTTTGTTTTCCATATTGATTCTGATGTGGCCGCATTCACCGGCGCCCCAATTGCAGCCGCGATAAGGTTTGCCGTGAATGACGATACCGGTGCCGATGCCTGTTCCTAACGTGACGCCGATCACGCAGACACTTTCAGCCAATCCCATCGCCAGGGCGTCACCGTATGCGGCGGCATTGGCATCGTTGTCCACGAATACAGGCAGCATTGTTTTAGTTTCAATCAAATGCTTTAGCGGAGTGCCGGTCCACCCGGGCAGATTGCCGGTGGAGCCTATCACTTCGCCGGTGTCGCAATTGACAATGCCGGCTGTGGCAATACCGACTGCGGCAACGGTGTACTCGTTCTGAAAGCTCTGGATCAGCCCGGTCACTGCATTGACAATGTTTTCCGCACCTTTGGGTGTGGGCACGGTGCGGGCTTCGGACACGACTTTGAGATCGAGGATGGCAGCAGCGGCAAGCTTTGTGCCTCCCAGATCCATGCCGATTGCCGGCAGTTTGTTTTTCAATGCGGTACTCGATCGTTGACTGCCAGGGCTATTTGCCTGATTCATCAAATACCACCTAGCTGCCCCTGGTCAGCATTTCCTTTCAATACCAGCTTGTCGAATTGAACCGGATGTCCGTAGAGCACGTTGAAGCCGACCCGGTTGGTGCCGCGCACCATGTCGCGGGTGAGCAAAAGCTTGAGGTCGTCAGGTCCGATGGCGGCGGTCACCGTCTTGCCGTAATACAGTTTGCTGACCAAATTGTAGCCGATGGCGCCACCTAGATCGAGGTACTTACAGACCTTGTAGTCACCGGCCAGCTGCACAGATCGTGCGCCTTGCAGGAATGAGTCGTACAAGAAAGGCGACGTTCCCTGGTAGTTTGACTCTGTATAGCCGACCCGCGCCCGCAGTCTGCCGAGGTAGGCATCCATCATCGGTCCGGCCTGTGCCAGCATGTTCTTGTCGCCGGTTGAATAACCTCGGGCGGCTACGCCACCATAGATGTAGCCCTTCACCCCGAAATGCGAATCGCCTGCAGTAAAGATTGGTTGTGAGGTGGCCGTGATCTGCTCCTGCACCTTGAAGGCCGAAGGCATTTTATTGCTGTTGGTATTGACGTTGCCGAACAGGGCTTTGTACTGAGCCTGCTGATTGAGCAATTGCGGGTTGTCTTGAGCCCATCCGGCCGTGGTGTAGAAGCTGATGCCGGTGAGGAAGGGAATATTGCCGACTGTGTGCTGGTCGGCCAGTTCGGCTCGCAGGCGGGCTCTGCCGGCGCCAAACATGCCGTCATTGAGGTAACGGTTGATGCCAGACTGAAAACGCAAGCCTTTGCGAATTCGCACTTTCAAATCGCCGACCAATAGGTTGGTGGTCGAGCCGTATGCCAGGTGTGTCGTCATGAAATTGTTGGTGAATGACTCCATTCCGGACAAACCGAATTTATTGCTTGATTGTCCTGACAGATTGACACCGCCAAACTGCACCATTGGCGCCCAGGTGAGAACGCCGGTCTTGCCTATCATGTGGCTGAAAGCCGGACCGATGTTGGTGCCACCTGACTGTAGATTGCTACCTACTTCGGCCGACAGCGGCATGAACATGCGTCCCTGTTCGCCACCAATTGTGGTGACCATTTTCGGCAGAGGCACGCCGAAATTCCCGAACATGAGTTTGCCACCAAAGATGGTGAGGTTCTCTTCCTCTTTATAGCGTTCGTAGACAATTTTCCGAGCCTTGAATGTCCACGATTGGTTGGGCGGAACGAAAGCATCCGGGTGTTTCGTCATTTCAGGCATGATGTCCTGGTAGCTGAGCGGGCCGAACCCGGCGTTCTTTGAAAAGAAGAAAGGTCGAGGCGATTGCAACACGCCTTGATGGAAGTCTACGCTGTTGCCTTTGCCTAAGCCCCAGCGCGCGACGACTTGTGAGCCGGCAAGATCGGTGTCGGGATCGGTGATCAAATATTCGTCTGAGGTGATTTTGAATTTGAAGGAGCTGCCGGTGGTCAGCTGCCCGTTGCGCATGATGTGCACGTTGCCGCGCGCGTCCATCATCTGATCGTTCTGATTGTAGAGAATCGTATCGGCTTCTAATTTGGAATCTTGCCCGCCGATCAAGGCGACGGCATTGCCCGTGCCGAGGAATGTGTTCTTTTGTTCATCATATTCGGTGTCGTCAGCGACGATTTGCACCATGCCCTTCCTCAGGGGTCCGTTGCCTGAGTCTTCATCGTCTTCGACTCGACCGGCGTCGATGATGTCGCCTGTTTCCGGCTTGATCTTATCGGGCAGTTGTTCGAGTTCGCCCGTTGTAGCTTTCGCCTTTCTCAAGGTCGTTAGATCGTCATTGCCGTTTTTCGAGTCGGGGGGCGAGGTATCAAATGCCGGATTGGTGCCCTCGTCAAGCTTGGGTGTAAGCGGTAGCAACAGTGTTCCGGCCGGTTCGGACGAGGCTGTCTCCGCGGTTGGCGTCGGCGTCGGTATGGCGACGGGCTCGGCCAACTTCGGGGCCATCGGGACCAGCATCGTTGGATTGGTGTTTGGATCGGCAACAGCGGCTGCCGCTTGAGAACCAAGGCTGGTTTCCAAGACAAGAAAGGAACAGACGACGGCTCCTAAAATGTTGCGAGCTTGGCTGCGTTTCTTCCTCTTTCTGCCACCACTGGTGCCTCCAAAGGTCATGTCTTACCTCTTAATCTAGTGCCGCCCAAATTGCCTGGTGCGACAGTATTATCCTGCATCGTGCACTTACGGATGTTATGCACTGGAAGTGCAGATTTCGTGTTGGCGAGTAAAGTCAAACATTAGCGGATGTCAACAATTTCGGCGTCAATACTATAGATAATTGCATAGCCGGTCAAGGAATGCCCGCTCACAAAGCGACGTTAGACGGCATCAGGCGCCGTTACGGGGCGATTGCGCGCGGCGATGAAGAATTTGTTATCTTGATTGTCATCATTTGTTTTGTTTAGCGCGCCTCTTTAGGTGCAAGAGTAGTCGTTAGCGCTATATTGGTTTTCAGCCCGTCAGTCAGTGCCGCGCACTCAATGCGACAGAATCACGCGAGAGATATGAACCCTTTTGTCTTCCACTGCCCAACAAAAGTCACGTTCGGCGAGCATATGGCCGCCACCGCATCTGATGCGGTGAAAGATTACGGCGGCACCAAAACGCTGATCGTCACTGATGAAGTGCTGGCGAAATCCGGTATCTTGCAGCCGATTTTGAGCGGGTTCAGCAAAGATGAATATGTTTTGTTCACCGAAGTGCCACCGGACAGTGACGTAGATATCGTCAACAAAGCGGCGGCTCTGGCGCGTGAAACCGGCTGCAATTGCATTCTTGCCGTTGGCGGCGGCTCGGTTCTCGACACTGCCAAGGTTGTGAATATCTGTCTATCGCTGGGCGGCGAACTGCTCGAATATCAAGGACTGAACAATCTTGCTTCACGGTTAGGACCACTGATTGCCATTCCCACCACCGCCGGCACCGGCTCCGAGGTGTCGATGGTGGCAATGGTCAAAGACAACGCCGAAGGTAAAAAGCTTTTATTCGGCAGTCGTTTCCTGGCGCCTGATTGCGCCATTCTCGACCCGCTATTGACCGTCTCTTTGCCCCCCAAGTTAACTGCTGCAACCGGGCTGGATGCATTGACACACAATATCGAATCGTATACTGCAGTGATCAGCAACTCGGTGTTTACAGACTCTTTGTGCATCGAGTCTTTGCGCCTGCTGTTCGAATATCTGCCTCGTGCCACCACCCATGGTGACGACCTGCAAGCCCGGTCCGCCACGCTGGTGGCCAGCACCATGGCTGGTGTGGCTTTCACCAACTCAGGTGTGGGCATAGTACATGCGCTCGCTCATGCCACGGGGGCCAAGTTCGGCACACATCATGGCCTGACCAATTCGATCTTCCTGCCGCACGGTATGCAGTTCAATCTCGACGTCGTTTCCTCTCGCTACGCTCTTCTGGCGCGCAATCTCGGCTTCTCCAACAGCAGCAATGATGAAGAGGCGGCACAAGGTCTTATCTCAGCCATAGCCCAGCTGTCTAGCCGCGTTGGTTTGCCCAATCGCTTGCGCGATCTGGGCGTGCCAGAACTAAAGGATGCTCAGCTTGACGAATTGGCCTTACTGGCGAGCACGGATCCTGCGATAATGTTTAATCCGAAGGAAAGCTCGGTCGAAGATATCATCGCAATATACGAGAGGGCATATTGATGTCGGCATTTGCAAACACTGATCAGCTCCAGAAAATAATGGTGGAGCTGTGGAATCAGATCAAGAACACTCCGAGCATGTCTGAAAAGCTGCTGAGCTCGAAGCTGATCGTGCAATTTCAATACCGCGATCCGGATGGAAAAATTACCATCGACTGCAGCGACGGCAAGCAATTTCTCATCTACGCCGGCGAAACCAAAATCAAACCACAAGTCGAAATGGCGATGAAAGCCGACGTCGCGCATGAATTCTGGCTCGGCAAGGTCAATGTGCCGGTGGCCATTCTGACCGGCAGAATGATGGCTCGTGGTCCCGTCAACAAAGCCCTGGCACTGCTGCCGGTAATCAAGCCGGCCTACGATCTGTATCCGGATATCTATCAGCATCGTGAAGTCGTCGGCACTAGCATCACTGGATAATCATCATGCCGGACTCGTCCGCGCGCACGGCTATCGTTGCTATCGGTGAGTTGGTCGTTGATTGGGTTTGTCTGGAAAAGGGTGCGGGACCGCTGCATACGGGCGGGTTCTGGCGCTGTCTTGGCGGCAATGCCACCAACGTCGCTGTCGGTCTACGGCGGCTCGGCAGCGAATCACGGCTTATAGCCAAGGTTGGCCACGACATACACGAAAGATATCTGCGTCGATGTCTGGAAGCAGAGGGTGTCGATCTGACGTATCTAATCGTCGATCCCCGCTATCCAACAGCTCAATGTTATTGCTTCTGGGATCGCGACGAGGATTATTCTTATTACAACTGGCCGCAACCTCATGCGGCCGACATGTTGTCGGCCGATGAGTTGAAACCGGAAATGTTCGCCAATACGCAGGCGATGCATACCACGGGCATATCGCTGATGTTGGAACCGCGTCGTTCGGCGATTCTTCGCGCCATCCAAATGACCCGCGATCTGGGTGTGCTGTTTTCGTTCGACGCTACGTTCCCCACCGATCGCAGCTATGAATCAGAGTCAGACTTGCATGCTATGCGGAGTGCCGACATTCTCAAGCTGAATTTTTACGAGCTGGCGTACTGGTTGAATGCGCTTTATGGCGAACAACTTTCGTCTTGCGATCTCTTCGGACCGGCAGCGGCATCTGTCAAGGAAGAGATTTCGCGCGCTGCTGGAAAGATTATCGGTGAATTCGCACCGGCATTGCTGGCGGTGACACTGGGTCAGTATGGATGTCTGCTTGCCACTGCCGGCGGTAGCGTGTTTTGCCGGGCTCTGAAAGTGCCAACTGTTGCCGCAGTCGGTGCCGGCGATGGTTTTATCGCTGGACTCTTACACATTTTAGCCAGGAAGTTGGTGCAGCAAGATAGTGGTGATGGAGCACCGAGTTCAGGTTTGACTGCCCAGAATCTGCGGGCGCTGACAAACGAGCAGCTGTTCGCCTGCGGCATGTTCGCCAATGCCGTCGGCGCACTAGTGACGACCACCGCCGGCGCCTCCGATGGACTGCCGACGGCAGCCGCAGTCGATGCGCTTCTGTCCGAGCAGATGTCGGACATCGGGCAGTAATTCTGGTTGTACACTGTCGTCGGCTGATGTTTAGTCTGAATTGAACAGATCTTTTTCGAACAATCGATAAAACACAAACAAAAGAGCAAACGTAGACATCACCAGCAAAACGACAAATGCGCCAGATGCGTCATGGAAGAGGGATTTGAATTCCGAAAGGTGCATAGAGGGTGTCCGGCAGCAAAGTTGCCATCAGTCTACAGGAATCCGGTTAAGAAGAAACCATGAAGTTCTGCCCTCACGGGGGTTCTTACGTATCCGGCAACAGCCGCCCGGTTACCCATTCTCTGATCGCTGCGAGGCTATCGAACTGCCGCTGTTTGCTAGCGTATAGAACATCAAGCTCGCCGGAGACATGCTTTGACAGCGCCGGTGCTGTCAAAACTCCGATTCTTGGTAGCCAGTGACGTTTCTGCTAAGAGACCTTCGCAAGGTCTGGTGTCTCAGTGTTTGGCATCTTGCGGCATCTTCAGCACGATTACCGTACACGGCGCAGCATCGACAATTTCGTCGGCTACACTACCAAACCACAATCTGCTGAATCCATGCCGTGCATGACTCGGCACAATCACTTCATCTGCATCGAACTGCCTGCACCGCTGCGCGATCACGTCCGCGACTTCGCCGTCTACGATTTCTCTGGTGACGATCACGCCCAATTGTGCAGCCAGTGTTTTGGCCATCTGGTCGAGCACCGCCTGCTCTTCTTTGCGTTCTTCACCAACCACATCGGGGATGCCCTCAACCGGCGCATCGGCAAAGCCAGGCACTATCACATGCACCAAACTAATTTCGCTATCGGCTCCGTATTTCCCTTTCTCTTTGAGAATGTGTTCTGTCGCCGTCTTAGCACTCTGCGCACCATCAATCGCCACAACAAGTTTCATAACTCTCTCCGTGATTCAGCTCACTATCTGATAGCACATCTCGTAGCTGGATAATGTATGTTTTCAATTTTGTAATGAGATTCGCCATCTACAACTCGAGTGTACTCAATGTTGAATCCATATGTTTGTTGCCGTTGCATCTCGGTCCGAAGCAGCTGATCTGCTCATTTTTATGCAATCGTAAATAGGTAGCTGTCGACAGTCAGACGCCGAGTGAAAAACGACCTGAGAATTGCGCTGGCTGCGTTATGATTTTCAGGTATGGGTTTTCGAGCGACGTGTGAATGGATCTCATCAGCGAAGGAATTTCGATCGAGAGCGAAGAGAAATCCGATCTTCAAACCCAAAAGAGTGTTCGGTGCAGAAACTGTGGACATGTTGTCACCAGCCCTGCGATGGCGATAGAACCGCATGAGCACACCTTTCGTAATCCTGCGGGCTATTCATTTCACGTGCTGTGCTATAGCGATGCGCCCGGTGCTGCCGATGTGGGTGAGCTGACTTCGGAAGCGTCCTGGTTTTCAGGATACGCCTGGACTTTCGCAATCTGCATCGAGTGCAACAGTCATTTAGGTTGGTGGTATTGCGGACCCGATCGGTTCGCTGGATTGATTGCGACCCGCCTGGTACGTTAGTCGAAGTTGTTCTGAGGCACCAGCGACAGTGGCAAGCGAAGACAGGCGCGAACTTTAGAACTGGTTACTTGGCAATGCTGTTTTCTAGTGTGGCGATGGCTTGGTTTAATTGAACATCGGTGGTGCTGCCGCTGCGCGGGCGGTCGACTGGCACGTCGGGCGTGAGACCCTTGCCTTGCCATTGTCTGCCGGTTGGAGACTCGATGATCGAGGAGCTTATCGATAGCCCTGCGCCGTATGGCAGGTCGTGGTTGTCGTAGACGATGGCTTTGCCGAACGAGTGGGTGCCGACGATGGCGCAAAGCCGGTGGTTGTCTTTCAGTCCGGCGATGGTGGTTTCGGCAGCGCTGCGGGAGCTGTCATCCATCAACACGACGAGAGGCATGTTCTGCAACTCGTTCAATCTTGCCCGATCTGTGTCCGATTCAGCGATGTCTTGCATGACTGGGCGGTCGATGGCAACTTGTTTGTTACCTTTTCGAACTAACTCTTTGTAGGCGACGCCGCCTTTGAGAAATTCAGACTCGAAGTATCGCGCGGAGTTGATGAATCCGCCGGAATTGCCCCTGAGATCGAGGATGATTGGCACATTCTGTCCACCATTTGATTTGAGAGCACTATCGACTGCGTCGTCAAATGCGCTGACGGCATCTTTGTCGAAACTGGGCAAGTAAGCATAGAGAAACTTCTTGCCGTCAGGTGCCTGCATAATTTTCGCTGTTGCATCCTCGCTATAAACTTTGTCAATCGGCACATCAGCGGTTTGCACTTCGTTCGATGACGGTGTTCGATACTCAATCTTCAGTGTCTGGCCGATCTGTCCTTGCAGCCTCTCTTCAATGTCGGCAGGCGCCTTCCCGATTAGTGACTGACCGTTGAGCGAGATCAACTTGTCACCTGCGCGCAGGGGTGAGTTGAAGGCAGCAAAACCATGCAGCATGCAACTTATTTCCGGCGTGCCATCTTCGCCCGACTTGACCCAGATGCCCGCCGAGCGTCGATTGCCATCAGTAAACAGCTTGTGATGTTCTGCGATCATTTTCGGACTGGTGTACTGCGTCCACGGATCATGCAAACTATCGACCATCTGCGAGATCGCCGTGTCGCGCGCATCTTCGCTCGTCAGCTTGCGATCAAAGCGATGCTCCCAGCCGGCTAATCCATTTGCTTTGTCCGGCAAATAATAATCATGACGCACCATCTCAAGTACATCATGGTACTGCTTTTCATATTGCTTGGAAGCGTCCCCAGGTTTGGGGACTTCCTGATTTATGCCATCTGGTGGAGACATTGCAGGTTGTTGTTGGTTGCGGCAGCTAGGCTAGCCGTCGATATTTGCGTGGGGAAAATGAATATTTGGCAGTTTAAGTCGGTCAGCTCAAGCCTGCAATACGTGAATCACGCTCGACTGTTTGGTGATTTTATGTTTGCGAAGTGGGGTCGTACTCTTCTTCCGAAAGACCAAAAGTCCAAGCGACAGCCTGTTTTGCCCGCTTAATGTGAGGCGGAACTTTGAGAAAATATCTTCTATTGCTTCCGTCAGGCTCCGCAGTCGAATTGATCACCTCAACGACAACGATGGAATTCTGCCGGTACAGCACACCATACTCGTCTCGGTGAATAACCTCGGCTGCGGAATCAATTAAATACTGACCGACTCCGTAAATGTCTATCATCGCTCGACGCACTTCAAGGTTGGGTTCTGAATTGATTCTCTCAATGGTTACAGCGTCTGGTGTGATGATGATGTCGCCTGGAATGATCGTGCCGTTCCAGGCATACGCTTCAAAGCCGCCATCAAACGTGATCGCCGGTCCGCTTGTGTTGTGCAGATCGCCATGCTCATTGAGCGAAATACCTAGCGGCTTATCGCAGACTAAGCAAAGACGCGTACCGCAGCTGATCGCACAACAACTTTGGGACAGCTCCAGCCACGGCCAAATGAGATCGTTCTCGCATAAGTCTTCGAAAAATGTGGTGCCTAACAGCCTTATCTGTGCTTGGCCACCTTCACTCAAATGCAATAAGTTGATCACGTCAGCTAATACCTGGGGAACCACCACCATGGCTCTAGGGCGAACTTCTGCAGCTGTTGACAGAGTCTCGGCAATTGAACGCAAAGCCCATTCGAAGTGAGGAGCAACAGATTGAAGTTGGCGCCAGTCTTGGAATCTGTCCTGATCCAGACGCTCCTGATGTGACCGACCGGTTTCACAGTATGCGTCGTACAATCCGCCCCACCGGTCAGAGACGTCGCTAAACGCGGCACGCAGCCATTCTTCTGCTGGATTCTGCGCATATTCCGCTGCTCTTTCGCGAACCGGCGTTCCAGTGCCTGTAGCATACGAAACTAGCTCCAGTTTCATTGTTTCCAGAAGTGGTGGCACACAATGTGCGTAGCGCTCAGGGTCCGGAAGCCTTCGAACGTATTCGCTCAACATTGGGTTCAACATCTGTGCCGACAGCTTCTGCCATTGAGATGCCAACGCTTTGGAGAACTTCTTGGTGCCCTGATGCTTATACAACTCTTTTGCAATGCCAGTCCAGATTGAGTCTTCGAGCACGGCAGCGAGTAGCAGTGGCAGCACTGTCATCTCGAAGGGATTGCGGCAACGAATAATCTGTGGTTCTGCCAGACCGTTGAGACGATACAGTGCGCGTACAGCATCGGCGGCGCGCTGTCTGTCGGTCGGTGTTGCTTCAAGCAGCAGCCGGCGCCATCGATCATAGGTATCATTAACGAGATCGATGCTCATCACCGATCACATGTTGTCTGGTATGGGATGACCGGGCAAAATTTTGTTTCGCTCAGTGCGAAAACGATGCTTACGCTCAGAAATGTGATTTGTCCAAACATTATTCGCAACTAGCGGGCTCGGAATTGCTAATGCAGTATTACCTCATTGATCAGATGTTTGACAAGTGATTCGGTTCTTCGTAGTTTCCACCTCCGACTACGTGTTTCCACCGCAGATGGTCACCTGGATTTCACAGTGGTGTTGAGACATTACACACATCTACTTCTGCTCCATCGTCTGGAGAACCATCATGAGTTTTGATTCGTTCGATGCATCGCATAACCGTTTACTTACATCCGGAGACGCCGCGGCTGCCGATGCCGGGTCGGTAAACGGCTCGACGAACGGGCTGCAAGATGCCTGGTTCAAGCTTTTGAAACCGATGTTGAACCCGTCCGAGCCAGCCCCAAAACCGGGTTCGGGAGCATATGAGAAGGTGAATCTAAGTGTTGACGGACAGCAGCGCGAATACGAGGTGTACCGCTCGCCACACTTCGATCCAGCCAAACCGGCTCGCGTGATTTTGGGTTTTCACGGCGATATTTTCGGCAAAGATGGCGCCAGCGGGCTAATGGCTAAAGAGACCGGTTTCGATCAGGCGATAGACAAAAGAGCTGATGCCGGCAACACGCTTATCCTTTATCCGATCGCCAACAACCGCACCGCCAACATGATTACCGGTCAGTCCTGGAACTACGCCAACCACAAAAACTTATTCGATACGTGGACGAACTATGACGACGGCAGGTACATGGACCAAGTGCTTGCCCAGCTCAAGCAGCACATTAAAATTAAAGAGCTGGACGGCGTGGGATTCGGCGATGGCGGCAGATTCTTGAAGCAGTATTCAGATCAGCATCCTGGTTTGTTTAGAAAGGTGGTTCTCGATAATGCCACTACCCTCGGTGGCACTCCGACGAACCGTGTTGCCGGAACTAACACGGATTACTTGATTATGCACGCAATCCGCGATCCGGCAAAATCTTCATTCTTAGATCGCGTATTGCATCCTTTGGCCACTAACCTGATGCTTCCGTACACGGGCGGACCCGGAGTTTTGGCCGACATCACTCCCAATGCCAGCGGTTTGGGCGACTCGCACCCAAACATGCTGAAAGTAGAAGCGGCCCGTCAAACCGGAGCAGGCCCTGCGCAGGTGATCGATACGCCGAAAGAGATCGATACCTATTATGCAAATTCCGGCGGCGGCTCTGTCACGGAAAGATTGGAAAAAGGTGCTCAAATGGCCTGGAACGACGTTCACAACGGTGATGGCGGACACGGAATGTTCGCCCTTTTCGGGGCTCGGTCAGACTTCGATGATACCAAGGATTCCCTTGATTTCATTCTCGATGGCAAAACGAAATTCGCCAGCACGAATGGTCATCGCACCTGAGCGGAGCTGTTAAACTAGGCAGGTCATCTGACTGATCCGGGACGATGCCTGACTGGTCTTACCATACGCTGTTTAAACCGCTGCTGTTTCGCTTGCCGGCTGTGGACGCAAGGCGCGTCACCATGGACGCTGTGGGGTTATTGGCAGGGAGTCCTGGCGGCCGGTCCGTGATTGACCTGATGGGGCAGATGAAGCCGGACCGCAGTCTTGAGTGTCAAGCGCTCGGTCGGAGGTTTTGCAGTCGAGTCGGGTTGGGGGCGGGACTCACCACATCTGGTGGCGCGATAAGAGCCTTTGACCATTTTGGCTTTGGCTTCATTGAATTGGGACCGGTTACAGTCGAGCCGATTGGCAGTGATGTCGTGCGGAGGGACTGCGAACAGCAGGCGCTGATGTATGCCAATTTGCCAGTCAACAACGGACTTGATGATTTTGTCAAAGGCTTACCGGCGATCAAACCCGACGTTAGTTTGATGGTGCGAATCGCCCATTTAGAAGAAACCAACAGCCAAGACGCGATGGCCCAAGTAGAGACGATTGTTGGGCGATTGCCGCAGTGGCTTGAAATCATCGTATTTGATTCGCGGTGGTGCTTGCAACAATGGGCTGATGTCGATCTTGATCGATACCTCGAGTCCACAGCAGCCATTGGCAAGGTACGTCTCTTGCTTGTCGCGCCGGATACCGAGTCAGAAAGACTCTCCAGGCTACTAACGGCAGCCAAGAAACATGGCATAGCGGGTTTCATTGTGGGTGGTGGCACCGTTTGCGGTGACAACGGCGAGCTCCGTTTAGTCGGTGCGCCGACGCGATCGCAGAGCATCGAAATGGTGCGCCGGCTTCGACAACTGGTACCGGACGCATTCATCGCTGGTTCAGGCGGCGTGATCGAGCCGATTGACGCGGTCGACCTGTTGGACGCAGGTGCAACCATGGTGCAGCTGCACGGCGGACTGATTTATTCTGGTCCTGGCTTACCAAAGCGTGTTAATGAACTGATTTCGGCGCGTATGCGGCAGTCGATGCATCGCGCTGCAGCCTGGCAGAGCGGCGGTACGCTGGAGATTGCCGAACCCGGCACAAGTTCGCCTTATTCGCTGTCGGCCGTGATCAACTCTGGTTGGCTGGGACTTGCTCTTGTCGGTGCCGGACTGCTAATTACAGGGTCGAGCGCGATCACGGTTGCGCTCACCACAGTAATTCTTCCCTACGATGAGAGCTACCTGGGCATAACTCGCCAGGGCATGATCGCGCTCAACAATCATCTGCTTCCATTCATGTCGCACGATCGGATCACTTACGCCGGATCGGGCATGTCCTGCGGCTTACTCTTCATGGGGCTTGCCTATTTCGGCGCGCGCAAGGGCAATCGGTGGGCATATCTGGCGGCTCGCAATTCATGCGCTGTCGGTTTCATTAGTTTCTTACTGTTTCTAGGCTTTCACTACCTCGATCCGCTTCATGCTCTGGCCACTCTATTGATGCTGCCCTTCTTTATCTGGGCACTAGTCAAACCGCCATTAGTCAAACCAATGTTATCGAGCAACATGCGCAACACACGTGCCTGGTTCAACGGGCTATACGGTCAATTCTGGTTCGTTGGTATCGGCGTTGGATTGATTCTTGCCGGAATCGCAATTTGCAACATCGGCATCTCGACTGTATTTGTGCCCGACGACTTGCACTTCATGCACACAACTGCACACGATCTGCTGATGCACAACGATCGCTTGCTGCCCGCCATCGCGCACGACCGAGCGGGTTTCGGCGGCTCGTTGGTGGCGGCTGGCATCGGCGTGATCCTTACGGCTCTGCATGGGTTCAGGCAGGGTGAAGGCTGGGTCTGGTGGATGTTATTGATCGCCGGTCTTCCTGGATTCGTCGCAACGCTCGCCATTCACTTTGCCATTGGCTATACCAGTTTGTTTCATTTGTTTCCCGCCTACATAGGTTTCGTCATGTTCGTCGGCGGCTTGTGGTTGTCGTATCCGTACCTCTGCGTCGAGCCGGCTCCCGAATAGCTGTCAATCATAGCCGTTAGCCAAACGATGATCACCACGTAGAACCTCTCGACAGAATGGGCGGACCGACAGCTGGCGCTTGATTAGTTGGCAGCAGGTAACCCCCAATGCATGGGCATAATGGGGATTGTTTTAGCGTTCGGGCGGGGAACAATTATGGTGTTCCTGCGGCGCCGTGAAAGGACAGACGTGACCGATAAGAACAAAATTGCTGAAGCCGATCGCAGTAAGCGCGCAGCAATCGAACTTTCGAACGCGTTGTTCGAGCTTGCCGTTGGTCTGGTCAAGACAGAACCTGCCTTCTCTGCCATCTCGTTGCACAGACCGAAAGAGGTTTTCGAGCCGAAACTAAATGAGTTTGCGCCCCATTTGAAGGCCGCGAAAGGGTTTCCGCTCAGCTATTATCGGTGGCGGGCATCGGTCGGTAAGCAGTCATTGTCGGTGAGAGCCAGCGATTTTTTGGTGGAAGTGTTTATCCTGCCGCGTGATGATGTGCCACTGCGTTCTTATGCCGAGTTTCGCACGCGAAATCATGCCTCGATCGAACAAGATCGGCAGATCAGCGGGGAATGGCGCTTGAACGGTGAAGTGCTTACCGGAGAGCATTTGGTCAGGCTGATGCAGGCGTGGTTGGAAAAACTGATCGCCGCTCCAGAAAAACAGCCTGAGAAGCTGCGCAAGGCCACGATCAGTGCCCCGCCCGGCAGTCCATCGCCGGCCCATCTGGCAACGATTGAAAAGCAGAACCTGGTCTATCGATTACTCGCTCAGCAGGAAGAACTGAAGAATGACGTCGCGCGAGAACTACATGATACCGTAATCGCTGACTTGATGACTCTCAAGCGCAATCTGGCATCAAACGTAGATCTCGATCGAGACGAGTTACAAACCGCACTGCAACAACTAATCGATCGCTTGCGTGATATTTGCGGGGAGTTCGCCCCGCGCTTGCAAGATTGGGGATTGTCGATTGCCATTGAAGCGCTGCTCGAGCGCGTCGAACAAAACGGACCGGTCGACTGTGTATTCAACTGCGATGACGATCTACCCTCGCTTCCGGATATCGTCGAGTTAAATGTTTTTCGCATCGTGCAGGAATGTTTGAACAATGTCACCAAGTACGCCAACGCCAGCCGTGTCACCATCTCTCTGGGCAATCAGGATGGCGAGGTAGTCTGCACAATTCAGGACAACGGTGTTGGTTTTGATCCGGCTAAGAAAGTGCGGTCAGGCTCATCCGGATTGGGACTATCGAGCATGAAGGATCGGGTTGAAGTAATTCGCGCCTTTTTCCCGGCGACGTTGTCAATTGAATCCGCACCCGGTGCGGGGACCCGAGTGGTTCTCAATCTCAAACCAGATTCAGCAAAATGAAAACGTATGAAAAACATCCGCACGTGCGCTTGATCGCTTCCCGAGCAGCGTTACCTCTGAAAAACTTGCCAGGCGGGTTATCGACCAAATCGGCTTTGCATCCACGACAGGCAAATCTGCAGTGCCGCTGCTTCACCCCGAGGTTTATATGAATGATCGCCAGGCACGATTTCGCTTTTAAAGGGCCGGGTGAGGTGCTGCTGGGCCGCAGCCAGCTCATCTAAGGGGCACAGTTTGTCCTTGTCGCCGGTAATGAACAGCACATCGGCATTGATTCTCGCCAGGTGCGACCAGTCGCGCGGTTTGGCATTCTGACCCATGCCGCGAACTGGTAATCCGTACAAAACCAGAGCGGCGATATCGGCTCTTTCAGCGGCAATGTGGGTGGACAGGCGACCGCCGAATGATTTGCCCAGTAAAATGATTGGGCTTGCGCCTGCGCGCTCTGCCAGAAAATCGACTGCTGCCGCCATCTCCGGCAGTTCCCTCTTACCGCCGGCGGAGGCCGGGCGGCCTGCTGCCACATAGCCGAAGTTCCATCTTAAGGTGAGGAATCCGTTATCATTCAGCTGCGCAGCTGTCTGCACCAAAAGTGGTGTCATCATGGTGCCGCCCGCACCGTGGCTGATCAACACCGCCCCATGTTTGGCTTTGCCAGAGAGTATCCCTGATAGACCAGAGCCAAAGGTGATTTGATCAGTCATAGGCATTTTCGATTTCCCGCAGCATGAGCCCGTTTGGTCGGTTCCGAACCCAGTTGGATCGGCACCTGTTTGGTGCTGCGAGAACATATTTGAGCGTGCTCACGGTTGGATGATCTTGTCGGCTGCCATTAGGTATTCGCATATGGCGAACATATTCGTAATCTGCTCGGTCGGAATTTTGCCTTTGAGTCCGTAAAAGTCGACGCACAGTCCGCAGGCAAGCACCTCGGCGCCTGCGTCTTTAAAGTCGGCCAGTACTTTGAACGTCGGTGCCTCGGGGTCGAGCAATTTGACTCCCGTGTTGGCCAGCAAAATCGCTCTTGGCTTATGTCCGGACTGCAACAGCGTTTGCAAGAACAAATTGAGCAAATTGGCGCTGAAGTCAGGCTCGCCGACGCCGAAGGTGTCTTTGCCAATAAATACGACTGTTCCGACGGTGCCGTCAATAGTCTGCACTGGTTGCACATTGATATGCTCGTGCGTACGTTGGCTTGTCGTTGGTTGCACTTGGGCTGTGCTGGTCTGTGTGCGTTCCAGGACGACGCGGAAGAAATCGTTCTCCGGCTGCGATTGAAAACGCAGCTTGAGTGATCCCGCCAGGCGTTTCAAATTATTGACGTTGATCTCCGTTTCTACCAGCGCTTCGACTTTCATCACATTCGTGTCGTCGAGCAGTTTCTTCGTGCGCAACACAGGTTCCGGACATACAAGTCCGCGCAAGTCAACTGTTTTTTCCATAAGAAACGACCTCTACTTTGCCGCTGCTACCATCAATGAACTCACCAATGCAAGATGCTTCGACGCCAATCTTTTTTAAATCGCGCAAAAGATTCTCACTCTGCGGTTTATCAAGCGCCAATAGAAGACCGCCTGATGTCTGGGGATCGAAGAGAAGATCGCCGAGCGAGAGATCCACATCATTTATATAGGTAGTGAATTGCTCGAATGACTTTCTGTTGCCGTAAGCTCCTGCGGGAACGAAGCCCTGTTCTGCAAGAGCCTGCGTCTCTGGCAGAAGTGGCACGGCATCAGCGTTTAAACGGATGGTTAGTCCGGACCCCTTGGCCATTTCGTGCAGGTGCCCAAGCAATCCGAAGCCAGTTACGTCGGTGGCAGCCGACAACTTGTATGCAAGTGCACATTCAAGTGCCTTCGTACTAAGAGTGGTCATACTACTGATCAGCGCTTGTTCAGCCGCTTGCGAGAGCATACCTGCTTTCAATCCCAACAAACCCACACCGGTGCCGATCGGTTTGCAAAGCACCAGTTGATCGGCGGCCCTGGCACCACCGTTGGTGAGCACCGCGCCAGGCTTAATCAGGCCGGTGACGCAAAGCCCGTAGACAGGCTCGGAAGACTGGATGGAATGCCCGCCGGCGACGACCGCGCCGGCCGCCGCCACCTGGTCGCCGCCGCCGCGCAAAATCTCGCGCACGACTTCCATCGGATAATCACAGGTGGGAAAGCACAGTATGTTCAAAGCCAGTATTGGACGCCCTCCCATTGCGTATACGTCAGAAAGCGCATTGGTAGCCGCTATCTGCCCATAGAGATAGGGATCGTCTACTACAGGTGGGAAGAAATCCACGGTTTGAATAATTGCAAGGTCTTCTGTCAATTTGTAAACTGCTGCATCTTCAAAATTCTCTATGCTGGTGAGCAACTGATCGCACTCTTGTCTGGGAAGACCGCGCAGCACTTCCTCCAGTTCGGCCGAGCTGAGCTTAGCCGCACAACCAGCGGCCTTTACGTTAGCCGTCAATTTTCTTGGAATCGCGTTATGACGATCGGTCATAGTAAGTTGTGTCTCGTATCCCGGCGAATTCGGCATGACTACGGTATTTCAAGCGATTGCAGACTTGTGGTTGCGTGACTGGTGTCGTTGAAAGTGAAAGGGTTTTCGGATGCACCTTTTTGAAACCCGCATAGAAAGCAGTTCTTCAAGAGTGCTCGCCTGTGCCATTGCAAAAAACCTTTTATATTAGTTTCAGCCTTCTCGGCGAGTTATGGGCGTTTCAGCCCTTTAAAAACGTTCTGCTTGAGTGTAGATTGTAGAGCAGAGATCACTCAGCGGGCCAAGCATAGACGGTGAACTTGCGAACGTCTATTGGCCCGAATGGTTTCGTAAATTTTTAGGTTGCTCATTCATTCCTCATCCTCCTCCTCCACCTAATCGCGTATTAAAGGACCCCACATGCCGAAGAAAGTTCTTGTGGCGCTACCGCCCGGATTGCTCGAACAAATCGATTTTGTTGCACAGGTAGAGCATCGCACACGCTCCGATCTGATACGGGAAGCCTTACGCCGCTATATCGAAACCTTCAAGCGCACCCAAAGTCCTCGTATGTCTGTTAGTAACGTCGGACCGCAGAAGCTCGCGCTTTTGACCGAAACTGAGTAGTAACCCCATTGATTGCGCTCACACAAGAGTAGTTCTCCCATAGTAGCTGTTGACTAAGAACTAAGCACGACGTACTATCGCCGCAGATAGGCTTGTCATTAAACTGCCGCAGCGCCCTTGCTGCGTTGACAGGCAGAAACAAGCAAGCGAGTCGTAATGCATAACAGTCTCGATCATGTGAATTGGGCACGGATACTGATAACGGAGCTGATCTTCGTTACGGCAGTCATGGCCGGGCTGGGCTTCATCAAGGCGCCACGCTGGATGATGCGCAGGCGGCTGGCGAAAGGCTTCCCTTGGGGCTATTACGCCGACCAGATTCCGAAGAAGGATCCTGGTTTTACCGGCAGCGACGACGACGAAGACTTCTTGCATGACACCGGCACCGAGTTTGGTGGGCTGGAAGGTTTTGGCGAATACGGCGAGTTCAGCGGCTTCGGCGAACTGGGCGAGTTCGGCGAAGGATTTTATGGTGGCGACATGGGTGGCGGCAGCTTCGGCGGCGAATAGTTGAGTGCCCAGAGCTTATGTAAGCGCTCCGTCGGCTTCGTCCCTCGCCTCCTCCGTAGTTCGATTTACCGATATCGGTAAAGGTTTGAGCCAGGGTGTACCGCTTCGGCGGCGAGCAGACGAATGCCCAAAGCTTTACCGATATCGGTAAAGCTTTTGAACCAGGTATAGCTGGCCGGTGAGTGGCGGCGGTGCCGGCGGCTCTTTTTGACGGCTGGGCCGGGGTTCTGCGATGGGCTGACGAAATCCATTTGTCAAACGGCTATACTTAGCAACTGCTGGGCAGCCTCGTTTGGCGCTGAGGTGCCTTAGAGCAGGAGAGTTGGCTTGGATTCCGTTGCTGTTTGCTATTTAGTAGCCTTTGCCATTTTGGGTGCCGCCTGGTTTTTTGTAAAGCCGCACCGAGCGAAGATCTCGCTGTGCCTCGTCATTGTATTGACGGTCTATGTGGGCAGCGAGCTGCGGCAGATGTTCGTCACTAAGGCGATCGGCAAATCGACTCCGGTAATCGAGGCTGATCGTGCGGAGCTCGAGCTCAAATTCGGCTCAGCCATGTCTGCGGCTATGAAGAAAATGGGCAAGCTCTCCCCCTCTGATGAAAAGTCGCTCCACAAGACGATCACCGAGGCCGACGATGTGCTGGACAAGGTTTGCCAGACAAATCCGGCCAACGCAACACTACAAGCTTGCCGGGTCGTGCTCAAGCATCAGATGAATCAGCCGATCGCCAAACCGCTGGAATATCTGCAGCACTCTGATCCCATGGAAGGACCGGCTCTGGCGAAGGATCTTTCCTTTGCCTTCTCCACCACTCCGCAGCATGACCTGAAAGCCGCAGCAGTGATTGAGGAAGACCTCAACAATCGCCTGCCCAATGGTTGGTACCGCACTCATGCCCTTGGTGCACTCTATCGGGTTTCGGAGCAAAACGAGAAGCTGGCGGCTTTGCAGAAAGACGAAAGTGAGCAAGACTTTTGGCGATTCAGCAAGATGGTGGCCGTCATGTCGGTTGTCATTTTGTGTGGACTGGCCGGTGCGATTATTATTCTCGTGCAGTTGATTTTTCTTGGCCGCAACGTCACGCCGCCCGATCAAGTGCATCTGATTCAGGCGCCTGCCGCGTATGGTTTCAAAACCGTATATGGGGTGTTCGTGGCCTGGATCGCCACTTTGCTCACAGTCAGCCATGCCGCCATGGCTATGGTGCAGAGCTTCAAGCTGGTGCACCTCGGTGTGATGGTGGCGGCGATCATGACGGCGCTTCTGTATACCCTGAGCAACGCGCCGGGTCTGCTCTATATTTACTTCTGCGCCCTAAAACCGCATGGAATAAAGTTCTTGGAAGGGGTGAAGTGGCGGCCGCGCGTCGGTAATTTGGGCCCCTGGCGATTAGTCTTGATTGGGCTTATGACGTGGATGGCCGCTATCCCTTTGGTGGTCGTTGTTTTCATTATTGCCGTCAAGTGTTTTGGCTCGCAGGGCTCGAGCAATCCGATCATCGCCCTGGTGATGCAGAGTGCGCGGTCATCCAACATCTTGGCCATTTTGATTTTCTATTTCACCATTGGGGTGCTGGCGCCGATTTGCGAAGAAAGCCTGTTTCGCGGCTTTCTCTACAGCTCCTTGCGCCGCAAGTTCAGCGTTTTGCCATCGATGCTGATCAGTGCGATCTTGTTTGCCGGTGCTCACCTCGATGCGGGCGGTTTCCTGCCGCTGTTTGTGCTGGGCGCCATCTTTGCTTTCGTTTTCGAAAGAACCAAGAGTACGCTGCCGTCGATGGTGGCGCATGGGCTCTGGAATAGCGGTACGTTCACTTTGGTGCTTTTGCTTTTTGGCAATTAGGCCGATCGGAAACTTATTGCGAGTTTCCCAGTCATAGGGGCCGATTGCACTCGTCTTGACATTATTGGCATAGCTGTCATTCTGGAAATGGAGTCAGGATAGAGCGCCTGGGAGGCGTCAAATGCTGATCACGCAAGAGCCGGCGAAGTTGAGGTTGGTTTCCAACCCGTACTCGAAGCGAGTCGGACTGGTGATGCTCGTTGTGACTATCTGCTTCGGCTGGATTTTTGTCTTTCTCTGGGGCGCCGTCAGCGTCTATGCGCTTGCCTACAATAATTATTGGGCGCTGGTATTGGCAGCGTCGACTCTGGCATTTGCTGGGTTTCTCTCTTATATGAGCTATTCGCTCATCCAAGATGCGTTTCAGGAATATGTTTTCGAGCTAACTGAAACGGAGGCGATTTTGTCAGTCACCGACAAGCTCAGGCATAAAAAATCTACCTTCATGATTTTGCTTGATGATGTGCGTTTTGCCGAATATTATCCTTATTCGGACTCGTCGTGCATCATTTTGCATGCGCCGTATTATGAGATGGAAGTGCCGTTGTGGCCCCTTGGTGTGCACGGGCAAGATGTCCTCGATTACCTCACCGGGCGTGGCATTCGCGTGGTCAACGTGCAATCGGACGAGCGCTTTCCCGAATTGACTCAATAACTTCGTGAGCGCCGGGTAAATAGATCTGGCTACTGCTGAAGTGATTGGTGGCAGTTGATTAGCGACGGATTTGCCCGGGGTAACAAGACTTGCACAAGAAATTGCTGGTGTCGGTCGCGGTCTCGTCCGCAGTGCTGTTTGCTGCGACGGCTCAGGCTGAGGATGCTGTTGCTTTCGAGCAGGCGGTAAAACTGTATTCGCTCAAGCAATACAAACAGGCGTTGAGTCTCTTTCTCAAATGCGCCCAGCAAAATCGCACCGAGGGCAGTGCTTATTATTACGCTGCCAGTTGCTACTATCAGCTTGGCGATACGACTGACGCCAAACAAACTTTTCAAATCGTCACGCGATACTACCCCAATTCCAAAGAAGCCGGATTGGCCAGCCGGTTTCTTTCGCAGCTGGAAACGGTTGCAGCCGCCGCTTCTACCAAGAAGACAGGCAGTCAAACAGCCACAGCAATATCAACGAAAGTGGCATCAGCACAGGTGCCGGCCAAGTCCGCCGCTGCGGGCGCCGATCCTGATACACCGGTTGATTGCAGCGCGCTTTTACAGGTCATACGTCCGGTGCAGGACCATCCTGCCGTCTCCAGCGATCTGATCAATGCCGTTCGCAACAAGCTTCAGAGTATGCCTGCCCACGTCGGCAAGCTTCTCAATGAAGCGCATATCAAGATTCAACTGACGACGACGATGATCGATGCGCACCCCGAGCTGAAAGAACGCGAAGGGCGCGGCTACGACGGTTATACGTACAAGAGTTGTCCGGGCATGTTTAACGGCAGCGAAATTGTTTTGTGCGAGCGCACGATCAACGAAGGCGATGACACGGTGCGCAGCGCCTTTCCGATCAGCGAAGTGATAGGCACCTTCGAGCATGAGTGCGGTCATGCGGTCGACTGGTGCCTGGGCGAAGTTTCCACGACCGAAGATTTTAAGCACCACTATTTGCTCGATGCGACGAATTTGCAGCGCACTGATCCCGACACCGCCAATGAACTGCGCTATTATCTGCAAAAATCCGATGCCGGACAGCAAGAGTGTTGCGGAGAGCTGATCGGCATTCTTCTGGGCAAAAGCGACGATAAAACCGCCAAGATGAGCAGGGCTTTCCCTCAGACGCTCGATTTTCTCAAAGGCAAACTGCACATGCAGTAGATGGCTTGTAAAGCGCCGAACAGGCTCAGGCGACCCTGTGGCGCCGGGAGTGCCGTTTTCGACTCGACCGGCTCGCCCGACCAACTTTCAGCTTCTTGTAAATGTTTAAACGCCGAAAACATAGTAGTCTGAGTACCTGTTAAAAAACGAGCCGCTGTTGGTTGCCACAGCGAGCCAACGACTACTTGAGGTCTCAAAATGAGTCAGAGCGTTGCTACACATGATGTCGTGAAGGAAAACCCGCTATTGGAAGGCATGCAAATCGATCGTCGAGCAGACCCATTCGCCATGGTCATCCTGGGAGCGCATGGCGACTTGACCAAGCGCAAACTCTTGCCGGCGCTCTACGCGCTTTACCTGCAAGACTTGCTCCCCAAGGACTTCGCTATCGTCGGACTTTCGCGCACCGCGATGACCGATGATGCATTCCGTGCTTTCATGGGCGATTCGCTCAAGAAATACGCCAGCGATCTCAAGTTCGAGCAAGACACCTGGGACCGTTTCGCCAAGACTCTCTACTATCTTCCCGCCGACGTCAGCAAGAAGGAAGACATGCAGCTCCTGAGCAACAAACTCGATGAGCTCAAGGAAAAGCACGGAACGCTCGGCAACAACATCTTCTATCTGTCCACCGCCCCCAGTCTCTATTCAACCATCGTGAAGGGGTTGGCAGCAGTCGGGCTGGGTAAGAAATGCAAATCGACCTCGGCTCCATGGCCGCGAATAATTGTTGAGAAACCTTTCGGTCACGATCTCAAATCTTCCGAAGATCTCGATGAAGTGATTCACGAAAGTTGGAATGAGCATCAGGTCTATCGTATCGACCATTATCTGGGCAAGGAAACCGTGCAAAACATCATGGTTTTGCGCTTTGCCAACGGCATCTTCGAGCCCTTGTGGAATCACAAGTATATTGATCATGTGCAAATCACCAATGCGGAAACATTGGGGGTGGAAGATCGCGGCCCATATTATGAAGAAGCCGGAGCGCTGCGAGACATGGTGCAAAACCACCTGATGCAGCTGGTTTCGCTCGTCGGTATGGAACCGCCAATCTCGACGGATGCCGAATCTCAGCGCGACGAAAAAGTGAAAGTGCTGCGATGCTTGCGCCCGATGGAAAAGGAAAAGGTGAAAGATTTCGTGGTGCGCGGGCAGTACGGACCGGGTTATATCCTCGGTCAGAACGTTCCCGGATACAGGCAAGAGGACCGCGTTTCACCGACGTCGAATACGGAAACATTCGTTGCCACCAAACTGTTTATCGATAACTGGCGTTGGGCAGATGTGCCGTTCTTTGTGCGGTCCGGCAAACGGCTGGCGAAGAGCATCACAGAAATTGCCATCCAGTTCAAATCCGCGCCTTTGCGATTGTTCAAAGACATGCCCGGCATTGGATCCGAAGGATTGAACCCGAATACACTGGTCATTCAAATCCAGCCTGACGAAGGCATCTCGCTCAAATTCGCCACCAAGCAGCCGGGACAGGTCAACCAGATTCGCTGGTTGACTATGGACTTCAAATACGGCACCGCATTTGGTGTACGCAGCCCATCCGCATACGAAAGGTTGATTCACGATTGCATGCTCGGCGATCCCTCGCTCTTTTCGCGCACAGACCAGGTCTCTGTCTGCTGGAAGTTTGTCGATCCAATCATGGCTGCCTGGGCCGACGAAAATAAATCGAAGCCGCCGAAATTCCCCAATTACGCGGCCGGCTCCTGGGGTCCAGATGCGAGTGATGAGCTTATTGCCTCTTGCAACTTTGCCTGGAGGCGCCTATGAGCACGCAAACAACCACAAAACAACAAACCACTGGCAGCACTACGCAGGAGTTTCTCTCCGGCAAGCTGGCTCAAGTCGATATAAAGAAGATCGAGAAAGAGCTGAAAGAACTGTGGCTCTCGGCTTCTAAAACCGAGGACGGCGTCGCTCATGTAACGCGCGCGTGCGTGCTCAACTTAATCCTTTATAGCGACAATGATGGTGCAGAGCAAAGCGCAAGCAATTTGCTCGATGACATCATGCTGCGGCATCCGTGCCGTGCCATTCTGGCGTTGTCGGCGAAGACCGACGGCAAGCCTAATCTCGAAGCATGGGTGGCCGCGCGATGCCATCTGACAGACGCTAAATCGATGAAACAAATCTGCTGCGAGCAGATCACTGTGCGCGGTGACAACGTCAACAATAGTGAGCTGGGCAGTGTGGTAATACCGCTGGTATTATCGGACTTGCCGGTGTTCATGTGGTGGCAGGCGTCATCGTTGAGTTATGACGAGATCAAGCCGTTTCTCGGCGCGGTCGACAGAGTCATTGTCGACAGCGGGTGCGAGCGCGAAAGCCTGCAATTTTTCAGCGAAGTGCTCAATATAATGAATGGGCACAAGCAGTCGCCGGCATTAGCGCATGCGCTTCCGTTCTCGTGCACTGATCTTAACTGGCGCCGCTCACTGCCATGGAGAGAGTCATTGGCACTGGCTTTTGACCAACGCCATAGCTCGCTCTCGCCAGATTATCTGGCCGGCATAAATAAGATGGAAATTCGCTACGGTCTACCTGACGGTGCGAAAAACGATGAGGCGTCCTGGAAGGGCTTGACCAATCAAGCGTTGCTCATCGTCGGTTGGCTCGCCTCGACGCTTGGCTGGCGCCTGCAAAAAGCGGCTGCGGACAAACAACGAGTCGATCTCAACTTCGATGCCTCTGGTGCGAAGATCTCCGTCGCGCTGGTGGGGGTTCCCGCCGACGAAGCGGGAGAGGGAGACATCGGCTCGATCCGCATCAACACCGATAAGCCGAAGGCGGTTTCGATCGTTGCTGCGCAGCAGAAGGGCATGCCGGGCATCGACGTCAAATGTTTCTGCGGCGCTCTAGCTGACAAGTCTTCCGAAGATTCAACTTCGCTGTTCGAACTCGATGAAATGGATGAATCGCGCTTGATTGACAAAGAATTGGAAATCCTTGCGGTTGAGCCGATTTTCCAACGTGCCGTGGTGTCCGTCGTTGAGATCCTAAAGCTGCTGCAAAGCAGCAAAAAATAACGGAGAAACAGATGACCGTTTTAGAGATAAAGGAAACCACCGTCAATGTTTCCGAAAATGCAGATGAGCTGGTGCATAACCTGGCTAACCGTTTTTGCGAACTAGCCAAAGAAGCCATCACTGCCCGCAATACATTTGCCGTCGCACTTTCCGGCGGCAGTACGCCCAAGGCGTTGTACGAGACTCTGGCTACACCCGAATATCGCGGGCAAGTAGATTGGAGCAAGGTTCTATTGTTCCTTGGCGATGAACGCTGCGTGCCGCACTCCTCACCGGACAGCAATTTCAACATGGTGACTGAAACGCTGTTGTCGAAACTGGAGATTCCCGAGAGTCATGTTTTCGCCACCGAAGGTCAGGACAAAGATCCGGAGGCAGCAGCAAAACATTACGAAGAGCGCATTCGGCGCGCGTTCGGATCGCACAGTGAGGTGCCCAGATTCGATCTGATTTTGCTGGGCTTGGGACCAGATGGGCATACTGCCTCCTTGTTTCCCGAGAGTGCTGCTTTGAAGGAGAAGCAAAGATTGTTCGTCGCCAATTTTGCTCCCAAGATGCAGGCATGGAGGATGACAATCACGTTCCCTGTGATCAACAACGGGCAGAATGTCTATTTTCTCGTTGCCGGAGAATCGAAGGCGGCGATTGTGTCAGATATCTTCACGTCGCAATCAAAAAAGTATCCGGCTCAATTCGTTCAACCTGAGAACGGCAAACTCGAATGGTGGATGGATCGCGCAGCCGCCGCCCGTTTGACTAAGGACTAATAGCTTCGGAGCCGGCTTCCAGCCGACAACTCCAGGAGTCGCCAGATGGCGGTGCTCCGGAAAACCGAAGAGCAAGGAAAAGCATCGGTGACTGACCGAACGAAAATATTTCGCAACTGAGTGGGAGGATGACATGGCTAAAGCAAAGATTGGACTGATCGGGCTTGGTGTGATGGGAGAAAATCTGGCGCTCAACATCGAGCGAAATGGCTTTCCCATTGCGATCTACAATCGCACGACAGCCAAAGTAGACGAATTCGTCAACGGTCGCGGCAAGGGCAAGAATGTGATCGGTTGCCATGACGACAAGAGTCTGGCGGAAGCGCTGGAAACTCCGCGCAAAGTGATCCTTCTGGTTAAGGCGGGAGCAGCTGTTGACCAGACAATCGCTAATTTGAAACCGTTTCTTGAAAAAGGCGACATCATCATAGATGGTGGCAACTCGCATTTTACCGATACGATTCGGCGTGAGAAAGAGTTGAAAGAGCAAGGATTGTTTCTTGTCGGCTCCGGCGTCTCCGGTGGCGAAGAAGGTGCCCTCTGGGGTCCTTCGCTTATGCCCGGTGGCGACAAGAATGCTTACGAGCAAGTGAAGCCGATCTGGGAAGCCGTTGCGGCAAAAACTGATGACGGTTCGTGCGTCACTTATCTTGGCCCCGATGGTGCAGGTCATTTCGTGAAGATGGTGCACAACGGCATCGAGTATGGTGACATGCAGTTGATCGCGGAAGTGTATGATATGCTGCGCCGCGGGTTGGGTCTCAAGGCTGAAGAGATTGGTGAAATCTTCGAAGAATGGAACACAGGCATTCTGGATTCGTTCTTGATCGAAATTACCTATAAGATTTTGAGCGTGATCGATCCCGAAACCAACAAACCGCTGGTCGATTTGATCGTCGACAAAGCCGGTCAAAAAGGCACCGGCAAGTGGACCGGCGAAATCGCGCTCGATCTGGGCATCGCCATTCCGACAATCGATGCGGCGCTCACCGCTCGTATGCTGTCGGCTTTAAAGGATCAGCGTGTCGCAGCGCAGAAGAAACTCTCCGGACCGAAGACCGTGGCCCAAAAGCCAGAGGCGAAGAAACTGATCAAGTGTCTGCATGATGCACTGTACGCCAGCAAGGTGTGCAGCTATGCACAGGGTATGGCGCTGATCAAAGCCGGCTCCGACGAGTACAAGTGGGGCATCAAGCTCGACGAATGCGCGCGTATTTGGAAGGGAGGCTGCATTATCCGGGCGAAACTGCTCGAGCAGATCAAGCAGGCGTTCCGGCGCGAGCCTAACCTGGCGAACATGCTGATGGATTCCGAATTCAGCGGCTTGCTCAACGATATGCAAGATAACTGGCGCCAGGCGGTGTATACGGCAGTGCAATTGGGAATTCCCGTGCCGGCACTGAGCGCCAGCCTCGCCTATTACGACAGCTATCGCTGCGGCAACTTGCCACAGAACCTGACGCAGGCGCAGCGCGATTACTTCGGCGCTCATACCTTTGAGCGTTCCGACAAGCCTGCTGCCGGCTTCGTGCATGCGGATTGGCCGTCGATGATTCGCACTAAAGCAGCGAAAAAATAACGCGAGCTGACTCAGCTAGGTTGCGCACAGACAAGAGAGAAGTAGGCTTCAAGCGGCTCTCCGGAGGCTTCCATGTCCAAAACGGACAGGACAAAGCCGGCCTGCTCTGCTATGGCTTCTAAATCTTTGGTCGATATTGGATAATCTCGCCGCGAAACATGCTCAACAACTTCTCTGATTCCCTCTTCGTGCGCGCCTCTTTCTTGCAGCGCTAGTTTGTATTTGGTGAGAAATCGTTCGCGCCAATCGCGTGGATTTGGCTCGGCTTTGATCGGAGAAGCCAGTTCGCTGGCATGATATTTCGCCAGAGTCTCATGTGCCACCATCGCAAATGATTCGCCTGGATCATCCGGATTCACATCCGGTCGTGGCAAATGCGGCGTGCCGGCTGGTCGAAAAAGATCGTGGTTGATATAGATCCCGCCTGGAGCAAGTCTTTCTTTCACTTGCAGTAAGAGGCAATAGATTTCTTCCGGCGTTCCATGATGAGTGTTCATACCCGTGAAGATGATGTCGAATTTTTCATCGGCCGGCAACATCGATAGATCCCAGGCGTTTCCTTCAATCAACCTCGTTTCTACCACATTGTCCGGAAACCAAGACGCTTTTGCGGCCTCGATCTGATCCGGATTTATGTCAATGCCAGTATAGGAAAACTTGTATTGATTACAAGCTCCCATCATGCGGACGATTGAATATGGCGTGCCGCCGCATGCCAGGTCTAGAATTTTGATCGGTGCATTGCGCCAATTCCTTCGGCACCAATCGGACAACAGCTTATGTCCGCGCGCCGCTGCATGCCGGTGCAGCATGATGTTCGATTCCAGCACGAACATATAAAATCCGTTTGCGCTAAACGCTTTCTCTCGTTTCATCATCGGCACCTCAGATCCAGAAAGCTGATCTCTAATTCTACTGTCGGCGACTGGATGCTTTTCGTATTTTCCCCCCTGCTTTTTGAAGTTTTTCACGAAATTCTCAACCAGATCGAGCTTACTAGAGGAAAGTTCGCGATGGCGCCGCACATATGTTTGACGAGATTGATAAGACCGCTCATGGATTATATGGAGCTACCGGCTCTTTGCTCAACGGCGTTTGGGATCACACGGCTCAAACGTGGTCTGATTCTCTTCATGGAAAAGCTACTCTTGGTCAATATGCTGAATTTGGTGCTGAAGCCATTGGTGTAACGGCTCTTGTTGCTTTTGGTGGGTATCGTGGCGTCTCCAAATTGATGTCATTGACTGAGCGTAACGCCGCTCCACTCGGGAAGGCGGCAATGTCTATGGAAACGGTTGCTGGCATGGGTGAGGCGGCTGCTGCTCGAACAGCGAGTGCATCGAGATTAGCCGGCGAGGGCATGGTCTTGGGAGAACAGACCACTGCCAGGCTTGGCGGCGTCGGTGGCCTGGTGGAACGAGTACAACCGGGGCTTCTATCTGGGTCAAGTGTAGAGGCTACCGCCTTATCTCGCTCAGCCACTGGCTTGGATAATCTGACCCTGCGTTCACAGAGCCTGATGATGCATGGTGCCGAGTTCAAGGTGCTCAATCCCAAAACAGGTGGCACTTTGGACACGACGGTTTCAATCATCAAAAACGAGGCAGGACAGGCCGAATCTCATTTATTCACGGCAGCGGGTGAGAAGGTTGCTATGGTCAGAGCCCTGCCGGTTGAACCACCGCCGGGCGCAGTCAGCCACACCTATCTCTATGGACATCCACGCACGCAAAATTCCTTCTTGTATCTCGACATGATGCGCATCGAGCCCAAGTTTCAAGGTCAGGGAGTGAGAGAAGCACTGGTGCAAGGATTGCGCGATCAATCTCTAGAACTTGGTCTTGGTGGACGAATCAAACTGCAGGCGGCAACAGATTTTGGGTCGGTGTCGGCAATTCCCTGGTACAAAGCGGGATTCCGACCGCAAGTCGGTGGCTTATTCCACGCTGAAAAGTTTGAAGAGGTTGCCGCGTCGCTGGAGACAGCGGTAAAGAACAATATTCGCGTACCGCTAGAAGAAGGGCAGAAATTCAATAATTTGTTGATGTATCTACCGGTGGGCGGTTAGGTGGGCACTACAAGCCGAGCTCGGCCGAACTCAGGACTGCAATCAGCGCTCCGGGTCAATCTCATTATTCTGCGAGTTAGAGTGACTCTTCAGCCTGTCGAAGAATGCCAAAGACTCCTCGTAGATGTCCGGCGTGAAATTGGGATTGCCGTGTCCGCCCTTTGGTACTGTATGTAATGTCACATCCGCTCCGACCGCTTTGGCGGCGTCGTAGTATTCGCGACTCTGTTCAAGCGGTACTATATTGTCGGCGTCTCCGTGTACTATCAACGTTGGAGCGCATCTTTTGCTCAGATAAGTGATTGGACTCGCCTGTTTGGCTTGCTTCTGGTGAGTGGCAATCGGTCCGCCAAGCAGTTTCGCCACCAGACCGAGGGCATCGATCGGTGATTCATGGCGGGGGTCGGCCTTGGGAATCTGTTCGGTGATCTTCAAGAAATCAGTCGGTCCGAACCAGTCACAGACCAGTTGCACGTCGCTTGAATAATGCAGATTGCCTTCATTGCCCTCAAGCGCTTTTGTTCCCCTGGTGTTGCCTAGCAATAAGACCAAGTGTCCACCGGCAGAGGCGCCCCATACGCCAATATGCTTGGCGTCGAGATGATATTGATCGGCATGAGCGCGCAGCCAACGAATGGCTGCTTTGCAGTCGTAAATCTGCGCGGGCCAAATCGCTTCTTGGCTGAAACGATATTCAATATTGGCGACAGCAAATCCACGCGGCACGAGTGCCAGGCTCAGTCTCCCGTTCTTGTCGCCCGAGATCCAGCCGCCGCCGTGAATCCAGACAACCACAGGAACCGGCTGTGACAGCGCTTCGGACGGCACAAATAGATCGAGTGTTTGAAATGGATCAGTCCCGCCTGCGTAATTCACGTCGCGCACGATCGTGGTGCCTTCAGGCAAGGAAGGTTGCTGTCGCTGCTGATTGGCTTGCTGGCCTTTGTAGTTGGTCGCTGGCGCCGACTGCTCGGCCGCGCCGGCTGGTGGTGCAGCCTGGCACACGTCACTACAATTGGTGAGCAGCAAGGCAAGGGCTGCCAGCGTGCCGATTAGCTTCACTATTCTCCTCGTGCGGCTGTTGCCGAGCCAAACTGACTCTAGCCAATCATTATAGCGTCACGAGGGTGCCTAACCAGATCGATCTGTTGCTTTCGCTCTATTAGTGCATAAAGGAGTCTTCGAATGAGCGGATTGGAGCAGCGACAAAACTTGTTGCTGTGTGCGGTAAGGCAACTTCATCGAGTTTGTCGGCGATCGCCAGACTGATGATTCCTATGGAAACCGCTGCACCAGCCCCGATTGCTGCGCCGTAAAGCGCACCTTTGGCGATGGGAGCAAAAATCGACTTGAGCCTGGAGTTTGGGCTCGAAGCTGCACGCGCAGTTGAATCTAATATTTGGGGCCGCGCGTAGACCACCGGATCGGCTTGACGCATAGGCAATACTCTAAGTAAAGAGAGGTGTGCCCATGATAATGAAGCAAGATTGTGACAGTCACGTGGCAGGATTTGGGCATAGTGGGGGTCTTACGAAATAATTGTCGTTAATGTGAACGTTCGCAACGACATTGCTTTCCTGCCTGAGGTCCGGCGCAACAGAGAGCCGCACTCATGTTGTACAGCACATCGGTACGGTACGAGGGTTGCTGGCTATGCTGCACTCGCTGCATTATGCCCAGGCAATTCCACCTCAGATGTGAGGTCTGAGATAGACTGAGAAGGGCGCAGAAGGATACCAATCAGCATGCGACCGTGCGCTCCACTTGCCTCTCGGCGTGCACAAATTGCACCAATGGTGGTGTCACATATTCCAGAATCTGCCGATCGGTGATCGGCCCGGCGCGAATGCAGGCAAGTAACAAAGCGTTGTTTGTCCAGACTGTTTTGCAAGAAGTTCGCCAGTAGTCTGCCAGGTAGAGTTGCATCGCTTTTGCGCTACAACCGTGCAAGGTGTTCTTAAGGGTGGTTACCGCTTTTGTCATATGGACTGCTAGTTCAGCACTGATTGGTGGCGAGCGACGTTCAGGTTTTTTATCGCTCCTGATGTGTCTGTCGCCGACTAATTGTTCACACAGACCGGCAATCTGGAGCATTGTTATTGCAGTGGACATCTGCGGTGCAGTCAGGCATGTCAATTCTAAGAGTCTATCTGCGCTGATCGGTTCGTTTGAAAGAAAACTCAGAAGAATCTTTTGGTTCTCGTCGAGCTGTTTGTCAGTCTGATCCTCCTCATTCTGATAGACTTTTGCGTGATTGTTCTCTTCTGTTTTTTCCTGTTGCGTGTGGTTGTGTCCATCAGGGTCATCAGACTGTCTCTCGATTATGTCCAGTTCCGCGCTTGGATGTTCACGTGCCGGAGTTTCTTTGCTGCGCTTACAAAAAAGTCTTTCGAAATGTCCAATCGGCAATTCAACAGCGCCATCTTCCATGTTGTCGCTAATTACCAATCTGACCTTTTTCAGCATGTTTAATGCGCTTGACGGGGCCATACCCAGCACTCCTGCCAGATTAGTGGAAGAGATGTGCAATCCTGCTTCGAGAAACCAGATCGTAGCCAACCAGGCTCTAGGATGTTTCACATGATCTAACAGCGTTCTTGAAGTAAACCAGGTTCTGCGCTTACATCGATTGCAATAACTGAACCTCTCTCCGATATTCCGTGTGAGATCTTCATTAGCGCAGTACTGACACTTGATCGGTCCGTCACCCTCAACCACCTGATGTAAATACTCCACAGCACTCTCTGCAGTGGGAAAGAGCAAGCAGAAGTCCTGCCAGGCAGCAATGAGTGCGTCTTTGGCGATGCGTGCATTGGCGTGGAAGTTACTTGACATATCGTTTGCTCCTGCATACATATACGAACGCAAAAGCAAAAAAGTTCAATTTTTTCAAAATCCCGCCAACCCAGTCCCTGCCCAAACCTATACCGATATCGGTATAGGTTTGGGCGCCTGTGCCCACGATCGGGCAGTTTTTTGACCGAAACTAATTTGGCGAGCAACAGTTTGACGGTCTGACGCAGATGGCGTTTGAATTCGAGAGTCTGTCAGGTCTCTTGTTTCTTTAGACAATCATCTTCTGTCGACCACGATTGGGCTGGCGCTCAAGCCATCTTGGTTGAGTAGATTTTCCAGCAGTGTTCGCTGTCTTGCCACTTGTGTTTTGGCCAGAGGTCGCAGTACCGAGTACATGATCGCGGTTGCGCACCATGCCTGAAGCGAGCAGATGCCAACGTGCATGGAGTTGAATGCAGGGATCAGTCCGGATGTGGCGATTCCTACTGCGAAGCCCGCAAATAGCGCGATCACCGCTGGCCATTTGACATTAGGCAGATCTTTGAACGATGGTACCTTTCGGTACTCGCTTTGATCCTTGCGCGCGAACCAGAAATATTCCACCAGCATGACTACGGTCGCGCCCGGCAAGAAGATACTGGATATGGTGGCAACCAGTTCCAGCGAATTCTGAACGAAAGTCAATCCTATTGCGGCCAGAGCACCAGTAATGGCCAACCACGCGACGACGTTCTTGCGCGGAGCTTTCTTGAGATTGGCGACACCGTTAATTGCGCCATACAATCCCGAGTCATTTACAGCAAAGTATGAAACTGCCAAAACAGCAGCGGCAAAAATGGAGAAACCCCCGAACGCGTATTGATTCATCAGATTAGTGGCAGCGCCTTCTTCCGTAATTCCGGTCAGGTGTGCCATCATCCAGCCCGTGATGGGAAAGATTACCTGTCCGACAAGCAGTGCCGCCATCAGTGGTATCACCGACTGAAGAGTACCTGGTTTGCCGTATCGCCAGTAATCTGCTTCGTTACCCCACACCGCATACCCAATTACCGCGGCTGAAACCAGCATCAGCGCGTACGAGAATGGATGCGTTGGCGGCGCTGCCAGCACAACAGAAGAGCATGCAGCAGTAGCTTTGACGAAGGTCAACACTACCCACGCGATCAACATTGGACCGGCGATATATCGTGCAAAATTGGCGATACCGGAGAAACCGAAGAAATTATTGAAAGCCATCAAGATGGCGAATCCAACGCCCAGCCAGGCGGTGCCAATGTTCCAATGATAGATTCCCTTCAATCCATCAGCAAGGAAGTTTGCATTCAATCCGTACCATGCAACGCTCACCCAGACGAGATTTGCCGACACCAGGCGCGATCCCCAACTGCCGAACATGTGGCGGCTCAGTAAGCTGTAGGTTTGTCCGCTTCTTGCTCCCAATAGCGTCGAGGGAACGCTGTAGCAGAGTAAAAGACCACAGCTGATCACGATACACTGAATGACTTGCGGCAACGTCAGCCCAGCTTTGTACCATTGAAAGCCGATCAGCACAGTGGGAAATCCAGTCACCATCGTGATCCACAAGAGCCCTAAGGTCACTGCACTGCGCCGTTCGCTCAGCGGCACGATATCAGTGACGTGATCTTGTTTCTCAAGCGCCGTTGCGAAAGAACGCCCCTCAGGTGACCGGGTGAGCTGAATCATTTTTATGTTCCTAAATCCCGTGAACCACTCGACAGTACCGGTAAAACCAAGATGAGACAAGCATCATCATCCGAATTGCGTGGGGCAAATACGACAAACTCTCACGAAACTTCATCAAAGCGCCCGAGTGGCCTACGTTCCGATGCTCGAAGTGGCGTTTTTCTGACGTTCGTCGTTGAACTGCCTTTGTTCATTTATGGCAACGTCATCGTCAAGCCGATATGGATTGTGGGAGCATCTGTGTTCATCATCGTAATTACGTCTTCGTTTTGTCTGATCATGGCTACGAAAGAAAAATGAGCGCAACGCGTAATGTAGTTATGTTATCCACTGTCGTTCCAAAGTTAATTGAGAGGCAAATTTAGTGGGTGTTTCACTTATTTCAGTGGCTGAACTGAGAGAACCAAATCCAGATCGCATCATTATCGATACCAGACTGCGAAAGCAATATGACGCAGGACACATTCCCGGCGCGATCTGGCTGCGCTGGGAGGAATGGTGCGAGCAAGCTCCGGATCAGGCGCAACAAATTTTGAAAACACCGGGATATTGGGGGCGACTGGCCGATCCCCTGGAACATTCATTCGCCCATCGGCTTGGAGAGTATGGTGTAGGCAGTGATGCAGAACTCATTGTCTATTCCGCAGGGCCGAGGAGCAAAGGCAGCGACGGACGAGTCGCCTGGATGCTGTTGTATCTCGGCGCAAGGAACGTGCGTCTGCTCGATGGTGCCTGGCAAGACTGGATCGATCAAGGTGGCCGAATTGAAACTCAGACTCAACAAGCCGACCATAGGAGATTTGACTTGCTACTGCAACCGCAGAGGCGTGCACTGCTCTCAGATTGGAAACAACGAATCATCACCGATCAGGTGGTGCTGATCGACACGCGATCGGCCGAAGAATTTGCCGGTGATTGTTTCGATTATCAACCGCGCAAGGGAAGATTGCCGGGTTCGGTATTGATACCGTTTCGAACGATGTTTTCTTCTGGTAGGAAATATGTAACACGCGAGCAATATAGAGAAATGTTGCCCACTGCTGCCGGAGAACAAATGTTGCTGACGTACTGCGAAGTCGGTGTTCGGGCTGCTACCGTGGCACTATTACACGAGATCTACAGGCAGCAGATTGTCGCTGTCTATGACGGCTCGCTGATGGAATGGGCGTTGGATCCCGCATTGCCGCTCTGTTCAGGTCGCGCTGATTGAGTTTCGTCGAGCGAAACGTCTCTAAGCAGTCGAATTTGTTCTAGATGGCTGTGATAAGCTACGGGGGGTCTAATCCGGCTGCAGCACAAAACTAGCATGAGTCGTTCTTCACCAGATCACAAATTCTCCAAATCATGTCTGCCACGCGCGCGGTGGAACGTCCTCGACATGATCACTTTTGTCGGCGCCAAATCAATTCGCAATTGCATTCTCATTGAAATTGACATGACCTGGGCTGAGTCCTTGCAAAAACAGTTGATTCAACGCGGAGACAAAATTACTGTTACTGCGTTTCTTTTGAAAGCAATCGGCATAGCTCAAAGAGCGCACCCCGACAGCCGCACCATGTGCTTGCCCTTCGGCAAACGTGCCGTCTTTAACAGCATTGCGGCAGGATTTACCGTCGAGAAGATGGTGAAAGATCAGCCGGTAGTATTCTTTGGCACGATCGACACTCCAGATACAAAGTCACTTAACACAATCAGTGACGAACTCAGTCAATATGCGCAGCTTCCGGTCGAAGATTTGCCGCGCCTGGCAAAGGAAGAGCGCTTTACCCGCCTGACCTGGCTTTTGCGGAGACTGGTTCTTTGGCTGGGGCTCCGAAATCCGCATATACGGTTGCTTGTAAATCAAGCTACATTCGGTCTGACGTCGTTGGGAAAAATGGGTGTGCAGATAGTTGTTAGCCCGTGCTCAGGCACTTCGACCTTTGGTGTCGGCAGTGTCGAACTCCGACCAGTAGTTCGAGACGGCGCCGTCGTAACGCGACCGATCATGACCTTGAGCTACACTTTCGATCAACGCGTAATGGATGGCAGGCCAGCAGCCAGATTCCTGCAAGAAATACGCTCGCTCATGGAAGGCCGATTAGAAGAGCATATACGCGTGCTCAACTAATGAAGAGGATAGCAACGGTTAGAGCCGATGCTCAGACTGGCTACAGCTTGGCGCGATGAAGGTCTTTCTTATGATCAAGGCGAATCTATTAATCCTAGTGCAGAGAGGCTGAGGCGGCGAGGAGCCGTCGCAGCCGAGCGGTGGAACGACGGAGGAGGCGAGGACGAAGCCGACGGAGCGAATAAAGGAAATGAAGTCGCAGCAAAGGCAAGGCGGCGAGGAGCCGTCGCAGCCGGAGCGAATAAAGGAAATGAAGTCGTAGCGAAGGCAAGGCGGCGAGGAGCCGTCGCAGCCGGAGCGGATGAACAGCGGAGGAGGCGAGGGACGAAGCCGACGGAGCGAATAAGTTGGATTAAGCTCCCCGAACAATCTCCTCCAACTGCAGCTTGGATAGTGGCGTGACCAGTAGGTAGTCATGCCCCTTCTGGGACCACAGCGCAAATTGGAATTTATCGTGGCTCCCGAATAGTACATGCTTGCCGTCAAGATTCCTGAGGCTAGCGCCTTTTGCCAGGATCGCTCCCTGAGGAGCCTGGTAACACGTAAGCTGCTGATCGCCTGATTGTTCCTTCCTGACGAAATCGAATCTTGCGATCGCTGTTGTCCCATGCGATTTCCACAAGCCGAATTGGCTCATCTGCCATTGGGGAAGCCGAACATAGGTCAGATTGTAGCCCACTTTTTGGGCAAGTTCATTTCGATTCGTGACTGGCTCTAGACCTCGTTCTGAAAGTAGGTCTGCAACCAGAGTATCCGCCGATGCCGTTGGCGTTGAGGTTAGTGCGGTGTCGATTCGATGAAACCACGGCAGGTAAAGAAATCCAACTACTACAATGGTCGCGGCAATTGCCACAGTTGGAATGGAGCGAGCATATTGCTTGATCAATCGCTTGCACTCGCTTCTTTCCTCATGCTTGAGCTTCTGGGATATTTTCCTCATTAGCTGCGTTGGCAACTGACACTCGGCTTTCGCGTTGTTGAACTCGCCTCGCAGTTGTTCCAGATCGTGCCATTCGCATTGACATTCGTCGCACGATTTCAAATGGTCGATCACGAGCGCTGTATCTTTATTTTCCAGAGCACCATCGCAAAGCAGATCCATGACTGGCCGAACATCACTGCATTTCATGATCGGCAACCTCCGGTGTGACGATTCTCTTCATATTCTTCGTCAGGCTGTCTCTGACGACTCGTCTGGCACGAAACAATCGTGACATCACTGTGCCGGTTGGTATTGCGAGGATCGCGGCAATTTCTGCGTAAGTCATGTCTTCCAATTCCCTGAGTAGGAGAGGATGAAGCAGTGATGTTGGTAGTCGTTGCAGGGCCGTCAGCAAATCTGGCCGAATCTCTCGCTCAGTCAGCTGAATTTCCGGATCCTTTGATAAGGCCGAGTGGTCCTGCAAAGATGCAATTTCATCGCATTGATCATCAATTGCCAATAAATCTGGCTGTCGAATCCGCTTCTTGAGGGTGTCGTTAACTACATTGAGGAGAATTCTCGTCATCCAGCTTTTCACATTGGTGCCAAGCCGAAACGTATGGAATGAACGAAATGCTCTCAAGTAACATTCTTGAACGACGTCCTCTGCGTCTTGCTGATTGGCCAAACGCCAATAAGCAAGCCTGAAGAGGTCATGGCCAAGTGGCCAGGTCAACTTCTCAAATTCTTTTCTGCGATTGTGGAATAGCTTCATTGAGTCAGTTGCGACCTGTTGTTAGTTGATCACGAATCTCTACTGGTTCGTTTACGCAGAACAGGCTCAAATAAGCGAGAGCCATCGCAATTTCTGCTCATCCGTCAACGTCACTATGATTCGCTGCAACGCTTCGGACATCGGTCTGTCCGTATGCAGCGAATGCGCAATATATGGAGCCCACATCTCGTTAAAAGTAGTGCGCGAGCCCGCGGCTTGATAGCGCCTTGCAGCACCAGCCGGATGCCACATATTTGTTCTGATTAACATTGCCTGTCTCCTCAAGATTAGTCCGACGGGGTCCGCCGCCCTCCAAAAGGAATAACCAATCTGTTTGTCCTTTTATTCGCGCCTTACCAGTTGGCGTTTTTCACCGATTGAATTTTTTTCGCCTGCTTGCAGTTTCTTAGATTGAAGGGCGCACTTAAGGAGCAAGAAATGACAATGGAAATAGATCGCCGAGAGTTCTTGAAG
>Ga0206819_10007_pt1 | contig 89826 bp, 81 predicted proteins | sample Alteio_BWOrgCont_87_FD_152855 | JGI IMG/M metagenome (GOLD analysis project Ga0206819, IMG submission 152855) | Enriched cells from forest soil in Barre Woods Harvard Forest LTER site, Petersham, Massachusetts, United States -... | ecosystem: Environmental > Terrestrial > Soil > Temperate forest >... | reverse complement strand
TAAATGGAGGCAGCCCGCAAATCTACACTTCGACCGATTACGGGAACGACTGGACATCGACGAACATGACGGGCAAACAGTGGTATTCAGTCGGGTCGTCCGCGGACGGCGCAGAGTTGCTGGCCGGTGAAAACAATACCGGGGTATGGATTTACCGCACGACAACATCGCCGCTGATGAATGCGACAGCGAGTGCCACGAATTTGACGCTGTCATGGATCGTGCCTTCAACGACTTTTGCTTTACAGGAGAACAGTGATTTGACGACGGCGAATTGGGTGACGCTGACCAATGTACCGGCACTCAACCTCACCAACCTGAACAACCAGGTATCGCTTTCGTCAACGAACGGAACGGGGTTTTATCGGTTGACCGGACCTTGAGGACGCTCAGGGCGCTTTCGTCTCGAAGGCGACGCAAAAATTGGGTTGAGGCGTTTTAGTGTCCGCGCCGACAAACGGGTCCGAATCGCGCAACAATCCCCAGCGAAAAGTTCCAGGGTATGGAGCATTCATTTTTTGCTTTTCGGCGACCATCGCGTAGCCGACGAGCGCATTGGGGCCAGGATCGGAGGCGCAGGTGATGACCGCGGAGAAGCCTGAAATTTTAACCGATTGGATGACCACTTTTATTCCAGAAGCCGAAGTGACCTCGAAACCCTTGCCGGCTTTCCATTCATCCACGGATGGATGAGGTGGTTCGAAGGACGAGTCCCAAACCAGCGGCAAGACAGGCACGTGGAAGCGGATGGTGATGACGGCGCCGCTACGCTTGATGCGGGTCGGGTGCAAGGGTTGCCAATCAGTGCCGAGGATGACGCGCTCGAAATAGATCTGTCCGTATTTTTCGCCGAGTTGCCGATAGCCGTTGGCGATCAGATGGATACCGTCATCAGCGTAGGGATACTGGTATTTGGGGCCGGAACAAACGATGTAGCGTGGATGATCGACGCCGATCTGCCATTGGGCCTGCGTGGAGGGGGAATGATCGGCGCAGGAATTTTGTTCCGACACGATCATCTGGATTTTTTTGGACTGTCCGGTGATGGCCGGGATGTCGCTATTGTAATCCTTCCACAGCTTGAACAATTGCGTCTCATAGTTGGTATTGCCGGCGTCGGTTTCACCGTGGGTCACGGTGATGGCGCTGACGCCGTAGGTCTTGCCGGTGGCTTTGGCCAGGCGGGTGATGGCTTTGGTTTCGATCATGGCGGCTTCATATGAGTGGCCGTTCAGGCCCACGTGGGGCGCGCCTTTTTTTAGATAGATCATCCCCTGTCCGTTTTCACCCACGGCGCTATGCACGGTGACGTAGTCGCGGCCATTCATAGCGTGGACGAGTGAGGTGATCTCGTCGGCCATGGCGGTATGGGGCGTTTCGCCCGCGATGTTTTCCGGCCAGGAGCTGGGATAACTTGGCGAGCGCCGGCCAATGGGCTCGGTGAGCGGCACCAAAGCCAGATTCGTATTATCCGGATTGATCGGCCAGGGTAGGTCGTCGGTGGAAAGTTTGAGGTTGTTGTAGGGCTGGTTGGTGGAAAGGACAGGGCGCCCTTTTTCGCCGACGGAGAGGCTTTGGCCGGTGCCAATGATACCCGACCAATCCCAGTCGCGCGCGGGGGCGATGGAAGCGCAGAGAGAAATTCCCGCAATCACAAGCACGGCAGTCGTCCGGGAGAAATTCATTTCACGAAACCCTGTTGTTGCAGCCAGAGCAAACATTCGTTGGCCCAGGGAAGAGGATGGGCGAAAGGCGGTTTGTCGCCAAGGCCCAGGCCGTGGTGGCCTTTGACATACACGTGGAGCGCGAAGGGCACACCATGCTTGCGCAAGGCATCGGCAAACATCATGGTGTTTTCCATGGGCACGGTCTTGTCTTCGAACGTTGTCCACATGAAACAGGGCGGCGTATTGGTGGTCACCTGCAGCTCGCTGGAGAGCTGACGGACCAGTTTGAAAGACGGATTTTTGCCGAGCAAAAATTCGCGTGAGCCTTTGTGGGCAAAGGGATCTTCCATGGTGATGACGGCGTAGCACAGGATGCCAAGGTCAGGGCGCGAGCTTTGCTGCTCGATCGGGTCGCTGGATTTGGGGTCGCCGGCATCGAAATGGGTCATCAGCATGGAAGCCATGTGTCCGCCGGCGGAGGAGCCCATGATGCCGATGCGATGCGGATCGATCTTGTAATCGGCGGCGTGGGCGCGGACCCAGCGCATGGCGCGGGCGTCGTCCTGGAATTCCGCGGGGTAGTGGTAGCCATTGGAGCCGAGGCGGTATTTGAGGACAAAACAGGTGACGCCGTGCTGGTTGAGCCAGAGCGCGTAGTCGTTGCCTTCGTGGGGGGCGAGGTGCTGGTAGCCGCCGCCGGGGCAGATGACCATGGCCGGGCCGGCGGCGTTGGTCGGGTCGGGCAAATACGGCGTAAGGGTGGGGACATCGTTGGAGGACGCGCCCAGCGCGCCCGGGGCGCCATTGGGCCACAAGGGAATGGGAGTTTGCATATCGGCGCGGGACAACATGAGCGACGCGGAAAAAAATGCCAATGTTAAAAATGTTTTCATGGCCTAGAAAAGAATTTGAGTGGTGGCTTAGTTCAGGAAGGTTATCCAGCAATCCGGAGCAAAGACAAGTTTTTCCCCTTTGCTCTCATCCGTTCCCATCCAAATTTTAGGTTTCATTGACCGGCCACCGGCGGATCGGCGTAATCTTTGGCCATTTGCGGGTATAGGTTGAATAAATCATTTGCGTCATAACGCCCACCGAATCGCTGCCGCCGCCAGGCGGCGCGCGCCGTTTCGTTTGTGCCGAAACTGCGCCCAATATATTCCGGTGAATTGGTGTTCGCCGCGCCGTTCGCCGGGGCGATCCGCGCGCCCTGGTTGGTGCCTAGATCATTGGTAAAATTAGACGCCTGGCCGCCACCGGCGTTTTTCCCGTTCTTGTCGAATAACGATTCGCGGTGCCGGGTTGGCTCCCAGATGAATGTGCCCAGGCCTTTCCGGTCCGGAGTGTTGAACATCAGATCGTTGATGTAGCGTTTTTGCGCGGAATATTCCGCCACGAGCAATCCTTTGTCCGGATAGCGTTTGGCCAAATCATCAAAATTGGTTTTCCAATCACCTTCCTGTGCCTGCGCGTAGCACGACATTCCGATGATGTCAAAGTTCACGCCGCGCTTGATCAAGTTGTCGAGCCACGGGCGCATTTGCGCGTTGCTTCGGCCGAGATGATGATGCAAAACAATTTTTACCGATGGGTCAGCATCCTTCGCCCCGGCAATCCCGGCTTTCAACAAGGCCGCGAAGTTATCCCAATTCGACCTTCGCCCGTCGGGGAACAACATGCCGTCGGAGATTTCGTTTCCGATCTGCACCATGTCCGCCGGCGTTCCATTCGTTTTCAATTCAAAAATCGCGCGATGCGTGAAATCGTGGACCGCCTGCGTCAATTGCGTGAAATCATAGTCCATCCAGGCAACGGGCTTTTCCTGATGGCCGGGCGAGGACCAGGTGTCGCTGTAATGGATGTCGAGCAGGATTCCCATGCCGGCCGCTTTGGCGCGCTTGGCCATGGCTTTCACATGCTCCAAATCGCAAAACGCCTCACTGCGGCCACGCGCGTAACCATCGCTAGAGGATGGATCCACAAACAAACGCAGCCGGACATAATTGAATTTATAATCGTGGAGGATCTGAAAAATGTCTTTGCGCACGCCATGGTCGAAATATTGCGCGCCGTCGGCTTCATCTTCAGGGACCCACGAAATATCCGCGCCAAGGATAAACGGCCCGGTGCGGGAGTTTTTGTCAGTATTGGTATCCGCAGCGAAAACGGACGCCGTAAGAAAACAGAAGATTGCCAATGTTAAGAATGTTTTCATGCGTGAAAATGGAATAACAACAAGCAGGCATAATGTAATCGGTTACCCTTTGTCAATCATACGGCGAAATTGCGCAATCCAGTTTTCTCACCCCTCTCCCCTCGAAGGGAGAGGGAATAGGAATCGGTTTTAAACTCTGAACCAATTCTTGACAAAACGGGATTGCTACAGACAGTTTCTGCCGAGAATGGCACAAATCCAATAACATGAAAACGGACGAAGGATTCGCGGCTTCGCTCCACCAAACCCATGAAAGCCGACAAAAATTCCTCTCCGCGATTCCCTGAGGTCAATTGTTTAAGAGGAGTGACAATCCTGGCAGTAGTATTTACCCATCTCTTCCCCAGCATTAGCGGACCCATACCAGCAATTTTTCCGGCGGGCTGGGTCGCGACTGTCAGGCAGGACGGCGCTATTTCCTTTGGGCTCCTTCTTTACCAATGCCCGGCTGGGAGTGAACCTGTTTTTTGTGCTCTCTGGATTCGTTTTGTACCTTCCTTACGCTCTTCATTCCCGGAAAATGGATGGCATTGCGGACGGGCTTAAATTCTACAAACACCGGTCTGCGCGGTTGTTGCCTCTTTTTCTCATCAACGCTGTCATTGCCGGCCTTCTGTTTTATTACCTGCATCCGGTCCGCGCGTCGTTCCTTATTAAACAATGGCTGCTGGTCGTCTCTTGTTTTTCCGCATTTTATAATATCCAGCCGGTATTTAATTTCGCGTTATGGACACTGGTAATTGAAATCTGGTTCAGCATTCTTTTTGTGCCGCTTTGTTTTCTGATTCAACGTTACGGCCTGGCCAAAGTCACGATTACGGTCTTTGTCCTGGCGTTGACCACAAGAATAATTGGACCACAACTCTGCCAGAATCTTTCTGGCAACCCGTACTTTCATCCGATTAGCGATTCGATTTTCGGGCGACTGGATGATTTTTTAGTGGGTATGGTGGTGGCCGGGAGCTATGCCAAACGCCAAACGCTCAAATTTTCCAGCCGATCTGGTTGGGGGTTTGTGCTTTTGGGAATTCTTCTGGCCTGGATCGGGATGGCTCTTTGGGACGCCACGCTCTGTCTCAAAATTTCCGGGTGGTTCGAGGCGTTTTATAATGTTTTTTAAACATAGGTTTTGGAGCACTGTTGTGGGGTTGCATCTGTCTGCGCTCATCGGGCAAAGGATGGCTGGCAACCTTCCTCCAAAATTACCCATTACAATTGTTGGGTATGATGTGTTACTCGATTTACATCTGGCATGGGATCATGATGGATTTTACCGGATATGAGGAAAATTGGTTGTCGTTGACGAGGTATGTCATCCTTATGCTGATCGTTTCGGCCATCAGCTACAGATATATCGAATTTGCCCGGACGCGCAATTGGCGGGAGCTATTGCCCCAGAAATCTTCTCCGCTTGAGCCGGCTTCACCCGCTTAAAAAACGACGGAATTTGTGTGGCCTTGTCAGGTGTTGGCCCGTAATTTTCCAGGATTACAATGCGAACAAAGAAAACCATCCTGCCGCTCTTCTTGTTGTTGGTCCTGGCCGCGCTGACCGGTTGCAAAACCGCTTCATCAGAGTCAGACACCAAACCCACTTTTGTCCTTGTCCACGGCGCGTGGGGCGGTGGTTGGGACTGGAAATATGTGGACCATTTGCTGACGGCGGATGGTTACACCGTTTATCGCCCGACGCTCACCGGGCTCGGCGAGCACAGTAATCTCTCCAGCACGAACATCGATTTGGACACGCATATCCAGGACATTGTGAATGTGATCCTGTGGGAGAACCTGCATGACGTGGTGCTGGTGGGCCACAGTTACGGCGGCATGGTCATCACCGGCGTGGCCGACCGCGTGCCGGACCGCATCAAACACGTTATCTACGTGGATGCATTGCTGCCCGAGAACGGCGAGTATGTGAACGACATCATTGCGAAGCGCATTCTCAAGCCCGTTGTGGACGGGTACATCACCGATCCGTGGGTGGTGGGCAATCCGCCGCCGCCGCACGATGTGCTGATGCCGGAACTGACATTCTCCGAGCCGATCACGTTGACGAATCAGGCCGCGGCCGTGAAATTGCCGACGACGTACATCCTGACGGTGGACAAGGGCAACCGCCCGGACCAGGACGATTTTTACCGGTTCTACGTGCGGGCCAAAGAACGCGGCTGGCAGGCGTGGACGATGGAAGGCGACCACAACGTGCAACGGTCACATCCGACGGAGTTGGTGGGGCTGTTTGAGAGGGCGACAGAATGACCGTGAGTTAAAATCCACGATTTGCCCACTCAGTAAAAGTACCGGAGAGAACCATGCGGAGTACAATTACCCCATGCGCAAAAAGGTGCGGGCTTTGACCCAGAGGGGAACCGGACGTTTGCACGTCTGCTGGCAGTCAATATTGCAATGGACCATGGTTTTGCGCTGCTTGTTGGCCATGGCACCGTAATAAATCTCTTTGAGGCTTTGTTTGTGGATGTTGCCGATAGGCTCGCCGAGGAAATCGCAGAAGAACACATTGCCGTTTGGATAAATAAACATGGAGCGCAAACCAATATCGCAATTCCTTTTTTTACCGCCCAGGTCCAAATGGCGTTTGGCGCTGCCGGTTTGCGGCGGATTGGCCATATAATCCACGAATCCCTGGAACTGTTGTTCATTCCCCATCACGGAATAACCTTCCCGTTGCAATTCCAAAATCTCCGCAAAGACATTTTTCAAGTTATCCAGATCCTGGACCCAAAATGGATCCGTTCTGAACCCGACGAACGGCTGGAAATTGACCTGCACTTTTGAATGCTTGCCGAAATGGCGGACCAAATCCGGAAGGGCGCGGTAGTTCGCCTCCATGATGGTCGGCTTGACGATGACGCTCACTCGCGCGCCAATACGCTCTTTCTCCTCCAAAATATTTTGAATGCCTTCCAGGGTCCGTTTCGTGCCATCCTTGAAGGGCCTAAGCGATTCATTGATGGCCGGGTCCACCGATTCGAGAGAGACATTGATGTTAAAGGGATTGAACGACAGAATTTTTTGGACGTTTGATTTGGTCAAAGCCAGGCCGTTGGTGGTAAATCCAAAGTTCGCGCCCATTTTGTGGCTCAATTCAAGCATTTCGTAAAGCGGCTTGTAAATGGTCGGTTCACCGCCGCTCAATGAAATGTTAAAACCGGTCCCGGAAAGCTCCTTGGCTTCGCGCAGGACGCGCAACATCGCTTCCGGCGGGATAATGGGATCGACTTCTTTGTAAATGGTGCAGAAGGTGCATTCCAAATTGCAGCGCCCGCTGAAGATGATATAATACGTCATCGGGGTCGCCATAACCATTCCAGTGCTCAATGAAAGCCGCCGCCCCAATTCTTTTTTCAAGTAAGGAATGCCCCGAATGGACTGCCTGGCGATGCGCAGAACATCGGGCATCCTCAATTTTTCCTGATTCGAAATCACTGTACAAGTTTACGTCAAACTTTTTTAAATACAATACTAATCGGCGGCGATTTGGATGGCGAAAGGCAATTTGTCCGGTTTGATGGGGAAAAATGGTGCGCGATAGAGGGTTTGAACCTCTGACCCCTACAGTGTCAATGTAGTGCTCTACCACTGAGCTAACCGCGCACAAGTGGATTGTCATTGTTAAATGTCCCGGGGATTTTTGCAAGCGCGAATTAAAAGCACCAACGCCTAACAATACAGCGTTACCACCAGAAGACCGGGGGTATCGGTGCGGGGAAACATGGCATCGAATTTCCGCCATTCGACATGGCCGTCCAGCATTCCGACATTTCCACCCGCGGGCAACAAGCCTTGCAGATGGGCAGAAAGGTGAGGCTTCGCATAGGCGCCCTCAATATCGGAGTAGGAATTTTCAGACCGGTTCGACGTATCCGCCTCGGTCGGTTGCGAAAGGATGCCATCCGCCATGAGCACCCGGTTGGAAGCGGCTGGAGCCGGGAAGGATGTGCCCGTGTCAGGGTCCAGGATGGTGCTTTGCACGAAACTGGTGTTTTGGTTGGTGGCGAGCAGGGACACAGTTCCGGGAAACGTCATGGTGTAGCCCAACACACGGTAATTATTACTGGTGGGAGGGCCCGAGGTGCTCGCGAACAAATTCCAAAGATTGACGTTGTCCGCGTCCGAAAACCCGGTGCTGGCGCAATAAAAGATTTTGATGGGGATTCCACCTTCCACCATTTTGTCCGCGACGTTCTGTTCCACGTCCCAGGCCCAGCGTCCCGCTGAGACCACGGGCAATTTTTGATTGTTTCCCTCGGTATACATTGTCACGAGCACGCTGACTTGTTTTAAATTATTCATGCACTGGATGCGCCGGGCCCGCTCTTTAGCGCTGCCCAGGACGGGCAATAATATTGCCGCCAGGATCCCGATGATCGCGATGACGACGAGCAACTCCACGAGAGTGAACGCGCGCGCGCACCGGGGCGGGGTGCAATCGAAGGTTGCTCGCTCGTTCATATCGCGGGTCTCAGTCCTATTCTTAGGCTTTTTGCCGAATTTGCGTACCAAAATCTCATCAACTAAATGTCCGCCGGGAGGCAAAACGCGATAAAATTTTCGTTTCCGCATCCAGGAATGACACGCGCGGGACACAATTTCAACTTTGAAGTTGCGGCGTTGAATTGTTACGCTCCGTTCATGTCGCGCAAAACGTCAGATTCGCACAACGGTTTTAACGACGTCATCGGCGTTGTCTTGCTGGGAACGGCGCTTTTGTTGTTCATTGCGCAGATCACCTTTGACCAGCACGACCTCAAGGGGTTGAGCATTCCCCAAAGCCAGGTCACCCATGACCGGATCGGGTTGCTGGGGGCGTATTTGGCCTGGAGCCTTTTTCTGCCATTTGGGGTGGTGGCCTATATTGTTCCACCGCTGCTGGCGCTTTTTGGGGCGGCTTATCTTTTGAATTTTTTGAGTTACTTGCGCGAACGGCTTCAATGGTCGTTGCTATGGTCGGTGATGCTGTTGGTTTCCTTGACGGGATTGCTTTACGTTTTTGATCCGGCCTCGCCTAAATACGAACAGCTTCACGAATCACTCGGCACCTGGAGCGCCGGCGGCGCCCTGGGTTGGTTGACCTATGGGGAAATCCCCCATCAGAATTACAAAATGCAATTCGGGTTCTCCCTGCTTGGTCCCATCGGAGCGACGATTGTTTATATCACGCTGGTGTTGATCAGCGTGCTGTTCCTGACCAATTTTCATCTGGGCGTTAGGATCCGCGCGCTGGTGAAGCCGGAGGAAGCGGTAGCGGTCGAGAAACCCGAGGAAGAAGCGGCGCTGGACAAGCGGGCGCGCGAACTGGAAAAACAGGCGAAGAAATTGCAGGAGGAAGTCGAGCGTACCGGCCTGGGCGCCGACATGCAACCGGTGCCGGAGCCGACGGTGCGCGATCTCTCAGTGCCGCAGGCGAAAGCCGCCGGGTCGCGTGTGCGCAAGACCACCGTGCCCGCGGCGCGTGACACCGCCCCCGTCGACGTGGGTGAAGTCATTCCTGCCCAGGAAGTCGCCGCCGCGACAACCGAAGACATTCTCGGAAAGAAACCGGAAGAAAAGGCGGCTGAGAAAGCCGGGGAAGACAAACCGGCCGAGGCCGCGGTTGCGGAGAAGGGTGAAGAAAAGACCGCTGACGAGAAAACCGAGCCAAAGTCCGAACCAAAACCCGATGGTGAGATCAAGGTCACCGGCGTCACGCCGCCCAGGCCCAAACCGAGGAAACCCAAGCCCATCACCGTGGCGCAGACGCCAATGATCGGCAATTACCAATTGCCATCATATGATTTCCTGCAACAGCCGGATTTGACGATCAAGCCGACCGAAACGAAAGAGGACCTGATGGCCAACGCGCGTTTGATGCAGCAAACACTCGCGCAATTCGACATCGAAGTCTCGCTCGGCGACATCACGAAAGGCCCGACCATCACGCGTTACGAGTTGCATCCCGCGCCGGGAGTGAAATTGGAGAAGATTTCGGCGCTCTCGAACAATATTGCCGCAGTGCTGAAGGCCGAGCGCATCCATATCCTGGCGCCGGTGCCCGGCAAGAGTTCCGTGGGTGTGGAAGTGCCGAACGCGATCAAGACCAAGGTCATCATGCGCGACCTTTTGGAGTCCGACGAATGGCGCAACACCAAGGCCAAGATCCCGCTCGCGCTCGGCAAGGACGTCTATGGCCATCCCATCGTGGCCGACCTGGCAGAGATGCCGCACTTGCTCATCGCCGGCAGCACCGGCTCCGGAAAATCGGTCTGCATCAGCGCGATCATCGCCTCGCTCCTCTACAAATTTTCCCCCGACCAGTTACGGTTCGTGATGATCGATCCCAAGGTGGTCGAACTGCAACAATACAACACCCTGCCACACTTGGTGGTGCCGGTGGTGACTGATCCCAAGAAAGTGATTCTCGCGTTGCGTTGGGTGGTCAACGAAATGGAGAAGCGTTACCAGATCTTCGCCCGCGTGGGTGTGCGCAACATCGGCACGTTCAATTCGCGTCCGAACAAAAAACTGGTGCCGCAGGAGCCGGAACTGCCGTTGATGTCCAAAAAGGAAAAAGTGGAGCCGGGCGCCGAAGGTTTTGCGGTGGAAGTGGACGAAGAGATCGTCGTGCCGCGAGAGGAGGACATCGTCATCCCCGAAAAACTTTCCTACGTCGTGGTGATCATCGACGAGCTGGCGGACCTGATGTTGGTGGCGCCGGCTGACGTAGAGATGGCGATCGCACGCATCACGCAAATGGCGCGCGCAGCAGGCATCCATTGCATCGTGGCGACGCAGCGGCCGTCGGTAGACGTCATCACGGGCGTGATCAAGGCGAACATCCCGGCGCGCATCGCGTTCCAGGTGGCGGCGAAGGTGGATTCGCGGACGATTTTGGACGCCATGGGCGCGGACAAATTGCTGGGCAAGGGCGACATGCTTTACCTGCCGCCCGGCTCGGCCAGACTCATCCGCGCGCAGGGCGCGCTCATCACGGACCAGGAGATCTCGGGCATTGTCGATTTCATCGCCAAGCAGGGCAAACCGAATTACGACATGGAGATCCACCAGCAGCTCTCGAAGCCGTCGGCCTCGGACATACCGAGCGGCATCGATGAAGACGAGGAGATCATCCAACAATGCATCGAAGTCATCCGCACCGAACAAAAAGCGAGCGTGTCGCTGTTGCAACGCCGGTTGCGACTGGGTTACACGCGCGCGGCGCGCATCATGGATGAGCTGGAGAACCGCGGCATCGTGGGACCGAGCAAGGGGGCGGAGCCGCGAGACATCCTGATCGATTTAGACGGCGGAGGCGCCGACGGCGGGGGGCAGGAGGCAGTCTAACGCGCGCACCGTGCAAACCCTGGTTGAAGACTTTCTCCAGTATCTGCGGCACGAACGCGGCCAGTCGGACAACACGGCCAAGACTTACGCGGGGCTGCTCGGGAAATTCACGGATTGGGCGGCCAGGCAGGATCTGACGGATTGGAAACAGGTCGAGCTGCGGCATCTCATGGCCTTTCTGCAATCCGAGCGTGAGCGGCAACTTGAAAATGCTCCCGAAGGTTCCACCCGCCGATTGAGCAGCGAGAGTCTGTATCTGGAGATCGCCGCGCTGCGGGCGTTCTACAAATTCGCCGAGAACGAAAAAATCCTGCCGTTGAACATGGCGGAAAACCTGTCGCTGCCGCGCCGTTGGAAACGGCTTCCGAAGGCGTTGACGAATCCCGAGATCGAAAAATTGCTCACAGTGGAGCAGCCGGAGAGCAAGGAGACGCTTCGCGACCAGGCGATTTTGGAACTGGCTTATGCCTCCGGCCTGCGATTGAGCGAACTCAGGAACTTGCGGCTTGAGCAATTACACCTGGAGGCGGGTTTTATTAATGTGATCGGCAAGGGCAACAAAGAGCGGGTGGTGCCGGTGGGGCGGAAGGCCGTGGATGCCCTGAACCATTATCTCAACAACGCGCGGCCCAAGTTCGTGACGCCGAAATCGCCGGCGAACGTGTTTTTAACGAAGCGCGGGACGCCGTTCGCGGCGGTCACGCTTTGGTTGCGCATCAAGAACCGTGTTGGGCGCGCGGGCGTGTCACGAAACATCACACCCCACATGTTGCGGCATAGTTTTGCGACACATCTCCTGGAACACGGGGCGGACCTGCGGGTGATCCAGGAATTGCTTGGCCATGCAAACATCAGCACCACAGAGATATACACGCACGTGGCCGGGAACCGCTTGCGGGATATCCATAGAAAGTTTCATCCACGCGCGAAGGCTTGAAAACTGCTATAAAACCGGTAAAAGCAGGCGTTGTTGAATTGATAATGAATTTACCGGCATCTATATTAGTGGACAATTAATTTATCGTCCTCGTGCGCACGTCCTCCATCCAATCCAAACTGCGGCTCATGATCATGGCGGCGAGCGCGGCGGCGTTGCTGTTGCTGGCGGTGGGTTCGATGATCTATGAGTTCATCGCGGCGAAGGAATCGATGCGGGAGGAGTTGGAGACGCAGGCGCAGATCATTGGTGACAGCAGCACGAGCGCCATAGTTTTTGGCGACGTCAATCGGGAGGAGGAGATTCTTGCGCCGTTGAGCCACAACGAGCATATCCGGGCGGCGGGAATTTATGCCCGGACGAACCTGTTTGCATGGTATCCGCGGGATGTCCAACTGGCGGGCGTGCTGCATGACCCGCCCGGGCAGGTTATTTCCACCTTTGATTTTCCAACACGGCGATTGATCGTTTTGGCGCCGATCCAGCAAAGCGGCCAAACGATCGGGGCGATCTATCTTGAATCCGACCTGCAGGAGATCACCGCGAGCCTGCAGCGCACCGCGGTGATGTTCGCGGTCCTGTTGCTGGCGATCATGGGGTTCACGTACGTTCTTTCGAGCAGGCTGCAACGTCTCATTTCCAGCCCCATCGCGCAGTTGAACCAGACCATCAAGACGGTTTCGACGGAAAAGAATTTTTCAGTCCGGGCGGTCAAAGAATCCGACGACGAACTGGGCGAGCTCGTGGACGGTTTCAACGAAATGATCAGCCAGATCAAGCAGCGCGACGGCGCGCTGCGCCACATCAACAAGGAGCTCGAATCACGCGTAATAGCGCGGACCAGCGATCTGCAACAACAGTTTTCGCGCATCAGCCTGCTCAGCCAGATCACCTATGCCATCGCCGAGCGGCAGGACCTGGAGAGCGTCATGCGCATCGTGGTGGAGCAACTGGAGGAAAGATTGCCGGCGGATTATGCATCGTCTTACTTTTACGACGGGCAGGCGGAGACGTTTTGGCTGGTCGCGCGCGGGCCCAAGGCCACGAAGGTGGCGGAAGACTTGCACATTCCGGACGTGATCCCGCTGGCGCAGACGTTGTTTGAACCCTGCCTGGAGGACAAGGTGGTGTATTCGCCCGACTTGAGCAAACAGAACTCTGTGCTGGCACAAAAGATGGCCCAGGCGGGATATTTTAGCCGCCTGGTGACACCGTTGACGGTGGAGGGCAAATTGATGGGCATCCTGATCCTGCAACGCCAGCCCAGGGATGCGTTCAGCGAGGCGGAGAATGAATTCATACGCGGCATGAGCGCGCACGTGGCGCTGGCGGCGCGCCAGGCGCAGCTCTACCAGGACCTGCACAAGGCCTACGATGAACTGCGGCAGACGCAGCAGGCCATCATGCAGCAGGAACGGCTCAAGGCCCTGGGCCAGATGGCCAGCGGCATCGCGCATGACATCAACAACGCGCTTTCGCCCATTATCGGTTTTTCCGACCTCATCGTGCAGATGCAGCCCGGCCTCAGCGAGGCGTCCAAAAAGCATTTGCGATACATCAAGACCGCGGGGGAGGACATCGCGCACATCGTCCAGCGCCTGCGCGACTTTTACCGTCCGCGAAGCCACGAATCGCTGAAGATGCTGAACCTGAACTCGCTGGTGGAACAGGTCGTGGACATGACACGCCCCCGCTGGCGCGACATTCCCCAGGGGCGCGGCGTGATGGTGGAGATGAAAACGGAATTGGACACTGCCGCGCCGGATTTCGCCGGCAACGAGACGGAAATCCGCGAGGCGCTCACCAACCTGATCCTCAACGCCGTGGATGCCATGCCCCAGGGCGGCGCCATCACCGTGCGCACCCGCGAGACGCGGTTCGGTTCCGGCGAGGAGAGCAATCTTTCCGAGCATGTTGTGCTGGAAGTCATTGATACCGGGGTGGGCATGGATGAAAAAACGCGCCAGCGATGCCTGGAACCGTTCTTTTCGACCAAGGGCAAACGCGGCACCGGCCTGGGCCTGGCTATGGTCTATGGCGTCATGGAACGGCACGAGGGCCAGATCGAAGTGGAGAGTGAGGAGAACAAAGGCACTACCTTCCGCCTGATCTTCCCCGTCATCAAACTTGAGACGGAAGAAACGGCGGCGGCGGAGACGACGCTTCCCGGGCCGTTCCATATTTTGTGTGTCGATGACGAGCCGCCGTTGCGCGAACTCATCCGGGAAATGCTCGAGCGCGACGGCCACAAGATCGAGGTGACGGACGGCGGGCGCGCGGGGATCGAGGCTTTTCGCGCGGCGCAACAGCGCAACCAGCCGTTCGACGCAGTCATCACCGATCTGGGGATGCCCTACGTGGACGGGCGGGAAGTGGCCGCAGCCATCAAGCGCGAGTCACCCACCACACCGGTCATCATGCTGACGGGCTGGGGCGCGTTCATGAAGAGCGACAATTCCGCGCCGTCGCAGGTGGACGGCATCTTGAGCAAGCCACCGCATTTGGGCGAAATCCGGGCGATCTTGAGGAAGATTGTGAAGAAACAGACGGGGAAATTAGAGGTTACCAGTTAAAGGCAGCCAGCCGGGTGGTTTCTCATTCAAACCGGGGCATTTTCTCTCTTTGTTCTTTAACTTGCTTGTCCATCCGCGCCTTTTTTGCGGAAGATTTCTTTGGGGTCGGCCATGTTCAGCATGGAGAGGTCGATGCCCTGGCCGGGGGCGCGGTCATGCGCGACTTTGAGCTGGCGCGCGATTTTCTCCACGGCGCCGACGGCGAAGTATTTCACCACGCCGATCTGCGAACCGAAGATGACAGCCAGGAGGCAATGCTCATCCACGTTGATGATGAAGAGGCTGTATTTCTCGCCCTGCTGGTAGGTGCTGTTGAAATTGGGTTCGTGGACGAGGCCGGCAATGGTCTGGTTGGCCAGGAACGCGCCGGACGCCAAAGCCCCGATGGTGGTGAGGTCAAAATCATCGGTCTGGCCCTGGTAGGTGATGAGGAAGCCGCCTTTATCGATGATGAGGGTGGCGGTGGCATCCGTGCTGCGGATGAATTCGCGGAGGACACCGTTCAGGCCCTGGATGTCCTCTTCAATCAGTTGTGGCAGCGTGCCCATGTTTAAAAAATGGCAATTGTCGCTGGTTATGCGGCCGGTGGCGGCGCGGATTGGCTGACAAATTTGTGGAGGAGCAGGCGTGTGATCATGTTCAGCGTTTCGAACACGCCTTCGCATTGGTGTGCGGAGGCGCTGAACGAGGGCACCTGGACCTCGCGGTTGTTCAACAGGTATTCCATGTAATCCACCGGCGCCACGTTCGGCAAATCGCGTTTGTTGTATTGCAGCACGTATGGGATGTCGGCGATGTTGATCTTCAGGGAATTCAAATTTTCGAGCATGTTCTGAAAGCTTTCGATGTTCTCGGGCATCTTTTCGTACTGCGAATCGGCCACAAAGACGATGCCATCCACGCCGCGGAGGACGAGCTGGCGGGTGGTATTGTAGATGACCTGGCCGGGGACGGTGTAAAGCTGGAACTTGGTTTTGAAACCCTTGATGGTCATGGCCTCGATGGGCAGGAAATCGAAGAACAGCGTGCGGTCGGAGCTGGTGGCCAGAGAGACGAGCCTGCCTTTGTCGCCGGCAACCTGCACGTGCTCATGGACCTTGACGAGGTTGGTGGTCTTGCCGCCCAGGGCGGTGCCGTAGTAGACAATCTTGACCTGTAATTCCCTGGCGGCTTGGTTGATGATGGCCATAACTTTTTATTGTCGGTTGCGATCCAATTCGGCGGCGAGCGCGGTGAGCTGCGGTTCGGGGGGCAATTCTCCGTCGCGCCCGAAGACGGCAAAATAAACAGAAGGCTGGCGGAAGACGAGCCAGGAAACACTCCCGACGTTGAACCGCAGGTGCGAAAGCGGCCCCATGCGCAGTTCGCCGATGCATTGCGAGAGTCGGTCGTAAATCTGTGGCAGAAAGGCCGCCGCGCTCTCCGGGTTCAAATAGGACGGAAGCTCGCTGGCGACCATCAGGCCGTCATGCAGTACAATCATCGCGCCTTCGACACCCTTCAGCTCCATCGTCCGCCGGATGAGGTCGGTGGGCGATGACGGGCGGCGGCGGGAGGAGTCCATGCCCTGCGGTTCCGCGAGCTTGGGGGCAAAAAAAGTGGATTCCTCCGGCGGGGCCGGGGATGGGACGGGACTTGCGGGCATCGCCGGCGCAACCGGAGCTGGCGGCGGCGGAGTGACGTGTTCCGACTGGGCCATTTTCAGGGCTGGCGCCGGAGGTGGAGGCGCAGCCGGCGCGGGAGCTGGGACGGGAGCTGAAACAGGTGCTGGCGGGGGTGCGGCCGGTTCTGCTTTGGGTGCTAACTTGCTTTCGAAGACATTGGGAATGGATTTGTCGAAGGCGACATTCACTCTGGGCCGGGCGGTCGCGGCATGCTTGGCTACAAAGAGCGGGGCGATGATTTTAAGCGGCAATTCCAACGCCACGCCGTCGTGAACGGAAACGGCCGTCACAGGAGGGCGCAGACTCGTTCGCACATCCCGCCAGAACATGGTCACGATGCCGCGCTTCATGCCTTCCTCCAGCGCGCCCATCGGCAGAGACAGCCGTGCATTGTTCAGGTCGCGCTGCACGATTTCGTTCCGCAATGCGTCGGGCCACTTGTCCATCACCGCGGCCAGCGGGAAGGTGAGGATGGTCGGTTCCGAATCGGGGGCCGAGGGGGGCGGAGTTGGCGCGGCAGGCGCGGCAGCGGGAACCGGCTTGGGCGGCGCTGAAGCGATGGGCGAGGATGGAAAAGGAATGGGAGTTGGCGCGGACACCGGGGCCGGCTTCGGCGCCGGCGGCGCGGCTGGTTTCATCGCAATCGGAACCGGAATGGATGCAGTCGGGAGCGGCGTGGATGGGCGAATGGGCGCCGTCGCTGGCGGTTGTGCCGGCGGTGGAGTTAATGGCGCTTTCGGCGCGGGCGAAGCGGAAGCAGTGGGCGCCGCAGGACGAGGAGTTGGGGTTGTGTCCGAGGATGGCGCAGACGGCATTTTGAGCCGGATTTGTGTTTCCGACGCGGGCGCGGGCGCCGGTTTAGGAGCAGGAGCAGGCGAGGCGATGACATCCGAGCGGCGGAGAAAGACGGAGCCGATGTCCTTGACCGATTCCATTTTTTTCTGGGAGGGGTCGCGCGACAACAACCGGCGATTCAAACGCGAGAGCACGAGTTCCAGCGGCAAGGTGATGGCGATGGTATCAAATTCTCCGCCGACGTTGAACAAGCTTGACGCCGCGCCGCGCAATTGGCCGAACTCGATGCGGACAACGCCGCCGGCCAATTGCGGCAGGATCTGGCTGGCTGGAATGGAAATGCTGGCTTCGCCCAGGTCCTCGAGCGGCATCGTCAATTTTTCGCGGATATCCGGAGGCAATTTTTCCAGGATGGGTTTGAGCGGCAATTCAATTTCGCCGCTGTCCGCCGGAATCGCCGGGGCGGCGGGCGCCACGGGCTTGGGTTGCAATGGGACTGGCGTTGGCCAGGCGCTGGCCGCGGGACGCGGCGGCGCTTCGGTTTTTTTCGAACCGACTAATTTTTTGAGCCAACTTCCAATCACGTTCACGGAATCAAGCTGATTTTTTTACCCGGGTCAATCCTGTAAGTTGACTTTAAATCAACTTTCTTTGTTCGAGCAGGAAACGAGCCGCGAGACCGTTTTTTGCATTATTGTTTCAACAAATGCGCAAAGATTTGCAATCCAGAAGTTTCCCCCTTTTTTTCCCGGCCCGGTGTCCCACTCCTGGACGAGTTGTCTAAAACGGGTGCGAAACGGAGACAAAATACACGCCGCTTCCGTGGAATCCCGTGTGCTTTAAAAGGCCGCATCATGCGCCCCCTCTTTTCGCTTGTTTTTGGGCGGTAATGGCATTAGTGATAGAGGAAATTTAGAAGCCATGGGAAAACAATCTTCAATCCTGATCGTGGATGACGATGCCGACTGGTTGCAGGTTTGCAGCGAGCTGCTCGCGCAACTTCCCAGCAAGCCGGAGATCCACACGGCGGGCACCGGCACGCGCGCCATCGCGAGGCTGGATGACCAGCCGTGCCGGTTGTTGATCTGCGACCTGAAGATGCCCAAGGTGGACGGCCTGCAAGTACTCGCAATCGTGCGCAAGCGTTTTCCTGATCTGCGCACGGTGGTGTTGACGGGACTGGACGGTGATGAATACCGCTCGCGCGCCTACGCGCTGGGCGTGGACATGTTCTGGCTCAAAAACGAGATGCAACAGAACATCACTATGTTCCTGGACTGCATGGAGTCGTTGCTGGGCAGCGACGCGGAGAGCAGCGGCTTCCGGGGCATCCAGAGCAAGAGCCTCATGGACATCATCCAGTTGGAGTGCATGTCACGCAATTCCATCATGCTGCAGATCACGCGTGGGCCGCTGGTGGGCAGGGTCTGGATCCGCGAAGGCGACCTGATTGACGCCGAAGTTGAAAACGCCCGCGGCGAGCCGGCGTTCCAAAGGATTTTGGCCTGGAAATCCGGCACGTTCGAGAGCCGGCCGGGCGATCCGGGCCGCGAACGGACCATCACCAAATCGGTCAATGCGCTGCTGTTGGAATCCGCGCAGGCGCTGGATGAGATGACGAATCCGCAGACGGAATTTATTCAGCGCAGCGAACATCAGAAAACGGTGGTGCGGCTCTCGTTGATGGCGGCGGAAGGGGCAGAATTTGTGGTAACGTCCGACGCGTCCGGCAAGGTGGAGACGATGGGCACCGCGTCGGCGGAATCCATGGCTGCGTGGGCGCGCAAGGCGGTGGAAAATTCCAAAAAGCTGGGCGAGCGCCTGGGCGCCGGGCCGTTCTCGCACGTGATGGGCGGCGGGCTGCAACTGCGCCTGCTGGCGCTGCCGCAGGATGATAATAAATCCGTGCTGGTAGGCTGGCCGCCGGACACGGCGGAGAGTCAACTGCTTGAACGAACGAAAAAATTGGTGGCATCATGGGGTTCCTAAGCAAACTTTTCAACTCGCAACCGGCCGTGCGGTCGCTGCCCTCGGGCAGCGTCACCGTAAGCCGCAAAGGCGCCATTTTGACCTCGACCGTTTCATCGACCTATCCGAAGCCGATGCTGGAGGAGATCGGCAGGGAAGTGCTGCGCGAATTTCAAGATGCGCGCGAGGCGCAGTTGCCGATGACGGAGCTGAGCCTGCATTTCGCCAGCCTGCGTATCACGGCCCGGGAGATCCAGGGTGGCGCGGTCATTTTTCTGACGCCGCGCAATCCGATGGGCACACGCTCCCAGATGGTAAAAAAGGCGTGAGCGGGAGTTGTTCCTACCTGGTTATTGGCGGGCCAAACTTCCCGGCTTGGCCGCCCGGAGGTTGATATTCTGAACGCATGTCCTTAGATTTCCGCGGGACTGACCCAATCATTTTTAACTTGAACTTATGAGGTTTTAAGGTTAAGCGTAAGCAGCTTTTGATGTAGGAAAGCGCCGGACGGCGGCGCCTCCTGCCAATTAAAAGGACAACATCCGCCAAAGGCTTGGGCAGAACATTCCTTTGGCGCTGGAAATACGCGCTGTGAAGTGTAAATTCAGCTCAAAGACGTCAGAAAGTGTGGAAAAAGCTGATTTGGAACATCAACTGCTCTTATTGTCAAAGAATTGCGGTAGAAGCGGTGTAATTGAATTTGAATGCGGTAAAAGAAAGAGAAATTCATGAACGTCAAACGCATTGAACAATTGATTCAGCAAACGGAGACCCACATCGAATGCTGGAAGCAATTCAACCATTTCATCAACCTGGCGCGTTCCAAGAAATTCACGCCGGATGATGAGACCAATTTTTTGGAGCTTAAGAGCGTCATCGCGCAGGACCTGGAAGGGATCTTTGCCGCCATCGAGGTGCAGTCGCCGTCCAAAGACGATATCCTTTCACTCGTCAGCCTGGCGCCGTCGCTCCGCTACCTGAGCGAGATGGGCGATGGCGAGTTGCGCGGCCTGGAAAACAGTTGGCACAAGATCTACATCTCCTGGCATTCCATCCTGGGCCAACTCAAAATCAAAATGCGCGACGACGAATCTACCGCGCTGTTCTGGAAGAAGAAGTAGGGAATGGGGGAATGATTATTGAAGCCAGGGCTCACGGGGGACGCTCGCCTTCCCGGAGACAAGCAGTGAGTAGAGGGCTGCGTAAACCAATATCTGTCGAAATGGGAAATTGCCTTTTAAGGATGCATGGTTAAAACTCATTTGTTCAAATGCTCACTTATTTAAAAATCCTGATCCTTGCGATTATCCAGGGCGCGTGCGAGTTGTTGCCGGTGTCGAGTTCGGCCCACGTCATCGCGGCGGAAAAACTCATGGGCCTTGATCCCTCGGCGCCGGAATTGACGCTTCTACTGGTGATGTTGCACACGGGCACGATGTTCGCCGTGATCGTTTATTTCTGGAACGGCTGGCGGCGGGATTATTTCCAGTCCCCCGGCCAGATACAGTGGTTTGTAATTCAGTTGCTCATCGCATCTTTTTGCACCGCGGTGGTCTATGAGGTGGTGAAGACCGCGATCGTGAAACTTTATCTGCATGGAGGAGATATCGAGGAATTGTTCAAGAACCTGCAATTGATCGCCGTGGCGCTGGCCGTGGTGGGGGTGCTGATCATTTATGCAGGCTGGCGCGGCGAAAAGCGGGGGCAGGCTTCGGAAATCCAGCCATCGCACTCTGTGTGGATCGGCCTCGTACAGGGGTTGAGCCTTCCGTTCCGCGGATTTTCACGCTCAGGCTCGACGATTTCAACAGGGCTGCTACTGGGGTTGCCGAAGAGAAAGTTGGAGGAATTCAGTTTTGCGCTGGCAGTGGTCCTGACGCCGGCAGCGATCGCCCAGGAACTGCACCGGTTGCTCAAAGAACACGCGTTCAACGGGCAGACTTCCCTGGCGCACCTGCTGCTGCCGGACATGGTGGGGATGATTTTCAGCTTCGCCGCGGGTTTGCTGGCGCTCAAATGGCTCTCGCGCTGGCTGGAAGGCGGCCGCTGGTCGTGGTTCGGTTACTATTGCCTGGCGGCGGCCGTGGGAGTGTTGATCATCCACTCCAAATTCCCGAACTGAAATCACTGCGGCTGGGGAATGATGATCTTTTGGCCGACGTGCAGGCTGCTTGGATTCAGGCCGGGATTGGCTTTCAAAATTTCTTTGGTCGTCACCTTGATGCCCTGGGCGGTGTAGGCTTTGGCAATGGCCCCGATGGTATCGCCTTCTTTGATCGGATATTCGTAATGAGGAGCGGTGGCGTAGGGGGAGACGGTGGGTGTTGGATTGGCCGTTGCCGTCGCGCCGGGGTCTGATGTATGGCCGGGGGAGACGTTCAGGGATTTTTCCAATCGCTCAAGCTCCTTCAAAATCTGGTCGTTGTCCGACTGGCGTTTCTGGTCGATCTGCTGCACCTGGTCGGCGAGTTTTTTGAGGTCATCAGCGTTGGCGAAGTTATTGCCACCGGGCTGGTTGAGTTTGTCCTGGAGGTCATTGATCTTTTGTTCGAGGTCGCCGATGTGTTTGTTTTGGACGGCGAGGGCGTCGGTGATGTCCTGGATCTGGCCCGAAAGTTTGTCGAGTTGTTGCTGAGTGGCGGCGTCCTGCGCGCGCGCAAGCGGCGCGGAGAGGGCGAAAGCCAGAATCAAAAAAGATGATGAAATCATTTTCATGAGTCGAAAATAACCCTCTGCGGGAAGGCGTCAAGATGAAGTGTGCGCCATAAATCGCCGCTCATCCCAATTTCCCATAGCGGCGGATGTCGGGCCAGACCCAGGCGACGACGAGAACGACCAGGATGGTGCCGATGCCGCCGGTGACCGTGGACACAATCGCGCCGGTTGCGGCGGCATTTCCCAGGAACGAAGGTTTAGTGAAGAGATAGGCGATCAGCGCGGAACGGCTTCCTCCAAGCTCGTTTGAAGTGCCGATGAACAGGCTGTTCACCGCCGAAACGCGCCCGCGTTTTTCATCCGGCGTCAGGATCTGGACCAACGTTTGGCGCACGACCACGCTCACGTTGTCCACCGCGCCGGCGATCGCCATCATCGCGAACGCGAACCAGAACCAGAACACATTGGGCAGCGACAGCCAGCCGCCGAAGCAATTTTGGTTGGCCACACCGAACAGGATGGTGGTGATGCCGAAGATGGCGACGCACAGAAGCATGGCGCGCCCGGCTTTTTGGATCGGCGGACGGTGGGCGATGATGAAGGCGCAGATGATGGCGCCGATGGACATGGAATTGCGCAACCAGGCCAGGCCGCCGGGACCCACGTGGAAGACGTTTTGCTGGTAGATCGGGAGAATGGTCACGGTGCCGCCCAACAGGACGGCGAACAGATCCAGCGTGATGATGCCCAGGATGATCTTGTTCTGGTAAACAAAACTAAACCCCTCAATCAGGCTCCGGGCGGAGACGGGCTCCGCCTCGCGGGCCTTGTGCACGTGTTTGATCGGCAAAACGAGGAAAAAGCAAAGGACGGATGCAAACACGTTGAATGCATAGACCGACCAGGCAGTGCCTTGTTGTTCCGCGTGCGGGGTGAGGGCGATGAGTGCCCAAAAAGCCATCGGGCCAAGCACGGCGGTCAATTGGAAAGCGCCGCTGTTGAAGGTGACGGCGCGGGAAAATTGCGCGCGCGGGACCAGGCCGGTGACAAAGGCGGCGCTGGCCGGCCAGAGAAAAGTGCGGGACGCGCCCAGCACCACCAGGCAGAGGTAAATCCAACAGACCGAGGATTCAAAGTAGGAACACAGCGCCAGCGCCAGGCTCACCACGCCTCCGATCACGGTGGATGTCAAAATGATTGTCTTCCGGTTAAACGTGTCGGCAAAGTGTCCGGCGGGAATGGTGCAAAGAATCATTGGGATCATGATCGATAAACCCACAAACATCAGCGGCAGAGCTGAATGTGTCCGCTGGTAGAGTTCCCAATCGATCGCCACCACCAGCGTTTGCTGGCCCAGCGAAGCCGCAAAACGGCCGATCAAATAGCGAAAGAAATCGGCGTTCCGCAAAACGGCGTAGGCATCTTCCTGCGCCGGTTTGGGAGCGGGTTCATCCGGCAGATTCTCCGGTGATTCCTGATCATGCACGCGGGAAATTTAGCGGAAAATTCTTACAGGGTCGAGTTTTACGAATGCAATGTGAGCGAAAATCTCGGCAAAGAATTTGGCTGCCTCACTATCATCTCACCCCTCACCCTGACCCTCTCCCCGTTAAGGGAGAGGGGACAGGAGTTGGAAATTTTTTGCAGAAGTGAATTGATTGAGCTTTGGTTGACATTGAGGCAGCCAAATATTTGAGTGCGTTCGTAAAGGTATCCTCTCCCCTCAACGGGGAGAGGAATTAAAGGTGAGGGGTGAGACTGAAACAGGAATTTGCTTTGGTTTCAGGCGTCCGATTCCACAGATTTTTTCCATGCAGTAACGGCCGACTTGATATCGGCGGCCACATCGGCGCGCGGTTGCACAAAGCGCGGACGGAACCACGGGAACGATCCTATCAAATCTGAAGTCACCAATATCTGGCCATCGCAGCCCTCGCCGCTGCCGATGCCGATGGTGGGGATGGCAAGACTCTTTGAGATTTTCCGCGCCAATTCCGGTACCACCAATTCCAGGACAATGGCGAACGCCCCGGCTTTTTGCAGCGCTTTTGCGTCTGCCAGCAGCTGCTGTTGTTCGTCCTGGGTTTTTCCTTTTACGCGATAGCCGCCTTCTTCGAGCACATGCTGAGGCAACATCCCCAAATGCCCGCAAAACGGCATGCCCGCGCCGATGATGGCGCGGATTTGCGGGAGAATTTCCCGTCCGCCTTCGGCTTTCACAAATTCCGCTCCGGCTGCCGCGAGCTTTTTGGCATTGGCAACGGCGCTCTTCACGTTGTTGTAACTCTTAAACGGCAGGTCCGCGCCAAGCAGGGCCGACGGCTTTGCCCGGGCGACCATCCGGAGATGATGCAGGATTTCCGCCATCATCACATGCGTGGTGTCCGGGTAACCGAGCACGACCATCCCAAGCGAATCACCGACCAACATTAGCGGCACGCCTGCTTCATCCAGCAGTTTTGCCGTCGGAAAATCGTATGCCGTGAGCGAAGCGATCTTCTCACCGCGCTTTTTCATGGCGCGAATGGTTTTGACGGTGATTTTTTTCTCAGTCATTGTAATTAGTCAGTCATCATTGGTTCGGTGATTTCATAAACTGCGGACGAACCAATTTCAGTAAAAGGACTATTCATTAGTCTGTAAGCACTCGGATTGTTGGTATTACTCGAAACGAAATATCCTTTTGCAAACCAGTCTTCAGACGAATCTGCTAAATTTTTGTTTATTTTGATCCAGATATAGATGCCAAAATTGCTCCGATGCACTGCAATCGGTTTCAAAAATTGAACTGAAGAAGGCCAATCACTTGCGGGAATATTTCGATGATCGATTGCGTTAACATTTGTGGAATCGAGATAGCTGCTTTCATAAAAATAATCCAAAGCAGGGTCCGCCAATTGGTTCGTGTCTGCGTGAATTATGGGAAACTGCTGAAATAGTCTTGTGCAATCTTGCTGAAGAACTTCTGGATCCTTAACCGTTGGCAACTTGCTTTGACTGCAAGAAATCAAGAACAGGCTGCCGATTAACGTCAAAATAAACGCCGAAGAGCGCATGCTGGATTATTTAAAACTTTTCAACAACTCTTCCGGCGTCGTGGTGGCCGTGCCGATTTTGCCGACGACGATGCCCGCGGCGTAGTTGGACAGAATGGCCGCCTCTATCGGCGAAGCGCCCGCTGCGATGGCCAGCGTGAACGTCGCGATCACCGTATCGCCCGCGCCGGACACATCGAAGACCTCCTGCGCGACCGTGGGGATATGGAACGGCTTTTGCCCGCGCTGGCACAGGAGCATTCCCAGTTCTCCGAGGGTGATGAGCAACACCGCCGGGCGCAATTCATTCAGCAACCGTTCGGCGGCCAGCATCAGATTTTTATCGGCCAGGGGATTCGCCGTTTTTGTCTCATCCGGCAAATCGGCCAGTTCAAACGTTTCCTTGCGGTTTGGGGTGATGAGCGAGAGTCCGCTCAGGTTGAGCTGATGCACCGGTTTGGGGTCCAGGCTCAACCACACGCCGCGCTCGCGGCACATCCGCTTGACCTCATTGAGCAGATGTTGTGTGACCACGCCCTTGCCGTAATCGCCGATGATGACCGCATCCGTTTCCGGCAAACTCCTTTTTATCGCGCCAAGTATTCGCCCCGCCAGTTTCGGGTCCAGCCCGTCGCGTGTCTCGCGGTCAATGCGCACGACCTGTTGTTTATGCGCCACCACGCGCGTCTTTACGCTCGTATGCCGCGCCGGGTGGGTCACTAGCCCGCGGCAACCGATATTCTGCGCGGCCAAAAGTTTTTTCAACCGGTGCGCCGCCTCGTCCTCGCCGATCGCGCCAAAAATTTCGGTCGAGACTTTGAGTGAAATGAGATTGCGCGCCACATTGGCCGCGCCACCGGGCATGAAGCTCTCGCGCTCGAAATCCAGGACCGGCACCGGCGCCTCCGGCGAGATGCGCGCGACGCTGCCCCAGATGAACTGGTCCAGCATAACATCACCCAGCACCAACACGTGCGCCTTGCCTGCGGCCGACAAGATTTGTCGTGTGCGCGCTACGGATAAAGTTTTGCCAGATTTCATGTATGGCTGCTTAATAATTTGCCTGCGAGAACTATCAAAAAAACAATCATAGGCAAGAGCGTAACGATCACCGAGAAAAATAAACCCAATCCAAAGGAGATTTCACCAAAATGCTTGGCGCGGTCTTTCCAAATAGCTTTAGCAACTAGCTCGAACAGCCAGCCACCGGTATAACATACATTTGCAGCGATTCCATATAACAAGATTCCTAATAGCGCAAAAATCGGTGGGTCTGGAAGCCCGATCGCATCACCAAATTTATTTTCCGAATACCACGCTATTGCTAAGGTGACAATACAGGTCAAAATACCCGTTAACCCCACAATGAGGTTGAAGTAGATCCGTCTTTTTTCCCACCAGAAAATGACTTGCTTCGGTGCATTAGCCGCCACTTGTCTTTGAAACAGTGGCAAACTTTTGATTTTATGTATCATTCTTGCCATCGAATTAATCTAAAAACGCCGTTAACGGGCTTGTGGCGCTTGCCGTTTCTGTTTCCGCGCCCAACCCGGATTCGAACGCGGCGCGTCCGGCCTCCACGGCCATCTTGAATGCCACGGCCATCCTGTTTGGCTCGCTCGCCACGGCGATGGCGGTATTCACCAACACGGCGTCGGCGCCCATTTCCATCGCTTCGGCGGCATGGCTGGGCGCGCCCAGCCCGGCATCCACCACCACCGGCACGGTGGCCTGCTCGATGATGATGCGGATCTGGTCGCGCGTTTGGATGCCGCGGTTCGAGCCGATGGGTGAGCCCAGCGGCATGACCGTGGCCACGCCAACATCCTGCAAGCGCTTCGCCAGCACCGGGTCGGCATTGATATACGGCAGCACGGTGAAACCCTCTTTGACGAGGATCTCCGCGGCGCGAAAAGTTTCGACCGGGTCGGGCAACAAATAGCGCGGGTCAGGATGGATCTCGAGCTTCACCCATTTGGGCAGGCCGGCGGCGACGGCCAGCCGCGCCAGGCGCACGGCTTCCTCGGCGTTCATCGCGCCGCTGGTGTTGGGCAGCAGAAGATATTTTTTGGGATTGATGAACTCCAGAATGTTCGCGAAGGGATCGCCTTTGCCGGTCAGGTCGGCGCGGCGTAGGGCCACGGTGACCATTTCCGCGCCGCTGGCGTCCAGCGCATCACGCATCGCCTCGGGCGACGAGAATTTTCCCGTGCCCAAAATGAGGCGCGATCGGAAAATCCTGCCCGCGATGACCAAAGACTCATTCATTGATGCTTGATGATATATGATTTATGGTCGCAATAAAGCCCAGAAAATGTAAGCAGAAATGCTCTTTCCCTGGTGCCTGGAATATAATTATTGCCTTTGCGTGCTGGTGTCCGCAACTTTTGTGCACACATGAGTTCACCAAAAATTTTCATCGGCACTGACAACGGGGGAACGACGTGTAAAACCGCCGCGGTCCGGGAAAATGGCGAAGCCGTCACCACCAAATTGCTTCAGCGCTCCACGAATTCTGCGAATGGTCGCGACGCCGTCATCGCCAGTTGGATTTCATCCATCAACGAATTTCTTGTGGAAAACAATTTGTCCTGGTCGCAGGTGCAAGGCGTTGGCCTGGCCATACCCGGGCCGTATGAACGTTATGGCGTGCTGGGCAAAGCCGCGAATCTGCCCGCGAGTTTTGCCGGATGGAACGTTCACGCCGATTACAGCCATGCGCTAACGCGCGCAGCCGGCCATGAAGTGTCGCTGGTCGTCGGCAACGATGGCAAATGCGGCGGCGTCGCCGAAGCGCGATCGGCCCGTGGAGATTCCCGCGCCTCGGTGCTGATGCTCATGCCGGGGTCCGGTCTCGGCTCGGCGTATATCGGAGCGGATGGATTGCCGCTCGAAGGCGACACGCTGGCTGGAATGGAAACCGCGCACATGCCCGCGCCGTTGCATTTGCTCGGCGTTACCGGCAAACCATTCCCCTGCGGTTGCGGCCGCGACTGGGGCTGCATCGAGGCCTACACGACCATTTCCGGATTGCCGCGATTGCTTGAAGAAAAACTTTTGAAATATCCCGACCATGAATTGGCGAAATCCGCCGCCACGCCAAAGGAAAAAGCATTATCGCTCCGCACTCGCGCACAAAAAGGCGACGCGCTGGCGCAGGAAATTTTTGATTTTCAAGCCCGCGCGCTCGGTTTTCACATCGCCAATCTCATGCTCGCGCTGGACACGAGCATTGTCGTCATCGGCGGCGGCTTGATGGATCCGGAAGCGACCACGCCGGGATTTCGCGAGCGTTATTTGCGCATTATTCACGAAAGCGCGCAGCAATATTTCTGGCCGTCGCAACGCGGCATCAAAATTGTCCCGGCGGCTCTCGGCGATTTGTCGCAGGCCATCGGCGCGGCGCTGATGGCATTGTATTCCCAAAAAGCAGTCGTGGTTGACGCGGCAATTAAGGCGCAATCGGCGCTTTGATGGCCGGATGCGGATCGTAGCCATATCCTCACCCCATCGGCTCAATTACACCCGCCACCGCACCTCATCAGAACTTTGGGCTGCCTTATCATGGGCAAATTTCACTTCGCCTCTCTCCCGTCTCGCATTATCCGCCAAAGTATAAACGCTGGCACCGCCAGACCAACTGCTATGAAACCAAGCCAGATGACATAAACCGACCATTCCGGCCAAATGTAGTAGCCACGCAGCGTTCCGGAGGTGACAGTCCCATTTTGTGGGTGAAGAAACGGAGGAATGAAATTGGTAACTGGAGGACTCCCGTAGAGATAGTGATACAACCGATCTGGTGCGATTAAATTCCAAACTCCGGCAACCAGCAGCATTGATGAAGGAAACATAACCAACGCCAAAATGCGGGTAGCCATGATTCTACGGTTTTCAACTCGTCCAAATGAACGATCAGCCAGTAAATAAAAAAGCACGGTCAATCCCCAAGTGGCGAGTGCGAAAAGAAGCCATATCATTTGCAACTGCGTCAAAGTAACACCTAAAAGTTTTCCATGCTCATCTCCAAAAGTTTCATTAATGACTCCTTGCGTAATTGGCCAAAAAGGCACAAAACCCACCATATAATCTGGCTCATAATAAAGCCGGTTAAAAACCAGACAGGTCCATAAACCATCGAACAGTGAACCGACAATCAGCAAAAGTCCGACGAAAAGTCCGAAACGGACGATACGACGGATCAAGATTTTAGGTTTTTTCTGGGGAAGTAATGCAAGCACGAACGAACCAATAACAAAGAGTGGTATATAGAGGTAGCCCATGACTAAAACATAAAAAAACAACTCCACTGGGAATTGATTCCACGGAACAGCTTGAAAAGTAGTGTTCATGTGCGAATGCCACCCAAATTGACACGTCTAAAAATGATGTCAACCTGGAGAAGTTAAATTTAAAAATTCTATGACTGGATCTCTGTCACCGGTCTCAATTTAGAACGGTTATCGGAACCTGGATTTTGGAAGTTCCCCCTTACTTCGTCACCTTCACATTATCGAACATCGCGGAATTCAGCACTGCGTTGTTGTGGGCGCTGACGACCAGGCCCACGTAGATTTTCCTGGCCATCGGCACGGAAATGTCGTCCACGCGATGCCAATCCTTTCCATCACGCGAGAGATATCCCGAGAACGTGTCGCCCTTGCGAACGAGCTTCAGCCAATACGGCAACTCAATCGTGGTGCCGTCGGTGTTCCGGCCCGCGGCATTTTCCCCAGGACGCCATTGGTAGGCAGACGCGCCACCCGCGGTCACCACCATAGTGGCGTATTTGTCGCCCGTCCCGAGCCCTTCGCGGAACATCACTCCGGCCTTGGCCCAAGGGTCGGTGTACTGCATGGACACCACCCGCGCGATGATCTGTCCGTTGCCGTTGATGGGAAAGTAAGCGAAATGAAACCCGTCGTTTGTGCCCCAGATGTCCGAGCCGGAAGCGATCACGTTGTACAGGCCATTCAGGAAACTCGCGTCGCCCGTTGGCCCCACCACACCAACGTCCGCGTGCGACCATCCCCGCGGCAACGTGGACTGAATCACCGGCAACGACCTGATCCACGCCGCGATCACCGCCATTGCGTTGCTGTCCACCACGTTGCGCGCCAGCGGCGGCATCTGGTTATCGCCCACCACGCTGATACGCTGGAACAGGATGGATTTGTCCGGGTCGCCCGGCACGATGACCTTCGCGCCTGGAATGCCCAGCGGATTGGCAATTGGCCCATTGATCAACCCCTGCCGGTCGAGCGGCGTGTCGAGACGCGTGTCGAAAAACGCGCCGACGCCGCCGGGGCGATGGCACTGCGAGCAGTTTGAATCCAGATACGAGCGGGCGCGCAAATCCAACGACGCATCGGCATTGGTAACCGAAACCTCCCAATCCATCCTGCTGATCTGCGCTTCGGTGAGGGGGGGTTTGAAAACGCGGATATGGTTCAACGCCCGCAATTGATTGTCGGTCACGCCGTTGGGGTAGATGAAATCACCATTGAGCTGGCGCGTGTTTACACCCAGGACACCGCCTGATTGGGGCGTGTGGCACGTCAAACAATCCTGCTTGCCGGGAAAAAACCAGTTTTGGGTGCGCGTTCCCGTGGCCGTCTTGATCTGGATCGCTTCGGTGATGCCTGCGTTCACCAGGTCGGCGTCGGAATGATCCGGCCGCCACTTGTAACTGGCGCCGTACACCGCGCCGTTCGTATCGCGCACCAAAAGGCGCGTCTCCAGACGCTGGAGGATTTGCGGGTTGGTGTCATCCACCGGCAGCGAGAAATTTTTCACAAAGACCGTCCCGGCAGGGAAGGTCCATTCGCGCGTGTTGGCAAACTGGACCTGCGAACCGGTCGGCAACACCATCCAACGCGATTTCGCCGCGCCATCCGACCACAACGGCGAATTGACCGTGTACGGGATCAGGAACGGCGCCGGCGTCATGTTCTTTAAGTCCGTGAACACCCCCGTTTGCGAAAGCAATTTGGGGATCGGATGTGTCGGCGGCGGCGGCCCGCCCCGCACCAGTGTGTAGATGCTGCCCCCGATGCTGCTCATCTGGCAGAAGTAAATCTCACCGTTCGCATCGGTGCCGAACGACGACAACCCGGTGTAATCCGAACCCGAATTCGGGCCGGCCCCTTTGGGCATCACGCACAACAGCGTCTTGCTGGCCGGCGTAGTCGTCTCATCCATCGCCCAGACGATGCGGAAGACATTGTCGCCAAAAATATATCTGCCGCCCAGGTCGCGGGCGAATTTCTTGCCGCGATAGACGTAGCCGCCGATGATTGCGCGCCCATCCGTGTGCGGATAATCCAGCACCGGGTCCCTGCTGATGCCGATGTAGGGCGATTTCATCGTGCCGAGTTTGCCTTCGCGGTAGGGCCACTGAAAATTCAACCCCTTTTCGCCCGGCTCGATGATGTCCACTTCTTCGCGCGCACTTTCGCCGACGTCGCCGATGTAGATCCTCCCGCTCCCCGGGTCATACGTCATCCGGTGCGGGCTGCGCAGGCCGAGGCAGAAAAATTCCTCGAGCACGTTGGTCTCTCCCATGACATTTGTCGCCCCCACCCACGGATTATCGTTGGGGATGAAATAATTGGCCGTTTGGCCGTTCACCGGCTGGCGGGGGATGGGATGGCTGATGTTGCCGCCGCGGCAGTCCACGTCGATCCGCAGCACACCGCCGTATAGACTTTTGTTGATGATCTGGTCGTTGTCCGGATTGGAGTTGTTCCCGATCGTCAAATAAAGAAACCCATCTTTCGGATGAAAAAACATCCCGCCGCCATGATGCCAGACCGTCTGGTCGGTCAGGTCAATCAACACCGTCTCTGAACTGGGGATGGCCACGCCGTTCGTGTCCAAAGTGTACCGCTCCAGCCGGTCATGATACGTGTTGGACATATACGGATTGGGACGCGTATTTGGATCGCCGGCGACTGTGCCGGGTTTGACCCAGGTGTAATACACATAGATGTAATGGTTCGTGGGAAAGCCGGCCTGGAACGCCACCCCCAACAATCCTGAATCGTCCCAGCCCTGGCATTGGTTGTGGAGGTCGAGCACCAGTTTCTTTTGAGTGGTGTCCGCGGCGTTTTCAAAGCTCCAGACGCGCCCCTCGCGTTCCCACACACACAATTGGTCTGCGCCAGGAATCGAAGTGAGTCCCACGGAATTGGTGAAGAGCAGGTTCGGAAATGCATTCACCGCCGACCAGTTTCCGGAGATGGCCGGCGCTACCTCCGGCATCACGCCATTCAGGAATGCGCCCACTTGCGGACGCGTATCCAAACCATAGGGACTCGCGTTCGCGGAGATTAAAAAACTTCCGAGCAAGACTACAACGGCAAGCCACGGGCTGCTTTTACATGACATTCTCACGGACGAGCTTTCAAGATTCTACTTTTGCGGCGCTCCGTCAAATGATTAGTTGAAGAACCCCGATTATTTTCCTGATTGTCACTTTCCGAGATCATCAGCCAGTTGCCCAAGCCCGTTTTCATCCATATCCGAAACCAGATAATAATTAAACCCACCCGCCTCGCGGGCGATGATGTTGTATCCGTGGCGATTGGTATTCTCTTCGGTCACGGTATTCGTGCCCGTGGCCGGCCAGACGAAAACGTTGATGAAGTGTTTGTTATGCCGATAGACCAGCGCGGCTACGGTGCGGCCGTTGAGATAATCCAGTCGTCCACCCACCAATGAAAAACCATCCGCGGCGAAATCTTTCACGTCCGGCGCAAAATCCAGTTTGCCGTCGAACCACGGCTTGACCGTGTGCTGGTCGGAGGACACGACATCGGTGAGGTGATCAGCCATCAATGAACGCACATGGCTCGCGACGACTTCATTCATCAACTCGTCCTGCGGCGAAATGCCCGCTGGACGCAAGCAGATGGCCAGGACCGCCACCGCTGTCGCTCCGGCGGCGATCCATTGCCAGAGCCGCAGCAGATTATTTTCATTTGCCCCGGATTTTTCACGGCGCTCGCCCGCTATTTGGCGCACATGTTGGCGCAATGATGCCGGCGCGCGATAGGCCAGGTCGTTCTTTTGCAATGCGGCGCGGAGCAACCGTAAATTTTTGGCATTGGCGGCGCAACCGGAGCACGTTTTCAGGTGCTGCTCCACGTCAAGATTGCGGACCAGGTCAAGCTCGCCATCAACGTACGCATGGAGCAGGGGATGGATCTCAGCGCAATTCATGCCGTTCCTTTCTGCCGCAGATAGTTCTGCAGCTCCCGCCGCGCGCGGGCGATCCGGGACATGACCGTGCCGATGGGTACGTCCGCGATCTCCGCGATCTCCTTGTACGACAACTCCTCCAATTCGCGCAACACGATCGCCTCGCGGAATTCAGGCGGCAATGATTCCAGCGCCGCGCGCAACACCCCGGCATCGGCCTTGTCAAAGGCCACTGGGCTTTCCTTCGTATCCTCAATCTCTGCAAGCTCGTCATCGGAAATGGAAACCACCGCCTGGGGCCGGTTTTTCTTCAGCCAGGTGAACGCGGTATTGCGCACGATGGCCAGCAGCCACGATCGGCTGTTGCCGCCGCGGAAGCCCGCCGCAAACCGGAACGCGCGCATGCACGCCTCCTGCACGATGTCCTCGGCGTCATGGTCGTTGCCCGCGAGCCAGCGCGCGAGGTTGTACGCCGCGTCGAGGTTCGGCAGGACGAGTTCTTCAAATGGCGCCGGGGTCGCGCTCACGCTTTGTTTCCATTCATATCAAGACTGCGCCGGGAACGATTTTATTCCCGGCGGAACAATTTTGTATGGCACGAGTCTTAAACTCGGTAAGCGAATCATAAATCACCGATTAAAGACATGAAAACCAAAGAAAAATTCATTTTGCACGATCATAATAAAGATGGCCTCGACCGCCGCGGCTTTCTGGAATGCATGGCCTGGGCGGGCACCGGAATGCTTTGGACCGTCGGCAGCGGGGTGCTTGGCTCGATTTTGTTGCCGTCCCGCGCGGGTGCGGCCGATACCGGCATGGCCAGAAGCAGCTTCAGCTTTGTGCAGATCAGCGATTCGCACATCGGCTTCAACAAAGCGGGAGTCAACACCGATGTCGCCGGCACGCTCAATGAAGCCATTGCGCGCATCAATGCGCTGCCCGAACCGCCCGACTTTATCCTGCATACCGGCGACCTCACCCATCTGGCTGCCGCCGATGAATTCGACACGCTCGACCAGTTGCTCAAGAGCGTCAAAACACAAAGGATTTTTTACGTGCCGGGTGAGCACGATGTCACCGGAGACAATGGGAAACTTTATCTGGAACGATTCGGGAAGAATACGAAAGGGCAGGGATGGCAAAGCTTCGATTACAACGGAGTCCATTTCGTGGGTCTCGTGAACGTCATGGATATCCAACAGAACGGCCTCGGCGCGTTGGGCAATGACCAGCTCGAATGGCTCGAGGATGATCTCAAAGATCGCTCCAGCGATACGCCCATCGTCGTGTTTGCGCACATTCCGCTCTGGTCGGTCTATCCGCAGTGGGGTTGGGGTACCGACGACGGCGCGCAGGCGCTTAGTTATCTCAAGCGCTTCGGCTCGGTCACTGTCCTGAACGGGCACATCCATCAGACCATGAAAAAAGTCGAGGGCAATGTGATGTTTCACACCGCCATGTCCACGGCGTTTCCGCAACCCGTTCCCGGCACCGCGCCCAAACCCGGCCCCATGAAGATTGATCCCGGCCAATTGCGCGGGCACCTTGGCATCACGGATGTGAGCTATGTTCAGGGCAATAATTCATTAGCGGTGGTGGATTCGTCGCTGGCCTGACATGAAACGGATCGTTCCGGTCTTTATCGTTTCTTCGGTCGCGTTGGCCGTGGTGGGTTCCGCCCAGCAAAGCACCAATTCGCCGCCGTCGCTGGCCCACGCATCGGATGGGCGCTCACTCTTCATGAAAAATTGCGCGCATTGCCACGGCATTGACGCGCATGGAGATGAAGGGCCCGATCTCCACGCCCTCGATTGGACCGACCAGCAGATCACCAGCCGCATCCGCAACGGCAAGGCCGGCCAGATGACCGCCTTTCACGGTCACTTCTCCCAACAACAGCTCGATTCTCTCATCGCCTATCTCCGTACCCTGAAATGATGCTTTCCGCTCGCGCCATTCCGCTTTAGCTTGGCGGCATGTTTCGTCCATGCATCGACCTGCATGAAGGCAAAGTAAAGCAGATCGTCGGCGGCACACTCGGCGCCGGCGTGCGCACGAACTTTGTCTCCGAAAAATCCGCCGCCTGGTTCGCCGAATTGTACAAACGCGACGGTTTATCTGGCGGTCACGTTATTCAACTCGGCCCCGGCAATGAATCCCAGGCCCGCGCCGCCCTCGGCGCCTTTCCGGGCGGCCTGCATCTGGGCGGCGGCGTCAACGCCCAAAACGCCTCCGCCTGGCTTGGTGCCGGCGCGTCCCACGTCATCGTCACCAGTTGGGCCTTCCGCGAAGGCCGGGTGGATTGGGGGCGCCTGGAAGAACTCAACCGGGCGATCGGCCGGCAAAAACTTGTCCTCGACCTCAGTTGCCGCAAGCGCGGCGATAACTATTTCGTCGTCACTGACCGCTGGCAGAAGTTCACCGAACTGGAAGTGAACGCGGAAACCTTGCGCAAATTTGCGGACTATTGCGCCGAATTTTTGATCCATGCGGTCGATGTCGAAGGCCTGTGCCAGGGCATCGACCGGGAATTGGTCGAGAAGCTCGGCCAATGGACGCCCCTTCCGATGACCTATGCCGGCGGCGCGAATTCGCTGGCTGACCTGGAAGCCGTCACCCGGCTGGGTGGCGGCAAAGTGAACCTGACCATCGGGTCGGCGCTGGATATTTTTGGCGGCACAGGAGTGAAATACGAGGACTGCGTAAAGTTCAATCGCAGCCGCCCTTCGTAGAAACAAAAAACCGCTGGATCGCATCGATCCAACGGTTTGACAATCGTAATACCGGCTCAGGACTTCACCACGTCAATTGTGGTCGGCGTCATGACTTCCTTGCCGTGCTTTTTCTTGACCGTGCCGGTGACGGTGACTTTTTCCGAAGAGCCGCCGCATATTGCCGGATGGGCGTTTGTGCTCACGTCGTTTTGGATGAGGTAATAGTTTACCGTGTTGGTGCCTTGCGCGACCTGCACCACGTTTTGGCACTCTTTCGTTTCATGCAACACGCATTTGGCGCACACCATGTTTCCGGTGATGGTCACTACGTCGGCGGCCAGCGCGAGGTCGGCCGTTCCCGCCAGCATAACTCCGGCGGTGAGTATCAATGTCAGTTTTTTCATAGTAATTTCTACCTGCCTTTGGCTTTGACCATTACAATAACCCCGGCGTTCGAGAAATCAAGCCCTGGGCATGGCAAATAGTTCGGAGATGACCATCTGGAATTCAGGCAAAAGTTGTTCCGACAAAATCTCGCTGCCGGCGAGGATGCCTTTTAATTGCAGGCCGAACTCCATGCTGTGATAAATCTCCACGTTGTCATAGCGCGGGTCCACCATCCAGAGGCGGGGGACGCGGATCTTTTCGTACACTTCCTTTTTGATAACGGTGTCGGCGTTGTGGTCGCCACGGCTGATGATTTCCACAGCCAGAAAAAGTTTTTGGTTTGCGGCCATGACCACCGCGAGGTCGGGCCGAATGGCGGTGCTCCGGCTCACCTGTATGCGGGTGCGGGGCGCGAGGAGCAGCGCGGTGTTGATGTTGGCCACGCTGGAGTTCACCGCAGTATGGAGGCGGTCGCAGATGATTTCGTGCCGTGGTTCGGGCGCGGAACGCGGCAACGTGGCGCCTTCCAGGATTTCCTCGTACGGCTGGCTCATCGGGGATTAGTGTCCAGCCGGTTCGTAGAACTTGCAAGTTTTCTGTTTTGGCCGGACATGCCTCTTTTTTCCAAAATCAAAGCTTGCAATAGGGCGTGAAAATGATAGTTTTTGCGCTCTTTTGAAAAATTTATGTCAGTAAAAATTCGCATGAAACGGGTCGGCACCAAGAACCTGCCGGCGTTCCGCATCGTCGTCGCCGATAGCCGCAGCCCGCGCGACGGAAAATTCATTGAGGAGATCGGCACCTATCAGCCGCTCAAACAGGGCGATAATTTCACCCTCAAGCTCGACCGCGCCAAATACTGGCTGAGCAAGGGCGCGCAGCCCAGCGACACCGTCGCCAGTTTCATCAAGAAAGCCGGCAAAGCGGCCCCGGCGGCGGCTTGATTTTTAATGCAAGAGTTCCTCGAATACGTCGTCAAAGGACTCGTGCAGAAACCCGAGGCGGTCTCGATCACGCCGGTTGATCGCGCGGGAATTACGATTTATGAATTGCGCCTGGATCCCGCCGACGTCGGGAAAATCATCGGGCGCCAGGGCGTGACGATCAATGCGATCCGCTCCCTGCTCCTGGCCGGCAGCGCCAAGAAGGGCTTGCGTTGCGCCCTGGAGATCGTCGAGGACAAAGCGGAGTGATTTGATTTTTGGCACGTATGAAGATCGACGTGCTTACGCTCTTTCCGGCGATGTTCGCCGGGCCGCTGGATGAAAGCATCATCAAGCGGGCGCGCAACAAAGGGCTGTTGGATCTGAAGATCCACGACCTGCGCGATTGGACGCATGACCGGCACCGGACCGTGGATGACAAACCGTTTGGCGGCGGACCGGGAATGCTGATGAAGCCGGAGCCGATTTTTGAGGCGGTCGAGAGCCTGAAGCGCGAGAAGACGAAAGTGATTTTGCTCTCGCCGGGCGGGCGAAAGTTCAGCCAGCAAATTGCGGCGGAGCTGGCGGTAGAAAATGATTTATTGCTCGTCACCGGCCATTACGAAGGCTTTGACGAGCGGGTGCGCGAGGCGTTGGCGGACGATGAGTTGTCCATCGGCGATTATGTTCTGACGAACGGCGCATTGCCCGCGATGGTGGTGATCGATGCGGTCACGCGGCTGTTACCTGGCGTGCTGGGCGACGATGAAAGTTCGCGCGACGAATCGTTCAGCCACGGACTGCTGGAATATCCGCAGTACACGCGGCCGGCGGAATTTAAAGGCATGAAAGTGCCGGACATTTTGGTTTCCGGCAACCATGCCGGGATCGAGAAATGGCGGCGCGAGCAGGCCAGGAAACGGACGGAAAAGAACCGGCCGGATCTGTTAACGTGAATTTAAAGTTTTATGAACCAGATATTGCAAAAGAAAATTGAATCGGAACAGTTTCGCAAAGATGACGCCAAGTTCAACGTCGGCGATTCCGTGAAAGTCCACACCAAAGTCGTCGAAGGCGACAAGGAACGCATCCAGATTTTCGCGGGCGTGGTCATCGGCAAACGCGGCACGGGCCTGAACGAAACGTTCGCAGTGCGCCGCATCAGCTATGGCGAAGGCGTGGAACGCATCTTCCCGCTGCATTCGCCGCGCGTGGACAAGATTGAAGTCGAGCGCCATGGCCAGGTCCGCCGTGCCAAGTTGACGTACCTGCGCAAACGCCTCGGCAAGGGCGCCACCCTCGTGCGCGAGAAGGAAGAAAAGGCCGCCCCGGCCGCCAAGTAATTCTTCGAATTTTTTGGAAAGGCGAGGCGAAAAGCCTCGCCTTTTTTGTTTACTAACCCTCATAGAGGCCGCTGGTCATGTAACAGGGTCTCCTAACTTCCAGATTGTCTTTGTGTCTGCGACTATAACTTCCTGCTTGGACGCGGAAACGCCTGATGGAAGTGTCAGCTTGATACGAGCAGGACGTGAAATAACGAGTGCGCCTCCAATAGCACCAGCAATTTGAAGTCCCTCACGCCAGGCATCTGTGCCAACAGCGCCAACACGTAGGCCATCTCGATAACGCAAAAGCGTACCACGTCCATCTGGATACCTTACCCCGGCATATAAACTCAATGACACCGTCTTGCCTTGTAGATTTTGGGGAATTGCCCAAGGAATAATGCTGCGCCCAAATTCCGCAGATCCGCATAACAATCCTAATGTAATATCTGAAAGTTCTGGCCTCCCACTGAATAGCCCTGACGATCCTCGGATCAAAATCTGTGCTGAACATGGGCGGTCGTATCGGTTCTGAAAGTAGATGTGCATCGTGCAATTACCGTTCGTAACCTGCGGAACAACAACAAAACAGAACCCATCACGTTCAAAGTAGCGGGACGAAATACGAGCTAGATAATCAGGAACTTTATCTTTACGCGTCTGCGCCCAAATTAGTGGCACGAGGCAAATTACAGCCAAAAGCGGACAGCCAATCCGAAACCACCAAGTAACGGGACTAACCTGATTCGTCATACCGGGCAACCAAGAAACAATACCAGCAAGCACACACGCTGCTATGATCAAACCAAGAACTGCTTTTATACTTTCGTTCATATTTGTAATGCTTACGCGGTCTGCTCCAGCGACCTGTTGGTCTGTATTTCAAGAACCCTGCACGATCACAAGATGGCCACTGCTAAATGAGATCACTGTGGCTGCCAGGAAAAGTATGGCCGCGATAATCGTGCGCTTCTTGCGCTGGCCCTTGAGCACCTCCATGCCCGAAAGAATGCCGAAGGCCAGGCTGAAAAACAACGTGCAGATTCCGCAAAATCGATAAGGCCGCAGCAGCGGCCACTGCGTGGTGTTCGCCAAAGAGGCGAGAAAAAGCAGGATACTCAAAACCAGCAACACCGTATCGCCGCAAAAAATCGATTGAAGATTTATGAGCAGTTTTTTCATAAAATGTTGGATGCCGCCTGACGATTAAAGCTGGGCGAAGGCACTGATGACTGCAAGCCATTACTTGCGCGACCCCTTCGCCTTTTTTGTCGCATTTTAAAAGGGGTTGAAGTATTTGTAATGCTCAAAATACAGACCCTTTATGCGTCAGACCCAGGCACTAACGCGCAAGCCAAAGGCATTCACGCTCATCGAATTGCTCATCGTTATTGCCATCATTGCCATTCTCGCCGCGTTGTTGTTGCCTGTGTTGGGCGAGGCCAAGGAACGTGCCTGGCGGATTCAATGCGTCAGCAACCTACACCAGATTTATGTGGCCACCCAAATGTATGTTGATAACAACAACGGATGGCTGCCGACCGGCTATTGGACGCCGCAACATCCCTGGCCCGGCGAAAGCACCCTGACCCTGGCGGATGATTGGTCGCTGGGTTATCCGGTGAACGTCGGGATCTTGATGACGGAAAATTATCTGTCGGTCTCGCCGGGTATTATCTTTTGTCCGTCGCGCACGGGACTTTATGGGATACAGGGATGGAGTCCCAGCCCCGGATCGTATGCCCTGGGTTGGTCTGATTGGGGAAAACCCGCGCCCTACCATTCACTGTCTTCCTATACCTATCTCGGCCCGCGCAAATGGAATTGGACGAATGCGGATTACTGCGTGGCCGCCGACGTGGCGTTCATGGACACCGGTCCCGACGGCGTGTACCTGGGCACATTTTTTGGCGCGCCCAACGGCCATCACAATAATTATTATAACCTCGCCTTTTCCGACGGCAGCGTGCATAAATTCATTGACCACACGGGCTATTTTGTTAACCGGTTTAACCATTATCAGCAGGAGCAGATGATGGATACCTTCACGGTGATGGGGCGTTGACGGAGTGGATTTACGGCTTGCAGGTGACCGTTATGCCGACTATTTAATCCGCATGGACTCCCGGGAAGCCTTGGTGGCATTGAACCTGATCGAGAACGTGGGGCCGGTGCGCGCACGGCTGTTGCTCGAACATTTTGGAGAGGCTCCCAAAATCCTCGTCGCCTCCAAATCCCAATTACTCCGCGTCCGCAATATCGGCGAGGAAACCGCCGAGGCCATCAGCCAATGGGAGAAGAAAGTGGACCTGGCCGGCGAATTGAAGCGTACCTCCGACTTCGGCTGCCACGTCTTGGTTTCCTCCGATGAAAATTATCCCGCGATGCTCCGGGAAATCTATGATCCGCCGATTGTCCTGTATGTGAAGGGCGAACTGAAGGCGAAGGACAAAAATGCCGTCGCAATGGTCGGCTCGCGGCAGACGACCCATTACGGTATCGAAACGGCGCGCAAGCTGGCGTACCAACTCGGCTACGTCGGCGTGACGGTCATCAGCGGCGGCGCGCGCGGGATTGACACGGCATCACACCAGGGCGCGCTCACGGCCAAAGGCAGGACGGTTTGCGTCCTGGGCACGGGCATCAATATCGTGTTCCCGCCGGAGAACAAGGACCTGTTCGAACGCATCACAGAAAATGGCGCGCTGGTGACGCAATTTCCCTTCAATTACAAGGCCAACAAACAATCATTCGCCATCCGTAACCGATTGGTTGCCGGGATGACCCTCGGCACCGTGGTGGTGGAGGCGGATCTGCACAGCGGCGCGCTCATCACCGCGAATTTTGCCACCGAATACGGCCGGCAGGTATTTGCCGTGCCCGGCCGCATTGATTCGCCGCGCAGCAAGGGCTGTCATGACCTCATCAAAAAAGGCGCGAAACTTTGTGAGGGCGCCGAGGATATATTAAGTGAGTTTGAATATCTGTTTCCGGCGTCGAACAGGCCGCCGTCGCCGGGCGAGACCGGCGTGCTGCCCGCGCTGGAACTTTCGACGAACGAGCAAAAGGTTTTTGACGCGCTAGACGGCGAGGAACGGACCATTGATGAAGTGATCCGCGCGAGCAACCTGCCCAGCTCCGCCGTGAGTGTGGCTTTGTTGAGCCTGGAAATGAAACGGCTCGTGCGGCAATTGCCGGGAAAATTGTTTGTGAGAAATTCGTAAGCGAAACGACTTGCGAGTGTGATGGGAATGGTTTAGAACCAAAGAACACGGAAAAATCATGGCCGACCAACATATATCGCCCCCCCCGGTGCCGGAGGCCGTGCCTGTAAAGACGAGCGCGCTGGCGATTACCTCACTTATCCTCGGTATCCTGGGATTTTTCTCATGTGGCACCACTGCGGTTGTCGGCCTGGTCTTGGGAATCATCGCCATTGTCAAAATCCAAAACAGCGGCGGCAAGTTGAAGGGATTGGGATTGGCGATCGCCGGCACGAGCGTATCCGGTGCTTTCATTCTGCTTATTCCCATTATGGCGGCAATGCTTCTGCTGGCCCTGGGCGCAGCCAAAGCCAAGGCGCAGGAAATCGTTAGCGTGAATAATGAGAAACAGTTGGCGCTGGGAGTCAGAATGTATGCCAATGACCATACCAATAACTTGCCATCTGCGGCGACCTGGTGTGATGCACTCAAACCATACACCGGCGGCGGTAATGTTTTCCACTGCCCGGCCGACACCACCGGAAGCCAATGTGATTACGCGTTCAATGTCAAATTGGACGGCATGAAAGTGGATGCGGTCAATCCGCAAACTGTCTTGATTTTTGAATCCGATGGCGGCTGGAACGCCACTGGCGGCGTCGAATCCATGGTTCTACGATACAAAGGCAAACGAGAATGTGTCGTGGCGTTTGCCGACGGACATGTGGAGATTGTGAACCAGTCCCGGCTCAATTCTTTACGCTGGGATCCCTAGCCTGGAGCAGAACGGCAAAAAATAGATTTATGACCTACACCATCATCGGCGGCGACGGCAAAGAGTACAGCCTTATTTCCGCGGACGACATCCGCAAATGGGTCGCTGAGAACCGGCTCAACGCCCAATCTCTCGTCAAAGCGGAAAGTGATGCAGAGTTCCGCCCGCTCTCGATTTTTCCCGAGTTTGCGGATGTTTTCGCGCCGCATACACCCGGAACCATCGCGCCGCCGGGATCGGCCGCTTATGTGCCCTCGGGCGATTGGGCAACCCGCGACTATGAGTTGGACATCGGCGACTGCGTCAGCCGCGGCTGGAACCTGTTCAAGAGCGATATGGGGACATTGTGGGGTGCTTTTATCATAGCTTTTTTGGTGATAATGGGGGCCAGCATGGTGATCGGACTTATCACGGGTTTTATGGTCCCTAAATCATTGATGGCCATAGTACCTTTCCGGCTTACTTTTAATGTCGCTGCCCAGGCGTTGATGGCATTGGTCCAGGGACCATTGTTTGGCGGACTTTTCTACGTTTACCTCCAGCGGATGCGCGGACGGCCTGCCGGCGCGGGCGATGTCTTTGCAGGATTTCAAAGGGCGTATGCGCAACTTTTTTTGGGGAATTTTGCGGTAGTGTTCATTGCCAATCTCTGTTTATTGCCGTTTAACATCGTTTTCTACCAGAAAGTGATGCCTATCTTTGATCAGATGCAGCAGATCACCCCTGGAAGTCACCCGGATTTCTCACAACTTTTGCCGGCGGTCGTTAGTATTCTGCCGATCGGGGGACTGTGTATGCTCCCGATGCTGTATCTTACTGTGGCCTGGCAATTTACCCTGCCGCTGATTATCGACAAACAAATGGATTTTTGGGACGCCATGAAAGCCGGCTTAAAGCGAGTCAACCGGCATTGGTTCCATGTCTTCGGGTTTACCGTCGTGATGGGGCTTATTAACCTGGCTGGTTTTTGCGTCTGCTGTATTGGTCTTATCTTCACCGTGCCGCTGACCCTCGTCATGACCATGTACGCGTATGAAACCATCTTCGGTGAATCGCAAGCCTCTTAGCTATGCGCGCGCGCGCAACGCCGCCCTCCTGAACCAACTGGCCACTCCCGGCCTCGGCTCGCTCATGTGCGGACGATGGATCGCCGGAACCGGACAACTGGTTCTGTCTTTGCTCTCTTGCACGGTCATCATCATCTGGTTCCTCCGGGAAATGTCCGCGTACTACGGCATGATGTTTGATACCGCGACGCCCGTTCAGCCCAATTTCAAAATGTTCGAGATTGGGGCAGTCCTGCTGGTCGTCTCGTGGCTGTGGTCGGGAGTGACCAGCCTGAGCCTGATGCGCCAGGCCTCGGATAAGGATACGGACGCGTTGAAAAACTTTGGCGCGCCGCCGCCATTAAAAATGGATCCCTCTCACATTGTCGCCGCCCTTGCTTCCCTCCCTGATTGGACCCGGAATGGCGACGTGATTTCGCGCACGTACCAGTTCAAAGACTTTCCCGCGGCGATGAAATTTGTGAATGCCGTCGCCGACGCCGCGGAGCAGGCCTGGCATCATCCCGATATCGACATCCGCTGGAACAAAGTTACGCTCGCATTGACCACGCACAGCTCCGGCGGCCTCACGGAAAAGGATATTTCCCTCGCGAAGAAAGCGGATGAATTAGCGCGGGGCTGAAGCCTCCGGCAGCCGCCCGATCCAGTAATTTCCCGCCGGACGCGCCCATTCCAATTGCGGAATATTGGGCCGTTCACCCGCGCCACCCGCGATGACGAGCCGGTCCTGGGGCCGCATCTTCTCCACCCACGGTTGATACGCCTTCGCGTCGCCCAGGTTCAAAACGATGTCCTGGTACGTTTTAAAATTATCGGGCGTCATCAGCGTGGATTCGAACCCAAGAGCGTAGCGCCAATCGCCATTGGGATTGTAGAAAAACGTCTGGAAGAAGAATTCCGAATCCGCAGTGTAAAAGATCCCGCCGTTGTCCGGCAGCCATCCCTGCAGCGCGGCAGTTTGGGCGGGATCGCTTGTATTGATCGGCCGCCACGAAAGGTTATTGGTCCAGCGATTGCCGATGTCATTAGTCGTGACCGCCCAGATGCCGGCGCACATGGCCAGGACCAGCCCCAAACGCTTGAATGAGTCGGCGGGAAACTTCGCTTCAAACAGCAATTGCAGGTCGGTGGCGATCAAGATCATCAACGCCGGCGCGCCCCAGTCCTCCCAGAACCGGAACGTCTGGCAACCCAGCAGCCATCCTAGCACTGCGAGCCAAAACGCCGGATGGCGCGCGAGCGGCGGCGCGGGCAGCCTGGCCAGTTGCCTCATCACCACCAATCCGCCTACGAAAAGAATCGGCAGGATTTCCCCGCCCGACGGTTTCAATTCGCCCACGAGCGTCATTTGGTTTTCGTGCATTCCCAGGGCATTGATGGCCAATTCGATCGCCTGCCACATGCTAGCGATGGGATGGCCCGTCAGCGCCGAACCCAGAAATGTTCCCGCTACCCAACTGATTCCCAACAGTAGAAACCATCGAAATTGGCCCGCCAGGAAAAATGCCGCGATGGGTAGTGCCCACAAATACCAGACGCCGTGCAGAAAAACGGCGATAGCCAGCAGCGGGACCATCCAGAAAACATATTGCCACTTAGGCGGCGCGCCCGCGTGTCGCTGCCAGACCAACAAAATGATCCCCAGCGCGGTGAAGCTCAGCAAAAAGGGCCGCCCCAGCAAAAATCGCGATGTCATGTCCGAAATCAACGCGACCAGCACAAACGCCGCCAGCCATGCCTCGGGCCGTTTCAAGCAGGCCACGATGGACCAATTGGTGATGATGAACAGTACGATGACCGTGAAGACCACCAGCGTCTCCGCGTCCCAGTTGAACGCCAGGTGGATTTGCCGCAGAAACCAGTGCCAACCCCAGTTCGGGTCGATATGAAACGCGGCGGGGTCAAGCACAAGAATTTCCTGCCAGGGCTTGCCCGAAACAGCCTTGGCGGCATGGCGCAACGCGTCATCGGATGGCAAATAACCGAGACTAAAGATTTTTAACGGGATGGCCAGCAGGATGAAGAGAACAAGGGCCCAGCAAATCGGCGGGACGTAACGCGTGAACGCATCGAATCGTTTGAAGACCGAATTATCGGTGTCGCCGCTCATTTGTGCCGACAGCAAAGGATGAACTCAACCGCCTGTCAAGAAAATGACTCAGAATACCACCGGTACACCGGCCTCCAGCACCCGGATTTGCCGGGTCAGGTTACTCTTGGCCCCCAGCTCCAGCAGCCAGCGCAGCGGTTCATCCAATTCCTCGAACGACAACTTGAAGGTGCCATAATGCATTGGCACCAGCCATTTGGCCCGAAGCTCCTTGAAAACTTTGATGGCGTCATCCGGCCCCATATGGACTTTGCGAAAACTTTCCGGGTGATAGGCGCCGATGGGCAATAACGCGAGCGACGGTGAAAATCGTTCCCCGATCTCCTTGAATCCTTCAAAATAGGCGCTGTCGCCCGCGTGATAAATTGTTTGTCCCTGGTGCTCCAGCACAAATCCGCCGTAGCCGCGATGCTGGTCGTGCAACGTCCGCGCGCCCCAATGCTTGCTGGGCACAAACGTCACCTTCCATTTTGACTTCGCCTGCGAAAAACTTTCCCACCATTCCAGCTCGACGATGCGCGAGAATCCGAGGTTGTGCGCCAGGTCGCCGACGCCGCGCGGCATGATGCCGATTTTCGGATGCGGCAACTTGCGCAATGTCGGCTTGTGGAAATGGTCAAAATGCGCGTGCGTCAGCAGGACCACGTCGATCGGCGGCAAGTCGGCGATCTTGAAACCGCTGCGCCTGATCCGTTTTAACAGGAACAGCCAATTCGCAAAATTGGGGTCGATCAACACGTTCAAGTCCGTGAACTGGATCAAAAACGATGCATGTCCGATCCATGTCACGGCGATTTCACCGTGCCTTAATTTAGGAAAGACCGGGCGTTGAGGGGTTCCTGTGCGCGGCGTTAGCAGCGCTTTCCAGACCAGTTCACGGAAAAAGGTCGCCGGGTTGAAATGATTGGCCGGCGTCAATTCCTTGAACGAGCGCGGCAGCTTTCGCCGGGCGGGGCGCTGCGGTTTTGACATTGAAACATTTTAGCACGATTTGCCGGGCGAACAAATGAAACCGGCGACGGACTTGCCGATTTATTATTTTCCCGGCCCGCCAAACCGCGTAACCTGAGGAAAATGAAAACGAAAAACCAACTGGACAAGTTTCTGCGCAAGAAACCCAGAATCGGCAAAGGCGTGTACATCGCAAAGACTGCCACCGTCATCGGCGATGTCACGCTTGGCGCGTATGCCAGCGTGTGGTATGGCGCGGTGTTGCGTGGAGATATCAACCGCATCGTCGTCGGCCATCATTCAAATGTCCAGGACAACGCTGTGCTTCATCTGGCGGATGATTATGCCTGCATCGTCGGCAGCTGGGTCACCATCGGCCATGGCGCTATCGTCCATGCCTGCACCGTCGGCGACGAAGTGCTCGTGGGCATGGGCGCGGTGATTTTGGATGGCGCGGTGATCGGCAGACAATCCCTCATCGGTGCAAAAGCGCTCGTGACCGGTGGCACGAAGATTCCACCCGGCTCGCTTGTGCTTGGCGCGCCGGCCAAAGTTGTCCGCGCCTTGACGAAAGAAGAACGGGCCGGACTGAAATGGTGGGCGCAAAAATACGTCGATAATACGGCGTATTGTTTGAAGAATAAGATTAATTTGAATGGTTCGTTGGGAGGTTGAAGCCGCAATTTAATTCAGGCCATCGTTTCTTGATGAAATCGATTACCTTCCGCTCTTTTTCATCCAAGGGGCGTCCATTTTGTGTGCAGCCGAGTTCCCCCAATAAAAAATTCATAAATACCGCTTTAGCATTTATCGCGCTTTCACACCAAACGTCAAAAGAACTATAGCCAAGCGATTCTGAGAGACAGATGAATTGCTCTGCGGCTGTTTTGCCTCGCAAACCAAATTTTTCCGGAATTAAACCAAGAAAATGCGAACTGAAGAATCCCGCGATTACGTTGATGGGCGATTGAATCTGTGAATTAAATTCGGAAAGGCGTTCGGCGGGAATCCAAAGCTCCTCATGTTGACGACCACCAACAATCTTACGTTCAAATTGAGATATATATTTATCCGCGATTTCAAATTCTGTGACATAGCCAGCACTGTCCTTTTCCTTCGCATTCCAATCACGAGCTATCTGAGCAGCATAATCAAAATTTAAGACTGGATAAAATATGGGTTGTTCAGGCAGGCGCGGCGGGAATTCCCGCATTTGCGAATCATAAATCAATGCAAGTTCTGCAAATCCGACTGGTCGCCATAATTTCATTCAATAATAACACTGCCCGAACACCTCGAATTAGTTAAAGACAAAGCTTCAATAACAGTTCTTCCACCGTCAAATTATGATGAGTTGCGACAGGTTTGAGAATCCCTTTGACGAGTGTGCCGGTTTTAAGCGGCTTGTGTTTTGGAATGGTAACGTGATGCTGGCCGTTCAGTTGGGTTGAAAGTCGCATGTGGGAGCCCTCCTGACGGTCAAACTGATAACCCAGGACGCGTAAGGCCTTGGCCAAATCATCGCGTGAACGTCCCGTGGAATTTTCACGATGCGAAAACTTCATCACGCACAAAATGCAACCGGATGACCGAAGGCATTTTTCCCGGAACACCGTCGCCAAAGTGACAACGCACGGCTTCGCGTACCATTTCACGCAATTCCTCAATTGTGTCCCCTTGTGTAGCGATGGCGTGTCCAAGAGCGGTGGCAACATAACCGCCCTCGGCTTCATCCTCTTGAACCTCAAAAATGATTTCGCTCATGAGAAAACATTATTCCGTCCCGCAAAATCGCGCAAGCCTTGAAAAGATTTTCACCTCCCGAACATCCCCGGCATGGCCCCGCCCATTTTGGCCATCATCTTTTGCATTTTGCCCATCTTCTTCATCATTTGCTGCATCTGGAAAAATTTGTTCAGCATCGTGTTCAGCTCCGTCACCGTCACGCCGCTCCCCGCCGCGATGCGCCGCCGCCGGCTCGCGTTGAGAATCACCGGATTTTTGCGCTCCTTGGGCGTCATCGAGCAGACCATCCCTTCCATCCGCTTGAATTCTTTCTCCTGCTTGCCGATGTCCACCTGCTTCAGTGCTTCCGCGCCGCCGGGCAGCATCTTCATCACGCTCTCCAGCGAGCCGAGTTTTTTCATCGCGCGCAATTGCTCCAGGAAATCCTCCAGCGAGAACTCGCCCTTGCGCATCTTTTCTTCCATCTTCTTTGCATCGGCTTCGCTCACGGCTTCTGCCGCCTTTTCCACCAGGCTCACCACGTCGCCCATCCCCAAAATCCGTGACGCCATGCGTTCCGGATGAAACGCCTCGAACTCGTCCAGCTTTTCGCCCATCCCGGCGAACTTGATGGGTTTACCCGTGACCGACTTCATGCTCAACGCCGCGCCGCCGCGCGCGTCACCGTCCAATTTCGTTAAAATGGAGCCGGTGATCTGCAGTGCCTGGTCGAAATGCGTCGCCACGTTTACGGCTTCCTGGCCGGTGGCGGCATCGAGCACCAGCAAAATTTCCTGCGGCTTCACCAGGTCGCGCAGCCGCACCAACTCCTGCACCAGCGGCTCGTCGATCTGCAAACGTCCCGCGGTATCGAAGATGAGAACATTCCGGCTGTTCACCCGCGCGAAGTCCATCGCCTCGCGTGCGATCTTCAGCACGTCGGTCTCGCCGCGTTTAACGAACACCGGCAGCTCAAGCTGTTTGCCCAGCGTTTCCAATTGGTCCATGGCCGCCGGGCGATATACGTCCGCGGCCACCAGCAACGGCTGGCGTCCCTGCTTTTGCAGGAGCCGCGCCAGCTTGCCGCTCGAAGTCGTTTTGCCCGAGCCGTGCAAACCCACCATCATGATCGAGCTTGGGTTCCCGTCCAGTTTCAGCCCCGCGTTCTGCGAGCCGAGCAGGTCCACGAGCTCGTCGTGGATGATTTTGATGATTTGCTGGCCGGGTTGGACGCTGGCCACGACTTCCGCACCGAGGGCCTTTTGTTTGACGCGCTCGATGAAATCGCGCGCCACCTTGAAATTCACGTCTGCTTCCAGCAATGCCATGCGCACTTCACGCAGGGAATCGCCCACGTTGCTCTCCGAGATCTTTCCAAGGCCGCGCAGGTTGCGGAAGGCGTTCTGTAACTTGCCACTAAGCGAATCGAACATCTGGATATTTTAACGTGGAAAATAAATTGCGAAAGAGGAAACCAAAGCTCATCGTTAATTTTTCGATGTGCTTGAAGCGACGTCCCCGGCGGCACTTTTCTGCGCTGCTGCCAGCCATGTCTCCAAAATAAAATTGGTCTTCTGCTCGGCCCATTGGTTGGGCGGCAGCGCATCCAATTCATTCCGCGAATAGCCTGGAACATTGTCGTCCAGGGCCGGCGTGCCTGCTTCGCGCAAATCTGTCGCGTACTGCTTTTCGATGGCGACACCGTATTTGGCCGCCCAATCACCGATCTTGATTTCAGGCATGGCCTGGATCTGTGCCTCCGTCCAATTCGGGAATGAAAGCTCTTTTCCCAGCCATTCGACAACCGGCCGCGTCAGCCAATACGGCCTGTGGCCGCAATTCACCGGCGCAAAGCCAAACTCAAACATGTTGTTCGTGCCTCCTTTTAATTGAATGGAGCGCGCCTGCATGTCCTCGAAAAATTGCTCGCTATGGGTCGGAATCTCCACTGCGGTATCACCCAGCCCGTTGAAGATCATCGTGGGACCTCGCGATGCCTGCAGCGCAAAAATGACCGCCGGCCGGTCACCGAGAAAATCCAAAGATTGATAGGGCAGCGCCTGGCACATCGGTTTCGATTTGTCCCAATAGCCGCCCGGCCCATCCAGGTCGCCCCCGGCGCACAAGACGCAGGCATGGATCCGCGTGTCCACCGCGCCGGTCAAAGCCACTACGAACGAGCCGAGTGAATATCCACCAACGGCGATGCGGTCGGGATCCACTTCCGGCCTTTGCCTCAAATATGAAACCGCCTGCATCGTGTCAGTGATCATCAAGCCGGCCAGCCGCCGCGCGATCGGCGAGCCGCCCTTGATCTGGTCATGCTGCCGTGTGCCGGATTTGTGATCGATGTTCCTCTCCCCCTCGCCGACCATGTCATAAGTCAGCACTGCGGCGCCCGCGCGCGCGAACAGGATGCCGGTGTAAAACGAATACCAGCAATACTTGTCACCGCCGTGACCGTTGACGACGACAAAGGCCGGGATTTTTCCTTTGGGCAGGGGATCGGGCAGATAGAGAATAGCCGGAACCCGGACGCCATACTGAGTCGTATAGCACACGGCCTGCGCCTTTACACCGGCGGCGGGCGAGAACGTGCGATAAATTTTGGCGTCCAGCGCCGGCAACGGATCCGGAACAAAAAAATTGTCGCGGGTTTTCTTTTGCAGTTCGGCTGCCTTAAACCGGTCAAGCGCTGGCGTGGCCTTCAGCGGCAGTAAAAGCGCCGTGGCCGCGAACACCACCAACAAGAGTCGTATTTTCTTTTCCATTCAATCTGGATTACGTTCCTCGCCGTGCTCCCGCAAGGCTACAGATAAATAGCGCATATTGGAAATCTGAATCGGCTGCCCACTGAGATGCCAAATGCCATATTAAAATAGTGTTTTGTCTGAGAAAAAAGAGTAGTGTTACTTGATGGACTCGAACCATCGTAGGCGCAGGCACACATCACTTTTTTGAAGCGATTGTTTCAATGTGTTCCGGGCGAAAACCGATTCCAACAATGCGGGCGGCGAGCCGCCGGAGGAGCGGCGCAAGTAACGCCAAAACCTTTCGCGCCGGCCACGAAAGTGAGATGGCTTTGCCGGAATTTTTTCCAAACATCCGGCGGTGGATGAAAATTTGAATGCGCTGGGTCATGCGCACGGGAAATTCGCGGCGGTGGCGCACCAGCATCAAATCTTCCGTTGTGCATTCGTTGCGGAGGATTTTATTTGCCAGCAGATTCGCCGTCGCAACGGCATCTTGAATCGCCAGATTGATGCCGACCCCGCCGGCGGGTGACATGGCGTGAGCCGCATCGCCGATGCAGAGCAATCCGGCGCGATGCCATTGTCGAAGGCGGTTGATCTGCACCGTCAGTAATTTGATTTTGCTCCAATCGTCCACCTCATTCACCACCTCGCGAAATTCCGGGGTAATGGCGGCGATATTTTTCCGGAATGTTTCGAGGCCGTCGCGTTGAATTTTATCATAGGCGCCTTTCGGGATGACAATGGCCACTTGAAAATATTCGCCGCGGTCTATGGTCACCATCAGCTGGCCGTTGCGGATTCGTCCCAAAAGAAAATCCGGCAGACCGGCTGGTTTGGGTAATCGGAACCAGAGCACGTCGATCGGCACCCCAAAATCTTCCAGTTCCAGATTGGCGTGTTGACGGACGGTGGAATGGCGTCCGTCTGTTCCGAAAACAAAATCTGCGCGGACCTCCAACGGACCGTTGTCTGTATTGACACGGACGCCCGCCACTCTTTCATTTTCAAAGATCAGATCCGTCACTTCCGATTTCATTTTCAAGCTGAAGGACGGAAATTTCTTTGCATGCGAGGCGAGAAAATTCAGAAAATCCCATTGAGGCATAAGCGCGATGAATTTGCATCGCACCGGCAGATGCGAGCAATCCGGCCCGTCCACGATCCGGCCTTCAATGGAAAGTTTCAGTCGCGGCAATTCCTGGTGCGGTAACACTGAAATTCCGCTCATTGATCAAGTGCGTGATGCCTTGCAGCATGAATTTTATCCGGTATTTGTTTCTGAGGGCACAAGTGATGAAAAGGTTAAGCGCATCCGACATAATGATTACCTGTGCAAAATGTATCGGTCATTTACAGAAATTCAGGGTGATCTTGTTGTTTTTGGACAGTCTTTAGATCAGTGTGACGACCATATTTTTAATGACCGCATCGGTCTTCACGGTAAAACAAGCCGATTATATGTTAGCATTTTTGGTGATCCAACAACACCAGCGAATGATGCAATAATTCATCGCGCAAATGAAATTTCAGGACTGCGCAGCGGACGGCGGCCTTTAGAGGTAAAATATTTCGATGCTGCATCTGCCGCAGTTTGGGCGTAATCAAGACTACAGCTTTCATTATTCAAATAAAAACTGCTCCACTGATTGTGCCGAAATCAGCCGGAATACAGTGGTTTCCGCCCATTTCCAGGGGGAAGTTTTGTTAGGCGAGATTGAGGGACGGCTGCGGCAAAAACGTTGAGTTGGCCAGCCGGTTTAAGGCAAGTTCCAACCACTTATCAGTGAAAAGTTTTTGTTTGCGCTGGGCGGCATCACGGCCACCCGGCCAGTGGGTTAACCCTTCGCGCAATGCGGGCACGGTAGCGGCGCATTTCTCTCGGTTCAGCAGCCAATCCACTGTCCCCAAAAGTTCCATTCCTAGAGGCGACTCAAACCCATCTATCACATCCGCCGTCCGTTCTAAGGCGGGCAGGTATTTACGGGCCGTGCCGCTAAACAGAAATTCCCGGATGTTGTCGCGTTTTGAATCTTCAAACCAAATCGGTTCGAGTGGCCCGGCATCGGACAAACGTTTCTCGCAATGGAGATAACTGCCATCGAGACCGTTTAACAAATGCCGCAAATTGTCGGCATACGGGCCATATTTATTGGCGGTGAACTTCAGGTTGAGCGGGTTGTCCAGATGTAACGATTCAATCGTGCGCTGGAGAAACCATGCCAGTTTCTGAACCTCCAGATTGGTGCATTCGATGCCGAGAATGGAATATCGTCGCACCAATTCAGCAATCATCGCACGGGCAGGAGTCAATTCGTTCAATCCCTCACGTTTGGCGGTGTTCTGGTAGGCAGTGGTCGGCTCAAACACAATGACGTTGACGCCTTCCAAAGATGATAACGCCGCCTCAATCGCCGGGCGGACGTGATCCCATTGCAAGCCGCCGTTGCCACAGCCCAAAGGAGGTAGCGCGATAGACTTGATCTTTTTTTCGGCAATCACGCGCTTCAAATCTTCCAGACCGTCCCGCACCCACTGGAATTTGGAGGGATGCCGCCAGTGTTTCTTGGTGGGAAAATTGATGATCCAGCGCGGGCCGGTCAGCGCGCGGTTTTCCGTAACGAACATCCGCCCAACCTGCACTTCATGCTTTTCGCACGCGGCTTCGTAAGCGGCGGTGTTGGCGGGGAATGCCTCGCGGAACATTAAGGCAACGCCCTTCCCCATGACACCCATCTCGTTGACGGTGTTGACCAGCGCCTCGGCCTGGGCGTCCAACAAATTGCCTCTGGTGTAGCGGATCATCAGAAATATAAACTTGGTTTTACCGTAACTTGCAACGTTTGTCGCCGTTTTTCAACCTCGCCCTGCAAGACAGTTTTTTGCGCGTCACCGTGGCAGATGATGCCAGACAACCCGGCTACCGGCAAGTGCCGATGCACCAGCGCCTCGGCCTGATAACGCTCAAATTTACCGGGGTCGTAAACATCCTTTCTGAAATCACGATTTTGCAGCAAATCCCATGCAATCCAATCGAGTCGCGCGAGGTCTGTGAAAAAACTCGCTGTTTGCAGATAAGCGTGCCGGTCGGTGAAAACAAAAGGAATTTCCCGCGCCGCGAGCGAGGGCAGCGAGGAAACCATGATGACAATTTCGCTCATGGGCTGCTGGGTGATGCCATTGTGCCCAGTCTTGATGTTGTAGAGCATCGGCGAATGTGGCGTAAAATAAAAGGGAATGTAGTCGCTCAACACGCCGCCGGGCTGAACGGGCACGGCGCGGTGGGCGCGTTTTTCGATCAATTCCGGGTTGCCGATTTCCACATAATTTGGATCACGCTCCGGTGAATTCCGGCAATGCAGGCCGTGATCCAGAATCCACGGCACATTGGCAATGTGCGCGATGCGGAAAATCAATCCGTTTTCTGGTTTGAGCGAACTCACAACACATTTTTAGAAAGTTGCGACGATAATGCAATCTCGTTGCGACTCTACGTCGTTTTTGCTGTCGTCCATAATTTTTTTGCAGCCATTGGATTCAGGATTTTTTCCGTGCTTCCCAAGTTTGCAAGAGAAACGTTGCCATCGTCCCGGCAAGATTCACGGCAAGTTCAGCGTGACGTGGCGCTGCTTTCGTGCCTGAAATCCCCTTCCCATGCGCATCACTATGCCGATTTCGCAATGCGCCCAATCCCTCCACGACCGTCTGACAACCGCCAAGAATTTGTTTGAACAATTGCTCGGTATGCTGGCTCGGTGACAAGTTAAGCTGTCGTGAAGTCAAGCCGTAGAGTTTTGGAAGATCAGTGCTGTCGTTATACGAGATGCCTAAGCTAATCTGCACGTCCATCAGCAGTTGTTTCTTCCGTGGCTACGTGCGTCTTGTCCTCAATATTCCAGCCTGCTTCGCGCAACTTCCGGTCAATGACTATCCGACTGTCAGCTTCGGTTATCATTGGAACATCGTTTAGGATTCTGAATAGCAGAACATTAACATCGGCAGGGCGTTGAATACAAGCGCCGTCCTAGGGCCGCAGGAGGCGGAGACCGCCGCATAAAAAGGGGCTTTGATGGCAAAGATTTTCAACGCCAACCAATCTTTACAGCGCGTCTTGCGTATTTCGAGCGCGTAGCGTTTGATTAACCGCTTTTTACAAAAAACCTTGTATGACTTTTGTATGACTTTTTACGGGTTTATGGGAAAAGAACGCAAGAGACGCAAAAAGCAAAAAACTGCATCCGGTGAAATTTTGAACTTGCATAGAACCATTTATTTTATTGATTAAAAATTGGTTTTCCCTTGTGAAAAAAGAATGGTGGTAGGTGATGGATTCGAACCATCGAAGGCGTAAGCCAGCAGATTTACAGTCTGCCCCCGTTGGCCACTTGGGTAACCTACCACAGGCGCGAGCCGTATAGTAAGCCATGCCCGCGCCTTAAAGGCAAAACAAAAACTCCCGCAACAGGCGTTGCGGGAGGTGTTTCCCGGTATTACATCAAACAACCCAAATTAACTCACGTTGACATCGATCTGTTTCGGCTTGGCCTCCTCGGTTTTGGGCAGTGTGACGGTCAGCATGCCATCCTTATACTGCGCCTTAACCTTGTCTGCCGCCACCGTGGCCGGCAATGCCGCCGAGCGCTGGAATTTTCCAAAGAACCGCTCGGCGCGATAGACTTCGGTGCCTTCATTGTGCGTATCGGTCTGGCGTTCGCCGGAGATGATCAAGTTGCCATCCTGCAACGAAACGTTGATGTCTTCCTTCTTCATGCCGGGCAGTTCGGCTTTGACCACGAAGGTGTCTTTCTCTTCGTACACATCAAAGGCGGGGGTCCAGCCCAGGAATTCAGACGTGCGCGCCAACGGCGCCTCAAACAGGTGGTCGATTTCATCGCGCAAATCCGTCAGCCGACCCAAAGTCGGCCAGGTTGATACTCGTGTCAGTTTCATAATTTTTCCTTTCATTAAATGGTTCATTGACTACTGGTGTATTTATAGCTTTGGGCATGCCAAAGTGATTAGTCGCGTAAAATATGGGGAAAACGAGGGTTTTTGCGGGGGTGGGCGAGACAGTTGTGCAAGAATGTCACGCTTTTTGCGACATCCTTGCGCAAACAAAAAATCCCAAACGCATTACACGTTTGGGATTGGATGCTAAAATATCGGCTTAGTCAAAAGCATGCCCGGCGCAGCAGAGGACGTCTTTGACCTTATGCCGGACGAGTTCTTTGACCTTGGTGCGGGCGGGGCCGAGGAACTTGCGCGGATCGAATTCTTTCGGATTTTCCGCGAACACTTTGCGGATGGCCGCGGTCATGGCCATGCGCAGGTCGGTGTCGATGTTCACCTTGGTGCATCCCACGCGGCGGGCCACTTCAATGTCGGCTTCCGGCACGCCAGCGGTATCGGTGCCCAGCTTGCCGCCGTATTTATTGATCTCTTCGGCCAAGTCCTTCGGAACGCTCGAGGCTCCGTGCAGCACCAGCGGATAATCGCCCAGGCCCGCGTCCATGAGGGCCTTCTTGATGAGCTTGAGGCGTTCGAGATCCAGGTGTTGTGTGCCCTTGAATTTATACGCGCCGTGGGAGTTGCCGATGGCGACCGCGAGAGAATCGCATCCGGTTTCCTTGACGAATTGTACCGCTTCACCCGGCTCGGTGTAATGGCCGCTGGTGGAGTGGGCGCCGCCTTCTTCGCCTTCGTCGAACTGCGCGCCGACGAGATGGCCCAGTTCGGATTCCACCACGCAATTATGCTTGTGCGCGTATTCGACGACTTTCTTCGTGATCTCGACGTTCTTCTCGAAGGGCTCGTGGCTGGCGTCGATCATCACGCTGGTAAAACCCTCGTCGATGCACTGCTTGCACAGCTCAAACGTGTCGCCGTGGTCCAGATGGACAGCGATGGGGATGTTCGAGAGGCTGACCGCCGCTTCAATGAGTTTTCTGAGATAGACCGGGTTGGCGTATTGCCGGGCGCCTTTGGAAATCTGGAGCATCACCGGCGCTTTTTCCTCTTCGCACGCCTCAATGATGGCCTGGAGCAGTTCCATGTTGTTCACGTTGAATGCGCCGAGCGCGTATTTGCCTTTCAACGCCTTCGCAAACAAGTCTCTGGTATGTGTTAATGGCATATTTTTTTAATGATTTTGTCTTTGAGACAGCTGCCGAAGATAGAGGATTTTGCGGAAAAGGGAATCATTTTCTTCGTGCCTCGCCGCTTCTTTGCGTTAAACATTCCCCGTGCTCGCGCGATTCCTCCTCGGCCCCGCCGGCAGCGGCAAGACGTTCCGCTGTCTCGCCGAAATCCGCGAAATCCTCACGCAATCTCCCGGGGGCGCGCCCCTCATCTTTCTCGCGCCCAAACAGGCCACCTTCCAGCTCGAACGCCAGTTGCTCGCCGATGATGAGCTGCCGGGCTTTGCGCGGCTGCAGATTCTGTCCTTCGAGCGCCTTGCGCGTTTTGCGCTGGAGACCCTCAAGCTCGCCCCGCCGCCGCTGCTTTCCGATGAAGGCCGCAATATGGTTCTGCGCGCTCTGCTCTTGCGGCATGAGAGCGAACTGAAATTGTTCCGCCGGAGCGCTCGCCGCCCCGGCTTCGCGGATGAATTGGGACGGCTGCTTCGCGAGTTGCAACAACATCAGGTGACCTCCGCGAAACTTCGCGCCCTGGCACAAAACAAAAAGTCGCGCCCGGAACTGCGCGAAAAATTGGAAGACCTGGCGTTGTTGCAGGAACGGTATTCGCAATGGCTTGAAGAAAACAAATTACAGGATGCCGATTGTCTTTTGAGTTTTGCGGCAAATGCGCTACGCGATGCCCGGGGTTCAGGGTTCAGGGTTCAAAGTTTATATCTGGATGGTTTTGCCGAGATGACGCCGCAGGAGCTGGACCTGCTCGCCGCCATGCTGCCGTTCTGTGAAAACGCCACGCTGGCATTTTGCCTGGATGACGCGGCCACGGAAGATTCATGGCTCTCCATCTGGAACACCGTCCGCCAGACGTACCAGCAATGCCGCCAGCGGGTTGCCGATACGCCGGGGGCTAAGATTGAGATCGTGCAACTCCCCGGCAATGCGAAGAAAACCCGCTTCTCCAAAAATCTCGCTTTGAGCTTTTTGGAACATCATTGGCCGATGGTCAGTCATTCAAACCCATCTTCCATCCTCCATCCTCCATCCTCCATTTCAATCTCTTCCTGTATCAACCCCGAAGCCGAAGCCGTGCTCGCGGTGCGAGAGATCCTGAAATTTGTCCGAGGCGGGAACCGTTTTCGCGATTGCGCCGTACTGGTTCGCGACCTGGAGTCTTATCACAAACCGCTGGCCCAGACGTTTCGCCGTTATGGCGTCCCCTTCTTTCTCGACCGGCGGGAGAGCATCGCGCACCACCCGCTGGCCGAACTCACCCGCGGGACTTTGCGGACAATGATCTTTGACTGGGACCATGATGATTTTTTTGCCGCGCTCAAAGCCGGGTTCTGCGCAGCTGAAGAAACGGATATCGACCGCCTTGAAAATGCCGTGCTGGAATTTGGGTGGCGCGGGAAAAAATGGCGCGAGCCGTTGCCGGACGAATCGTTTGAACGAATACGCAAACGCATCCTGCCGCCCTTCGAACGCGTTTATGGCCAGTTCGCGAAGCTGGATTTCAAGCCAAACGGCGGGCAATTGGCCGATATATTTCGTCGGTTGTGGGATGAATTGGGCGTGGAGAAAATATTGGAAAAATGGAGCACGGTCGAAGAGAGCCAATCCACTGCCGGCCAGGCGGCCATCCATGGCGGGGTTTCGGAACAGATGAATGCACTTCTCGACAACCTCGAGCTGGGCCTGGGCGGCGCATCACTGCTTCTGCGCGAGTGGCTGCCCATTATTGAATCCGGCCTGGCCGGCCTGACGATCGGTGTCATCCCCCCGGTCCTGGACGAAGTTCTGGTCGGCGCTGTGGACCGCGCCCGGAACCCCGACCTGAAATTTACGCTCGTGCTCGGCGTCAATGAATCCGTCTTCCCCGCCGTTCCCGCCTCGCGCGTGATCCTGACCGATGCCGACCGCGACGAGTTGCAGATTGCGCTCGGCCCCGGTTTGCGCGAGCAGGCCGCCCGCGAACGGTTCTATGGCTACATTGCCTGCACTCGCGCGAGTGAAAAACTGGCTGTCACCTTTTCGCGCAACACGGCAGACGGGACCGTCTTAAACCCTTCGGCCTTCATCGGGCATCTCCAACGGATTTTTCCCGGCTTGGAGATTGCCGAATTTAAGAATGAAATCGGTTTGGAGGAAATCGAGAGTGCGGCTGAAATTGCACCCTTGATTTTTGACATTCCGGATGAAATTCCGGGCCTCGCGGATTTGCGCCAGGCTCTGGCTGAATTGCGCGAGCCGGATCCCAGGGAAAACCTGACCGCCTCCGTCGCTGCGCGGCTTTACGGGCCGACGTTGCGGACGTCCGTCAGCCGGCTCGAAGAATTTGCCCAGTGCCCGTTCCGGTTTTTTGTCCGCAGCGGGTTGCGCGCGGAGGAACGGAAAGTGTTTGAGCTGGACGCCCGCGAACGCGGTAGTTTTCAACACGAAGTTTTGAAGCGTTTCCACGAAGGCATCATCGCCGGGGGCAAACGTTGGCGCGATCTGACACCGCAACAAGCGCGCGACCTCATCGGGCAGATCGCTTCTGAATTGATCGAGCATTACCGCAGCGGCCTGCTCAATGAAACCGCGCAATCCCGTTTCGCCGCGCGCGCTTTGACCGGCGCCTTGCAGGATTTCGTGGCTGTCACCATAAGCTGGCTGCGCGAACAAAATCAGTTTGATCCTATTGCCTCCGAACTGGATTTTGGATCCAAAGAATCGCCGCAAGCCGCCTGGGAAATTGCGTTGGAAGATGGACGCAAGCTTGCATTGACCGGGCGCATCGACCGCGTGGACCTTTGCCGCGACGCCAACCGCGACGCGCTGGTCGTCGTTTTGGATTACAAATCCAGCCAGAAAAAGTTGGATGCGGTTTTTGTGGAACATGGCATCCAACTGCAATTGCTGGCGTATCTCAATGTCTTGCGCCATTGGAAAGAGCCGCACCCAATTTTTGGCGCGGACAAATTGGTTCCCGCGGGAGTTTTTTACATCAATCTGCGCGGCCAGTTTGAGAACGGCAGTTCGCGCGATGAGGTTTTGGGTGGTGGCGATGAATCACAACGCATCGCTTATCGTCATACGGGCCGGTTCGACACCGGGGCGCTGGAACAATTGGACAGCAAACGCGCGCGCGACCAATTCAATTACCGATTAAAGAATGACGGGACGCTGTATGCCGGTTCAACGGAGGCGTTGCCCCATGCTGAATTCCAAAAACTACTCGACCGCGTTGAAGTCCAACTGCGCGAATTTGGCGATGCGATTTACGCCGGCAGAGCGAACGTGGATCCATATCGGAAGGGACAACAAAAAGCATGCGAATATTGTGATTACAAGCCTGTATGCCGGATTGATCCCTGGACGCATAAATATCGGGTGCTGGGATAATTTATGAATTCCAAAGCGATTCAATCATCTTGGCGTTTGGGGAGCGCGACCGTCTCGGTCGCCGTTTGACGCGTCTCGCGTCAAACATCTGGATCGCTATGGACGCAGCTACGCTGAATCAGTTAGTCATTATGGTTTAGGAATTAGTCATTCCACGGAGTGTGGCTCAATGAAACTCCTGGACCGTTTTTACGGAGTAGCCGGATTTTTTGAGGGCGGCGATGCCCAGGGCGGCGGCCTTGGCGCCGCTCAAGGTGGTCATGATGGGCGTGCCGGTATAGACGGCGGTGGTGCGGATCTTGACCTCATCGGCCCGGGGCACCGCGCCGCTGGGCGTGTTGATGACAAGCTGGATCTCCTTGTTCTTGAGCAGGTCGATCACGTTCGGCCGGCCCTCCATCAATTTGAGCGTGCGCTGCACTTTCAACCCCGCCTTTTCCAGGACGGTCGCCGTGCCGCTGGTGGCCACCAATTCGAATCCCAGGTCGGCGAATTGTTTGGCCACGGCTGCCGCCTGCTTTTTGTGCGCGTCGCTGACGCTGATAAAAACTTTTCCGCTCAACGGCAGCGAGGAGCTCGCCGCCATCTGGGATTTGGCGTAGGCGATGCCCAGGTCCGCGTCGAGGCCCATGACTTCGCCCGTCGAGCGCATCTCCGGCGAGAGCAAAATGTCCTGCCCATGAAAACGGTTGAAGGGGAAGACCGATTCCTTGACCGCCCAATACTTCGGCCAGATCTCTTTGGTGAATTTCAACTGCTTCAACGTCTTGCCGGCCATGACTTTAGCGGCGAGTTTGGCCAGCGGCACGCCGATGGCCTTGGAGACGAAGGGCACGGTGCGCGAGGCGCGCGGGTTCACTTCCAGCACGTAAACTTTGTCGCCTTTGACGGCATACTGCACGTTCATCAGGCCGATGACTTTCAGCTCGCGCGCCATGGCGTGGGTGAATTCACGGATGGTGGCGATGACCTTTTTCGAAAGCGTATGCGGCGGCAGCACCATGGCGGCGTCACCGGAATGGACCCCGGCAAATTCGATGTGCTCCAGCATGCCGCCGATGACGCTGGTGCCGTCTTTGGGGTTCTTGTGCTGGCCCACGTCGGTAATGCAATCTACGTCCACCTCGGTGGCGTCTTCGAGGAATTTGTCCACGAGCACGGGCCGCTCGGGCGAGGCTTCCACGGCGAATTTCATGTAATGCGAAAGTTCGGCGTCGGAATAAACGATCTGCATGGCGCGCCCGCCCAGGACGAAGCTGGGACGCACGAGCACCGGATAAGTCAAACGCTTGGCGATAACCAGCGCCTCGGATTCCTTGGTGGCGATGCCGTTGGGTGGCTGGGGAATCTTCAGCTTGTCGAGCATCGCCGCGAACAACTTGCGGTCTTCGGCGATCTCGATGTTTTGGGGCGAGGTGCCGATGATGTTGACGCCGTTTTTCTGGAGGCCCAGGGCGAGGTTCAGCGGCGTCTGGCCGCCGAACTGGGCGATGGCGCCCCAGCATTTCTCGCGCTCATAGATGTGCAGCACGTCCTCGAGCGTGAGCGGCTCAAAAAAAAGTTTGTCGCTGGTGTCGTAATCGGTGGAAACAGTTTCGGGATTCGAATTGACCATGAGGGTCTCGAAACCGTCCTCCTTCAGGGCGAAGGCGGCATGGACGCAGCAGTAATCGAATTCAATGCCCTGGCCGATGCGGTTGGGACCGCCGCCGAGGATCATCACCTTTTTAGCGGTGTTATTTTTGACTTCGTCGTCGCCGCAATCGTACGTGGAATAATAATAGGGGGTGTAGGCCTCGAATTCGGCGGCGCAAGTATCTACAAGGCGATAGCTGGGGACGATCTTGTGTTTTTTGCGCAGGGCGCGGACGTCGTCCTCGGTTTTGCCGGTCAAATGGGCGATTTGGCGGTCGGAAAACCCGAGGGACTTGGCTTTTCTCAGTGTGTCAGCGTTCAGCGACGGCATTGGCGCGATAGTAAGCCTCAAACCGATTGGCATGTCGAGCGAAGACTGTTCACACTTGCTGAAAGGGTGGTTGTGCGTTACTAAATGGGCGAGTGAAACAAGGTGTTTTGTCGATCTTGTTGTTCCTGCCTTTGATTGCGTGGGCACAAATTGATCCCGTGTCACGCAATCTTATCCAATTCGGCTATAACCAGCCGTTGGAAGGGCACGCTCCTTTTTCCGGCTACGCGTATTATTATCGCAACCAGCTGGATTTTTTGCGGACAAACCAAACGCTGCGTCTGGCGGTGGCGCCAACCTACTTGGATTCCAACCTGGGATTCGTGCAGGGCCTCGGGCCAAACACGGACTTCGCCATCGGTGCGGCTGGCGGCGCTTTCGAGGACAGTTATGATGAGATCCGGGCCGGCACTTATTATCCCGCTGAATCCTTCGACGGCTACGGCGGCGAAGTTTCGTTCGACCTTTATCACCTATTCGATCCAGGGAGGCTGATTCCGCTGAACCTGGTCGTGGAAGGCACATCGCATTATTCCCTCTATGACCGCAACAGTGATACCGCGTCCACGTTTCAATTGCATTTGTTTTGGACTGAGGCGGCGCTCTCGTACACGCTGACAAACAGCCAGCAGAATCTATATCTACGGCTGACGGCCGGATCGAGTGTGGATGCGGACCATTTCAGTGCTTACCGGCTGGGGGGGATTTCTGCCGCAGGCGGCAGAATATCCGCTCTCATTGCCGGGATATTTTTACCAGGAGGTGAGCGCGCGCCAGTTTATTCTGCTCAACGGCAATTACCTGCTGCCGCTGGACAAACGGATGCATTGGAGCCTGGATCTGGACGGGTCGATCGCGGATGTCAGTTACCTGACCGGGGAAGAACAACCGGGTGCCTGGCTTTCGGGCTTGGGCGGAGGCATTTTGTATCATTCGCCCGGCAACCATTTCAAAGCGCTGCTCGATTATGGGTACGGCTTCAACGCCATCCGCGACGGGCATCGCGGCGCCAACAGCGTGGGGTTCCTCATGCAGATCGATTTGGGGCCTCACCCGGGCGATATTAACACCTCGCCGCCCAACGAACACCACGCCATCCAATGGCTGTTTGGGGAATAAAATCTTGCGCGGGAAGCCAGGACATGATTCATTATCCGACGCGTGCGGATATGGTGGAATTGGCAGACACGCTACTTTGAGGTGGTAGTGCCGCAAGGCGTGCAGGTTCAAGTCCTGCTATCCGCACCAGTTTTCCTCAAGAAATTCGGAAAGTGGCCGGGTCCCGCGCAGATTTCATCCACCGGGCTGGAATATTCAAATCAAATAACTTTTATCGGCCTCATTTTCTACTCTTCAAGATTAGGTAAAAGATTCCATAGACCAACAGCAGTGCTCCGACCAGCATGAGGATTAATGTTGGTGAATTAAAAGGATGTCGGTCAACGGGTGGCATTGGTGATTTAAAGCTGGGAGATAATCGGCGGTTCACAACATCGTTTCAATGAGAACATTTCTTTGGTTCCAATATCAAATGAGATTTGTTGTCGTCGAGACCATGCCCCGATCATTTTGGCCATTGCAGGAGAATTTTTGTGAAAAGCCGGACTCCCAGAAGCAGGGCTTTTTCGTCCAGATTGAAGGTGCTGGTATGCAGTGGGGTGACTTTTTGCCGGGGAGATTTGACGCCGAGTGACATCATGCAGGCGGGAACAGGGTAATCCGCAAAATCTTCAGCACCCATGCTTGGGCGGCGATCGGTCACGATGCGATGTCCCTCCAAAAATTCACGCGCCGCCTTGAGACAAATATCTGTGACGGATGGATCATTGACGCCCCCGCGCAGCAACCGGTCAAAAATGGGAGAGATTGTGGCGCGAAAGGCGCGGGCAGTTCCCGCACAAAGCCGTTCGACGGTCCGGCGCGCATGGTCCGACACGGCCTGGTCGAGGGATCGGATGGTTCCCTTCAAGAGCACGATGTCCGGGATTATATTTGGCGCCTGTCCGCCCTGGATCATTCCAATGGTCACTACGACCGGATCGCGGGAGTCGGTCTCTCGCGGAACGATCTGGTAGATGAGGGTGATCAGGTTCGCGGCCGCCGCGATGGGATCAATCGTTTTATGCGGGCGCGCGCCATGGCCGCCCCGGCCGCGCACTTCGATGATGAAGTCCTGGCAGAACGCCGATTGCGGGCCCGGGGTGATGCCAACATGGCCCATAGGAAGATTGGGGTCGACGTGAAACGCAAGAATAGCTTGCACGCCTTTGACCGCTCCTTGCGCAACCATTTCCGCGGCGCCGCACCCTGTTTCTTCCGCCGGTTGAAAAATGCTTCGCCAGTTGATCGGCAACTTGCCCGCGCGATGAAGCGCCAGGGTGGTGCCGAGCAAAATGGCGGAATGCGCATCATGGCCGCAAGCGTGCATGACACCGTTGTTTATGGAGCGGTAAGAAATCCGGTTTTCTTCGGTGATCGGCAGGGCGTCAATATCAGCCCGCAAGGCGATGACCGGAGCCTTTGCGCCGGAAGCGGGCGCGATATCGGTGATAATGCCTCTTTTCCCGGCGCCAAGACGAAATGGAATTTTGGCGGCGGCGAGTTCCTTGCCGAGATACGACGTGGTTGCGAATTCCGCGCCGCTTAATTCGGGATGTTGGTGAAGCCGTCGGCGGAAGATGGGCAATCGGGGTGCAATGCGTTCAATCTGTGTCGCAATCCTCAAAGCCATTGATTGGGCCGTGGGATTTGAAACAGCCGATGATTTCATGATGAGATGAATTTTGAAAACGCTCTAATTAAACCGCAATAACTGGCTCCCATCCAGACGTTTGGATAAATCAATGGGATCGCCCACGGACACTTGTTGCGGATTCACCTGGTAAGCCCAGATTTCAAAATGAGTGAGTTTGGCCTCGCCGTAAATCGTGGCAAACGCGCCATCCACTGCGTCCGCGCCGTGCGCGACTTTGATGCGGCCAATGCGCGGGACGTTGTAGCGCGGATCAAAGGTGAGCCACTCCTGCCCCAAATACACTTCGCAGTAGGCGTGAAAATCCATCGGGGTGCCGGGGTCAACGTAACCGATGTCCGGGAGATGTCCGGTGACGTAGCGGGCCGGCAGATTGAAGGCGCGGCACAGCGCGATGGCCGCATGGGCGAAGTCACGACAGACGCCATGGCGACGTTCGATCACTTCCGAAGCTGAGAGATCGGGACGTCCGGAACCGAAACGATATTCAATGTTATTATGGACCCAATCGCAAATGGCTTGCACCCGCGGGAGACCATGCGTGATCTGCCCGAATTGGTTCCATGCGAAATTCATCAGCTTGTCGGAATCGCAATAACGGCTCGGCAAGGTGTAGCGCAACAATTCAAAGGGCAATTGTCCCACGGGCAGGATATTGCCAATGATTTCCCGGCTATCCGGCAACGACGAAACGGCCACGAGGGCGTCGTGCCGGATCTCATTGCGGCCCGGCATGAACATCGAGCGATAGGTGATGTTGCCGTGGGAATCCTGGAACTCATAAGACGGCAGGCCGATGCCGAACGAAAGTTTTTCCTGCATCACGAGCACCCGGCCTTCGAGCCGCGGTTTGAGCACGAATAACACGGGCGTCTGCACAGAGGTTTCGTAGGCGATATTGCAGCCGACGCGGACAGTGAGATTCAGGGGAGTCCAATTCATGGGTGATGGGTGTTTGGACTTAAAATAAAATTTTCAAAACTTACGCTCCAACCACACGTTGGGCCTTGCTCGAATAAAAGGCAAGAGGCAACAGGCAGAATCGGTTACGTATAGCACCGGGGCTATGACTCAATAATTACTCATCCAATTCACAGGTCTCGCAATTGCCGTTGCCGTTTGCTGATTCGGCCTTTCCGTTGTCATAACGTTTCAGGCAAACCAGAAGGATGCTGATGTCCGCCGGCGAGACGCCAGAGATGCGCGCGGCCTGACCGATGGTCGCGGGACGAATTTTCGTGAGCTTCTGGCGCGCTTCCAATCGCAGGCTCGGCACGGTGGTAAAATCGAAATCATCCGGAATCTGTTTCCCTTCCAGTTTTTGGAACTTCGCGACTTCAATGTCCTGGCGCTCGATATAGCCCGCGTATTTCACCGTAATCTCCACCTGCTGAACAACTTCATCCGAAAGCGACTCATCCCGCTCCGGCATTTGCGAATAGGTCATCTCCGGCCGTGACAGGATTTTAGCCAACGAATGCCCTTGATTATGTATATTAGTTAATCTAACTACCTCGTTATCAACTTTAGATTTTTTGATTTTAAATTTTTGATAGTTGTCCTCGTGCAACAGCCCGATCTCATGGCCAATCTCCGAAAGCCGCAAATCGGCATTGTCCTGGCGGAGCAAAAGCCGGTATTCAGCCCGTGACGTAAACATGCGATACGGCTCAATGGTCCCCTTGGTCACGAGATCATCGATCAGTACGCCGATGTACGCCTGGTCCCGGCGAAGGACTAGCGGGGTCTGTTGCTTGACGCGGTGGGCGGCATTTATGCCGGCCATCAACCCTTGTGCGCCGGCTTCTTCGTATCCGGATGTGCCATTGATTTGGCCGGCCAAAAAGAGGTTCTGGCAAACCTTGGTCTCAAGCCAGGGATGAATCTGGGTGGGATTCGCAAAGTCGTATTCGACCGCGTAAGCTGGCCGAAGGATTTCGGCGTTCTCGCACCCGATGATAGTTCGGACGAGATCTACCTGGACGTCGAATGGCAGAGAGGTTGAGAAGCCATTGACATAAAACTCGTCGGTCTCTATTCACTCTGGTTCCAGAAAAATCTGATGCCGTTGTTTATCCGGAAACTTGACGATTTTGTCCTCGATGGACGGGCAATAACGCGGGCCAACCCCCTCGATCACGCCGGAATACATGGGAGATTTGTGGAGATTATCGCGGATGATTTGCCCTGTTTTTTCTGTCGTAAATGTGATGTAACAAGGAAGTTGTCCGTTGATACGATTTAACATAGAACCCCGAGGATATTGATTGGGCTGGAAAAGACCGGCTGGATTGGTCTTGGAATGTTCCATGTGGAACAAATCATCCTTCCAAAAGGTAAAATACGGGATTGGCTCGTCACCAGGCTGGATTTCAGTCTTTGAAAAGTCGATTGAGCGTCTGAGCAGGCGTGGCGGCGTCCCAGTCTTCAACCGGGCCAGTTCCAATCCAAGTTCCTTGAGAGAGGCCGACAGGTTCATAGCTGCCGCATCACCCAGCCTGCCGCCAGATTGTTTGTTTGAGCCGATGTGCATCAATCCACGCAGGAAGGTTCCAGTGGTGACGACGACGACTTTGGCGAGGTACTGGACTTCCAAAGTAGTTTCGACGCCATAGGCGGTACCGTCTTTGTGAAGGATGGCCACCGATTGGCCTTGTTTGACGTCCAGATTGGGTTCCGACTCGCAAACCCATTTCAGCCGGAATTGGTAGGCCTTCTTGTCGCACTGGGCGCGCGGGGCCCATACAGCAGGTCCCTTCTTGGAATTCAGCAGCCGGAACTGGATTCCCGTCATATCGGTGTTCATGCCCATCTCGCCGCCAAGAGCGTCAATCTCCCGGACGAGATGTCCTTTGGCAGATCCGCCGATTGCCGGGTTGCAGGACATCTGCCCGATGGTATCAACGTTGATTGTCAGGAGCAGCGTATTGCAGCCCATCCTTGCCGAAGCTAAAGCCGCTTCAACACCTGCATGGCCGGCTCCAACGACTATGACATCGTATTGCTTTGGGTAAATGAACATGATCAACCCAGGCGATATTTCGTGCCGGACTCGCTCTTTATTGCAGTCAATCTGCCGTTTGCTGTTAAGTGTTGAATAACTTGATATGCAGTCTCTATATCATCCTTATTTCCAATATATTGAGAAATTTCTTCGACGGTGAATAAGTTGTGATTTTTCTGCAAATTTTCGATGATTTTTCGTTGAATATCAATGACTTGGACTGCTGCTTTCTTTCCGGCCTCAACACCCGGTTGATGGTACGCATTGATGCCGACCAACGATGCGTAGAAGCCAACCGCCCGCTCGAATAATGCGATCAGCAGACCGACCGTATACTCTGAAACTTCATTGATAGTGATCGTCAACGACTCGCGTCCTCCTTCAGCGAGCGCCTGGCGGGTACCCAAATAAAAGCCATTCAGAAAATCTCCCACCGAGGCGTCATTTTCGACAATCAGGTTGTAATCCGAGCCATCTTTGAGAACCGAAATGAACACCACAAAGAAGTTATTGATGCCATCCCGCAATTGTTGAACGTACGAATGCTGGTCCGTCGAGCCTTTATTACCCAAGACCATTATTCCCTGGTTGACGACGTTTCCTTTTAGATCCTGTTGCTTGCCCAACGATTCCATCACCAACTGTTGCAGATACTTTGAAAACAGATCCAAACGGTCTTTATATGGCAAAATGACCATATTTTTAGTTCCTTTACCGTTACCGGACTCATAAAATGCCAAAGACAGCTGCATTGCTGGATTTGCTTTAACGTTTTTTGCCCGTGTGACTGCATCAATCTGTTTTGCCCCATCCAAAATCTTGTCCAAATTGAATCCTTGCAAAGCGGCTGGCAGCAATCCGACGGCAGAGAGTTCGCTGGTACGGCCCCCGATCCAATCCCACATGGGAAACTTGGCCAGCCATTTGTTTTCAGTCACATACTTGTCGAGATCACTGCCATCCATCGTGATGGCGACGGCATGAGGGCTGAAATTGAGTTTGGCCCTCTCATAAGCGGTTTTGGCCACCAACATTCCGTTGCGGGTTTCCTTGGTGCCGCCGGATTTTGAGATGACGATGCACAACGTCTGGCCCAGTTCATTGCCGATCGCCGCCAGCACGCGGTCCATTCCGTTCGGGTCGGTGTTATCAAAGAAGAACGGTTTTATTTTATCCGTGCGCGGATCGCCCAGGGCGTGGGCCACGAACTGAGGGCCCAGCGCGGAACCGCCGATGCCGATGAGCAAATAATTTTTGAATGTGCCGCCCGCGCCTTTGATTTTGCCGGCATGGACGTCAGCCACAAATTGCTTAATGTTTGCAAGGGTTTTCTCAATCTCATTGCGGATATCCGGAGTCGGCGCCAGGGCGGGATTGCGCAGCCAATAATGCCCCACCATCCGGTTTTCGTCCGGGTTGGCGATGGCGCCTTTTTCGAGCGCGTCCATGTCGGCGAAGGCCTTTTGCGCCGGCGCTTCCATCTTCGCAAAAAATTCGTCGGAGACATTCATGCGGCTCAAGTCCACGGCCACGCCGACCTGCGGAAATTCCGTGCGATACTTTTGGAACCGTTCCCACCATTGTAATTTTGTATAAGTCATAAAATCGTAGTATAGGAGATAAAATCACCAGGCACGGGTTGCAAGTAAATTGCGCGGAAATTTTGGGAAGGCGGTGAGCCACCGCGGGCCAATAGAGGCATCGGCATCCGCCTTCGCCAAGGCTGGGAGGGGGATGGCAATTGCAAAATGTGGAATTTCGGCTCGCGAGTACGCTCGCCCCACCAGATTGCAGGGAAAAGAATGGGTTCGTTTTGGCGGGTGACTTTTTGAGTCAAGTTTATGTAAGATATTGTATTCAAGGTATTAGAACGTAAAAATGAGCCAAAAATAATGGGTTCGTTTGGTAAAATCAGGTTATTATAGAGATGGGTGGGGGAATAACTTCGCCGAGGCGAGTGCGTTGGAGGCGTTCCAATTGGTTGAGAGCGCGGTAGAGCTGGCGTTCGAGTGTGGTTTCGTAACGTAGGATTTTGTCCAGGGCTTCAGACGAAGGAAGCATGGCGGCGGATTTATCGGCGCGTTCGGTGGCGGATTGACGGGCCAAGTGCTCTTTTAGACGCGATTCGGCCTCCTTGATACTAACTTCAAGAGGGGGAAGGAGTTTCTGCATGATATGCTCCCGAAGGGTTCCCGTGCCAACCAGTTTACTCGATTCAGGATCTTCGGCGATTTTCGATTGGGCCTTCATCACTGCATCAATGAGATAGGCATAGGTCCTACCAACGGTTTCGTAATATTTTTTAAGTTCTTCTCCACTCAACGCGCTATCACGTTCGATGGCATCGCGCACAACTTTGAGCGCCTGGCAGGCGGTTTTCCAGCCCAGAAGGGATTCCGGGAGAGCGGGCATACCGGGGTCATTTTGAGACAACTTAAAGAGCATTTCCGTATGATCAGGCCCTTCGGGCGATTGTGCGTCGTTGATTGCTTTGGCGATCTCACCACATTCAGCGGTGTGCAGGCGACGCTGACGCCACAGGACCATGATGATGCGGTCCACGAGGGCTTCTTCCATGGGGCCGACGGGGGCGAGGGATTGGTAAAATTCCTGGCAGAGAGCCTGAAAATCGCTGGAGGACTCATGAAATTCGTAGGCATTGGAAGCCTTGATTCACCAAATAACGAGTCGCTCTTTCAATCGCGGCATGTTCAACAAGTGAGTTTGTCTTGCTAGTTGTGACCATGGCCGTCGCAATACCAGCGCCTCGACGCTAAACTTTAGACGCTTAATTTTTTTCAGTCTGGTAAAGCCCTCTGAAATGGTTGGTTTGCGTAAAAAATACTTTGCCGCGGCGACTCCCCTCCGTCGTTTTACTAACTTCAAATATCGATATGCCCAATAGCCAATTTCGCGCCCGACATTGTGATAAATGGCAAGCATCTCTTTATGGAATCGCCTTTTGATATTCTCGCTCATTTTCGCCTTTTGGGGGATAATCTGCGATATAGAGAATTTTCAAAGGAAATTTGAGCCGGCTCACGCTGTTAAGGGGTCAGTCCAATGCATTTAATTAATTCGCGGCTGCCTTAGACAGCAGTTGTACTTGTCCCGGACTAAACTTCGGGCATGAACGCAGCACTTCAGAGTCAGTTGAGAGGGGTTTGAGTTGAGGGTTGAGGCGTGGGGACGGTTGAAAGGATTTGATCAAATAGATTCAACCCCGTTGGGGTAGAAAATAATTTGAAACACATTACCCAGGGTAGCCCCGAAGGCTGTCGGGACAACCCTGGGCTGAATGATTGAATCCTTTTGGGATAGAGGATGGTGGCCGGCGGAAGGCAGAAGACGGATTTAACCACGAAAGACACGAAGGAGTGAAAAATATTCAACATCCAACACCGAACATCGAATACCCAAGCGGAAGGAGGAAAGGCCGGACAACTACTTCACCGGCAGGGTCAGGATGATATTCGTTCCGTGGTTGATGCGGGATTTGATGCGGATTTCGCCGTGGTGCGTTTCAACGATCCTGCCAACGATGGCCAGGCCCAGGCCGGTGCCTTTGGCTTTGGTGGTGCTGAGCACGGCGGTGAAAGCGCGGCGTTGTTGTTCTTCGCTCATGCCGGCTCCGGTGTCCTTGAATTCCACCGCGATCCGTGTGGGCGATACGAGCCGGGACTTGACCGTCAGCGTCCCGCCTTTGGGCATCGCTTCAGCGGCATTGAGGATCAGGTTCAGAAATGCCTGCTCCAATTGCGTGGCATCACCCATGATCGCGGGCAGGTCGGGCTGCAACTTCCAGAGCATCTTGATATTTTGATTCGCCATCTTATGCCGTACGAGCAGGCCCAATTCATCCACCAGCTCGTTCAGATCCACCGGCGCCAGCGTGGGCTCGGTCGTGCGCGCAAAATCCAAAATCTGCTCCACGATTTTGTTCAGGTGCTCGATTTTGCTGTCGATGATCTCCGCGTCTTTGGCGCGGGGATCGCCCGCCGGAAACTTTAACTCGAGCGAATGATACAGCAATTTCATGACCGTGAGCGGGTTCCGGATCTCGTGGGCCACTTCTGCGGCGAGCAGGCCCAGCGCGGACAATTTTTCGTTTTGACGCAACTGTTCCTCCACGTCCACGATGCGTTCATAGAGACGCGCTTTCTCGATGGCGATGGCCGAAAGTTCCGCCAGGGCGCTCAAGATGCGGACTTCTTCGTTCGAAAATTGATAAGGCTCGCCGCTATAGACGTTCAAGGTGCCGATGGCTTCCCCCGCGAAGAGCAACGGCACGCTGAGCAGGGAGATGAGACCTTCGCGCCGCGCCATTTCCACGTTTTGGTAGTGGTTCGAAGTCTGGACATTTTCCAATTGCATCGGCTTTTTCCGGCGGACGACCACCCCGAGGAAACTTTCTTCCACACTCAACCGCGACCGTTTGAGATAAGCCTCACCGGCGCCATGGTTCGCGCGCAGATCGAGCCATTCCCGCGAGTCATCCAGCATCATCAAGGAACACATGCGCACGCGCATCAATTCGGCGGCCTCGCGGGTGATGGCACGCAGCGCTTCGTCGAGATTCAAGGTGGAGTTGATGGCGCGGCTGACGGCGGCGAGCGACTCGAACAACCGCGCCTTGAGCCGCAATTGCTCAAACAACCAGGTATTGCGGATGACTTTGGCCGCCTGCACGGCCAGTTCCTGCAGCAATTCCTGGTCATCCGGGCTGAACGCATTGACCCGATCGGAATCCACATTGATGACCCCGCGGATCTCGCCGTTAACCTCCAGCGGCACAGCCAGTTCCGAACGGACACCGCGCCGGGCCACGATATAGCGCACATCGTGCCTCACGTCCCCGACGCGCGCGGGTTTTCCATGGCGGGCGACCCAGCCGGTCACGCCTTCTCCCACGCGCAGTTTCAATTTTGTCGCCACCACCGGCAGATTTTGCGAGGCATGGATCTCCAGAAAATTCGTCGTGGGATTGATCAGCACCACCGAGCCGCTGGAGGCATCCATCAGGCGGACAGCTTCGCGCACGATCAATTGCAGCGCCTCCTGGGGTTCGAGCGTGGAATGGATCACATTGCTCACCTGATAGAGCAACTGCAGACGCTCATAACGCGATTTCGTTTTTTCCAGTTCGTCGTTCACAGTTTTCAGCTTATCGGACGCGCGCCGTCAAAAAGGTTCCGATGGCGGCAAAAAATAGATTCGGCGACCACGCCGCCAACCAGCCGGGCAAATGGCCGCCCTGGCCGACGGCGATGCTAACCTTTTGGATCACGATGTACGCAAAACAAATAAAAATGCTGCCGGCGACGCCGAAAAACAGATTGCGCCGCCCGGAAGCCACACTGAACGGGATGGCGATGAGCACGACCACCAGACAGGTGAGCGGCATGGCGAAACGTTCGTGCAACTGCGTTTCGAGCCACGGCGACATCGCGCCGGGACGCAGCCGCATATGGTTCAGGATGTCGGCCAGCGGCACGTCGGTCTTGCGGGAGCCGAGGCGCTCATATTCGGCGATCTTCAATTCAACCCTCATTTCCCGGGGCGTTTCCGTGAACTCAGGCATCGCCAGCATATTGGTCTGCACCAGCTGATACCTGCCGTATTCCGTGGCGTTAAAAAATGTCCAGACACCGTTGGTGTAAACGGCGCGGTCGGCATCCAATTGCCGGCTGGAGCCATCCGGCATAATCCAGTTAACCTGGACACTGAGCAATTCCCCCTTACGGAAATTCATCTGGTCGAAGATCCACTTCCGGTCGGCCCGGTCGTTTTGGAAGCCTACTTTCTCCGGTCCGGCCGCCTGCCGGGAGATATACCGGTTCAAGATCCGGTCCGCCCAGTCCGCGCCGCGCGGAACGCAAAATTCATTCAAGGCGAAAAGAACGACGCTCAACAAAAGGCCCACGGCAAAATAGGGCAGGCAGATCCGCCACAAACTGATCCCGGCGGCGCGCATCGCGGTGATCTCATTGTGCCGGGCGAAATCGGATAAGGTAAGCAGAAGGGCCAGCAGCAGGGAAACGGGAATGACGATGGGAAAGCTATCCACCGAAGAAGCGGTCGCATATTCGACGGTGTCCATGAAATGCAATTTGCTCTCCTGGATTTTCTGCGCATCTCCATAGACGGTAAAGACGATGATGAAGGCCTGGATGCCAACCAGGCAATAGGCCAGCGGCGTGAGTAATTCACGCAATAGATATCGGTCAAGCAACCGCATCGCTCAAGAGTATTCGCTGTTGCGCCGATGGGGCAAGTTCAACCGCCGGCCGTTAATTTCTTCCAAAGCTCATCGTTAAGGAGGGCTTTCTGGAGAAACTCGTTTTCGCTGGCGGATTCCAACGGCACCCGTTCCGGATGCACCGGCAATCGGATCGTGAAGGTCGTCCCGCGACCGGACAAACTAGTGGCGTCAATCGTTCCGCCGTGGTGATGCACGATAAAAAAGCACGCCATCAGATTGATGCCATACTCGCTCGGCACCGATTCACGGACCACAAACGGATCGAACACCACGCGGAGCGCGTCGGGCGGCAGGCCGGGGCCGTTATCGGAGATCCGGACGAAGATTTCGGGTTTTTCACCGCCTTGCAGTTCGGCTGAAAACGAAATTTTGCTTCCGGCGGGCAGGGTCGCGATCTCCTCTTTGAAAATCAACTCGAAGAGCCGCTTGAATTTGGGCTTGTCCACTTTCATTTTGGGCAGCGACTCGGGAATGTTCATCTCCAATTCGATCCGCCTGCCGGCGAACTGTTCCCGGTAAGTCTCCACGCTTTCCGCCAGGGTGTCCTTCAAGGAGATTTCGTCCGCAAACGGCGTGGTTGAATTTTCCGACGCGGTCCACAAGTCCTTCAGCAGGCTGTTGATCTTTTCTATCTGTGATTGGACATTCGAGTGATAGTCCTTCCAGAAGTCAGGATTGCGCAGGCCATTGGTGCTGGCGCGCTCCTCCGCCATTTTTTTGGGGGCCAGGTCGAGAAATGTTTTTACCGCCACGAGCGAATTGCGGATCTGATGGCTGAGGCCGGCGGCGAGCAATCCCAGGCTCACGATGCGGTCGGCGATCATCATGTTGCGCAGCACCGACATCTTTTCGCGCAGCAATTGGTCGCGTTCGGTCTGCACCATGAAAAATTCCAGTCCCTGCCGCAACGTCAGTTCCAATTGCGGCGGGTCCCACGGCTTGGTGACGTATTTGTAGATGGCGCCGCTGTTGACGGCGGCGATGGCCGCGTCCATGTCCGCGTAGGCCGTGACCAGCACGCGCAAGATGTTCGGGCGGAATTGCCGCGCTTTTTCCAAAAGCCAGACGCCCTTTTCGCCCGGCATCCGCTGGTCGGTCATGAGCAGGCCGATCTCATCGGCATGTTTCTGCAGCAATCCAAAGCCGGCCTGTGCCGTGGATGCGGTAAAGACCCGGAATTCCTCGCCGAATGCCCGCGCGAAATTCGACAGGGACTTTTCCTCGTCATCTACGTACAAAATTCCGAATTTTTTATAATCGTACAAGTTGTTCATCATAGGTCTCCGTTTCCACGGGTTTTTCTTTGGCCGGCAATTCAACGGTAAACTCGCAATATTTTCCGCGTTCACTCTTCACGGAAATGCTTCCGCTGTAACCCTGCAAAATCCGGTAGCAAATGCTCAACCCCAGCCCCATCCCTTTGCCGACATCTTTGGTTGTAAAAAACGGATCAAAGACTTTATCCAATACCTGCGGCTCGATACCCGGGCCGTTGTCGCGAACGAGAATCACGTTCCGGTCCGTCCCGGCCCGTCCTTCGATCCAAATCGTCCGCCGCTCTCCTTCTCCAAATGTTTTTTCGCCAAGTGCATCGATGGAATTCTGCAACAGATTGACTAAAACGTGAATCAATTTATTGCGGCTCGCCCAAACCATCAAATGGGCCGGAATATTCCTTTCAATATGCACTATTCCCTTCCATTCACCCGACAAAAAGCGCAGCGCAGCGTCCACGGTATCATCCACTTCCACCATTTCAGCCCCGCCGCCGCCCGGATGCGTGAACGTGCGCAGGTCGGAAACGATGTTGCGCACCCGCTTGATGCCCTCTTCGATATCGTTGAGAATCTCGTTGTATTCGACGCGGGATTCCGGCGCGAGTTGTTTGCCCTTGTTGCGCAAGGCAAACAAGCCGGTCAGGGTGTAGTTCAAGGGATTATTGATCTCATGGATGATGCCGGCGCTCATGCGGCCGAGCGACGCGAGCTTTTCCGATTGCACCAATTGCGACTCTGTTTCCTTGATCTGCTCGATGGCCGAGGTGAGGGCGACATTCTGTTTCGAGAGCTTGCGCTGGTAATCATGCGACTCGATCAGGTTTTTGATGCGGGCCTGCAATTCCGTGGAGGAAAACGGCTTGGCCAGGAAATCGTTCGCCCCCATCTCAAGCGCGTCAAATTTCGTCTCTTCATCCGCGCGCGCCGTGAGCAAAATAATGGGGATGTTGAGCGTGGCTTCGCGTTTGCGCAACTCGCGGCAGACATCCAGGCCGTCCATTTGCGGCATCATCATATCGAGCAAAATCATGTCCGGCTGGAATTGCGAAGCCTTTTCAAGGGCATCAACGCCATCCACCGCTTCGATCACATTATAATCGGCGTCCAATTCGGATTTCAAATAGCGGCGCATATCCGGTTCATCATCGGCCACCAACACCACCGCCTTGCTGTCGTGCGCAACCTTCGACACCGGTTTGTTTCGCGCGGCGATCGCGGTGGGGAACAATTCCGCCCGCCGGTACAGGCTGGCCAGCCATTCTTCCGGCTCCCGGCCATTTCCTGATGGCGACGCCTCCGAAGCGGGTTCTTTCTTTGGCAATTGGGTTTCGTGATATGGCAATCGCACGGTAAAGGTCGTGCCGTTGCCTTCCGTGCTTTTGACTTCAACACTGCCCTGCATCATCTCGGCCAACTCCTTCACCAGCGCCAGCCCGATGCCCACACCCGCGTGTTTTCGGCGGGACGAACTGTCCGCCTGCCAGAACCGGTCAAAAATGAACGGGAGGCTCTTTTCCGCAATGCCAATGCCCGTGTCTCCCACGATCAGGACAAATTTTTTATCTTCGATTTCGGCCCCCAGCCAGACGCGGCCGCCTTCCGGAGTGAATTTGAGGGCGTTGAATATAAGGTTAAGCAGGATTTTTTCGAGTTTGTCGCGATCGGTCAGGAGAGCGACCAGATGCGGATCGATCTGCGTCACAAAACTGATATGCTTGTTCTCGGCCACCTGCCGGACCGCGCTGGAAAGGCCCATGATGAAATCAGGGACCACGAGAGGTTCACTCTTGATGTCCATGCGCCCGGCCTCCATTCGGACGAGATCCAGCAAGTCGTTGATCAATTTCAAAAGCCTCATCCCGTTGGCGTGCATGGTGCCCAACATTTCCCGCGAATTGTCATCCAGGGATTTCTCAAACCGCTGCATCATCGTTTCCAGCGGGCCCAGCAACAAAGTCAGTGGCGTCCGCATTTCATGGCTGATATTGGCGAAAAAGCGGCTCTTCAAATGGTCAAGTTCCACCAGCTTACGGTTGGTCTCTTCCAGTTCCTGCTTGTTTTTATCCAGTTCGTAACGAAAGGCAAATTCGCGAAAGCGCAACTGGTTATAAAAATAATTGCCGATCACCACGAATACGCCCGTTGCAACGATGAAAAAGACGCTGTTATAGAAAAGCTTGGGGTTGCTCTCCCCGTACATATCCTGCGGGCTGGTCGGCCCGTGTAATAAGGCGGCGGCAAGATACAATCCGAGCACCCCGCACGCGACGAGCACGGTATCAATGAAAGACCACCGCAGAATGATGACGGCGCCGAGCAGCACCAGGTTAAGGCCCGCATAATATGGAGAACCCGGACCGGTCCGATAGATCATGATGGCCAGGAAGAATGTCGGCAATGCGGGCAGCATCAATCCCAGCAGCCGGTAGATGCGCGAGCCCACCGGCGTTCGCACCAGCCACCAGATGAAGAGCAGCAGCACCGCGCACATTACCCTCAACCTGAGGAATTCCTGGAAATGCGTCGGATAAACCAGGATGTCCAGGCTGCTGCCCGCCAGGACAAAGACGGCCGCAAGGATGCACGCGATCCGGAAATTACGGATACGAATGGCCCGCTCCGCTTCCAAAAAGGCGCGGTTGATCTCGTTATAATTTTGTTGGAAGTCAGCCATCTTGCGGTTTTCGTATTTCGGCAAAAATGTTCACGCCGATCTCCTCGACAAAAATGCGGATCTGTTCTTTGGGCGCCCCCGGTGGCAGAATATCGCCCATTTGCGTGGCGTCGCGATAAATCAAATGCCAGTCCACCATGTATTCCATCCAGCCGCGCGAAGGGTTGTTGGAATGGACGTTGGAAACTAGCAGCAACCCTCCGGGCGCCACCAGTTCCCAGAAAATGGCCGTCAGTTTTGAGCAAACCGGGTCGGGCAAATAGTCGAACAATCCCGCGCAATAGACCAGGTCATAGGAACCGCGCGCAAAGGCCGTGCTGTCTTTGATCAACTGGGCCACGGATTTTTTGATGACCCGGATCATGCAATCGCTGTCGTATTTGCGGCAGATTTGCGCCAGGTTCCGCTGCGTGTATTCCACCGTCTCATCATTGAAATCGAGCAATGTGAACTCAACGTTGTCCGTCAACGGCGACTTGGCCAAAAACCGTTGGATCTCCAACGCCGGCCCGCAGCCCAGGTTGAAAATTTTCGTCCCCTTGCCCTGGGTCGTAGTCCGGAACACTTCATAATGCAGATGCTCCGCGAGCGAGTCGATGCGGTTGCGGTGGGCCACCACGGGCGGCGTGTTCAGAAAGAACGTGTTCAGAATTTTCGCAAACAGCGAATCGCCCACGAAAGGGTCGTGCGCCATCATGTTCACCATCTCATAATCGCCGGCGTAACCCAGCGGCTTCTCATAGGTGCGGCGCATGAACGGAGCGCACAGCACCGAGGGATGGAGCATCCGCTTGGCATACAGCATGGATGCGACCTGGACTTCCGGCGGGCTTTTTTCCGTCTCGCGGATCAGCCGTTCAAACCGCTCGAACAAGGACGCCAGGCCCGGCATGACTGGACCGATCAATCCTTCCAAAATTTTGCGTTCGGAGGCCTCCCGGTTCATCGGCTGCGCCTGCAGCTTCAGTTCCGTCTGCTCCATCCATAACCGGAAATCCTCCAGAAAGGTCTGCATGTCCGCCACCGCCACTTTGAATTCGGGAGAGACTTTGTAACTCCTTTGCCAATCGGCCAGAAATTCTTTGAACTCTTTGGCGATCTGTCCCTCATGTTGCAGCGCCGAAATCAGGTTCAGGTCCTGCCAGTCCATCACATCCAGCATCGCCTCGCAGATGATCTTCGTCCCCGCATCCAGCACCTTTGAAAGCACCGCGCGGCCCGAATAGGCCGCGTGCGATTGCATCGTGATCGTGAATCCGCTCAATACTTCGGAGAACCGTGGCGTGGCCACCGGGCTGTACAGTTCAAAAACCGCCAGATGCCGTGTCACCCGCGAAAGCGCGCCATGCAGCTTGACGCCCTCGGCGGTTTGAAACGTGACCTGGCTTCCTTTGTCAACGGGCATGGTAGGCGCGGGAACCGGGGCAGCTTTCTTTAACTGCCGGCTTGCGCCGTGGCCATTGCCTGTTGATACCTGCTTCATTACCACTACGATGGAACATTTTCCGCGCCAAAACAAAGGTATTGTTGTCCCCCAGGTTTTTTGCTAACGGTTCTTTCGAAACAGTGGCATTACCATTGCTTTGCCTATGTTACACAGGTTTAATTGTTTGTTACAGGCTCGAAGTGTAAATATTTTGTCAAAACAATGGACATTAGTGTCCTGAATGAAGGCGTGTTTTTTGTTTGGCAAAAAAATAGAAAAGATAGATAAATTAATTTTATTTATGAAAACGAACCAGCAAAAGAAAACTGCATTTAACACGATCATCAAAACGGCCGCTGTCTTCACGGCGCTGATCATGTCGGTCGAATCCCTCTGTGCTGTGGGATTTCGCCTGCCCAACCAGGACCCCGAAGCCATCGCGCGCGGCGATGCCTTTACCGCCACCGCCGATGATCCGTCGGCCATCTATTATAATCCGGCGGGCATCACGCAGTTGCCGGGTCTTCAAGCCAGCGACGGCCTCTATGTCATTTCGGCGGACACCACCTTTTCTTCGCCCGCAGGAAACGCAAAAACCGACACCACGCCCCAACTCGTGCCGCAACTATACGCCACGTACGCGCTCACCAATCTGCCGCTCTCGTTCGGCCTCGGCGTTTATGCTCCTTATGGATTGTCGCTGAATTATGGAAATAACACTCCCTTCAATACCGTCGCCGAAAAAGGCAGCCTCCTCTATGCAACCATCAATCCGGTCGTGGCATGGAAAATCACACCCAAACTCTCCGTGGCGATCGGTCCGGACATCAGCCTTTCACAGCTCCAATTGCAGCAAGCCATTCCCTTCGATCCGGCTACCCGTTTCAATTATAGCGGTGAAGGCTGGGACGCCGGTTACAACGCCGGCATCCTTTGGCAGCCCGATCCGAAGTGGGCGTTTGGCGTCAATTACCGTTCGAACACCAAAATAACTTATCGCGGCAAGAGCGGACAGAACTTTGGCGCGCCGTTCCCTGCCTCCACGGCGAGCAGTGTCTCTGTTCCTTTTCCGGAATACATCACCGGCGGCATTTCCTTCCGCCCCACCCCAAAATGGAATTTCGAGTTCGACCTCGACTATACCAAATGGAGCGAGGTCAAAAGTGCCACCATCAGTTCGACCCCCTTTGGAGCGCCCGCAACCCTTACCTTGGATTTCAAAAACAGCTTCATCTACGAGTTTGGCGTCACACGGCAACTTTGGGACGGCTATTTCGCCAGCGTGGGTTATGAGTACAGTGAAAATTCCAGTCCCAGCGCCAATTACACTCCGATCATTCCCGATGGCAACTTGAATCTCGGCGGCATGGGTTTCGGTCATCGCGGTCAGCGCTGGGATTGGATGGCTGCCTTCCAATTCGCTTATGGCACCCGCACCGTGAGTGGCGATAACAATGCGGCGGCGGACGGAAATTATAGGACGTTCAACAAAGCGTTGAACCTCTCGGCCACTTATAAATTTTAAGCCCTGATTTTGGTAGGGCGTGCGCGCCGTGCGCGCCGCCATAGGCGAATTTAGGAAGCAATCGCCGGCGCAGGATTGGCCGACGGTTTGGCCAAATCAGCTTCGATGGATGTCACCCATTCATGGGTCCATTTCCGGCAGACGGCGGGGTCTGTCGTCAATTCCGGGTGCGCCTGCATGAGCAGGCTCAAGCGGTTTTGGAACGTGATGCAGCCCGCCCCAACCAATGAGAACGGCAACACCGGCGGCGCGACCAGCCAGTCCCCGATACATTTGGGCGAAGTGATCTTTTTCTCCGAATCCCACGCACCCAGGTTCGAGAAAGCGCCCAGGTTCCATTGCGAAGTCGCCAAATCGTGGGCGACCAGGTATTGCACCACCCTTTGCGGCAGGTAACGGCTCAGCCCGTACGCGAACCAGTTCGTGCAATGCTCCTCGCGGTCCATCGCCGCCGCCGTGCTTTGGTGGATGTCCCGGATGGTATCGCCCGGCTTCACCGTCACGCTGAGATAACTCGTCTGGTTGGCCAACTCGCCGGAAGAACGCACCCGCCCACGCATGTTCACCGGGATGATCCAGGGCACTGCGGCGGACGCACCCTCTTCGAGATAGGGCCGGATGATCGTGGTCAGGTGCTGCAACAAAAACGAATTTACCGTCACGCCGGCGGCATTGCTGCATTTTCGCATCCGCAGCGTATCGGCTTCGCTGAAGACATGCCATGCGGCCGACGGCGCGGGCCGGGTGGGATCGCTCTTGCCCTTGCTCGTACCCAGATCTTTCCAATGCAACTGCCGGCCCCGTTGCAAATTAAGCTTCAACAGTTTGAACGGTGATTTAAAGGATGGTTTGGAGGGATGGCGGGCCAGCGGCAATTCACCGACCACTCCGCCGCGTTCGGTGAACATCATCTTGATGGCGCCGATGCCGTCGTAATCGTAATGCCGCACGTAGATCCAGTCCGGTTCGGTGGCCCCGGGAGGGATGCGCGCAAAACGCATCCCGATGAATTCGCCCCTGGCTTCCAACGCCAGGAACCACGGCCGTATCGGGTCGAAACCGGCTTTGCTCATATCAAACCGCTGAAACCTCCGAGGGAACGATTTTGCCCAGTGCTTCGTATCCCCAGCGCAGCATCCGCTCAGTCATGTCCCAGCCGATGCATGAGTCCGTGATGCTTACGCCATAGCGCAGATCCTTCAGATTCTGCGGGATCGGTTGGTTGCCTTCGAACAGGCTGCTTTCAACCATCAAGCCGATGAGCGAACGCGTGCCCTCGACACGTTGCTGGATGACACTGTGCCAGACATCCTCCTGCCGTTTGTGCTGCTTTTCCGAATTGGCATGGCTGCAATCCACCATCAGCACCGGTGGTAATTTCTCGGCGGCCAATTTCTCCTCCGCCGCGCGGATGCTCTCGGCGTCATAATTCGTCTTGGCCCGGCCGCCGCGCAACACCACGTGCGCATGCGGGTTGCCCGTTGTGCGCACGATGGACGTCACGCCGTCCTCATTGATGCCCAGAAAACTGTGCGAATGCCGCGTGGCGCCCATGGCATCAATGGCCACCTGCAAGCTGCCGTCGGTGGAATTTTTCAATCCCACCGGCATGGACAAGCCGCTCGCCATTTCGCGGTGCGTTTGCGATTCCGTCGTTCGCGCGCCGATCGCCGCCCAGGAGATCAAGTCCGCGATGTATTGCGGCACGACGGGGTCGAGAAATTCCGTCGCCGCAGGCAGGCCCATCTCCACGATCTCCAGCAGCAAATGCCGGGCGATCTTCAGTCCCGTTTCGATGTCCTGCGAACCGTCCAGGTGCGGGTCATTGATGAGCCCCTTCCACCCGATGGTCGTGCGCGGCTTCTCAAAATACACTCGCATCACGATCTCCATGCGGTCGGCGAATTCCTTGCGCAGCGTGTTCAATTTCTGCGCGTATTCCAACGCGGATTTCCGGTCATGGATGGAACACGGGCCGATGATGACCATCACGCGCGGGTCCTCCTGCCGCAAAATGCGGATCACCCGCTCGCGGCTGCGCGCCACGGTGGCTGACACCGCTTCATTCGACGGCGCCTCGTTTCTCAACTGGCGCGGCGAAAGCAGCGGGACAATTTCTCTGACATGTAAATCCTGCGTCCGATACATGCACACCATTATACCGCGTTTTTATGCGGCGAAAAGAGGAAATGGAGGCGGGGAAAATCGCTTCTGCGTCTCTGTCCTATTTGTCCTGACTTGATTGGTGTTTGGTTTACGGTCTTAACGACAATGGACACGCCCCGCCGCTTCCATTAGATTAAAAGGCAACGTTTATGCCCGATGACAAATATAGTACTGGCCAAAAGGCGTTGCAGATCAACATGGACGCCAAGAAGTACGGCACCTTTGCCGAGATCGGTGCCGGCCAGGAGACTGCCCGCTGGTTCTTCCACGTCGGCAAAGCTTCCGGCACTGTCGCCAAAACCATCTCCGCCTATGACATGGCGGTCAGCGACGCCATCTACGGCACCGCCGACCGATACGTCAGCCGCCAGCGCCTGCAATCCATGTTGAATTACGAGTACGAGCTGCTCATCAAGCGGCTCGACAAAACGCGCGGGGACAAATGCACTTTCTTCGTCTTTGCCAACACCGTGACCACCCGCCGCGACGGCGGTCACGGCTGGCTGGGCATCAAATACCAGACCGTCTCGCACGAGCAACCTTCGGAGATCATCATTCACGTGCGAATGCTGGAACATCACAACCTGGGCCAACAGGAGGCGCTGGGCATCGTGGGTGTGAATCTGATCCACGCGGCATTCTATTCCTTCCATGAGCCGGAAAAGGTCATCACCTCGCTCATGGATGACCTCAACCGCGAGCGCATTGAAGTGGACATGATTAAATTCTCCGGCCCGCGGTTCGCCGGCTTGGACAACCGGTTGATGGCATTGCAACTGGTGCAACACCAGATATCCGAGGCGGCGATGTTTACCGCGGACGGCGAAGTGGTCATCCCCGGCGAAGTGTTGTATCAGAAACCGGTGCTGGTGGAGCGCGGCAGCTTCCGTCCCATCACCAAGACCACGCTGGATATTTTGGAACGCGCGCGCGAGCACTTCCTGCGCGAACCGGAAGTGCAAGGCCAGGAACCGGTCATTCTCATGGAAATGACCCTTCACAGCGTGCTGGATGACACGGCGCTGGCGCACAAGGATTTCCTCGATCGCGTGGACCTGCTGAGCACGCTTGGCAAGCCGGTGCTCATCTCCAATTTTGGCCGGTACTATCGCCTCGTGGAATATCTCTCGCGCTACACGCAAAAAACGCAGGGTATCGCGCTGGGCATTCCCAGCCTGCGCGGGATTTTTGACGAGAAATTTTACGCCGACCTGCCCGGCGGCCTGTTGGAATCCCTTGGCCGCCTCTTCAAAGGCACCACCAAGCTTTACGTCTATCCCTTCCGCGACCCGGCAAAAAAAACATTTTCCGACGCCACCGCACCCCAGGGCGAGAGCGGCATCTGGATCAAGGAAGCCGCCGACGGTCAGATCGTCACGGCGGACAATCTGCGTGTGGCCGACCATCTGCACCATCTCTACGCGCACCTGCTCGAGAACGGCTACATCATCAGCATGCAGGACTACAATCCTGATTACCTCTCATTGTTCCCGCCGTTCGTGCTCTCAAAAATGCAGTCCGGCGATGCAACCTGGGAAGACGACGTGCCGCCGGAGATCGTCGAACTCATCAAACGCGGCAAGATGTTCGGCTGGCAGGAAAAACCGACGAACGCGCCGGTGATCGCGTAAGAGATTCCCAGGCGAACCTTAGTTTAAATACTTTCCCAGAAAATCCAATACGCGCCGCTCATATTCAGCCGGATAAAGATCCTGCATATTTCCATGAGCGGCCCCATCCACCAGCCATAATTGTTTCGGTTCCGCGGCGGCATTGAATAGATCCTTTGATTCCTGAGCGGTCGTGTCACGATCAATCATTCCGGCGATAAAAAATTTCGGAATGGTAATTGAACTGACTTTTTTTATCGGGCACAAAGCATCCGCGCCGAACCCAAGACGGAGCTTTAATTGACAGGTCAAAAAAGGAGTGCCCAATTTTCCGAACCACCAGAACCGCTGTTCCAGCCGGTCCGTAATAGCCTGTTGAATGGTTGGATAAACGGACTCCAAAACCATGGCGTTGACGCGCAACGGGGGTTCCGCCAAAACTGCAGATGCACCACCCATCGAAAAGCCAATGATGCCGATTTTCTCATCCGGAAATTTTTGATGGACAAAATTTACTGCGGCGGCGGCATCCAGACTTTCGAGATGACCGGCCGTGATATGCTTTCCGATGCTTTCGCCGTGCGCCTGGAAATCAAACAACAACACAGAATAGCCCGTGCGATGGAGAAATTCTGAGAGTCCTGTCATTTGCGACCGGTTGGCGCGAATGCCGTGCATCAAGATGACCGCACCTTTGTCCGGTTGGCCGGGCACGAACCAGCCGCGCAACGTCGCGCCGCTTTTACTCACAAATTGAACAGATTGCACAGGCAAATCTGCCGGTGGTGGCCCGATGTCACCATTGCTCGGCGCAACGAGCACAGTTCCTTCATGCCAGGCAAAGATTAGAAAGGCCATAGTTGAGGCCAAAATAAATCCCGCGATGATTTTAAGTTTTCTTTTCAACGAGAGCCGGTTTCCGACTCATTAGACACGAAGAACGAAGGATGGTTCGAATTTAGATGACCGCGCCGCTTTTCGGCCTAATACTCATCGCATAACGGCCTGATTTGGCGCGCAATTTCAATCTGGCTGCTAACGCGCGGCTCAAATTGCCCGTTGTCAGAGTCGTTGCTTTTTCTCCGGCGGCGAGTACTCGTCCCTTCTCCAAAATCAGGACGTGCGAGAACACCGGCATGATTTCCTCCACATGATGCGTCACCAATACCAGCGTCGGTGCGGACTTGCCCCGTCCCAGTCGCTGAATGAATTGCAGGAAATGTTCGCGCGCCGCCGGATCCAACCCCGCGCACGGCTCATCCAGGATCAACACGCGCGGCCTGGCCATCAGCGCGCGACCAATGAGGATGCGCTGCCGCTCGCCTTGCGACAGCACCCGCCACGGGCGCTCCGCCAGATGCGCGCACTCGATCTGGCGCAAAATTTTCAAAGCGCTGTTCGCTTCCGCCAGCGTAAGAGTCCCCCAATAATCAATCATCGCCGATTTTCCGCTCGCCACCGTTTCCAGCGCCGGCTCATCTTCCGCCGTCATCTGCCGGACCGAGGAACTCACGATGCCGATCTTCTTGCGCAGTTCACGCCAATCGGATTCGCCATAATTCTTGCCCAGCAGAAAAATATCTCCCGCTGTTGGCATCAGGTAACCGGTCAGCGCGCTCAACAGCGATGTCTTCCCGGACCCGTTCGCGCCCAGGATCACCCAATGCTGTCCCCGCTCTGCACGCCAGTCCACGTCTTCCAAAATCGTCACGCCATCGCGCACGATTTTCAGGCCTGAAATCTCGAGAATGGTTTTCACCGCGGCGAATTTAACCACGGACCCGCTGCGACGCGCGACTTAAATATCGAGAGGTAACCGTGACACGGTTGCGATTGCCACTTGCGAAGGTTATTGATGAGCGCAGCAGCGGCGAGTAAACCCGGGTGCGCACGGATAAAGTGATTTCAATCAAAATCCCTCTTCATTCGTGTCCACTTGTCTCGTCCCGCCATAACCTCTGGTGCCGGCGGAAGTCTTGGCGACGACGGATTCATGGTTTCAGTTTTTCGTTTCCATCAGGCGGGGATTGGATTATCAATTCAAACATTATGAGACATTTGCTTTTTGCCATACCGGTCTTACTTTGCGCTATGAACATGGAGGCGAAGATTCACACTGAGACCGTGGACTATAAGGACGGCGATACCACGCTCGAAGGTTACCTCGCCTATGATGATTCGGTTTCCGGCAAACGCCCCGGCGTGCTCGTGGTCCATCAATGGCACGGCCTCACTGATTACGAACAAATGCGCGCGCGCCAACTCGCTGAACTGGGTTACGTTGCCTTTTGTGCAGATATCTACGGCAAAGGCGTTCGCCCTCAAACACCGCAGGAATCCGGCGCCGAAGCCGGCAAGTACAAGAACGACCGCGCTCTCTTGCGCGAGCGCGTCAACGCCGGCCTCGATGAACTGAAAAGCAATCCGCTCGTCGATACCAGCCGCGTCGCGGCCATCGGGTATTGCTTTGGTGGCACTACCGTGCTGGAGTTGGCGCGCAGCGGCTCGCAATTGAACGGCGTCGTCAGTTTCCACGGCGGACTGGATTCGCCGACCCCTGCCGACGGCAAGAACATCAAATGCAAAGTCCTCGTGTTGGCGGGGGCAAATGACCCCTTCCAAAGCGCGGACAATCTGCAGGCGTTCGAAAGCGAGATGCGCGATAACAACGTGGATTGGCAGATCGTTTTCTACGGTGGCGCGCAACACGCTTTTACCCAACCCGACGTGGACAAAGAAAACCTCAAAGGCGCAAAATATAACGAGAAGGCCGACGAACGCTCCTGGCAGGCCATGAAGGATTTCTTCGCGGAAATCTTTAAATAATGCGCATCACCGGTGGCAACGCGGCGCGGCGAATCTTGAAAGTCCCCAGGGGACTCGACGTTCGCCCCACGCCCGACCTTGTCAAACAGGCCGTCTTCAATTCCCTCGGCGCGCTCGTCGAAGGCGCCAAGGTGCTTGAGTTGTTCGCCGGCAGCGGCGCATTGAGCTTGGAATGTTTAAGCCGCGGCGCAGTCTCGGCCATGTGCATCGAGAAATCGTATAAGCATGCCAATTTCATTCAACAAAACGCTTCGTCTATCGCTGATGCAAACCTGCAGACACGCACCCAGGACGTCTTCACCGCGGTTGCGCAACTGGCTCAAAACGGGGCGCAGTTTGACCTCATCCTGGCCGACCCGCCCTATGGGGAAAAAAATGTGGGCCGCCGTTCGGAATCCTTCGCCCAACGATTGCTCGATGATAAAAACCTGCCGAAGATCCTTGCTCCCGGCGGAAGATTTGTCTTGGGCCACACCAAGCGCGACACTCTGGAACTCGTCGCTCCATGGCGCGAGGCCAAAATGCTCAAGCACGGTGATACCGTGATGAGATTTTTGGAAGTCTAACCGGGAGGGCGAGCAGCCTGCCACGCCATGGCTTAAGCGACGGCGGGTCCCCACGAACCGTTTATTCCGACGCCTCTTCTACCGCTTCCCGTATCATCTGCCTGAATTTTTCCATGCCCTGATCAAACGCGGCGGAAATCGGCAGGACTTTGACCTTCTTGATCTTCGTTTTGAATTGCTTCAGGTACTTTTCAGCTACGGCTTCGTCCATTTTATTGGCCACGACATAGCGTGGTTTGTCGAGCAGCGCCGGATCATAAAGCTCCAGTTCCTGCAGGAGTTGTTTGTAATCATCCCAAGGCTTGCGATTGTCGGTGCTGGCCATGTCGAGGAGGAGCACCAGGATTTTGCAACGGCGGATGTGCCGCAAAAACGCATGACCTAGTCCGACATTTTGGTGCGCGCCTTCGATCAAACCCGGAATGTCGCAGACAGTAAGCCGGTGCCAGTCTTCATATTCCACAATGCCGATCTGCGGATGCAGCGTGGTGAACGGATACGGCGCGACTTTAGGCCGCGCCTTGGAGATGGCGGTCAACAGTGTGGATTTTCCCGCGTTGGGATAACCTACAAGGCCCACCTCCGCCACGATGCGCAATTCCAAAAGGAAATCGCCCTCGCCACCTGGCTCGCCCGGCTGGGCAAAACGAGGTGTCTGGCGCGCGGCCGTGGCAAAATTGCGGTTGCCCAATCCACCGCGCCCGCCGCCGCATAGCACGAATTGCTGGCCATGCTTCGTAAGATCGGCCACCAATTCGCCTTTGTCTGGATGGCTTTCAGTCCCGACTACGCTTTCTTTGCTCAAATCGATCTCCTGTGCGAATTGTCCGCCGGCGCTGCGGATGACCGGACGCCTGCTTGTACTGGTCTTGAAGACGGGCTTTTCATTCTCTTCACCTTCTTCGTCCTCCTCAGCTGGTTCGGGAATTGCGCTCGCCAGTTTCCAGACCAGCGTACCACAGGGAACTTTGATGATGATGTCCTTTCCCGCGTGACCATCCATGCCTTTGCCCATGCCGTGTTCGCCGTCCTTGGCAATGAGGCGGGGTTGGTAATATTGCCCGATGAGATTGTTGAGGTCGTGATCGGCCTGCAGAATCACGCTGCCGCCGCGGCCGCCATTGCCGCCACTCGGCCCACCCTTGGTGATATACGCCTCGCGATGGAACGCAATGCAGCCTTTGCCGCCGTGTCCCGCCCGCGCATAAATTTTTATCTCATCGATGAACATGATTTTTTAAGCCAGTGCTAACAGGATTATGCAGTA
>Ga0206819_10006_pt1 | contig 92295 bp, 88 predicted proteins | sample Alteio_BWOrgCont_87_FD_152855 | JGI IMG/M metagenome (GOLD analysis project Ga0206819, IMG submission 152855) | Enriched cells from forest soil in Barre Woods Harvard Forest LTER site, Petersham, Massachusetts, United States -... | ecosystem: Environmental > Terrestrial > Soil > Temperate forest >... | reverse complement strand
AAAGGCCTCCTCGGTCGCGTCGTCAATTCCCTCGGCCAGCCCATTGACGGCAAAGGCCCCATCAAAAACGAAACGTTTTATCCCGTCGAAAAGATTGCCCCCGGTATCGTACGACGCAAATCCGTCAGCCAGCCGGTCCAGACCGGCATCATGGCCATTGACGCCATGATCCCCATCGGCCGCGGCCAGCGCGAATTGATCATCGGCGACCGTTCCACCGGCAAGACCACCATCGGAGTGGATACGATGATCAACCAGGCGCGCATTAACAAAGGCGCCGAAACCTCCGGCGAAAAAGATTTCCGCCCCATCTACAACATCTATGTGGCCATCGGCCAGAAGCAGTCGAATATCGCCCGCGTGCTTGATATTTTGGAAAAGACCGGCGCCATGCCCTACACCATCGTCGTCGTGGCCGCGGCTTCCGACTCCGCGACCAACCAGTACCTCGCGCCGTTCGCCGGCGCCGCCATGGGCGAGTGGTTCATGGACAACGGCATGGACGCGCTCATCATTTTTGATGATTTGTCCAAGCACGCCGTGGCTTATCGCCAGGTGTCCCTCATTCTTAAGCGCCCTTCGGGCCGTGAAGCGTATCCGGGTGATGTGTTCTATCTCCACAGCCGGTTGCTCGAGCGCAGCGCGCGCGTCGCGGAGAAATACGGCAACGGTTCGCTTACCGCGCTGCCCATCATTGAAACGCAAGCAGGCGACGTTTCGGCCTACATCCCCACGAACGTGATTTCCATCACCGACGGCCAGATTTATCTGGAAACCGATTTGTTCTATCAAGGCGTGCGCCCGGCCATTTCCGTGGGTTTGTCCGTCTCTCGCGTCGGTTCGGCGGCGCAGACCAAGGCCATGAAACAGGTTGCCGGTCGTATCAAAGGCGATTTGGCGCAGTACCGCGAACTGGCGGCCTTTGCGCAATTCGGCTCCGACCTTGATGCCAAGACGCAGGCCCTGCTCGAACGCGGCAAACGCATCGTCGAATTGTTCAAACAGAGCCAGTACAATCCCATGTCCATTGAAGTGCAGGCCGCGGTGTTGTGGACGGTTCAAAACAATTTCCTCGACGACGTGCCGGTCGAAAAGATCAAAGACTTTCAGGCGAAACTCATCGACTTCCTGGACACCCGCAAAGCGGACCTGCTCAAGAAGATTCGTGTCGAAAAAGCCGTCAGCGACGCCCTTGCGGCGGAACTCAAAGCCGCCCTCACTGAATTCAAGCCGACGTACCACTAATCCATGTTGAGCTACAAAACCAAATTGATACTCTGGCAGCGGATTGAGGAAAAGATTTTCCTGATCCGCGGGCAACGCGTCATGTTGGATTTTGACCTCGCGAAAATCTACGGTGTTCCGACCAAACGCCTGAAGGAACAGTTTCGCCGCAATGCCCAACGGTTTCCGCGCGACTTTGCGTTTCAGCTTACAAATCAAGAGCTTATAATCTTGAGGTCGCATTTTGCGACCTCAAGATTACATGGCGGGCTGCGGCATTTGCCGACGGCTTTTACCGAACACGGCGCGCTGATGCTCGCCTCGGTGCTCAACAGCGAAACTGCGGTCGAAGCAAGTGTCCGGGTCATCCGCGCATTTGTTTGGATGCGGGAGCAATTGTCCGCCAACAAGGAGTTATCACAAAAATTGGCCGAACTCGAAGGCCGGGTCAGCGGCCATGACGAGGCCATCACCCATTTATTTGAAGCGATTCGCCAATTGGTGGAACCGCCCATGCCGGAAAGCCGGAAGCAGATCGGCTTCGTGCGGGAAACCGCGCCGGTCTATCGTATTAAAACCAGAAAACGCTTTTAATTTTAATGCCCAGCACGCGTGACATACGCCGACGTATCAGGTCGGTCAGGAACACCGCCCAAATCACCAAGGCGATGCAAATGGTGGCGGCGGCCAAGATGCGCAAGGCCCAGCAGGCAGCGCTCGTGGGCCGTCCCTACGCCGAACTGATGAACCAGATTCTCGGCGAAGCGGCCCCGCGCCTCGGGTTGTTCAAAGATCCGTTGATGGAAGTGCGTCCGGCCAAGAAGCGCGCAGTCATTTTCGTCAGCACCGACCGTGGTCTGTGCGGCGGCTTAAACGGTAACCTCGCGCGCGAAGCGTCAAAACTCGACAAAGACACTACCGTCTTTATTTGCGCCGGTAAAAAGGGCGCTCAATTCGTTTCCCGCACCAAACGCCAATTGGCCGCCGAGTTCACTTACAAGGATTCCCCTTCGTTTGCTGAAGCGCGGGCGATTTCAAAATTCGCGCAGGACATGTTCTTGAAAGGCGAAGTGGATGCCGTGGATATTCTGTTCACGAATTTCATTTCGACCTTGGTGCTGCTACCCAAATTGATTTTGTTCCTGCCGATCGGCAAGATTCGGGCGGTGACCGCGGGCGTGGCAGCGCCGCAAGCCGAGTTAGAGACCGGCGGCGGCCAGCGCCTTGATACCTTTGAATTTGAGCCGGACGAACCGCGCGTGCTCGGCGCTTTGCTGCCTCACAGCCTGAATTTCCAGGTCCACCAGATTTTGCTCGAGGCCCGCGCTTCCGAGCACAGCGCCCGCATGGTCGCCATGAAGAACGCGACCGACAACGCGAAGCAGCTCATCAAAGATTTGACGCTCGAGTACAATAAATTGCGCCAGTCGAACATCACGAAAGAACTATTGGAGATCGCCACCGCGCAGATGGCGGTCGGTTAACCTTAAATTTTAAAGAACATGAACAAAGGCAAAATCGTTCAAATCATCGGCCCGGTCGTGGACGTGGAATTTCCCCAGTCCCCTCCCGCCATTTACAACGCCCTGACCGTCGAGTACAACGTGCCCGGCCTCGGTAAAACCAAGCAGACGCTCGAAGTCAGCCAGCACCTCGGCGACAACTGGGTGCGCTGCGTCTGCATGGGCTCCACCGAAGGCATGAAGCGCGGTTATGAAGCCACCGACACCGGCGCTCCCATTTCTATGCCCGTCGGCGAAGCCGTCATGGGCCGCGTGTTCAACGTCACCGGCGAAGCTGTGGATGAGCAAGGCCCGGTGAAAGCCGACAAGTATTGCCCGATCCATCGCGCCGCGCCCGCGCTCGTGGACCAATCCACCTCCCCGCAGATTCTCACGACCGGCATCAAGGTCATCGATCTCATCTGCCCGTTCTTGAAGGGTGGCAAAGTCGGCGCGTTCGGCGGCGCCGGCGTCGGCAAGACTGTCGTCATCATGGAGCTGATCAACAACATCGCGAAACTGCACGGCGGTATCTCCATGTTCGCGGGTGTCGGTGAACGTACCCGCGAAGGCAACGACCTTTACAATGAAATGATCGATGCCGGCGTCATCAAAGTGGAAAAAGACGCCCAGGGCCACCCGAAGAAAAACGAATTCGGCCTGCCGATCATCGCGCCCGGTTCGAAGATCGGCCTCGTGTACGGCCAGATGAACGAGCCGCCCGGCGCCCGTCTCCGCGTGGCGCTCTCCGCGCTGGCCGTCACCGAATATTTCCGTGATGAAAAGAACCAGGACGTGTTGCTGTTCATCGACAACATTTTCCGTTTCTCCCAGGCCGGGTCCGAAGTGTCCGCGTTGCTGGGCCGCACGCCCAGCGCCGTCGGTTACCAGCCCACGCTCGCCGCCGAAATGGGCGACTTGCAGGAACGCATCACCTCCACCAAAAAAGGGTCCATCACCTCGTTCCAGGCCGTTTACGTGCCTGCCGACGATTTGACCGATCCCGCTCCCGCCACCACCTTCGCGCACCTTGATGCCACCATCGTGTTGGAGCGTTCCATCGCGGAACTCGGCATTTATCCCGCCGTGGACCCGCTCGCCTCCAACTCCCGCGCGCTTGCGCCGGAGATCGTGGGTCAGGAACATTACGACGTCGCGCGCGGCGTACAGAAAGTTTTGCAACGTTACAAGGACTTGCAGGACATCATCGCGATTCTGGGCATGGACGAGCTTTCGCCGGACGACAAGCTCACCGTTTATCGCGCGCGCAAGATCCAGCGCTTCCTCAGCCAGCCGTTCTCGGTCGCCGAAGTCTTCACCGGACGTCCCGGCAAGCAGGTGCCTGTCGCCGAAACCGTCCGTGGCTTCAAAGAAATTCTCGAAGGCAAACACGACGATGTGGGCGAGCAGAACTTCTACATGAAGGGCAGCATCGAAGAAATCAAAGAGTAATCATTCACATGGCTGCGACTATCAAATTAGAGATCGTCACCCCGGAAGGCAAAGCGTATTCCGAAGACGTGGATATGGTTACGCTCACCAGTATTGACGGTGAGATGGGTATCCTGCCGCAGCACATGCCGCTGATGACCCAGCTTGTGGCCGGGGAAATCATCGCCAAAAAGGGGAGTGAAACCATTTTCCTCGCCGTCGGCGAGGGATTTGTCCAGGTGACCGGCGACCGGATCGCTATCTTGTCCGACATGGCCATCAACGCCAAAGACATTGACGAAGCCAAAGCCGAGGAAGCCCGGCGGGCGGCCGAGGCCCGATTGGCGCAAAAAGTCACCGACGAAGAAGCCGCTCAGGTCCAGGGTATGCTCGCCCGCGCCACTGCCCTGCTCAACGTCAAACGACGCCGTGTAAAGTAATGATGTTCAGGCGATTTATTTCTCATGAAAAAACAGCGCGGAATTTCCGCGCTGTTTTTTTATAAATCTTTGGAAGAGGGATGGGTTTCCCCTGGGCCGCTCTAGCTCTCCATCACGTTGATTTCCACCGGCTCCACGTTCACGCCGTTCTTTTCCAGCCACTTGATGGCCGCCTTGATCTCGTCGCGCTTGCCCTGCAGTTCCAGGCAAACGATGCCGATCTCATCCGTTACACTGGCCTGGCGGATGTTTGTGGTGACTTTGAATTTGCGACCGACTTCCCAAATGAACGGCTTTTTGATCAGCCGGGGAGGGTACATCAGCCACAAACGTTGCTGGTTGGGAGAACTGGATTTCTTTTTTTTGTCTTTACCCATACGCGGAGCGAAGGAATTGAAATTTTAGCCTCCCGCAATGGCCGGGATGATGCTGATCTCATCGCCATCTTTCAGCGGGGTCTCGCGGTTTTTGAGGAAACGGATGTCCTCTTCGTTGACATAAACGTTCACGAAGCGGCGTACCTCGCCTTTTTCATCCACCAGGCGCTCGCCGATGCCCGGATAGCGTGATTGGAGTTCGGTGATGGCCTCACCAATGGTCGGCGCGTTGATTTCCACCAACTCTTCATTGTTGGTCAACTTGCGCAACGGTGTCGGAATTCTAACATTCTTTGGCATAAGTTTGATAATCTTAACCCCATTTGAGTTAAAATCAACCTGTGAATTCTTCCGTTAGAACCCTAGTTTGGTTTTATATTACCGTTGGTTCTGTCTGCAATGTGTTCGTCATCTCGCATCAACTTCCTCAAACCATCCCATAAGACCCAAACTGAAATCACAGCTATCATAAAACTTCCAACAATAGTACTGGTGACAGAGTCCCAAAATAAATCTGGTGTTTTATCTTTGTATGCAGTCATCCCGTGCGTTTTATACTTCTCGGATAAATTATAGCTGCTGCCAGACTGAATATTGCTTAGGCCGATATTAAACAGCGAATAAGCTATAATAAATAAGACAACTGCCAATATGATTTTCGAAACTGGTAAGAGTTTGCTCACAGCATTTCAATAATAACACAAACATTATCGGGGCAACGTCGAAATGTTTTTAAACCAATATACCATCCCACATCACACCTCTGCTTCCGGAAACCTCTCCAAAATCTGCCGCTTTAAATCCTTTTCATCACTCGGTTGGTAACGCCGGCGGGGAACCATCCGCTGGACTGCGTCCAGCAATTCCAGCCAGTCTTCCAGCGGCGGTTCGGGCACCGGTTGCCACATGCTGAAACGTTTTTCCCGCCGGAAAAATTTCCAATCGCGCCCGATGTGTTGCGCATAAACCTGCAGTTTCACCCCTTCGTCAGTGACTCGCTTCCAACTGATTTCTGCTTTGGGCATGGCTTTAAGGCAGGTCCACGCTGGCCACCGCCATCGCCGCGATCCCTTCCTCGCGTCCGATGAAGCCCATCATTTCATTCGTCGTGGCCTTGATGCCGATCTTGACCAAGGGGATGTTCAATGCGGCGCCGATGCGCAGCTTCATGTCGTTAATATGCGGATAAATTTTCGGCTCCTGCGCCAATACCGTCGCGTCCACATTGATGATTTTTCCGCTCCGCAAGGCGATACGTTTGGCGGCTTCTTCCAGGAAAATCTTGCTCGCTACGTTCTTCCATCGGGGGTCGGTGTTCGGGAAGAAATGCCCGATATCCGGCTCGCCCATGGCACCCAGCAGCGCGTCGCAGATGGCGTGCATCAGTGCGTCCGCATCCGAATGGCCGTCCAGGCCCTTGGAATGTGGAATCTCCACCCCGCCGAGGACAAGTTTTCGTCCCGCGACAAGCGCATGGACGTCATAGCCGATGCCAACGTGAACCATGCTGAAGTTTAGAAACTAACTTAGTAAAAAGCGAAGAAAAATGGGTTGTATTCTTCCCGGAGCTGACCGGACCCACACCTCACCCTGACCCTCTCCCCTCCCATCGGATGGGAGCGGAGAGGGAACAGGTTGCGGATGCGGTCTCTTGCTCAAATGCATGACTGTCTGCGGCAGGGGATCCGCCGTCGCTGAAAGCTATGGCGGGACAAACTGCCGCAGTCCAAGACGCAAGCGACAACGATGGCCTCGGACATTTTGCGCCAGCTTTTGGAGTGCGCCAGTCCTCTGGCGCTTTTGAGTCCAATGGAAGAAAGCCCTGGAAATTTAAACAGTTTAAGCTGCCGCCAGGCTCTGGCTGGCATGTTCCAATACTGCTTCAACTTGTCTCCGTGTAACCCCGGGAAACCACTCAAGAAAATCATCCACCGTCGCGCCATCTTCCAGATTTTCAAATAACGCGGCCACCGGTACGCGGGTGTTCTTGAACAACCACGCGCCGCTTACCTTGCCGGGCATACACTCGACAGCGTCGCATTTACTCCAATCCAACATGACCAAACGATAACTTTGAATATTTAGCACAGCAAGGGTATAAAAAGAGAACAGCCGGAAAACAGGCATTTCCGGCTGTTGGGGGGAGAAACCAGCGTTTGTTGAAGGCGCTGGTAGATTGTTGTTATGCCGCCATTTTCATTGAATCTGTTTTGGCCGAGGAATTGCAATGTTCCATCGCCAATTGGTTCAACCTGGCGTTGGCAGCCTTTTCTTCCACGAGGATTTCATCGATCAATTTGGCGGCCTCTGGCTGCCCGAGCAATTTTGCCCATTCACGCAGGGCGCCATACGAGCCGATTTCATAATGCTCGGCCTTTTGGCCGCCAAAAATCAACGCGGCGTTGATGGTCGGGGACTTTTTATTGTCCGAAATCAATTCTTCGGCTTCGTCAATGATGCCGAGGATCGCGGGACAACGCTTGTCCTTGGCCTTTTGGCCAAAGAGCTCAAAGATATCCTCGATCTTTTGCACATGCCCTTCGGTTTCCGCCAGGTGCGATTCAAATGCGTCCCGCAGGTCTTCATGTGTGGCGGCTTCGGCCATTTTGGGCAGCGCTTTGACCAGTTTTTTCTCGGCGTAATACATATCCGCCAGTCCATCCAAAAAAAGATTTTCTAAAGTATTCATAATATTGTTTCCTGGTTGTGTTTCAGTTATGACCTATTAAGCAATGGGTATGCCGTTCCCTGAAAATGTGAAAATGCCAATAAATGAGGTGAATGTGATCGCGAGGAATCCAAAAAAATTGCATCGCGCATGTTTCGGTCTCAAAGCGAGTTGCAGGATGCAAAAAAACGAGTGGATTATTTCGTTTGCGGCAGCGTGAAGAAAAACGTCGCACCCTTGCCCGGCTCGCTCTTTGCCCATGCCTCCCCGCCGTGGCTCTGCACGATATGTTTGACGATGGAAAGTCCCAGCCCCGTGCCGCCCTGGTCGCGGGAACGCGCCTTGTCCACCCGATAAAAGCGTTCAAAAATACGGTCCAGGGCTTCCGCCGGTATCCCCGGGCCGTCGTCCTGGACAAAAATTTCCACTTTGCCGTTATCCAGGCTCCGTCCGCCGACCTTCACCTGTCCTTGCGCGCGCCCATACTTGATGGCGTTGTCCACCAGGTTGGCGAAGACCTGTTCCAACCGGTGTACATCGCCGTTCACCTTGAGCTCCGGCAATTGGTTCACCAGGGCCACGTTCTTGGAGTCGGCTGGCGGTTTCAAGTCGCTGAAAATTTTGTCCGTCAACGACCGTAACTCGACCGGTTGGATGTTCAATTTTATTTGCCCCGATTCCATCGCCGAAATCGTGAGCAAATCCTGGATCAACAGATCCAGCCGCTGCGTGTTCCGCTCGATGATTTTCAGGAACCGCTCGGAGATCTCCGGCTGATGCCGCGCGCCGTCCAGCAGCGTTTCAACGTAACCCTTGATGAGCGAGAGGGGTGTGCGCAATTCATGGCTGACGTTCGCGACGAATTCCTCGCGCGTGCGTTCCAGCTGCTTGAGCCGTGTCAAATCGTGGAACACCAGGATCGTTCCCTCGCGTTCGCCCGCGGAATTGAAGATCGCCGCCGCGTTGACTTGCAGCCAGCGTTCACTTAATTCCGGCAGCTTTAATTCGTAGTCGAGGACCTGCTTCTCGGTTTCGACGCGTTCGATCAATTCCTGAAGCTCGTGCAGGCGCAACACTTCCATCACTGTTTTGCCGCGCAACTCGATTTTCAGGTCGAAGAGATTTTTGAAGGCGCGATTGACCAGGTAGATTTTCCGGTTGCGGTCCAGCAGGAGCAGGCCTTCGAGCATCGAATTGAACAACACCTGCTGTTGCGCCTTGGCATCCACGCTCGTTTGTTGCTGGCGCCGCTGGAAATCCTCGATGTCCGCCTGCAACAGACGGTGCTGGCGCTGGAATTTGCCGCGCCAGATGAAATGGATGACGATGGCGCCCGCAATGGCGGCAATGGCTAGAATCGGCCAAATCATTCAACAAACCGATACCCGACACCGCGGACGGTGTCCAGATGCTTCGCCGCCGGGCCGAGTTTTTCACGCAAACGGCGCATGTGGGTGTCCACGGTGCGCGTGTCGATCAGGCTGTCATACTCCCAGACGTCCCGCAGCAGGCTGTCGCGCGATTGCACCCGCCCCGCGCGTTGGGCGAGGGTCGTCAGCAGCTTGAATTCGGTCGCCGTCAGTTCGATGGCTTTTCCCTTCCAACTGGCCACGTGCCGGGGCACGTCGATCAATAGCTCGCCATAACGCAACTGGTCCCTGGTCTTTTCCTCCGTGGAGCCGCCGCGCGCGAGGATTTTCTTGATACGAAGGAGTAATTCGCGCGGGCTGAAAGGTTTCGTCAGGTAATCGTCCGCGCCCAGTTCCAATCCCAGCACCCGGTCGATTTCCGCCGCTTTGGCCGTGAGCATCAAAATGGGGGTCTTGGACGTGGCTGCTTCCAACCGGAGCGTCTTGCAGATTTCAAACCCGTCCATTTCCGGCAGCATGACATCCAGCAGAATCATATCCGGTGTTTGTGAGCGTGCTTTTTTGAGCGCTTCCACGCCGTCGGTTGCCGTGCTGACGGCGTATCCTGCCTGCTTGAGATTAAACTCAACCAGTTCGACAGCCTCCGGTTCGTCGTCGACGACCAATATCTTCTGCTTCACGCTCCCTGAATATCAGTTTGGCCCCCGTCACACAATCTTCAAACGAGCGAAAAGCATGTGACGAACAGGTGACGGTTGGGTAACGGAAAAATCCGGCGAAATCCCAGCAAAACAACCTCTTTTTCAATGCCCGTCACTTCGCCGCGTTCCAACCCTGCACACTCATCTGGATGGAATACAGCGACCGGCTGGCCGTTATGAATAATGTCTTATGATCCTTGCCGGCAAACGCCACATTGGCCGACCAGGGCTCCGGTACGTCGATATGCCCGATGAGCTTGCCGGCCGGATTGAAGATGGACACGCCGTTCGTCGGCCCCGGCCCGGCGCACATGATCAAGTCCCCGTTTTCATCGATCGTCATCCCGTCGGAACCGCGCTCGCAGAAAAGAGTTTTATTCGTCAGCGATCCGTCCAACAAAATATCGTAACGCCAGGTCTGGCCGTCGCTCAGCGCCGATACATACAACGTCTTGCCATCCGGGGTGCCGGTGATGCCGTTGGGATGTCCCATGCCTTCGGTCACCGGGAATAGACTTTTATGGTTGGGGGTGAGGTAAAAAACCATCTGGCCGGGCAGATCCATCTTCGTGTGGTCCCACCAGGTGCGGCGGTAAAACGGGTCGGTCATGTAGATGCCGCCGCCGGGCGTGATCCAGACGTCGTTCGGGCCGTTCAAGTATTTGCCCTCATAATTCGTCACCAGCACCGTCACCGTCTTGTCCGGCGCGATGGACCAAAGCTCGTTGTGTTCATCCGCGCAGGAGATCAGGTTCCCGTTGGCATCGAACATCATCCCGTTCGAATGGCCCGACGGCTGCATGAACGTGGATAGCTTCCCGTCCACGCTCCATTCCATGATGCAGTTGTTCGGCTGGTCCACAAAGAAAAGGTTCCCGTTCTTGTCACACGTCGGCCCTTCGGTGAAGGCAAACCCGCCGGCCATCTTTTGCAAAGTCGCCCCCGGTGCGACCACGCTTTGGGAATGTGCCGAAAGCGCGACCGCGGCCAGTGCGACAAAATGAAAAAGTCTGTGTGCGATGCCGATGGTTTACGATGCTTTCGCTTTTTATACAAATAAAAAATCATCAATCGGCGGGATGAGACTCTGTCGATCTCCAATCTTTCGAACGCCCCGCCTCGTTTGCTTCTTGTTTTTGCCCGGAAACTGTCGCAATTTGTAAAAAGAAACATTGAACAAATGCAGTCCGGCCATAAAAAACTTCTCCGTTTTCTCGGCACCTGGGCCATTAACACCGTGGCAGTGGCGGTGGCGGTGGCGGTATTGCCTCGCCATATCACCTACACAAATTGGTTTTATTTATTGATCGCTTCCTTGGTGTTGGGGCTTCTCAACGCGTTCGTCCGCCCCGTTCTGTTGTTGCTGATGCTGCCAGTGCTGATCTTTACCCTTGGACTGTTCACTCTCATCATTAACGCGTTACTGCTTCGGGTTGTTGGCTTGCTGCTCGCGCCGAATTTTCAGGTGGATACGTTCTGGTCGGCATTCCTCGGCGCGCTCATCATCAGCATCGTTTCGATTTTCCTGAACGTCATGACTGGTAACGCGCGCGTCACCGTCCGCCGCGGGCCGCCACGTCCTCCCCGTCCTCCCGGTCAGCCTGGTCCGCCCGATCAGCCACGACGCGATGACAACGATGTTATTGATGTTTAAACTTTTATTCGTAGAAGCCGAGATGACGAGGCTCTGACATAATCAGTCATTAGTGCTTAATCGTTAGACATTCTCACCTGGTACGCCGTCTGCAATGTTTTGATTCCTCGCGGTGTGAATTCCTTCTCAAAATCCGTGAGCAATTCCGCCAGTGCCGCCGGCGTCTCGGCCTTCTTGAAATTTTTGGCGGCCCCAAAAACCTCCGTCATCTGCGCGAAATAGTCCGCGTCATCCGTTCGCAAATAAACCACGCCACCCGGGACCAGCGCGTTGCGCGCCAGGGCAGGGAACTCGTCATTGATGAGCCGGTATTTGTGGTGTCTTTTCTTTGGCCATGGGTCCGGAAAATAAATGTGCAGCGCCGAGGCCGAATGCGTTGGCAAAAGATATCTTAAAAAATACGAGGATTCGATCCGCACACCGCGGAGATTCGTCAACCCCGCGCGCCGCCCCTTGCGGTCCAGTTTTGCGATCCGTCCCAGCAACCGCTCCACGCCGATGAAATTTCTGTCCGGAATCCGCCGCGCATAATCCACCAGGAACGACGCGTCCCCGCAGCCCAACTCCACCTCCAGCGGCTGCTGTTTTGGAAATAATTTATCTGCATCCAATTGCTCCACGACGGACGACAAGTCATAAACCAGATTTTCCAAGTTCAACATTTTTGAAGATTGTGTATCATCGCCGCATGGAAAACAACGCATCACGAGCCGCCCGCATCCTCGTCATGTACTATTCCGAACGCGGCAACACCAAACAGATGGCCGAACTCGTCGCCGAAGGCGCCCGTAGCGTGCCGGACACCGAAGTCCGACTTAAATCCGTCGACGATACCACCGCCGATGATTTGGTCTGGTGCGATGGCGTCGCCGTCGGTTCGCCCACCCACATGGGCACCATTGCCTGGCAGATGAAGAAATGGTGGGACACCGTCGCGCAACCGCTCTGGTACAGCATCGAGGGAAAGATCGGCTGCGCCTTTTCCTCCAGCGGCGGCAACGGCGGCGGTAGTGAGTTGACTTGTCTGGCCCTCCAGATCGTTCTCATGAACTACGGACTGCTGGTCTTTGGCATCCCCGATTATGTCGCGCCCGGCCAGACCCTCCATTACGGCGCAATTTGTGCCGGCAAACCCCGCAACGACGGCGAACGCGAAGCCTGCCGCCGCCTCGGGCGCCGCCTCACCGAATGGGTCCAAACATTCGTTTGTAGCCGTCCCGAACACGACCCGCGCAAGGCAACGTATAAGAGATTGTTTGACTAAAAAAAGGTGGGGAAATGCGTGTGTGGTTTGATTTGCGTGGCGAATCGCGCGTTAGGCATTCGTGCAGACGGCTCTCGGTGCAAAGGATTTACAAATTCCAAATGCTGATGGTTGGGATTCGTAAATAATTCTGGACAAAAGGAAAAACCGGAAATAAGGTCAGACCAATAGAAGAAGTCGCACCGCACTGTGCGATTGAATAATCGAATTGGTCAGCTCGCGAAATTACAATGCTCTACAACTATGAAAAAACAACTCACCTATATTGCGCCACTTAAAGCTGGAATTATCCTGGGCATCCTTTACGGCATTATCTCCCTGATTATTGTTCCATTTTTTCTGCTTGCCGCGCTATTTGGCAGCAGAGCGGGTGGCGCCGGCGCCGCAGTTTTTGGCCTTGGTTTCGTAATTATGTTACCGGTCATTTACGCAGTTGTCGGATTCATCGGTGGGGTGATTTCTGCGTTTTTGTATAATTTGATTGCCGGGTGGACAGGAGGCTTTGAGTTTGAAGTCCGTGATTTAGCGCCATAGACCTGACCAGGTAAGAAACCTTTTGAGCTTATAAATTGAGGGAAAACTTGAAAAAATGGTCGGGGCGGTGAGATTTGAACTCACGACCTCTTGTACCCGAAACAAGCGCGCTACCAGGCTACGCTACGCCCCGACATTTGAGCCTGAAACTTTGCCTGCAAATCGCCTCAGAATCAATGACGAAATTGACATTGTGGCGTCAGGCATCTTGCCTGCCGCCTGGATTGGGATGGATTTAGCGCAGCGGCCGACTTTTTCCACCGGGCTGGAAACCCGATTCTACGGCAGACAGGATGTCTGCCACTACATTGTGGCCATTTCTTCGTGTTCCTTCTAAGTTTTGATTTTGTCCGCGACTTTTCCCCTCATCCGGTGATAAACTGTGGAACGATTTGGCTGTGAAGTTCGCTTCCAATGTCTTCAGGACTTTGCCGCTGGTGTTGGCGTTACTCCTGGTAACGGCTCGCGCCGGCGCGCAAAGCATTGGCCTTTTCGCCGCCCCTTCAGCTGCATCCATCAATGTCAACGGCTCGGTTACTTACAACATCTTCATCACCAATAACAGCCTCGCCGACGAGACCATCTGGGTGACGAACACTTTTTCCGGCGCGTTGCCGGCTTTATTCAACAATTACAATCCACCGAGCATCACTGTGACGACCAACACCAATACCGTCGTCTTTTTCGTTGGCATCCTGTCGGCGAACAACATGATACAGGTCGGGTTCGATGCTGAACCAATGGGTGTTGGAAATTTGAACGACGCCATCGTTGTGGTCAGCCAGGTCATCACCAACACACTGTTCACCACCAATCTTGTCGTTTCCGTCATCAACACCAACCAGGCGGACCTCGGTGTGACCCTGAGCGGCTTCCCGCCAATCGCTTACAGTAATGATTGGGTGACGTACGATCTCTCCGTCACCAACGCCGGCCCGGCCAACGCGCCCAACGTGTTCCTCACGAATACCATTCCAACCAATGAAGTGGAATTGCTCGCCGTTTCGCCGACCAACGAGGCCTATCAGATCGTCAACAGCAATTTCATTTTCAACCTGGGAACCCTGGCTGTCGGCGCCGTTACGAATCTGCAGTTCACCGTCCAGCCGACCAATACCGGGGTGTTCACTTTCTCCGCCTCCGTCGGTTCGACAACTGAAATGGATCCGAACACCAACAACAATTCATTCAGCACCAATCTGATCGTGACCAATTTCCTCGCGGGCACGGCTAATCTAACTGCGATCACCAGTTCGACGCAATCGTTTGACCATCTGACAGGGCGTGAAGAACAGGTCATCACGCTGTCCAACAATGGCGGCGCTGCCATCCAGGCCGCGCGCGTGATTGTCACCGGTTTGACCAATTGGCTCTCCAACGCCGTCGGCACTAACAACGGCAATCCCTACGTGCTTTACGATGCGCCGCTTGGGGCGGGCCAAAGTGTGAACCTGACGCTCCAATTTTACCCCGATTACACCAGCTTTCTGTTTGCCAGCAAACAGTTGGACCCCGTGGAAGTCGAGCCGGTTGATTTGTCCCTGCCTTCCACCGGCATTACATCTACGAACCTGGACGTTGTTCTAATGACCAATATCTCAAATCATTTTCTCATCGAATTCAAAGCCGTCCCGAATCGCAACTATGCCATCGCCTATAGTGACAATGGCTCAACCAACTGGCTGGCGGCTCAACCGCCGTTCTTTGTCTCGGCGAATTACGGCTTGTGGGTCGACTACGGTCCGCCCGAGACCGTGAGCAATGCGCCAGCGGTGCGGTTGTATCGCGTGTACATGTACCCGCAAACGCCATGATCACGCATCGCCCATTTGAATATTATTTCGCGCGCGGCTTGATTTGCCTGATCCTCGGCATCGCTGTGCGTGTTCCCGCGTCTGAATGGTCCAGTGTTCCGCCGCCATCGCAAACCCCTTCCGATTCCACGGTATTAGAGCCATCGCCGGCGAACACCCCCGCTCAACCCACGCCGCAAACACCGCCGCCGGACAACAGCAATAACAATCAGCCGCCTCCACAAGCGGCCCCGGAAGTTCAACCATCTCTGCCGCAAACAGCACCGGAAACGCAAGCCTCTCCGGTTGCCGCTCCTCCGCCCCAACAAAGCGCCAACACCTCTACGAACCAGATTCAGCAGTCATCGTCAAAGGACATTTGGGCGGATCGTGATTGGAAACTCAAAAAAATTACGCCGGGTTGGGATTGGACACGCCATTTCCGCATCGGCATGCTCGCCGGTTTCAATATCAAAGCCAATATGAGCATGTCCGGCACATTCGATATCGGCACCTCGGGACAATATGACGATGGCTATGTTTTGACCGATTCCCGCGGAGTCGCCGGCGATGACGTGGTCGGCACGGGCAATTTTGGATTCGACAATACTACCCAAATCACTGGGAGCGGCTCTGAACTCATGTTGCACCAGGCTAATCAGTTCACCGCAAACAATGTTAGCGCCAGCGGAAATGATTCACCCTATGTCGGGTTCGACATGGCGTACGGGGACAGTTATTGGTATTGGGAACACGCCAAGATAGGTTGGGAATTCGGCTTCGGATTTCTCCCGATCGACATTAGGGAAACCGTTCCTGTATCGGTGACCCAAACCGCCTACACTTTTAGTAACATGGGCATCCCCCTCTCTTTGCTGCCGGCAGGCTACCAGGGTGGCTTCAATGCCAGCGGTGATGGCGGCGCGGCGGTGAGCCCCTCTGGCTCTTCAGGTCCTAGTGACACTATCGCTGGGACCACTGGAGAAAAACTCAACGTCATGCTCTATACCTTTCGCCTCGGGCCGACGTTGTATTGGAACTTGTGCCGCCCCATCGGACTTTATGTCGGCGGCGGCCCCGCGGTGGGATTTGTTTCGGGCGACCTGAGCTCCAGCGGGACCCTGAATCTGGCAGACGGCACGTCTGCTACTTACAGTGCCTCGCATGCCAGTGGCACCGATCTGGTTTATGGCGGTTACTTGAATGCTACGCTCGTTTATCATGCTGTGGAAGGCGGCGACTTTTACCTGGGAGCGGAATATATGCCGTTGAATGGCGCGAACTTCAGCGGCAGCGGCATGAGCGCGCATTTGGATCTGAGCGGGCAGGTCTATGTCACTGCGGGTATCAACTGGCCGTTCTGATCTACTAGTCCAGTCTGACACATTGTTCCAGGCGGTGTAGGTCTTCCAGATCGGCTTCTGAATAAGCCGGCCAATAAGGGCCAATGTAAATTTTGGGCGCTTTCCATTTCCAGTGTTCCACATGGCCATCCGCAAAAGATAAATTTGTTCCCTGCTCGTGTCGGTCGGCGGGAAGGTCCAGCCAATATCCGGACCAAGGGTCGTTCGGCGCAAAAATGCCGAAGGTGCCGTCAAAGATGTCTTCCTCCTGAGTATCGATGAATATGAAAAAGCTGCTTGGCACCGGTTGAATTATTTCGGTGTACTTGTGATACGTGTTACCCTCGTCATCACAATTCGCATAGATACTCATGCAATAACTCCGTGTGCGCAATAAACCCGGGTAGCCATCCACCGTGGACATGTCCGAGGGGCAATGATAGATCGCCACCGATTGGTCGTAGTGAAATAGCAGGCCGCTTTCGACATTGGTGGGGGTCGTATCATACGGCGCCAGACCCGGACACCAGGAATCCGGGTTGGACGCGCTGGTTGGGCCGTTGGTGCTTGATGCCTGGCTGACAAACCCTCCTGCGCGGTTTGGCACCAAATAATCATTAAAATCCGTTGAATAAAGATGACAACTTGCTTCTAGTTGCATGAGATTATTCAGGCATTCGGAGTTCTGCGCCCGGCTTTTACCCTCGCTCAATACCGGCAGCAACATAGCCGCCAGAATGCCGATAATGGCAATGACCACCAGCAGTTCAATCAATGTGAACGCGCCGGCAATCCGTCCTTTTTGCATTCCGCCTGTTCGATGCAAACGCATGATTCAGTCATTTCATTCGCTCCGCCTTGCTCTGAAGCATAGGCGGTATAAGGTTCACCATAACCAATACACCTGCCTCAATAATATTCAATGAGAATGTGGGCGGAGGCAGGGCGCATACGTCGTTGTGATAGGGACATCACGCCAATCATGAAAATTCAATCCGTGCCCAAAATCACTGCTTCCCCTTCACCAACGCCTCCACGACCGTCGAATCCGCCAATGTCGAAATATCCCCGATCTGGTCGGTCTGGTTCTCCGCGATTTTGCGCAGGATGCGCCGCATGATTTTTCCCGAGCGGGTTTTCGGCAACCCGGGCGCGAATTGGATCTTGTCCGGTACTGCGATCGCCCCGATCTCTTTGCGCACGTGCTGTGCCAGTTCCTTTTTCAACTCCTCACTGTCGGCGATTCCATCCTTCAACGTCACAAACGCATACAACGCCTGGCCTTTGATATCATGCGGCATCGGCGCGACCGCCGCTTCCGCCACCTTCGGATGACTCACCAGCGCGCTCTCCACCTCCGCCGTGCCAATGCGATGACCCGACACGTTCACCACGTCATCGACGCGACCGAGCAACCAGTAATCTCCGTCGTCATCCACCCGGCAGCCGTCGCCCGTGAAATACATGTCCTTAAACGTGCGGAAATACGTGTTCACAAAACGTTCATGGTCGCCCCATGTCGTGCGCATGATGCCCGGCCACGGGAGCTTGATGCACAGCTTACCGCCTTCGTTCGGCGCGCATTCCGTGCCGTCGTCGCGCAACACCACCGGTTCGATGCCGAAGAAAGGCCGGCTCGCGCTTCCAGGCTTCAAGGTATGCACGCCGGGCAGGGGAGTGATGAGATGCCCACCGGTCTCCGTTTGCCACCACGTGTCCGAAATAGGGCAGCGCTCGCGTCCGATCTGCTTATGGTACCACATCCACGCTTCGGGATTGATAGGCTCGCCGACGGTGCCCAGCACGCGCAACGAGCTTAAATCGTATTTCGCCGGCCATTCATTCCCCATACGGATCAATGCGCGGATGGCCGTCGGCGCCGTGTAAAATGAATTCACTTTGAATTTCTCCACGATTTTCCAAAACCGCCCCGCGTCGGGAAACGTCGGCACCCCCTCGAACATCAGTGTCGTGGCGCCGTTGCACAACGGGCCGTAAATGACATAACTGTGCCCCGTCACCCAGCCGATGTCGGCTGTGCAGAAATAAACGTCCCCCTCGTGGATATCAAAAACGTATTTGTGAGTGAGCGCGCTCCACAGCAGATACCCGGCGGTGCTGTGCACCACGCCCTTGGGTTTGCCCGTGGAGCCGGACGTGTAAAGGATGAACAGGTAATCCTCCGCGTTCATTTTTTCCGGCGGACAATCGGCGGACGCCTTCGCCATCAACTCGTGATACCACACGTCACGGGCGGCAACGATATTGCACGGCTCATCGTTGCGCTTCACCACCACGACTTTTTGGATGCTCGGCGTGTGTGCCAGCGCGGCATCGGCCAGTTGCTTGAGCGGCAGCGATTTTCCGGCGCGCAACGAAATGTTGGCCGTGATCAGCAGCTTGCACTCGGAATCATTGATGCGCCCCGCGAGCGAATCCGAACTGAATCCTCCGAACACCACCGAATGGATCGCCCCGATGCGCGCGCAGCCCAGCATGGCGACCGCCGCCTCGGGGATCATCGGCATATAGATCGCCACCCGGTCGCCCTTTTTGATGCCCAGCGATTTCAAGACGTTCGCGAACTTGCAGACCTCGGCATGAAGCTCTGCGTAAGTGATGTGCTTGACGTCTTCCTCCGGTTCACCTTGCCAGATGATGGCCGTCTGCTTGCCACGCGTCTTCAGGTGCCGGTCTAGGCAATTCATCGTCACGTTCAACTGCCCGTCTTCAAACCACGTGTGCTGGATTTTTCTCTTCTCCGTGTTCCACTCAAACTTCCGCGCGAGCTCCGGCTTCTTGAACCATTCGAGTGTCTGCGCCTGTTCCAGCCAGAACGCGTCCGGCTCACGGATGGAACGCTCATAAAGCTTGTTGAATTGCTCCGCATTGATCAGGGCGCGCTGCCGAACTTCCGGGGAGGGGGGGAACTTGCGCTTTTCCTGAAGCAATGAATCCGTGGAAATGATTTCTTTTTGCGTCAACATGGCTTACTGCGATTTCCGCAAAAAACAATCATCGTGTCAATGCCAAGGACGAGGAGATGCCGATTTACTTCGGGGGCGCCAGTTTCGCGCGCAAAATATGGATCAGCGCCTTGACCGTCAGTTCGATGAACAGGAACGGTTTGGCGATGAAATCGTTGCCCCCGGCCATCATGGAGCTGGTCCGGCTGTCGAAATCGCTCATCGCCGTCACGAACACCACCGGCGTTTTTTTGTATTGCGGCATCGCGCGCAGTTTTGAGCAAAGCTCGTAGCCGTTCATCACCGGCATGTCCACGTCCAGAAAAACCAGGTCGTACGTTTTCTCCTGGAGCAATTTCAGCGCGCCGTTCGCTTCTTCCGCATTGGTCGCCTGCAAATGCGCTTTTTCCAGGGCATAAACAATGGCCCGCCGGGAGATCGGTTCATCGTCCACCACCAGAATGTTCGCTGCCGGAATCTCCTGTTTTTCCGGCGCGATCCCGCGCTCAAACAAAAATCCCAGAAAATCCACACCCGCTGCGACCGTGCGCAGGGTCGAAGTGTTGATGTTGGTCGGCTTCTCATAGAGCTCCTTGAGCAAAGCCTCGACCGCATCGGACATCTTGGAGACCACGGTCAACCCGGCGATGCCGGCATTTCCCGTCAGCGCATGGAGGCGGCGATAGAGTTCGTAGATCTGTTTCAGTTGCGCCATTTCGCCATCAGCCTTGATCAGGCCCTGCAAGCCTCCGCGAAGCGTGGTCAGGGTGGCGGGCAGACTCTCCACGAACGATTTCCTCAAATCGGCCTGGAAAACCGCGTCCTTGGGGCCCCCCTGGGCCAGGCGCTCCGGCTTCTTTTCGGGTTCCGGGCCGCCGGCTTTGCGCATGTGGCTGCTGTCGCCAACCGTTGCGCGGATCAATTCAAGCACTTCCTTGGGCGAGCAGCTCGCCTTTGAAAGACATTTGTTCGCCCCGGCCTTCCACGCCTCCTGGATCAGATTGGTCAGATACGTGTTCGAAAAAACAATGATCGGCATCTTGGCAAAATCAGCTTCGCCGCGGATTTCCTTGATGACATCCACGCCGGACATCTTGGGCAGCATCAGGTCCAGGATCACCGCATCGGGCTTGAACATCCGCATCATCTTCAAACCGCCTTCGCCGTCCAGCGCCACCTCGGTCTGGTACCCTTCCACCGCCAGCTTGTTGCGGTAAACGTTCGCGACGATTTGATTGTCCTCAATGATCAGAATTTTTTTCATGTATGCTTATGCTATGCCGGCATTGTCAACGTGGGGTTGGCCGACAAAAAGCTTTGCACTGCTTTGAACTCGTGCTGCGCTTCCGTCAAAAAAGGGTCGGCTCCGTCCACCACGCCGGATTTGCCGAGCTTCTCCAGCTTCAGCATCACCGCGGCGAGACGTTTCATCCCCAGCGTGGCGCTGGCGCCTTTGCAGCTATGGGCAACGTGTCCTATCGTCGAGGCATCTTTTGAACGCATGGCGTCTTCGATTTGTTTTAACTGCTGGGTGGTTTGTTTGTCAAACATTTCAATCAATTCCTTTGCCATCGCCGGGTCTCCCCCGCTCATGTCGTTGAACCGGCTTAGGTCCACCGCCGGCTCCTCCGGTGCCGCCGGCGCTGCGGCAGCGGCAACCTCCTCCGGTGCCGGAATTGCGCCCGGACCGGTTTCGGCAGGCTGGGCCGTCTGGATTTGTGGCGCCCATTTCTCAATGGCCCCGCGCACGTCCGCCGGCCGGATCGGTTTGGCCAGGTAATCGTCCATGCCCGCTGCCAGGCATTTTTCCTTGTCCGTCTGCATCGCATGCGCGGTCATCGCGATGATTAAAATCCGCGCCCGGTAATTGGGATTGGCCGTGGGATTCTTCTGCCGCTCACGGATGTTTCGCGTGGCTTCCAACCCGTCCATCTCCGGCATCATCACGTCCATGAACACCAGATCGTGATGTTCCTTGTCCAGCGCCTCCAGCGCCACCCGCCCGTTGACCGCCGTATCCGGCTTGTACCCCAATTGCTGCACGATGCGCGCGGCCACCTTTTGGTTGATCGAATTATCATCCACCAAGAGAATCTTCAACGGAAACCGCTCCGCCAGCGATTGCGTGGCCGGCGCCGGCACTGCCACCGGCGTTTCGTCCACTTTTTTCTTGCTGAATAAAGCGCGTTCGATCCCCGCAAGTAAATGAGATGGCTTGACCGGCTTGGTGATGCCGTGTGCGAAGGCCACGCGTGTGTCGCTGCCTTCGGCATGCGTGCCCAGGGGCGACAGAAAAACCACCGGCAACATCGCCGCGCCCGGCAGCTTATGCATCTGCCCCGCCAACGCTATGCCATCGGTTCCAGGCATGTGCCAATCCACCACCGCCACGTCAAATTGTTCGCCCGCCCGGACTATTTCCAGCGCCTGCTCCGCGTTGTGGGCCGTTTTGGGAAGCATGCCCCATTGCGACGCCTGGTCGGCAAGCATTTGGGCCATCGTGGCGTTGTCGTCCACGATCAATATCCGCAAATCCGCCAGTTTCGGCTGGCGCTTCGCCAGTTCGGGTCCCGGGCCGGCTTCGGCCAGTAAATTCGAGGTGAATTGAAAAGTTGAGCCATGCCCAAGCTCGCTTTCCGCCCACATCTTGCCCCCCATCATTTCCACCAGTCGTTTGCTGATCGCCAATCCCAGGCCCGTCCCGCCGTAATGCCGGGCTGTGGACTTTTCCGCCTGCATGAATGGTCTGAACAACTTCACCAGTTTTTCGGGTTTGATGCCGATGCCGCTGTCGCGCACCGAGAAATGCAGATGCAGTTGGCTCAGTCCCGGTGTCTCCGAGGGCGACGTTGACACTAATTTGACCTGCACAAAAATTTCTCCCTTGTCCGTGAACTTGATCGCATTGCTGAGCAGGTTCACCAGCACCTGGCGCATCCGCAATGAATCACCCTCGACGGTGTTGGGGATGTTCGGATCCACCTGGCAGATCAGATCGAGATTTTTCTCCGAAGCCTTTGCGGCCAGCAGGTCCAGCGTCTCCTCCAGTCGCGTGCGCAGGTCAAAGGGGCGCGAATCCAATTCCATCTTGCCCGCCTCGATCTTTGAGAAATCCAAAATATCGTTGATGATCGTCAGCAGCGATTCGCTGCTCGTGTGGATCGTCTCCAGATAACCCCGCTGTTCGGGCGTCAGCGGCGATTCCATCAGCAAACCGACCATGGCGATGACGCCGTTCATCGGGGTGCGGATTTCATGGCTCATCGCCGCCAGAAAATCCGATTTGGCGCGCGCCCCGGATTCCGCCGACAACCGGGCCTCGTTCAATTCGCGCATTTTTTCGGCGGACTCGTCGAAACGTCGCTTGGTCTGCAGCACGGCATGGATGCGCGCCCGCAATTCCGCCGCGTCGAACGGCTTGTTGATGCAATCGTTCGCGCCCAGTTCGAACGCGCGCAGTTTGGAATCGTGGTCGCCAACGAAAACAATGGCCGGGATGGATTGGGTGATGGGATCGCTCTTGAGTTCATGCAGGAATTCACCGTAATCGATATCGAACAACACCAGGTCTGCCGGCCAGTCGTGGAGCAGGCGTCGCGCCTCGATCACGCCGTTGGCAAAACTGGGCGTTGCATTCTCCTGCTGCAAGATCGGCGAAAGCATCCCCAAAAATTTGGGGTCGTTGCCGACAAGCAAAATCTGGGGCGCACCATGGTTCATAAGGGGCATTCTCGCTTAAGTTTGCTTCTCAATCACGCCTATTCAACATCATTTTTCTCCCAAGGCCAACTCGATTTTTTGCGATGGCCCGGGCACTTGGACAGCCAGGCCTTTGAACATCCGTCACTCATCGGCTTCATTTTCCCTGTTTTACTCCTTTTCTCGTGTGTTGGCGTAATTTACGTCAATATTCTTGTCTCATTGATTTTTGGATGTTCTCTGGATGTTGAATATCGTGATTTGGAGATTTTCCCCTCCGTGCTGTTCCCCTGACAGCTTCGGAGTTCGCGGTTCGTTTCCACTTCTTGCCGCGTCATGGCGCCAGATGGCGCGTCCGCTTTTCCGCATTGTGAATCGCAATTCATAATTACCGTTGCCCCGCGCCTTCCCATTGCAATTTCCATTGACACCCCATTAATATTTTAGCTTAATTAAGTAATTCATGATTTTGATTCCCTCCCAGATGGGCAGGCACAATCAGCGGGCTCTGTTGGAGCATTTGCGCCGCACCGGCACCGCCTCGCGGGCGGGCCTGGCCAAATCTCTTGGCCTGAGCCAGCCCACTGTGGGTAAAATCGCCGACGAATTGCTTGAACGGGGTGTCTTTGAAGAAATGGAGCGCTTTCCCTCCAATCGCTCCAAATCCCGTGTGGGCCGCCCCGCGCGGATGTTGCATTTGAACCGCTCCAAAATCCGGTTTCTCGGCCTGCAACTCGGCGTGGAAACGACCCGCCTCATCCTTTTGCCCCTCGGCGCAACGGAAGAGGTCCAATGCGCCGCGGAGTTCAAAACCCCCGGCAACGCAAAAGACTGGACCCATCAGCTTCGCATGGCTGCCGCCGGCATTTCGCAAAAATCTTTCTGGGGCGTCCTGGTCAGTGTTCCAGGTCTCGTGGACGAGCGCAGCGGCGATATCCTCTACTCTCCAAACCTTCATTGGACGGAAAAGATCAACATGAGTTCTCTCATCCAAAATATTTGGCGCGCCCCCGTGCTGTTCATCCAGGAAGAGCGCGCCCTGGCCCTCGGCCAATACGCCGTTGAGCCGGATGACGGGGATTTTTTGCTCGTGGATTTTGCCGAAGGCGTCGGTGGGGCGGTGATGATCGACGGCAAACTCTATTCTCATCCGCTGCCCATTAGCGGGGAACTCGGGCACACGCCCGTCACCGGCAACAGCCGCCGTTGCGGATGCGGAGCCATCGGTTGCCTGGAAACGTTGACTTCCAATCGCGGCCTGTTGAAAAGCTTCGCCGCCGCCTCGCCCAAATCACCGCGCACCTGGGAAACGTTCTCCCATTCGATTGCCTCGCATGGCATCGCTCCCTGGCTGGCCGAAACTCTCGATGCCGCTGCGGCGGTCATCGCCGGCGCCTTGAACGTATTGGGCATCCGCAGCGTTGTCGTCACCGGCACCCTGGCCGAACTGCCGCCTGCGGTCTTTTCCCATCTCTCGGCGGCCATCGTCAAAGGGACCTTATGGGCGCGGTTTGGAGATGTAAAAGTCCGCACCGCACAACGCCACCGCTACACCGGCCTGGTGGCCGCCGGTCTCGACCGCCTGGTTGTTCCCATGGACTTCACCGAAGAAAAATTTCAGTAAAATCACCGTCGCAAATCTAAACCGTATGAATACACAAAAAATCACTCTCGGCGTCGTTGTCGGTAATCGCGGCTTTTTTCCCGTGCACTTGTGCGATTCCGGCCGCAAACAAATCCTCCAAACCCTCGAAAAACTCGGCATCGATGCCATTCTCCTGGACACCACGGCCACCAAGTTCGGCGCTGTGGAATCCATGGACGACTCCCAGAAATGCGCCGAATTGTTCAAACAAAATGCCGACAAGATCGATGGCATCCTGATCACCCTGCCGAATTTCGGGGATGAACGCGGCGTTGCCAACGCTCTCCGCTGGTCCGGCCTGCGCGTCCCCGTCCTTGTTCACGCCTTTAATGATGACCCCACAACGATGACCATCGCGCATCGTCGCGATTCGTTCTGCGGCAAGATGTCCGTCTGCAACAACCTTCGCCAATACGGCATCCCGTTCACCCTCACCCGCCTGCACACCAGCGGCCCGGACGACAAAAGTTTCCTGCAGGACCTGCAGGATTTTGTCGTCACCTGCCGCACCATCAAGGCGTTGAAGAACCTGCGCATCGGCGCCCTCGGCGCGCGGCCCACGGCCTTCAACACCGTTCGATATTCCGAGAAACTTCTGGAAAAATCTGGTGTCAGTATCGAGACCCTCGACCTCTTTGAACTCTTTGGCTGGGTCAACAAGTTGAAAGACACCGACGCGGTGGTGGAGGCGAAGCTCGAGGCGATCCAGAAATATGTCGTCGCTAAATCCATTCCCCCCGTGGCGTTGTTGAAGATGGCCAAATTCGGCGTGGCCGTGGACAAATGGATTAAAGACACCCGCCTCAACGCCACCGCCATTCAGTGCTGGACCGCCATGGAAGAATTTTTCGGAGTCGTGCCCTGCACCCTCATGAGCATGATGAGCAACATGCTCATGAGCAGCGCCTGCGAAGTGGACATCATGGGCACCGTGGCTATGTACGCCATGGCACGGGCCAGCGGCAAACCCAGCGCCCTCGTTGATTGGAACAATAATTATGGCGAAGACCCGGACAAAGGAGTCATCTTCCATTGCAGCAACCTGCCCAAGGATATCTTTGTGGATAAAGGTGAAGGCGCTCCCGTGATGGACTACCAGGAGATCATCGCCGGCACCGTCGGCAAGGAAAACACCTACGGCACCATCGTGGGCCGGGTCAAAAGCGGCGGCTTTACCTATCTGCGTTGCAGCACTGATGATTACTCGGGCAAAATCATGGCCTACATCGGCGAAGGCCAACTGACCGAAGACCCGCTCAAAACCTTTGGCGGCTATGGCGTCGTGAAAATCCCCCAATTCCAAAAACTGCTCCGTCACATCTGCGAGAATGGTTTCGAACATCACGTGGCGGTCAACCCCGTGCTTGTCGCCGACGGCGTCAAAGAAGCCCTTGGCAAATACCTCGGCTGGGACATCTATTACCATCCCGCCTGAGGTTGGTATCGGGCAGGCTTCCAGCCTGCTGGCCGCGATGGAGTAAGCGAGAAATCGGCGGCATTTTTTCCATTTCCCCGTACGCGAAGGGAGACCAGCCATCAGTTGCCAGCCGGCGCGGAAATTGGCTGGGGCGATTGGTTTGGCCGCCCATTAATCCGCCAGCGCAGGTCACCGGTCATCAGATAGATCCCCATGGCCGCGAGCATCAAAATCACGAAGACCCAGATGCGCCAATCGCGATGGGCATGTTTCCAATAGGGGCGCGGGCCATTATGGCTGTTTTCGCCGTGCGATTTTTCATGTTGTAAATCATTCATAGTTTAACGTCTCCGGTTGGATCTTCGTTGGATCACTGAACATCAAATGGTTCCCGCTTAAGCCGATCATGGGGATGGAAGGGGAGAAGTCTGTGAAATTGGCTTGATCATGGCCTGATACATCATCTCCTCGCTGAAGAACGGTGAGCCGTAGAGTTCATACCCGCTGCTTAATTTTTCGTTCACTTTCTTCGAAAGCTCGTCATGGGTCGCAGCATCAGCGTGAAAAGGCACCGCAACGATTGTGTATTCGATGGGATTTTTCATGTTGTCTTGAGTCATAAATTCTTCCCCTTTTTACCGGGCGCGATCATTTCGGTCGGTAATGGCCAGCGATGTCCGGGTGCGAGCAGTTCCTGGGTATTTTCCGGCCCCCAGGTGCCGGCGGCGTAATTGGGAAAATCGGTCGGCGCATTCGCCTGCCACGCTTCGAGCACCGGAGTCAATAATTGCCAGGCCGCCTCCACCTGGTCGGCGCGCATGAAGAGCGTGGCATCGTTTTTCATGACGTCCCACAGCAGGGTTTCATAGGCGTCGGGTGAGGGGGTGGCAAAACTCTCACGGTAGCTGAACCGCATGTCCACTGGGCGCAGTTGCATCTTCGCTCCTGGATATTTTGCCTGGAATCCCAGCACAATGCCTTCGACGGGTTGGATGGACAGGATAAGCCGGGAAGGTTGCCAGCTCAGGGAGGCTTCGGGCGGGAAAGATCGGTGCGGCACGGCGCGAAACTGGATGGAAATTTCCGAAGCCTGCTGCGGCATGCGCTTGCCCGTGCGCAGATAAAATGGCACGTCCTGCCAGCGCCAGTTGTCGATGAATAACTTCAGTGCGGCAAATGTCTCCGTCCGGGAATCGGGAGCCACGCCCTGTTCCTCGCGATAACCGGGGGCTTTTTTGCGCTGAATGTTTCCGGGACCATACTGTCCGCGCACGGCGCTTTCCGGAACCGCATCGCGATGGATCGAACGGACTGCATGGAGCACATCCACCTTTTTATTGCGGATCTCGTCGGCCTGAAAGGAAACCATCGGTTCCATCGCCACCAGGCAGAGCAATTGCATGAGATGATTCTGCACCATGTCACGCAACGCGCCGGCGTGGTCATAGTAACCACCGCGATGCTCGACGCCGACCGTTTCGGCAACGGTGATCGTCACATAATCAATGTAGCGGCGATTCCAGATCGGCTCGAACAGCGGATTGGCGAAACGAAAGGCCAGGATGTTCTGGACGGTCTCCTTGCCGAGATAGTGGTCGATCCGAAAGATTTGGGATTCGTCGAAGCTGGCGGCGAGGATGGCGTTGAGGGTCCGGGCGGATTCCAGGTCATAGCCGATCGGCTTCTCGACCACGATCCGTGCGAATTCCTGGTCTCGCGCCAACCCGGCCTTGCCGAGGTACTTCGGAATTTCACCGAACATGACTGGCGGTGTGGCCATGTAAAAAATGCGATGCGCTTTGGCGCCCCATTCTTTTTCCAGCTTCGCGCATTCTTTGCCGAGCGCGGTATAGGTTTGCAGTTTTTTGAAATCACCCGGGTGGTAATGGATGTGTTGCGCGAACTGCTTCCAGGCGGCCTCCTTGGCTTTCCTGAAACGGGAAAATTGATTGACACCATCGCGCAACCGGCGGCGCAGCGCGTCGTCACCGAGCTTGATGCGGTCCACGGCGATGATCGCAAATCGTTCGGGCAGGCTGCGGTCCTGTGAAAGATCGAACAAGGCAGGCACGAGTTTCCGCCAGGTCAGGTCACCGGCACCGCCAAAAATGACGAATACCGTCGGTTCGAGTTGGTCATTTGTTTTCATATCCCTTGGTATAGCTACAATCACACGCGGAATGGGGTTGTGCAACTCGTCCTCATGCGTTTCACGCTACTATGTTTGCTGATGGCGCGTGCCGGGCATATCAGGTGTTCTCCGCATGTTTTTTTAATGGATGCCGGTGAGATATCAGGATTACACCTTATAGAGTAGGGTAATATCTCATTGTAGTTTGTGGAAAATTAAAGACCTCCGCGATATATTCACCGATGAAAAAGAAATCAACGATGCAGCTCGGTATGATCGGCCTGGGCCGGATGGGTTCCAACATGGTGCGGCGACTGATCAAGGATGGCCACCGGTGCGTGGTCTTTGACCAACTGCCCAAAGCAGTAAAAGATTTGGCCAAATTTAAGGCGGTCGGCGCCTCTTCGCTTACAGACCTGGTCAAAAAACTTGATAAGCCGCGCGCCGTCTGGCTGATGGTCCCGGCCGCGGTGGTGGATAAAACCATTGCCGGCCTCGTGCCGCTGCTCGAACCGGGCGACACCCTCATTGATGGCGGCAATTCCTATTACATTGACGACATCCGGCGTGCAAAAGAACTCGCACCGAAGGGCATTCATTATGTGGATGTGGGAACCAGCGGCGGCGTCTGGGGCCTCGAACGCGGGTACTGCATGATGATTGGTGGCGATTCAAAAGTAGTTCAGCGCCTCGATGCCATTTTTGCCACGTTGGCACCGGGCCTTGGCAACATTGCGCGTACTCCGGGACGCAGGAAGCGTGGCGGGACTTCGGAGCAGGGTTATCTGCACTGTGGCCCGAATGGCGCCGGGCATTTCGTCAAGATGGTTCACAACGGCATCGAATATGGAATGATGGCCGCGTATGCCGAGGGCCTGGGCATCTTGCGCGCCGCGAATATCGGCAGGCAACAAGGCAAAACCGATGCGGAGACCACGCCCTTGCGCAATCCTGAGCGCTACCAATACGACCTCAACCTCGCCGACATCTCGGAGGTCTGGCGGCGCGGCAGCGTGATCGCCTCGTGGTTGCTGGACTTGACGGCGGATGCGCTGGCCAAAGATTCCGCGCTCGCCGGATTTGCCGGACGCGTTTCTGATTCAGGTGAAGGACGATGGACGATCAAGGCAGCCATTGATGAAGGCGTACCCGCGCCGGTGCTCACCACGGCGCTCTATGAGCGCTTTAGTTCGCGTGGCGACGCAGACTTTCAGGATAAATTACTCTCGGCCATGCGCTACGGGTTCGGCGGGCATTTGGAAAAATCCATAAAGTAAGCGCCAACCCCTGAAGATGTCGAAAGGTTCGATTTTAAGGAGTTTGCGGCCTTCCCTGGAGGAAAGAGAGCCAGGCAATTCGGAATCGGGCAATTGGCCAACGGAATAAATCGCCGCAAAGGAGAAGGAAAAGCAAACAAGCCAGAAAGAGTAAATAGAGCAGGGGACGCATACACTTTACTTTGGCAGGTTGCCTGCGGCCTGGCGTCTTTGATCGTGTTCCGCCCCGGCAATGCCTTCGTCAACCAGTCTCTCATTATCGCTTCGGCCCTCGTCATCTTCATCCTCGTTGGAAGCCACCGGCACTTTGTGTCCGGTGGAACCGTGGACCGGATCCCAGCGTTGGGATTCGGGCGCTGATTCAAGGATCGCCTCTTTCGGGTTCGGGTATGACTGGCCCGTTAATTCCAGCTTGGCCTGCATCCGATCAGCTTTCGACATTTCCTGCGCCGAACGACCGTTGATCCGTGCCAGTTCTATCGCACGTTCCCGCACCATCTTACGGGTGACCGTGCCGATACCGGCGGAATTTTCCGTCAAGACGCCATTCTTCAGTGGATTTGTATTCATAGGTAAAAGCAGAGTATGGCGCAAATGTGGAAAAATGATTGTGAGGTATGCGTTGTCTTCACCTGGCGTGTGCCACGGTCCTCACGTGTGTCACGGGATTTGGAGAAAATGTTATCCCGCTTTTGAGACTTGAGACCGGGGGGAACTCTTTCGGGGTTTGGCCGCAGCCGGTGAAGTATTTTGGGGAAAACAGGGATTTGTGGTGTGGTTTCTTTGACGGATAGTTTCATTAAATTTGTCTTTCGTGGATTCATGGGGATTGGTGGTGGTCCCGAATGGGGTGTTACGCGGCGACGCGGCGAAACGTGGCGCGGTCGTCCGCTTCAAGCCAGTCGAAGGTGCTATTCGTCTCGGGATTCAACACGAGCTTGGCGCAACTCTCCATGAAGTAAGCCCGTTTCTCCGGATCTTTCATCAAACTGCTGGCTTCCATTTCGTCCGACCAGGTTTTGATTTCCGCCGGCGTTTTCGTCGTGCCATTGGCCTGCAACCAGGCGCCGACGTCCTCATAGTCTTTCGCGGCTTGAACGGCAGTCTTGAATTGCTCGCCGGTGATGCCTTTGAACGTAAAGAGCATATTATCGAGCGGACAATCGTAATGATATTCGCCGAGGGTACCCGCCAGGCTGGCGCGGCATTTATCAACGGTACGGGAGGCAATCACAAATCCAGCGACGCGTATACGCGGGCTGTGCGGGGCTTGTTTGGTGAGGTCTCTGGCAATGATGGGGGTGGTCATAATTTAATTTATTGATGGTTGGCTGCTTGAAAATTTAGTTTATTCCGGTCATGAAAACCATGAGTCCGGGTGAGATCGCGTTCCGCGAGCAATTGCGACTCAGCCTCCAGCCAGTGCTGCACATCATGCCCGGGCAGCGAACCCTGGTTCACATAAGTGAAGTAGGCTCTCCTGGCCACTTCGTCGGGTGATGGCGCAAAATCATTAGGACTGTTCCCTCCCGCGCTGAGATAGGCTCGTTTGTCTGTTTCCTTCGGTTGTGGAAAATTTTGGATCAGGCCGGCAGTCACCGTGGATCGTGGTTCGCCGGCGGGTATCTGGCTTTGGTTCTGTAGATTGTGTTTCATAAAAGGAGAGGGGTTTTGTCGGCGTCACTACTTGCGCGGCCCGCGCTGTCGCTGGCCGGCATTCCCAGGATGGCTTCTTTGGTAACATTTACGTACAACTTGGATTCATCCCAGCTGATCCGATCAACCTGGCCCGGCGACAGCAACACCTTGTTTTCGGAGAAACGATTTCCAGTATTGACGATCAGATGACAAATCTTCCAGCTCTTGTCATCCATCATGAAATCCGTCACGAAGCCGGCGATTTCGTCGCCCGCTTGAATCTGGTATCCGATAACGTCCCGCGTGCTCCTTAGGTGAGAGTCGGGCCGTTCCGGTTTCGCGCCGTTTTTGGGTGAAGGTTCGCCCTGAAAAGGTTTTGATTTTTTCGATAAGATCGGAAAACCGCTCATGCCCCAAACTTCATTGCCCTGCCAATAGAAGGGCCAGTTATAGTGCCGGTAATACTCCTCTTCATATTGGCGGGACACCGGCTTGTGCGTCTCGGTCGCAGGACTATCCTCAATCAGTTTTCGCGTCAGGTTCACGGGCAGGACTTTCCCGCTTTGAGGAAACCGGTCGAAAGCATGGGGAGAAATGAGCACCGAACGCCCCGGAATCCAGGACCCCGTGTCTGCGACCACATAACGGATCGTCCAGTGTTTATCGTCGAAATAAAAATCCGTCACGTGGCCGATTTCGCCGTCATAGGCGCCGAGTTTGTCGCCATAGAGTTGTTTTATGTTTCGTAACATTTTTCGCCTTTCGTTTGGAGGGCATCAGCCGCTCCATTTAAATTCTGCCGAGCAACAACAGGACAATCAGGATCATCACGATCAATCCCAGGCCACCGCTCGGGTAGTAGCCCCAATTTCTGCTGTGCGGCCAGGTGGGGAGCGCGCCGAACAGCATCATGATGAGCAAAACCAATAAAACAGTTATTATCATATAATTCTTTTAAGGTGCGAAGTGATCCGTCTTGTTCATCTTCCGTAATTTCCCCCGTGCTGGTCATCCTGATCGTCCTTCCGTTTTTGACCCTGTTTCGCAGCAGCCGGCTTCCAATTTTTCGGATACTGCTGAACGACCTCCGTATGGTGATTCGCGGGTGAGTCATGAAAATTCATCCTGACTGAAGGAGAGGCGAAGAGCACGTTGACCGAAACGCCCCGGGGTTGCGGCCGCGTCACCCATGCGCCGCCGTCCTGATAAAGGTACTGCTGCCGGCTGCTGCTATAATAAACCTGATACTGCGGATAATAAACGTAGTCATCCTGCACTACGACTACCGGTTCCGGAGGCGCCGCATACACCTCGGCGCGCGGCCCCTCAACATAACCCACGCATCCGGTGAGTGTTCCCAGAAGCGCGGCGCAAACCAGGAGCCGGGCTTTGTTGGAGTTGAAGAAAATGTTTTTGATATTCATAAACCGAGAGTAACCACCAGGGATTAAGCCCGCTATCAGGTGTAATGCTGACGGGGTTTTAAGAGGTTGCCGGCGATGGCGCGGCGAAGATTTTGCGCAAGACCAGGTGCGTGGGAAGATAGGCAATGAGCCATAGCGTGCCCAGCCACAGGATGACGTAAAGGTTTTGGTTGATCCAATGTTGCGGTTGTTGGTCGTTAAACCCGTAAACATAATTGATGTTGATGGGGAGGTTGGGATCGGCCAGGTGAACCCCGGCGGGCGGGGTAAAAAAACAGCAGACAAGTAACAACCCTGCTGAAAAGCAGGTCCAGGCGGTTAAGGCACGTTTGTCATAGCCCAGGCGCGCGAGAAGCCAGATGATCAGGAAAGGCAGCCAGCCATGAAAAAGCGAAAGGCCGCGCGTGAACAGAGACAGATGGCGGTCGAACATGTAGGAGGTCAGATTTAGAAAATGAAATCCGAGACTGTTAACACCGAAATCCACGACCCACAGGCATTGCGGAAGCAGAATACCCACGGCACACATGCTGATGAGCAGGGGACTTTCCAACCACATGCCTAATACGGTGAGCAGGAGGGCGGCATCGCAAAACCATAAAAAATTCGTGGGACCATAGGTATGCAAATAAACCGGAAGGAGGATGGCCAGGAAGGCGGTGCCGGCCACTTTCGCGGCCATGGGAATTTTATGCTTTTTGACTGCGGCCATCGGGGAGTTTTTTATGGCTCAATTAGATTTCGGCGGAACCGCCTTCAACCCTCCCAATGCTTCCAATATGGTTTTTTGGACCGTCGGATTGATAAGATTTCCCAGATGGCCTCCTTGCGGGAAGACGGTCAGTTGTGCCGGGGTAAAGGTGGCGCGGAGCCACGCGAGGTCCGTGTCTGCCAGGAGAAAATCGTTTTGATTGACGATGATGTGGATATCGGGGTTGGCGCGCAGACCGGCATCATACGTCCGTAAATCATCGGCTTTTTCAATCGTATCGGCCACCGGTGCGGCCATATTCCGGGTTTCATAATACGGAATGACGAACTTATCAAAATAGTCCTGGTAGGAATAATGAAGGATTTCCTGGTACAGCGGAGCGCGCCGCCAATTCCAGATCGGATGATGCAGGACTCCCTGATTGTCCCGCCGCTGGCTGCTGTAAACAATATCCCGCAGCATGAATCGAAAGGTCATTCCGATGAGAAATTTGGATTCAATGGCGTCGAACGGCAGGGAGGTTCGCGGCGAGAGGGTATATTTGCTCAGTACGGCTACCTTGAGAAAAGTATTATCGATGTCGCTGGTTCGTTCCGCCGCCGGCCACCCCAGGGGCGCGCGATAAAATTCGTCCAGCTTGTCCACCCCATAAACCATCCGGACGGGAGGGCTGATCGCGACGTATCGGCTAAAATTGATCAACGGCAGATGATTGGTGATCGAACTGATTTTCACTTCCTTGACGCCCTGTTTTCCCTCTAGAAAACGCAAAACCGATCCTTTCGTTGTGATAATATCAATGTTCGTCGGTTCGGCGGCCGCGATGAACAAAGACTCCAGGGCGCCCATGGAATAGCCCATCAACGCTTTGTCACCCAACCGGCCCGGATACGACGCACTCAAACGGCGATTAATTTCTGTCAACGCGATGTCCAGGTCGCGGCCATCCACCGGCAGATACGCCGGCATTGCGGCAGTGGAAGCGTGTTCCATGAACTCGGAATTGAACGGACTGCTGACGAGGACGGCGGAGAAGCCGTCATGGTAAACCAATTCGGCCAACGCCAAAGAGGCTTCGGCCAGGCGATGCGAGCCAAGACCGGGAACGATATAAACGAGGGGCGCTTTTCCCGGTTGTAACCAGAACGTGAATTTTAATTTCCGGCCCGTTGACGGAATCAGGGCCGACCAGGTCTTGCCCCGGTCTGGAAAATCCGGGTCTTTATATGTGAAGAAAACGGATTCGAGGGTCTCCAGCGAGGCCGGGTCCTGTTTACCTTTTACCTTGAAATCGACCACCCGGTTTGCTCGCGCGAATGTCCAGGCGTACTCGATCTCGGAATAGGGGTCCATCTCAGCCCGGCTAAAGCGCACGGACTCGTCCACGCTGTCGGACAGATCGTTATACATGATCGCGTAATTAAGATAGGTATAGGGGCCGAGATAGGTCAGCGGATCGTTTACGACTAAATCGTAGGGGGAGATATAAAGCAGGGGATTAGCCGCTGTGTCAGCCGCCAGGCCTACGGTGTCCCGGTCGTTGCTCGGTCCGAAAATCGGCAGCATCAGAAAGAAGTGCGGCTTCCAACCCCACTTGCCGAATGTCTGGCCAAAATCCGCGTCCGATTTTGGAATTTTCCACCGGGTCGCCACGTCGAAAAACCCGGCCACGCCCACGGTGGTATTGCAAACGAACCGCCAGGATTCATTGCGCGCTCCACCCCATTTTTTCTGAAGCAGGTTGTTGATCAATCGTCCCGGGTAAGTAAGGTTGCGGCCAAAATTTCCGATGCCGGTCCGGACTGGTTTTACGACGACAAACCGGTAAACCCGGCTCGTCGGTTTGATGATGTCGGTCATCAGCCCCACATTGAAGTCCCACATCACCCGGTTCAAGGGTTCGAGCGGGTCGGGAACGGATTTGGGAAGGACAATGGTCTGTGCCGCCGCCCGGCTTTGGCGCGACACGTTCGTTGGCGGCAAATTGGTGTAGCCCGCGGCCGGCTCCTGCGCATGGACAAGCAACGAAAGGCCCAACGACAAAAACACCAGCGCCGAACCCTGAATTTTCCGACCCGGTTGGATTTTCAAGCACCGCCTTGCCGGTTCTGAGGTGAAAATCATTTTAGATTTCCGGAATGAAATGATCATAGCTGGAAAGCGATTACCGCAGGCGGCTTTGACTTTGGCGACGGCATGGTCAGTTTGCGGGCGGCGTCGGTCGTATGCAGAACGGTTTCCACCGTTCCCAACAAGGCTTTGATGGAATAGGGCTTGATCAGCGTGACGGCAGGGTGGAGCCATGAGTATCGGTTTATTAAATCTTCCATTGGCAATTTTCCAGTGGCCATGATGATCGGCAGCACCATCTGGGCGGCCCGCAGCTTTTTAACCAGAGCCAGGCCGGTTAATCCCGGCATGTCATGGTCGGTAATCAGGAGATCATAGTTTTCGGGGGCGTGGCGGACGGCATGAAGCGCCTCCCAACCCGCCAGCCCGTCTTCGGCGGTGTCAACGTGGTAACCGGCACGATGCAAGGCCACCGAGTTGATCCGGCGGATAACGCGGTCGTTGTCCACAACGAGAATGCGATGGAGCGGTTTCGCCTGCTGTTCAAGCGGCGAACTCTCGGCTAGCGACGTGTTTCCGTTGGTCATAACGTAAATTTTATCCATGGCGGACTTGATGAATCCGGCGCAGAACTATTACAAGCAACTCCCGTGGTCGCGGCTGCGCCTGGCAGGAGGCCTTGATGGTTATCCAACCCGTGGGACGTGGATGTCGCCGGCGCTATTGATCACGCCAAAGGCAATCAACAGCCACACGATGACGCAAATCACCACGACTCCATTGAGAATTTTTTTAATCTTCCCATCCATCGGAATGTAGGTATTGACCAGCCAAAGCAGTACGCCCACGATGATCAGGGTAACGATGATGGATATCAGTGACATAGCTTGCCTTCAATTGGGTTGAGTGGATTATTAATCATGTGATTAGCCTAATCCGGGAAAGAGAAGGCCGCTATCCGGTGTTCTACGCATACCGGACTCGATGATTCCAGCCCCGCAGAATTGTCCGGGTGGGAGGAACCTCAACAGGACGTTGGAGCGGGGACTGGAATCATCATAATATCAAAACATCGTCTGGCGGCGGCGTAATCTCGTCGCCGGGACTGGCAGTTGCGCAAAGCATTTTTCCACCGTTCCCAACAATTGCTCCATGGAATACGGCTTGACCAGCATCGCCGCGGGTTGCAGCCAGGGATAGCGGATGAACATGTCTTCCGTCGACGATGTTCCGGAGGCCATGATGACCGGCATCGCCATCCGCGCGGCCCGCAGCTTTTTAACCAGAGCCAGGCCCGTTAATCCCGGCATGTCATGGTCGGTGATCAGGAGATGGTAGCTTTCGGGGGCGTGGCGGACGGCATGAAGCGCCTTCCAACCCGCCAGCCCGTCTTCGGCGGTGTCAACATGGTAGCCGGCGCGATTCAATGCCACGGCGTTGAGACGGCGAATGTCCGGTTCGTCTTCCACTACGAGGATGCGACGAAGCGGATTTGTCTGGAGGGTAAGTGATGCCTTCGCCTTCTCGAAGGCTTGCGGGATTTCATTACCACTCATGGAACAAAAGTAAGTCGCTTGCCCTGCAGAAGCTATACGGTGTTCTCCGTATCCGGATTTAGCGCCCTTTCTTTTTGGCGGCGGGAGAGTTTTGCTCCGTATTTTCCTTCACCGCCGCGATCACCTCATCCATGCCTTCCTTGATCTCGCCGACCTGGGGATGCACTTCCTTGATGAGATCGTGTTCGATGCGGGACAACTTTTCGATGCGCTTGCCCTGCTCACGGAGCTGGTCCAATAGCGTGTTCTGTTTCACGGAAAGCCGGTACATCCACCAAAAGCAGATGCCCCAGCAAATGGTGCCGGCCAGCGTCATCCAGAAAGCGAGGCTATTTCTATCCATACTCCTTATGGCGTCTCCCGCTTAATCTACAACCCGTTAAACAACCGTCAACTGGACGCTGCTCTCGATGATGCCGGCGCTGATGGCATAGCGGGTGAGGCCCGCAGTATCGTGGATGTCGAGCTTCTGCATGATATGTTCACGATGCTTCTCGACGGTCTTGATGCCAATGCCGAGTTCCGACGCGGTTTCCTTGTTGGCCTTGCCTTCGGCGATGAGTTGGAGCACTTCCATCTCGCGCGAAGTCAGTTGGACGGCTTTCTTTGTGAACTGGCCCGTGCGATCCGGCGTCATTGGATGAATGCGGTCCTGGCGCCGGGAAACGGAAGGGCTGTAATATTTTTTTCCTTTTTGGACTTCCCTGATCGCGTCGCAAACCATATGGGCGGAAGTTTGTTTCAGCAGAAATCCCACCGCGCCGGATTCGATCGCATTTTTGACATACGCATCATCACTGTGCGCGGAAAGAATGACGATTCGGGTGTCGGGGACGGCTTTGAGCACCTGGCGCGTGGCTTCCAACCCGTTCAGCAGCGGCATGGCGATATCCATCAACACCACGTCAGGATGAAGTTTTTTGGCCAGAGCGACCGCCTGGCGCCCGTCTTGCGCCTCGCCGACAATTTCAAAGTCGTTCTCCATTTCAAGCATCTTGCGAAATCCTTCGCGCACAATCATATGGTCTTCCGCCAGCAATACAGTGATTTGTTTCATAAAAATTCAAGGTTTGATTTCAGTTGCTTCCGCCAGAACCAGCGCCGTCTCAATTCCAGCAAAGTGGTAGGTTGGTTCGAAAATCATTTTCCGGTTGCCCGCCGTGAACCACAGCTTGAGGGTTCCGTGATCCCGATCAACCGGCGTGGCGATGGCCCCGATGGGGCGGCACTTGCCGTTTTTGCCATTGGTGGTGGCCGTCCCGGTGATTGACACCACTTTGCCCTGGCTGGCCTTGGCCAGTGACTCATCCGAAACGACAATCGCCAGCCGGCCCTTTTCATTTTTTAAAAAATAGGGAAATACCTTAAGCCGGTAATCACCCGTATAAACGCCGTTCGTGCGCTGAAGCGGACCGATGATCAGCGTCGCTTTTCCCGCGGCAACCGGCATGGAACTCGAATCAATCAGGAGAATCCGGCTGGCCGGCGCGGAGTCACCCGTCCCTGGCGCGGCCTGGACGTTGCCCCAACCGGCAACGAGCAATGCCAGCAAAAGAGTGATTCGTTTCATAAAATTTTAGGTTTGGAGATTCCCCCCCCCCTCAGATTTACCGAGCGGGATTTGGGCAACGATGGTGGTGCCTTTGCCCTGGACGGACTCGACGCCCAAATGGCCGCCGACCATCTCCAACCGCTCCCTCATGCCAAGCAGCCCAAGGCGTTTGCTGCCTTTCCCGTACATAACCCGGGCCACCCGGAAGGATTTGCCGTCGTCTTTTATTCTCATGCAAATAGAGTCCGACAGATTCTGGATGGTTACTTTCACCCGGCTGGCATGCGCATGGCGGGCAACATTGGTCAGCGCCTCCTGCGCGACGCGATAAAGCACCGTCCGTTTGGCAATATCCAATTTCTCCACCTGCGCAAAGGCCTTCAAGTGAACAAGGATGCGCGTGCGTTTGGAAAAAATTTTCACAAATGAGTGCAGGGCGGGAATCAAACCCAGGTCATCCAGCACCGCCGGGCGCAGTTCGCGCGCGAACTGGTGCACAATGTTCACCGATTTTTCCACCAGCCGTTGCGTGCTGGCGATGTTGCGGTCAAGACTCTTGGTATTGGTCGCGGCTTCCTTGGCCAGGGTCGCCAGCCGGACATTGATCCCCGTCAAGGTCTGGGCGATGACATCATGCAATTCGCGGCTGATCTCCCGCCGTTCCTCTTCCTGGGCCAGAAGAATCTTGCGCGACAATTGACGCAACTGTTCCTGGAGGCGGTCCGACTGCGCCAATAACTCGCCATAATGATGCTCGCTTTTTTTAAGCGCCGCCTCCACCGCCTTGCGCTGGACGATTTCCTGTTCCAACTCCAGGTTGGAGGCGGCCAATTCCACCGTGCGCTGGCTCAACATCTCGACGATTTGATTCAGGTGGAGGGCAGCCTCCCGCACGGTGTGATGAGTTTTCTCGATCGGGGTGATCGCCTCGGTAAAGAAAGTCCCCGCCCGCCGGATGAGCGCGTGGCGTTTGCCGTTCGGAATGCCGGGCAACACTTTAGTGACCAGGATTTGTTCATGCAGCCTGGCAATGTCCAACGTCCGCATTTTGGCGGCCGCCGCCCGCCGGCCCACGCCGCGAGCCGGTTGCAGGTTCGCCTTCCGGTCTTGCTTGAGATACGTCAGCAACACCGATTGGTAATGTCTGGCAAATTTGACTTTCATGAGTGACCGTATTCGCGAGCGACCTGCCGCACAGACTTCGCCGATTTTAGCACCAGCCGTTGCGTATTGGCGATTTCATTTTTGAGACCTTTGGTGTTGCTCCGCGCCTCCTGTTTCAACGTAAGCAGCCGGACGTTGATGCCCAGCAATGTCTGGGCGATCTCATCCTGAAGTTCACGGCTGATTTTCTTGCGTTCATCTTCCTGCGCTTCCAGCACCTGGTGTGCCAATTGCCGTAAACCTTCCTGTAGTTGCAGGGAATCTTTCAATAATTGTGTGTAGTGTTCGCCGCTCTTTTTGAGGGCGGTTTCCATGCTCTTGCGCCGGACGATGCCGCGTTGCAATTGATTGTTGGTGACCGCCAGCTCAACCGTTCGCCGGCCCAGCATCTTGTTCAGCCGGTCCAGTTGAATCTTGTTCTGCCGTGCGGCGCGGTGCGTCTCCACGATCGGGATGATGGCTTCGATAAAAAAGATCTCCGCCCGTTTGGAGATCCCATCTTTGCCACTGGCTTCTTCCAACGTGACGAGCGCCCGCTCGTGCATCCGCGCCAGTTCCAGGGTCTCCACTCCAAGGGCAACCGCCCGGTGTCCCAGTCCCAGTGCCGGTACCAGGCTCGCGCGCGGCCCCTGCTTCAGGTGTTTGCGCAGCGCGCCAACATATCGTTGAGACAACTGCATCAATTTGCGTTTCATTTATATGGCATCACGAGCCGGTCGAATTGGTCATGATTCACCTTCTACCGGTTGGTTTGATTTGTATATCAGGTAATACCCGTACCACCCCATATCCGCGATCATTTTTCGCTTGCCACGGACCCGTCCTTGTCGAAGTCATTCCTCGACAGCATGTTCGGGTTACACCTGATGGCAAAGAGGCCGCGTGATGGCGTAACATATGCTGTTAAACACGGACACGAAGAGTGTGAGGTGTCGAATCAACGGTGATGAGCGAACACGAAAAGCATACGGAATTTTTGAGGCAGTGCCTTCATTACGACGAAAGCGCCGGACGCGAGAAGCTGATGAAAGAGATTGCCCGGATTCAGCGTGATCTGCGCTGTTTGCAACGCGCCGCATGGCTGATGGCCATGTTGGGTGCGCTGGTGGCGGCTGTTCTCGGCTATGGAACGGTTTTGGTGCAGAATTTTCCTTACAACACATCGCAATTCATCCTTAATCTTCTCATTGCGGTGGGTGTGGGAGTGCTGATCAGCTTTCTGGCCTTTGCAGGCCTCTGGCTGGCCTATCGCTGGAAGCTGGATCTGCGGCGGGAGGAATGCCGCCAGATGGTCGTAAAACTATTGGAGTCACACTTCGGAAAACCGCCCACCACGCCCCTTCAAGACAATCATGCCGGCGAGGGCGATGCGCGGCGTTTCCGCGAACTGACCGAAACTGCACAAGAGAGTTCGCCGCGTGATATTGAGCAGGGGAGCAGCTCATGAAGGCGGGTCGCCTGCTCGCGCTTTTTTTTGCCGGGATACTGGTTGCGCAGGCGGATGACGACACCGCCACAATGCCGGACGTGATTCAAGGCGCGCAACAATGGGCGCAGCAAAATCTCGACACGAACGTTCTCAACGCGCTTTCCAAAGCGGACACCGCTGAGGAGCAGCAATTTTTCGACGAAATCCAGCAGTGCTTTCAAGGCGATTACGTGGTGGACCTGGCAGCATTGCGACAAACGGCCCAAACCGTCCTGCCATTGCTGGAAAGCCGCGACGAAACCCGCCCCTACGGCGCGTGGCTCGAGGCGCGAATGGATTACCTGGATGTCGCTGACGAAATCCGGCTCACCATCCCGCCGCCTACAGTTGCAACCAACCAGCCTTCCCCGGCCGCCGCCAATCCTCCGCCGCAAAAAGAACGCGAACTTTGGGTGAGAAAAGTTTCCGCCAGTCCCTGGCCGGCCCTGGCAAAAGAATATGTGCCGGAACTGAAACCGATTTTTGCCGCGCAAAATGTCCCGCCGGACCTGGTCTGGGTGGCGGAAGTGGAATCGGGATTTGACCGGCGCGCCTTAAGCCCGGCGGGAGCGGCGGGGCTGTTTCAATTGATGCCGGACACCGCCAAACGATTTGGCCTTTCTTTGTGGCCGCGCGACCAGCGTTACCAGGCGGAGCCGAACGCGACCGCCTCCGCCCGCTATCTGAAATATCTTTACGAGCATTTCAAGGATTGGCGGCTCGCGCTGGCCGCTTACAATGCCGGTGAAGGCACGGTGCAAAAACTTATGGATCGCTATAAAGCGGACAACTACGACGCCATCGCCGGATATCTTCCCGCGGAAACGCAAATGTATGTGCCCCGCATCGAAGCCATCCTCCGGCAGCGTGAAGGCGCGGATCTCGAACAACTTTCCACGCCCCAAGGTTAACCACCCCCCGAACTTCATTCTGGTTACACCTGATAGCGAAGAACCGCCTGGCGGCATAGCTTACCCTTAGTGTTTTAAATAATAACCAATAATTAAAAGAAGAAATAAAAATGAAAATGAAATCAACTTGCTCCCTCGCGCTCCTGGCAGCGACGGGCGCCCTGTTAGTAACAAGCACATCACTGCGTGCCGCTAGTACGGACAGCCGTATCGAGTCATCCGCCGCGTCATCCTATACGTTCAAAACCTACCTCAAGGATGATTCAATCAAGGTGGATTCCAGAGATGGCGTCGTCACTCTGACCGGCACGGTCGTCGAAGCGTCCGACAGGTCCCTGGCCGAAAACACCGTGGCGAGTCTGCCCGGCGTCGTCAGCGTGGACAATCAACTCACGGTCAGCGGCACACAACCCACTGAGCATTCAGACGCATGGATCACCATGAAAGTAAAAACCGCGCTGCTGTTCCACCGCAACGTGAGCGCCGTCGATACCACTGTCTATACGGATAACGGCGTTGTCACCCTGCAAGGCGTGGCGGGCAGCTCGGCCCAGAAAGAACTCACCACCGAATACGCCAAGGACGTTGTCAATGTCAAAGAAGTCAAGAACGACATGACCATTGCCTCGACCCCGGCAACGCCGGATTCAACCGTCGGCGACAAAATTGACGATGCCTCCATCACGGCTGAAGTCAAATCGTCATTGATGTCGCATAGCGGGACCAGTGCGATGCGCACCGGAGTATCGACGTCGGATGGCGTGGTTACACTGACCGGCATTGCCCAAAACAATGCGGAAAAGAGCCTTGTGACCAAGCTCACCACCGACATCAACGGTGTGACCAGTGTCATCAACAACATGACCGTCGCCGTTCCTACGGCTTCGAACTAAATAATCAACTTATGTCTGGCTGGTGCGAAATGCACCAGCCAGAAAGCCAACCCAAATAAAATATCATGTTATCCACCATGGCGAGTAATTCTGATCATTTTATGGCTGCTGGGACTGATGGCCGGAACCTTCGGCGGCTTAATTCATATCCTTTTAGTTCTCGCTATTGTAGCGATTCTGCTCAGAGTCATCTCTGGCAGAAAGCCTGTGCTTTAAGAAACTGTCAGTTAAAGAATAAATGTTAGATCCAATATGAATACAAAAACCGTGATTGCAGTCGTTCTGGTCGCTTTTGGCATCGTGGTGCTCGCTTACTCGGGCATCACCTTCAAGACGCCGGGCACGCCCATCGACTTCCTGGGCATGCACATTCAAACCACCGACAGCCATTTTATCCCGCCTGTCGTCGGAGCGCTCGCGCTCGTTGGCGGAATCGTGTTACTGGTTGTCAAACCGAGGAGGGCTCAATGAACGCTGAACTAATGAAACAGGCGCTGGAGAAAGTCGGCAATCCCAATATTCTGGTTAATCTGGTTTCACGCCGGGTCCGGCAGCTTACCTACGGCGGTGGAGGAATAAGCCGTCCCCTGATATCCGACCCCGGAAATCTGGGAATGGCGGACATCGCGTTGCGCGAAATTATCGAAGAAAAGATGGGTTGGGAAATGCCGGAGATAGTGACTTTGGTGCGCCCGGTACGCAAAAAGCGCAGCTACTCAAAGATTAAGCCGTCGACGAATCCCGGGCCATGACCTTTATGAACAACCTAAAGCTCATTGGCATGACAGTCATCCAATTGATCAGGCAGGTTTGTTTACTCCCTCAAACTATCGCGGGTGTCGCCAAACAAAGACGGCGGCAGATCGTTCGAAACGGGCTTGAAGCCGAACGTCTCGACCGGATACGCAACCCGTCGAAGTACCAGGGGAAGTGATTGGAAAGGCCCCGAAATAATTGAAACGGCATTTTGAAATATAAATGATGATGAACACTAGAATCCATGTTGATAATCTGGACGCAGCCATCACAGAGAACGAACTGAACGATTTGTTTTCTATCTATGGCAACGTCATGGACGTCATTATTGCGGTTGACCATGCCAGCCATAAGCCGCGCAGGTTCGGCTTTGTGACCATGGCAACACCCGAAGGTGCCCGGGTCGCCATTCAAGCGCTTGATGGCAAGGTAATGGGAATCTGTTCTCTCAGTGTAAGCGCAGCCAGGCCGCGCGAGGCGCGTGCCAACTTGCTGGACCGACGGGCGGCATGAGAATGGATTATGAATTTTAGAGATGCACAACTGCAGAAGTGTTATGACGGCCAATTAGTCGAAGCGGGTGAGACCTCCGATGGCCTGTGTCGGGTGCATGCCCTGATCGCCACACATAATATGTTTCAGAGGCTCGAAGGGGATCACTTGGCAAGAGTCCACGAGACGGTTGAGTGTCTCCTCTCCGCTGAATTGCGCCCCGAACTGCGCCGCTGGTATCGGCGCCCCGAAGTCGGGGCGGATCGCGCAACCGTGGAATTTAGAGACCAATTGAGTGGCATGGTGGGGGGGAGCAGCTTGAAAACACATGTTAAACCCCCAATAACCCCTCCTGAGCTTGCCAATGTCTGGCGGGCCTAAACGAAAGAACCTATATGCGACGTCCCAAAGGTGTTAAAACCAAAAAATCAGTAAAAAAGCGTTTCAAGATAACCGGCACCGGCAAAGTCCTTTTCCGGGGCGCGGGCAAGCGCCATCTGATGAAAACTAAAAACGCCAAGCGCCGGCGATCGTTGGGAAAAGCCAAAGTCCTCGGGCCAACCGATGTTTATCGGATTAAGCAGAACCTGCCCTTCAGTCATTAACACCCGGTGTTGCGCGCAGGGGAAATCGGTAGAATTTGGTTCGAGTAAGTCACCAATCATCTCCCAAAAGTGTATTCTGGTTACACCTTATAGCGAAGGGTGCTCCGGCGGCATAACCTGTCCTCAATGTTTAAAAAATTAGGAGATACGGAGCATGTGTCTAAAAATGGCGCGAAGGCCAGCTATGGGGTGCTTCCGGCTCCAGGAGTGCCGGTGCAAGTCCAATGCACGGGATTCAGATGCATGGCGTTCCGCGACAGTGAGGGAAGATGGGTAGACTTTTTCAGCCGCAAATTTCTGTCTGGAGTTTTGGGAGTGGTTCCCGCCTGATCGTGAAGCCATTTTTTTTAGTCCCGTTTGCGAATCGTTGCAGCTCATACGGAAAACACCGTATTAGCTGTCGTCCATGATGATGGTATATTGGTCCTGGAAACAATGAAAGATAACGACAAACGAGTGGCGCTGATCCGCCTGCGGGATATTATCTATTCCGGGGTGCGACCCACCGTGCGGGAGTCAGGATTCTCGGCAACGAACGTTCAAGAACTCGCCAAGGAGGGACTGATCCACCCGGGAGAAAAAATGTTTAACGACGAGCCGGACAGATGTGTGATTGAAGAAATCCTGCCAGCCGGACACACCTTCATCTCCGAACATTACGTGCTACACGACCGGCATATCCTGCCGCCGGTGCCGGTATGAATGGGTGTGCGCAGTAGCATGACGGTTGAAATTGGTTCTTGTTGGCGCCACCGGTCAATAATTCATGCCGCCCGTCTCAAATATCCACAAGGTCGCGTTTCTCGGCGATTATCTGCCGCGCAAATGCGGCATTGCCACGTTCACGTCCGACCTGCGCTGCGCCGTGAAGGCGGAATATCCGGCGATGCAATGCCTCGTCATCCCGGTCAATGATCTCGCGGACGGTTACGATTATCCGGCGGAAGTGCGGTTCGAGATTGCCGAGCAGGACTTGTCGTCCTATTTGCGCGCGGCCGATTTTTTGAACATCACGGACGTGGACGTGGTATGCGTGGAGCATGAGTTCGGCATTTTCGGAGGTCCGGCGGGCAGTCATGTGCTGGCACTGCTGCGTGAACTGCAAATGCCGATCGTCACCACCCTGCATACGGTGTTGCGCGAACCGAATGCTGAGCAACGGCGCGTGATGATCGAGTTGATCCGGCTTTCCGCCCGGCTGGTGGTGATGAGCGAACGCGGCCGGGAATTTCTGCTCGAAATCTATCATGCGCCCGAAAACAAGATCGATCTGATTCCCCACGGCATTCCCGACATGCCGTTCGCCGACCCGAATTATTTCAAGGACGAATTCCGCGTGGCGGGCAGGCAGGTCCTGCTGACCTTTGGTTTGCTCTCGCCCAACAAGGGCATCGAGTTCGCGCTGCGGGCGTTGCCGGACATTATCCGGGAATTTCCCAATGTCGTGTATATCGTGCTGGGCCAGACGCATCCGAACCTGCTGCGCAACGAAGGCGAGGCTTATCGCCTGAGCCTGGAGCGGCTGGCCAAAGATCTCGGCGTGCAAAAGCATGTCGTGTTCTTTAATCGCTTCGTCGAACTGGAAGAGCTGATGCGGTTCATCGGCGCGGCGGACATTTACCTGACACCTTACCTCACCGAGGCGCAAATCACTTCGGGCACGCTGGCGTACGCCTTCGGCGCGGGCAACGCTGTCGTGTCCACGCCCTACTGGCATGCGGCGGAATTGTTGACGGCGGAACGCGGCAAGCTTGTGCCGTTCCGCGACGCGAAGGCCATTGCCGTGGCGGTGGTCGAGTTGCTGCGCGACGAACCGTTGCGCCATTCGATGCGCAAGAACGCCTACAAGCTGGGGCGCGAAATGGTCTGGAGCCGCGTGGCGCAATTATATGCGAAGTCTTTTGAGCAGGCGCGGCAGGACCATAGTTTCGTGGGCCGAAAAACGTCACCCATCAAGACCCTTGATGAACAGCCCGGACAATTGCCGGAATTGAAACTGGATCATCTGTTCCGGATGAGCGATTCGACCGGCGTTTTCCAGCACGCGAGTTTTACCGTGGCAAATTTTGCCGAAGGCTATTGCACGGATGATAATGCGCGCGCGCTGGTGCTGGCCTTGATGCTGCAAAAACTGGGGCACGGCTCGCCTGAACTTGGCGCCCACGCCGCCACCTACGCCGCGTTTCTCAATCACGCCTTCGACCGGCACCTCGGCCGTTTCCGCAATTTCATGAGTTTCGACCGGCGCTGGATGGAGAAAATCGGCTCGGAGGATTGCCATGGCCACGCGCTCTGGGCGCTCGGTTTATGCGTCTCGCAGGCGGGGCAGGGCAGTTTCCAGATGCTCGCGGCGCAACTGTTCGAACTGGCGCTGCCCGTGGCCGCCGAATTTGCCTCGCCGCGCGCGTGGGCCTTCACGCTGATCGGGATTGATGAATACCTGCGGCGGTTCGGCGGTGACCGGCGCGCAGGCCAGATCCGCGAATCACTTGCCACGCGGCTGATGCAGAGCTACGCCGACACTGCCGGCGAAGACTGGCACTGGTTCGAAGAAGTGGTTTCCTATGCGAATGCCAAACTGCCGCATGCGCTCATCCTGAGCGGGTGCTGCCTGAACTCCGCGCCGATGATCGAAACCGGCCTCAAAGCCCTGCGTTGGCTGACAAAAATTCAAACCACGGATGCCGGCTCTTTTCGGCCGATTGGCTCGAATGGCTTCTTTCCACGCACGAAAGAGCGCGCCATTTTTGACCAGCAACCGATCGAAGCCCAGGTAACGATCTCCGCATGCATCGAAGCCTACCAGGCCACCGGCGACATGTCCTGGGTGGGGGAAGCGCGTCGCGCCTTCGAATGGTTTCTTGGCCGGAATGATCTGGGGCTGGCGCTTTACGACTCGACCACTGGCGGCTGCCGGGACGGCCTGCAGGTGGACCGGTTGAGCCAGAATCAGGGGGGCGAGTCCACGCTGGCATTCCTGCTGTCGCTGGCGGAAATGCAGGCATTGCAGAATTCGCTCATCAGTTTCAAGGAGCCGTCTGGCAAATAACCATTACCCCAACACTAAAGTGACGTAAAACAAAGCCCAAATGCACTCCATCCTCGCCATCAACGGCGGCTCATCGAGCATCAAGTTCGCGCTCTATCCAGTCGAAGAGCCGCTGAAGCGCGGATTTTATGGAAAGGTTGATCGTATCGGCTTGAGCGGGACCAGTTTAACCTTCAGTGATCCGGCGAAAACACAGCCGGAGAGTTTCAAACTCACCGCCGCCGATCACAAATCAGCTGTGAATTCCCTGATCGACTGGCTCGAAAAACAAAATATTTTTGCGTCGATAAAGGCTGTCGGACATAGGGTGGTCCATGGAATGAAACACACCGAGCCGGAGATGGTCACCCTCGAGTTGTTGGGTGAACTGCATCGCATCAGCCCGAACGACCCGGATCATCTGCCGCGCGAGATTGAACTGATCGAGACGTTCCGCCGGCGTCATCCAAAACTGTCGCAAGTAGCCTGCTTCGATACGGCGTTTCACCAGACGATGCCGCGTGTGGCCAAGCTGCTGCCGCTACCGCGACGTTTCGATGCCAAGGGAATTCAACGCTATGGTTTTCACGGCTTGTCCTATGCCTATCTGATGGAAGAACTCGCACGCCTCGGCGAACCAGCGGCCAAGAAGGGCCGGGTAATCCTCGCACATCTCGGCAACGGCGCGAGCCTGGCCGCCGTGCGTGATGGCAAAAGCATCGACACCAGCATGGGCTTCACGCCAACGGCGGGATTGGTCATGAGCACCCGGTCGGGTGATTTGGATCCCGGTTTGGCGCCTTATCTCGCGCGAACCGAGCAGATGACCACCAATCAATTTTATAAGATGGTCAATCACGAGTCCGGCCTGCTCGGCATTTCAGAGGTCAGCTCCGACATGCGCGACTTGTGTGCGGGCGAAACCACCGATGTTCGGGCGGCGGAAGCCGTGGCGTTGTTTTGTTACCAGGCAAAAAAATGGATCGGCTCCTTCGCCGCCGCGCTCGGCGGCCTGGACACCCTCGTCTTCACCGGCGGCATCGGCGAAAATGCGCCGGCCATCCGTGCCCGCATTTGTGAAGGGATGGAATTTCTTGGTATTGAACTGAACCAATCGCGCAATGCGGAAACGGCGCCGGTGATTTCCATACAGACCCATCGCGTTACTGTGCGTGTCATCCACACGGATGAAGAGCTGATGATTGCCCGCTCGGTTTGCCGCCTTCTCGGCTCCGGCGCATTGGACCCAAAGAATTAAATATGAAAGCCAACACGCTTACACCGGAACTGCTCCGTCAAATGGACGCCTATTGGCGAGCGGCAAACTTCCTCTCGGTCGGCCAGATTTATCTCTATGACAATCCCCTGCTGAAGCGGCCGTTGGCGCTCACGGATGTGAAGCGAATGTTGCTGGGACACTGGGGCACGACGCCCGGGCAGAATTTTATTTACGCGCACCTAAACCGGGTGATCAAAAAATATGATCTCGACATGATTTATGTCTCGGGCCCAGGCCACGGCGGCCCGGCGGTCGTGGGAAATACGTATCTAGAAGGGACTTACAGTGAGATTTATCCCAACATCAGCCAGGATGAAGCCGGGCTGCGAAAGCTCTTCATTCAATTTTCATTTCCCGGGGGAATTCCCAGCCACGCTTCGCCGGAAACGCCTGGTTCCATCCACGAAGGCGGCGAATTGGGTTACTCATTAAGCCATTCCTTCGGCGCGGTGTTCGACAATCCCGACCTGATCGTTGCCTGCGTTGTCGGCGATGGCGAGGCGGAAACCGGTCCGCTGGCCACGGCCTGGCATTCCAACAAATTTCTCGACCCGGCCACCGATGGCGCGGTGCTGCCCATCCTGCATCTCAATGGTTACAAAATTTCCAATCCCACAGTCCTTGCGCGCATCACGCGCGAGGAATTGGAGCAGTTGTTGCGCGGCTACGGTTGGACGCCTTACTTTGTCGAGGGTCACGAACCGGCGCTGATGCACGAGGCGATGGCTGCGACACTCGACACCGCGGTGGAGCAGATCAAAAAAATTCAGCAGGACGCCCGCATTCATGGCAACCTCACGCGTCCGCGCTGGCCGATGATTGTCCTTAATTCGCCGAAAGGTTGGACCGGGCCAAAGGTTGTGGATGGTTTGCAGGTGGAAGGCACTTTTCGCGCGCATCAAGTGCCGCTTTCCGATCCAGCCACGTATCCCGAACATCTCAAGTTGTTGGAAGACTGGCTCAAGAGTTATCGGCCGCAGGAGCTTTTCGACGAGCAGGGCCGCCTCAAACCGGAATTGGCCGAACTTGCCCCCAAGGGTATTCGGCGCATGGGCGCAAACCCCCACGCCAACGGTGGCATATTGCTGCGAGACCTGCGGATGCCGGATTTCCGCGACTACGCGGAAGCCGTGCCCACGCCGGGGTCGCGCGGCATCGGCGATATGCACGTGCTTGGTCCTTTTTTGCGCGATGTGGCGAAGCAGAACCGATCCCAACGAAATTTTCGGATCTTCGGCCCGGACGAAACGCTCTCGAACGGTTTGGAATCTGTTTTTGAAACGACGAACCGCCAGTGGGATGCAGCGACCGTGCCGAACGATGAATTTCTCGCGCCCGCCGGGCGCGTGATGGAGATGTTGAGCGAACATCAATGCGAAGGCTGGCTGGAAGGTTATCTGCTCACCGGACGGCATGGAGTGTTCAACTGTTACGAGGCGTTCATCCATATCGTGGATTCGATGTTCAACCAGCACGCCAAATGGCTGAAGGTGACGTCGCATTTGCCGTGGCGGCGGAAAATCGCCTCGTTAAATTATCTATTGGCCTCACATGTCTGGCGCCAGGATCACAACGGTTTTACGCATCAAGACCCGGGGTTCATCGACCATGTCGTGAACAAAAAGGCGGAGGTAGTGCGTGTCTACTTGCCGCCGGACGCAAATTGTTTGCTGTCAGTGGTGGATCATTGCCTGCGCAGCCGGCATTATGTCAATGTTGTGATCGCGGGCAAACACCCGTCGCCGCAATGGCTGACGATGGACGCCGCCGTCAAGCATTGCACGGAGGGCATCGGCATCTGGCAATGGGCGAGCAACGACCAGGACGCCGTGCCGGACGTGGTCATGGCCTGCTGTGGGGACGTGCCCACGCTGGAGACGCTCGCCGCCGTATCCATTTTGCTCGAACATTTTCCCGGGCTGAAAATCCGCGTCGTCAACGTCGTGGACCTCATGAGGCTGCAACCGCAAAGCGAACATCCGCATGGATTGAGCGACAGGGATTTTGACGATATCTTCACCACGGATAAACCGGTCATCTTCGCCTTCCATGCCTATCCGTGGTTAATCCACCGGCTGACGTACCGCCGTACCAACCACGACAACATCCATGTCCGCGGCTACAAGGAAGAAGGCACCATCACCACGCCTTTCGACATGACCGTCCTGAATGAACTGGATCGTTTTCATCTCGTGATGGACACGATTGACCGCCTGCCGCAAACCGGCGACCAGGGCATCTACCTGAAACAACAGCTCAAAGACAAGCTGGTCGAACACAAACAATACATTGATAAACACGGCGAGGACCTGCCGGAAATCCGCAACTGGAAGTGGAGCGCGCCCCAATGAATACCGATACCAACGAATCCAAAGTTCCCGTTGTAAAGCCGACACCCAGGCCAGACGCAAAGGACGATTTGAAAACGCTGCCCTTGGCGGAAGTGGAGAAAAAATTGGAATCATCACCGGAAGGCCTCACTCAAGCCGAGGCGCAGAAGCGGTTGATCCAATACGGGCCGAATGAGCTGGAAGAAAAGAAGACCAATCCGATCCTGAAATTCCTTTCTTATTTTTGGGGACCCATCCCGTGGATGATTGAAGTGGCGGTGATTTTGTCGGGCGTGGTCCGGCACTGGCCGGATTTTTTCATCATTCTTCTGTTGTTGGTGGCCAACGCCGTGGTCGGATTCTGGGAAGAACACACGGCCGGCAACGCCATTGAGGCCCTCAAAGCCCAACTGGCGATCAAAGCCCGCGTGAAACGCGACGGCAAGTGGCTCAACCCGCCTGCCCGCGAGCTGGTGCCGGGCGATGTCATCCGTATGCGCCTGGGCGATATTGTGCCGGCGGATGCGCGCCTGTTGGACGGCGACCCCGTGGAAGTGGATCAGTCCGCCCTGACTGGTGAGTCATTGCCCGTCGAGCGTAAATCCGGTGAGGCGGTATTCTCCGGTTCGATTATCCGCCAGGGGGAGATCGGGGCCCTGGTCTATGCCACGGGCGCAAATACCTACTTTGGCAAGACGGCATCACTCGTGCAGGAGGCGCATACAGTCAGCCATTTTCAAAAAGCAGTTTTGAAGATCGGCAATTACCTGATCATTCTCGCAGTGGCGCTGGTGGCGGTCATTATTACCGTCGCACTCTTCCGGGGTGACGCGATTCTCACGACGTTACAGTTTGCGCTCGTGCTGACCGTGGCCGCGATTCCGGTGGCGATGCCAACGGTGTTGTCAGTGACAATGGCGGTTGGTGCGCGCCTGCTCGCGCGAAAAAAGGTGATTGTCAGCAAACTGGTGGCCATTGAAGAACTGGCGGGTGTGGACATGTTGTGCGCCGACAAGACCGGTACCCTTACCCAAAATAAATTGACGTTGGGTGATCCATTCAGTTTGAACAATGTCTCCGCCGATCAAGTCATCCTCGATGGTGCGCTCGCATCGCGGGCGGATAACAACGATACCATTGATTTGGCCGTGCTGGGCGGATTGAAAGACCAGGAGGCGCTGAAGGCTTACGAAGTGGTTCACTTCCAGCCGTTCGACCCCGTCCATAAACGCACCGAGGCCACCGTCAAAGCCAGGGACGGAAAAACGTTCAAGGTGACGAAAGGCGCGCCGCAGGTGATTTTGGAATTAGCCGCCAATGCAGAGCAGGTGACGGCCGCAGTCGAGAAGGCGGTCAACGAATTCGCGGAGCGCGGGTTCCGTTCATTGGGTGTGGCCCGGGCTGAAGGCGATGGGCCATGGCAATTTGCTGGGGTGTTGCCCATGTTTGATCCACCGCGCGAAGATGCCAAAGCCACCATTACGACCGCGCTGGCAATGGGCGTGAAAATCAAGATGGTGACCGGTGATGCCCTGGCCATCGCCAAGGAAACCGCAAAGAAACTGGACATGGGTACCAACATCCTCGATGCCGCCAGTTTAGGTGACTCAAAAAAGGAGGAGTCAGTAGAGGTGGCTGAGTCCATCGAGAAGGCAGACGGTTTCGCTCAGGTTTTCCCCGAACACAAATTCCACATTGTGGATGTCCTGCAAAAACGCGGCCACATGGTCGGCATGACGGGCGATGGTGTGAATGACGCGCCCGCGCTCAAGAAAGCCGATTGCGGCATCGCTGTTTCGGGGGCGACGGACGCGGCGCGCGCGGCGGCGGCCATTGTGCTGACGACGCCCGGCCTGTCCGTGATCATTGATGCGATCAAGGAGAGCCGGAAAGTTTTTCAACGGATGCAAAATTATGCGATCTATCGCATTGCCGAGACCCTCCGTGTGCTGCTTTTCATAACGCTGGCGATTCTGCTGTTTAACGTCTATCCGTTGACGGCGGTGATGATCGTGATGCTGGCGCTGCTCAACGACGGAGCCATCCTGTCTATTGCCTACGACAATGTTCATTATAAGGATCAGCCCGAGTCATGGAACATGCGCCTCGTGCTGGGCATCGCTACGGTGCTGGGCCTCATCGGTCCGGTGGCCTCGTTTGGTTTGTTTTATCTGGGTGATCGCGTTTTCCGCCTCGACCATCAGGATCTTCAGCCGATGTGCTATCTGATGTTGTCCGTGGCCGGACATCTGACTTTCTTCCTCGCGCGCACGCGCGGCCCGTTCTGGTCCATCCGCCCTACGAAAATTGTATGGGTGGCCGTGGTCGGCACACAGATTATTGCGACACTGATCGCGGTCTATGGATTCCTGATGCCTCCCCTGGGCTGGGCTTGGGCCGGGTTTGTCTGGGCCTATGCGCTGGCGTGGTTCCTGGTGACCGACCGCATCAAATTGCTCGCATACCGGATTTTTGATCCAGTCAAAGCCGCAGCTCAAACGGAAGCGAAATCCAGGACTCTGTCCGATTTAACGCCGCAGATCGCCAGGCGAGCCTATGAATTGTACGAAAAACGAGGCCACCAGAATGGGGGAGCAGTTCAGGATTGGGAGCAGGCGGAGCGTGAGATTCGGAAGGATGACCTCATAAATGGTCCGATGCGAACAACATTTGAATCAGGAAGCGGGATCAATACTCGCTTTCCTGTCTATACCAGCGAGACTCTAACCGATTGAAAACCACCACCCTTCACGCCAAACGCGTCGGGCCGACGTTGACCCCGGATCGTTCGCGCGTGCTGATGCGTCCGTTCCGTCCCACCACCGACGATATCGCCCGGCGGATCGTTGCACGCGTCATGGCCCTCCCGGCAACAGAAGCCGCCCGGTTGCTGGCCCAGGTGCTCGCAGAATTCGGGAACCGGCATGAGCATGTTGAAAGGATTTTTCGCGCCCACTATGAACAGGCTGCGATTTATCTCGAAACCGATGAGCAACCATCGCTTGAACGACAAATCCTCATCGGCTCTTACTTCACGCACGAGTATTCGCCGGAGTCGGCGGCGCTGTTCAATCCCTCCATCGTGCCGCATCCCGACCAGTCTGGATTGCCGGAGGGCGCGCTGCGTTTTATCCTGAGCCTCCGCGCCACGGGCGAAGGACACATTTCCTCCATCACCTTTCGCACTGGCCTCCTCAGCGCGCAACAGGACATCACCCTCACGCCCCCCGTGCCGTTTGTGATGGAGCCCGCGCGCGTGCCCAATACCGCTTATGCCAAGGGATTGTTTGCCCACAAACTTGAGGAAGCCGGCGTGCAAAATGATTTTTGCCGGCGCGTGCTGGACAAGCTTCACGACGATTTTACCTTGAAGGAATTGCGCCAGGTTCTGCTGGCGTCGGGCCTCACGGATACTTCGGATGCCACGGCCATCCGCGCGGCGCGCGGCATTTTGTTGCTGGCAGAATCGAATTACGAAGTGAACTTCGCGCCCGACAGCCGCATTTCGCAGCGCGTCCTGTTTCCGTCCGCGCCCAGCCAGAGCAATGGCATCGAGGACGCGCGATTCGTCCGGTTCCGGAACGACGACGGCAGTTTCACCTACTACGCGACTTACACCGCATACGACGGCAAGATCACCTTGCCGCAATTGCTGCAGACACCGGACTTTGCTCATTTCAAATTCAGCACGCTCAACGGCCCCGCCGTGCAGAACAAAGGCATGGCCCTGTTCCCGCGAAAAATCAATGGCCAATACGCCATGCTTTCGCGCCAGGACGATGAAAACATTCTCATCATGTTCTCGGACAACATCCACTTCTGGCAGACGCCCAAAGTGTTGTTGTCGCCCGCGCAGCCGTGGGAATTTATCAAGATCGGCAACTGCGGTTCACCGATTGAAACGGAAGCGGGCTGGCTGGTCTTGAGTCACGGCGTTGGCGCGATGAGAAAATATTGTCTCGGCGCGTTCTTGCTCGACCTGAACGATCCAACACGCGTCATCGGACGCCTGCGCGAGCCGTTGCTTTCACCGAACGAAGCCGAACGCGAGGGTTATGTGCCAAACGTTGTTTATACCTGCGGCGCGTTGCTGCACGGGCGCGAGCTTGTTATTCCCTACGCTATGAGCGATTCGGCAACCAGCTTCGCCACCGTCCCCCTGGACGAACTGCTCGCAGCAATGAGTTAAATTTGCGGAACCAGTCTACCATTTATCATTGCCATGTATGCCTCAGTGATGTGTTAAGCGGCAACATTATGAATGACAAATTGAGTAAGCCACATCCCGAAAAATGCACAGCCAATATCCACACAAACAGTGCGACACATAAAAACCACGCCACGCCACTCCAAATGACTCCTGGATGTGGCGTGCTCAACTTTTGGTGATGACGAACCCATCTGGAGAAAACTCTCACTCCCCAAAAACTACCGATGCTCAAGACCAAACCGACAATCAAGCCTGCCAAAATGCCGAAACCTTTATCGGCTTTCCAGCCTGCCTCCAAACTGCAAATAAATGGAGTGGTGAAAGCAATCAGGCTCATCAATTCGGTGAATGTCATATGTCGCCTAACTTCCCAAAGCTGCCTGCCGCATTAAGATTCGGCAAGAGCGAAGATGGGAGTTGCGGCAGATAAAACGCCAGCAGGGAATTGTGACTGATGCCTCCATTCTCTCTGTTATCTCCTGTTAAAAATCCGGCGTGCTATCGATTTAAACTCTGCTATCATACACCTTTATGCCATTTCGCGCACTTGGACTTGATGCCAATATTTTACGGGCGGTCACGGAAGCCGGTTACACGGAGCCGACGCCCATCCAGGCCGCCGCCATCCCGCCGATCATCGCGGGGCACGACCTCATCGGGATCGCGCAGACCGGCACCGGCAAGACGGCGGCGTTCACGCTGCCCATCCTTACCAAACTGGCGGCGCAACCGGAGCGGCGACGCGGCACCAAGGTTCTGGTCATCGCCCCGACACGTGAGCTGGTGGTGCAGATCGAGGAGAACGTGCGGGCTTACGCCAGGCATATGCCGTTGACGGTGGCAACGGTGTTTGGCGGTGTGAGCGAACGCCCGCAGATCCAGGCGATGCGCGCCGGCACGGACGTGGTTATCGCCTGTGCGGGGCGGCTGTTGGACTTGATGGGGCAGCGCTGCACGGATTTCTCGCAATTGAAATTTCTCGTGCTCGACGAAGCCGACCGGATGCTGGACATGGGTTTTCTGCCGGACATCCGGCGTATCGTGCATCAACTGCCCAAACAGCGGCAGACGCTGATGTTTTCCGCAACACTCTCGAGGGAGATCGAATCGCTCACGCATGATTTTCAGCACTCGCCGAAACTCATTCAGATCGGCCGGCGCGCGAACCCGGCCGAGACGGTCACCCAGCTTCTCTATGAAGTGCCGAAGCATCTGAAGACGTCGCTGCTGCTGCACCTGTTGCAAGACCCGCAGATGGACATGGTGCTCGTGTTCTCACGCATGAAACACAACGCCGACCGCATCGCGCGGCAACTGGAGCAGAAAGGCGTTCGTTGCGAGACGCTGCATTCCAATCGTTCGCAGAACCAACGGCTGCGGGCGCTAAAGAATTTCAAGGACGGCGTGGTGCGCGTGCTCGTGGCCACGGATATCGCGGCGCGCGGCATTGACGTGGACGGCATTTCGCACGTCGTGAACTACGATTTTCCGATGCACCCGGAGGATTACGTGCATCGCATCGGGCGCACGGGCAGGGCGCATGCCGTGGGCGATGCCATTAGTTTTGTGACGAAGGAAGACTACGGCGAACTGCGCGCGCTGGAACGGTTCATCGGCCGCGGAATCGTGCGGAAAAAGGCGGAAGGCTTCAATTATTCGCAGGCCGCGCCGGCTTTTGAGCCGGGGGATGAACCGCGCCGTTTTCAGCACGGCCAGAATCGTCCGCAACACTCGGGACGGCCGCCGCGTCGCGATCAACCGCAACGTCCGTAGGGTTACGGTCAGCCGCCGCGTCCGCAGTATTCAAGTCAACCGGCACGTCCGGGTCAACCGCACCGTCCACAACCTTCGGGTCAGTCACAACGTCCGCAAGGTCAACCGCCGCGTCCGGGTCAGCCGTTACGTCCGCACGGTCACGGCGGTCAGCCGCGGCAGGAACGTTCAGGCCCTCCGCGCTGGCGGCGGTGAGGGCTTTTCCGGGGGCAGGGGACACGAGCGTCGCGCCTTTGAGCAGGCGGCAGAAATCCTTTTTGCTCGTATGCTGATGTTTGCCGTCGGTGAACTTGGGATTCGACGCGGATTTGTAACCGACTTCGAGCCGCTTCAGTTGAACAATGCGGACGTATTCGTCGCCGCATTTCCAGACCTGGCCTTGTTGAAGTTTCACTGGAGGAAAGTTCATCTCTCCTGCTTCTTAATTCAAGAGAGATGACCGGATGGCCGTTTATTTCTTCTTGCCTGCGGCTTGCTTGGCCGCCACAGACGCTTTGTGTTTTGCGGCGTTGGCGTTGGTTTTGCCTTGTTTCTGCGTAGATTTCTTCTGGTTTGCTTTCGGGGATCTGTCACCCATGATGGTTTGCTTTCTTTGACCGTAGTTCACTTGCCGGCGGAATAAAAGTTTCCCCGCAGGTAAAGTAATTATACCGGATGAACCGATGATTGTAAATGACTGTCGCTTCCTGATTTCTGTAGGAGCCGTGGTAACGAGACTCTGAATTCGATGGCAGGGCGCGTACTCCGCTGCCGGCGTGCGGCCAATTGCACGGTTTGCTTTTCTTTCGCGCCGGCGTATTTTTCACTGCGAGTTTATGAACGCGATTCAAGGTTACCATCTCATCAAGCCGGACGACCTCCATTGGCGGCCCTCCAACCTCATGAAGATCCCGAATGCGGATTATCTGGAGCGCACCGGGAGCGAAAACATGGGCGCGCGGCTCTGGCGGTTGCCGCCCCGGAGCGCGAACACCCTGCACAAGCACATCCGCGCGGAGGAATTTTATTTCGTGCTGGAAGGTACCGGCCGCCTGCGCGTGGGCGGCGAGACGTTGACCGTTCCCAAATACGGGGGTGTGCTGGTCGGGCCGGACCAATTGCGCCAGGTGTTCAACGACACCGACGCCGAGGTGCTCTGGCTCATCATCGGCGCGCCGGAGGAATTGGAATTTCTGCAAGGATCCAAATCCAAAATGGACCTCTCGCTCATCTACCCGACCGACCCCATGCAATTGCCCAAAGAACTCGCCGGCGTGGAATGGCCGCCAAAGACGTGAAGCGCGCTGCGTGTCGGCGGGCCAGGATCAGGGCCAATTGGCAAGGATCTTGTCCGCAGCCACGACTTGCTCCGCCGAACCGGTAAAACTGTATTGGTATTTTCCGGCCCTACGGGTGACATGGACCTCGATGGTTTCCAGGCCGCTGTTCTTCATCCGCAAGCGGAGCTGTTTGTAGATTTCCTTGATGCCGTGTTGCTGTAAACTATTGCTCATGCTCAAGCATCAGCCCGCGACGGACACATAGCAATGTAATACGCCGTTTATTTTGGCAGGGCGTCGCTGCGCCAACACCGCTTTTCTCTCGTAGCAGCCGGCGTGAGCCGGCTCTGATTTCATCCTCAATCCTCCACCACCCCATCCTCGTCCCGATTCCGACAAACTTCGTTCCCTCCGTTTTCTACTGTTCCTTTCCGCATTCGCAATTACCGCGCCTGGCGCCTCTTTTGCAATTTTATTTGACACTCCATTAATATTTTAGCTTAATTAAGTAATTCATGTTTTGCCCTCCACATTGGCGCATGAGGTCATTATGAACATACTCAAAAAGAGCCTTCTCGTCGCCACGGCGCTCGGCGTCGTTGCCATCGCGCGCAGCGATGTCAAGAATGCTGCCGCCTCGCAAGCTGAGCCTTTCCCGCTCTCGCAAGTCCGCCTGCTCGACAGCCCGTTCAAGCAGGCGATGGATCTGGATGGCAAATATCTCCTGAGCCTGGACCCGGACCGTTTGCTGAGTTGGTATCGCAAGGAAGCCGGCCTGGAACCCAAAGCGCCCGTTTACGGCGGTTGGGAATCCACGGGGTTGGCTGGGCATACCCTGGGCCATTATCTCTCCGCCTGTTCGCTGATGTATCAATCCACTGGTGACACGAACTATTTGGGCCGCGTCAATTACATCGTCGGTGAACTCGCCTTATGCCAGCAGGCCAACGGCAACGGCTACGTCGCGGCCATTCCCCATGGCAAAGACCAGGTTTTCGGCCCCATTGCCCAGGGCCATACAGATACCGCGGGCTTCGGCCTCAACGGCGGTTGGTCGCCGTGGTACACCATCCATAAAGAACTCGCCGGCCTCATTGACGCCAACCAGCTTTGCGGCAACGCCCAAGCCCTGGTCGTGGCCACCAACCTCGCCAATTGGGTGGATGCCACCACCGCCAACCTCACCGACGATCAATGGCAGAAGATGCTCGTCTGCGAATACGGCGGCATGAATGAAGCGCTCGCCAATCTTTACGGCATCACCGGCAATCCCCGTTACCTGCAACTGTCGGAAAAATTTTATGACAACCGTGTCCTCGGCCCGCTTTCCGCCGGGGAGGATGATCTGACCGGCAAACATTCCAACACGCAGATCCCCAAAATCATCGGGCTGGCACGGCTCTACGAATTGACCGGCGACGCGCGTTATGAAGACACCGCCAAGTTTTTCTGGACCCAGGTGGCGTTGCACCGCTCATTCGTCATCGGCGGCAACGGCGAGCGGGAAGGTTTCTTTCCCACGAACAATTTCGCCAAACATTTGACCGCCTACACGGCCGAATCCTGTTGCACTTATAATATGCTCAAGCTCACGCGCCATCTCTTTGAATGGTCGCCCGATGCGCAGGAAATGGATTTCTATGAACGCGGCCTTTACAACGACATCCTCGCCTCGCAAGACCCTGAGACCGGCATGTTCGTTTACCTGATGTCCTTGAAGCCCGGCCATTTTAAAACGTTTTCCACGCCCACCAACGCCTTTTGGTGCTGCGTGGGCACCGGCATGGAAAATCATTCCAAATACGGCGATACCATCTTTTTCCACGGCGACCAATCCTTGTTCCTGAACCTGTTCATCCCTTCCGAGCTGACCTGGCCGGAAAAAAATCTTGTCGTGCGCCAGGAAACCCAGTTCCCCGAAAGCGACCATACCAAACTGGATTTCCAATGCGCGTCGCCGGTCCCATTGGCCTTGCGCATCCGCTGGCCCGAATGGACAGATGAATTGACCGTGCGCGTGAACGGCAAGAAACAAAAAATCAGCGGTACGCCCGGCTCCTACGTCACCGTGGATCGCCAATGGCAAAACGGCGACACCGTGGACGTCCGCTTCCAGATGAAGCTGCGCACTGAACCGTTGCCCGGAGACAGCAACATCGTCGCCGTGCTTTATGGTCCCATCGTCCTTGCCGGTGAGTTGGGCACAGAGCGGATGCCCGTCCATTTTGCCGACAACCAGACCGACCAGAACAAAACCTGGGATCCTGCCGCGCCGCTCTTCGTCGGCGACGCGCACACACTGCTTAAACACATCAAGCCCACCGGCGATCCGTTGACCTTCCGTACCCACGATTTGGGCAAGCCGGGCGACGTCACCTTGATTCCGTTCTACAAGATGAACGACCAGCGCTATTCAGTTTACTGGAGCGTCATCAGCCCCGCCGAGTGGCAGGCCGATTCCACGAACGCCCAGGCGCAAGCCACGCATCAAATGAAAATCGCCTTGAGCCGGGATTAATTCGCATGAGCAATCAATATACTATCGGCCTGGATTACGGCACCAATTCGGTCCGCGCCCTCATCGTCAACGTCGCCAATGGCGCGGAAGTCGCCGCCGCCGTTTGGGGCTACGCGCACGGCACCGCCGGCGTAATCCTCTCGAAGGATCCCAACCTGGCGCGGCAACATCCCGCCGATTACATCAAAGGCGCGGAGATCACCATCAAGAAGGCCCTCGCCGGCGCGAAACGGTCCGTTCGCGGCTTTAAGCCCGAACAGGTCGTCGGTATCGGCGTGGATACGACCGGCAGCACGCCTTTGCCGGTGGATGCCAACGGCCAGCCCGTCGCCTTCCAGAAAAAATTCACCAACAATCCCGCCGCCATGGCGTGGCTGTGGAAAGACCATACCGGTGTGGGCGAAGCGGCGGAGATCACCGCCCTCGCCAAAAAGATGCGCCCGCAATATCTCGCCAAATGCGGCGGCACGTATTCCAGCGAATGGTTCTGGAGCAAAATCTTTCATTGCCTGCGCGTTGCTCCTGATGTTTTTGACGCCGCCCATTCCTGGATGGAACTGGCCGATTACGTTCCCGCCGCGCTCACGGGCTCTGAATCTCCCAATCAATTCATCGCCGGTGTCTGCGCCGCCGGTCACAAAGCGATGTGGAACGCCAAATGGGGCGGGTATCCTGACGGAAAATTTTTATCCGCGCTCCATCCCAAACTGGCAAAGCTTCGCCGCCGTCTCACATCGCGCGTTCAGACAGTTGACCGCGCGGTTGGCGGCTTGACCATTGCCTGGGCGAAAAAAACCGGATTGACCGCCGGAATCCCCGTCGCCGTCGGCGCGTTCGATGCGCACCTGGGCGCCATTGGCTGCGGCATCGCGCCGGGAACGCTCGTCAAAATCATCGGCACCAGCACGTGCGATATCGCCATTTCGCCCAATGATAAAAAGCTCGCGGACGTCCCCGGCCTCTGCGGCATCGTGGATGGCAGCGTGCGGCCCGGATATTTTGGATTGGAAGCCGGCCAATCGGCCGTCGGCGATATCTTCAACTGGTGGGTGGATTACATCCAGCCGCATGGCAAAAATCTTTCGCATAAGAAGCTGGATGAAGAGGCGATGAAATTGAGGGCCGGTGAATCCGGGCTGCTCGCCTTGGATTGGAACAACGGCAATCGCACTATTTTGGTGGACCAGCGGCTCACCGGTTTGCTGATCGGCCAGACGCTTTACACTTCGCCGGCGGAGATTTACCGCGCGCTCATCGAGGCGACGGCTTACGGCGCGCTGACCATCATCAACCGGTTCGAGGAATATGGCGTTAAAATTTCCCAGGTCGTCAATTGTGGCGGCATCTCCGAGAAAAGCGCCATCACCATGCAGATTTATGCTGATGTGACCGGGCGGCCCATGAAAGTTTCCCGTTCGGCGCAGACCTGCGCGCTGGGCGCGGCTATCGCCGGCGCGGTCGCGTCCGGCGCATACAAGAATTTCACCGCCGCGCAAAAGGTCATGACCGGCCTGAAGCCGAAAATTTACCGGCCCGATCCCAAGGCGCACGCGGTTTACAAACGGCTGTATCCGCTCTACAAGGAGCTTCATGACGCCTTTGGCACTAAAAAATGGAATGGAAACCTTTACCGCGTTATGAAAGAGTTGATCGAAATCCGGAATCGCGCGAGGCAATGACCATGCTTGAAAAACTAAAAGCCGACGTCTGCAAAGCCAACCTGGACCTCGTCCACGAGGGCCTCGTCATCCAGACCTGGGGCAATGCCAGTGGCGTTGACCGCGCGCGCGGGGTCATGGTCATCAAACCCTCCGGCGTTCCGTACGAGGGAATGAAGCCCGAACACATGGTCGTCGTTTCGCTGGCCACCGGAAAAGTTGTCGAAGGGAAACTCAAACCGAGTTCTGACACGCCGACCCATTTGGTCTTGTACCGTGCGTTCGAAAAGATCGGCGGCGTCGTCCACACGCATAGCCTTTATGCCACGGCCTGGGCCCAGGCGGGAAAAAAAATTCCGTCCTACGGCACCACTCAGGCCGATTACTGGTATGGAAAAGTCCCATGCACCCGGTTGTTGACGTCCAGGGAGATCAAGAACGATTACGAGGTGAATACCGGCAACGTCATCGTGGAAACCTTCAAGAAAAAGAACCCGCTGGAACATCCCGCGGTGTTGGTCGCGAGTCACGGGCCGTTCACGTGGGGCAAAGATGTCCATGACGCCGTTCACAACGCCAGCGTGTTGGAATTTGTCGCCCGGCTGGCCAGCGAAACCCTGCGCATCAACCCGAAAACCAAGCCGATGCAATCCGATTTGCTCGATAAACATTTTCTTCGTAAACACGGGCCAAAAGCATATTATGGCCAGAAATAACCACTAATCCTATGACCAAAACCATGCGACTCATTGCACATGTATCAGCCGCCGTTGCCGTGGCCGGCCTTGTTGGCTGCGCTTCGGTGACCAATTCCGGTTCGAGCGGCAGCATCACCGAAGCATCCTTCGGCAACATGCCCGACGGCCGGCCGATTGAGCTTTATACATTGCGCAACAGCCACGGGATGCAGGCCACCATCATGACCTACGGTGGCATCGTAACTTCCCTCAAAGTCCCGGATCGAAGCGGCAACTTCGGCGACGTCGTCCTGGGCTTCGATGATTCGCAGAGTTATACACAGGATAGTTATGTGACGAACTGCCCGTATTTCGGCGCGCTCATCGGCCGCTATGGCAACCGCATCGGTAATGCGAAATTTTCACTGGACGGCAACACCTACACTCTTGCGGCCAACAACGGCCCCAACAATCTGCACGGCGGCCCCGTCGGCTTTGACAAAGTTCTTTGGACGGCCCAACCGCGGATGACGTCGGACGGTCCGTCGCTGCAAATGACTTATCTGAGCAAGGACGGCGACCAGGGTTTCCCCGGCAACCTTGCGGTCACGGCGGTTTACACGGTCACCGAAGACAACGCGTTGAAAGTGACTTTCAAGGCCACCACGGATAAAGATACCGTCTGCAACCTGACGCATCATTCCTATTTCAATCTCGCGGGCCACGGCACCGTGTTGAACCACGTCGTCTATATCAACGCCGATAAATTCACGCCGGTGGACAGCACCTTGATCCCCACCGGCGAACTGCGCCCGGTGGCCGGTACGCCGTTTGATTTCACCACTCCCACGGCGGTCGGCGCGCGCATCGGCGATCTGAGCGATGACCAGATCAAATACGGTCCCGGCTACGACCATAATTTTGTGTTGAATAAAAATGAACCCGGCCAACTCTCCCTGGCGGCGCGCGTGACCGAGCCGGAAAGCGGCCGTGTAATGGAGGTCTGGACCACCGCTCCTGGAATACAGTTCTACAGCGGCAATTCTCTCAACGGCACTCTCGTCGGAAAAGGCGGCTGGGTCTATGTGCAGCACAGCGCCTTCGCAATGGAGCCGCAGGGCTTTCCGGATTCGCCGAATCATCCGGATTTTCCCACGACGGAGTTGAAGCCCGGGGAAACCTACCACACCACTATCCTCTATAAATTTTCGACCGAATAACACCAAAACAACCAACCAAACCCGATTATGAAAAAAATCCAATTACTTCTGTCGGCCCTGTTACTGGCCGCGCTCGTTACCGTGGGCGTCAAAAGTGAAAGCCAGCCGGTCAAACACTTCAAGCTGGCCTTTGTCTCCAACAACGCCGCCAACTTCTGGAGCTTTGCTCGGGCGGGTTGCAACTCTGCTGCCAAACAACTGGGCAACGTAGATGTGGATTTCCGCATCACCTCCAGCGGCGGCTCGGCCGAACAACGTACGATCCTCGACGATCTCGTCGCCCGTGGCACGGATGGCATCGCCGTCAGCGTGGACGACCCGGACAACCAAACCGCATTTCTTAACCGGGTCGCCGGCCAGACCTTGTTGATCTGCGCTGATAGCGACGCTTCTGCCAGCAAACGCGCCTGTTACATCGGCACCGATAACGAAGCAGCCGGCGAGAAAGCCGGCGAGATGATCAAGGAATGCCTGCCCAACGGCGGCAAGATCATGCTGTTCGTCGGCCATAGTGACGCGCAAAACGCCGTCGAACGCGCCGGCGGCATCAAAAAAGCGCTCGCTGGTTCCAACATCCAGATCATTGATATCCGCACCGACGACACCGACCCCGTTCGCGCCCAGGAAAATGCCTCGGACACCCTCGTAAAATATCCCGACATCGCCTGCCTCGTCGGTCTCTGGAATTATAATGGCCCGGCCATTCTTAATGCCGTGCGCGCTGCCGGCAAGATCGGGCAGGTGAAGATCGTTTGCTTCGATGATGAGCAGGACACACTCTCCGGCATCGCCTCGGGCGCCATCTATGGCACGGTTGTCCAGAATCCGTTCGAGTTCGGCAAGCAGGCCGTCACTCTTATGGATGAGTATCTCCAGGGAAAGACTGACGTGTTCGGCAACGGTAAGATTTTCATCCCCACCCGCGAGATCAAGAAAGACAACGCCGCCGCCTACCAGGCCGAGCAGAAACAGATTCTTGGCCAATAATCATGCCGCAGGCGGAGCAGCAGCCGTTGCTGGAGATGCGCGGGATCTCGAAGAGATTCCCTGGCGTCATCGCCCTTGATAACGTCAGTTTCAAGGTCGGCAAGGGCGAAGTCGTCGCGATTTGCGGCGAAAATGGCGCCGGTAAATCCACTCTCATGAAAATCCTCGGCGGCGTGTACCAGCCCGACGCCGGGGAAATTCTTTGGGAGGGCAAACCGGTCCGTATCAATAATGTCACCGACGCCATCAAGCTGGGCATCGCCTTCATTCACCAGGAACTGAACGTCCTGGAAAACCTCGACGTCGCCGCCAACGTCTTTCTTGGGCGTGAACCGAAAAATTTTCTCGGTCTCATCAAACGCAGGAAAATCCAGTCCGACACCGAACCGTACCTGAAACGGTTGGGTCTCGATGTCTCCCCGCGTACCCGGCTCGATCGCTTATCCATCGCGCAACAGCAGATGGTTGAGATCGCCAAAGCCCTCTCGCTGAACGCTCGTCTCATCATTATGGACGAGCCGACTTCCAGCCTCACCCTCACGGAGACCAAACGATTGTTGGAGTTGGTCTGTGAACTGAGCGGGCAGGGGGTCAGTATCATCTACATTTCGCACCGTCTGGGCGAGCTTGACGAATGCGCCGACGGCGTTGTGGTGTTGCGCGATGGCAAAAACGCCGGGGAATTGTCCCACGACGAAGCCACGCACGACAAGCTTGTCAACCTGATGGTGGGCCGCGAGATCAAAAGTTTCTACGTCCAAACTGATACTCCGAAAACGCCCGGGTTCTTCAAGGCCCGGAACCTTGTTTCACCGCTGTATCCAAAAAAATCCGTTTCCTTCGACGCGTCGCGCGGCGAGATCCTTGGGTTCGCCGGCCTGGTCGGCGCGGGCCGTTCCGAGATCGCCAAAACCATCGCCGGCCTGGACTCATGCCCGGCCAAACAGATTTTTCTCGACGGCAAACAGCTTCCCGTCCGCACCCCGCGCGATGCCATTGATCAAGGCATCTATCTCGTGCCGGAAAACCGCCGCACGGAGGGGTTGGTCGTTGAAATGAGCGTGCGCGAGAACGTGAGCCTGCCTTCGCTCCAGGCTTCGTCGTGGTTCGGCTTGATTCGCCGCCAACGTGAACGCAAACTGGCCCGCGAGCAGGTGGACTCGTTGCGCGTCAAAACACCCGGCATTGAAACCCGCGTCCTGAATCTCAGCGGCGGCAACCAGCAAAAAGTCGTGCTCGGCAAATGGCTGGCCATGACCCCGCGCGTGATGATTTTTGACGAGCCGACCCGCGGCATCGACGTCGGCGCCAAGGCCGAGATTTACCGCCTGATGCGCGAGCTGGCCGGCAACGGCGCAGTCATCCTCATGATCAGCAGCGATATGGAGGAGATCCTGAACGTGAGCGAGCGCATCGCCGTCATGCATGAGGGCGAGATCACCGGCGTGCTCGAACGCGCCGATTGCAACGAGCAGAACGTCATGCAACTGGCGACCGGCAAAAAAATTCCTGCGGCGAAGCCTGCCTTTGCGGCGAATTGATATTACATGAAGAAAGAATTCGGCATTTTTATTTTACTGGTATTGTTATGCGCGGTCACCGGCATCAAGAACCCACGCTTTTTCTCCGAGTTCAATCTGCTGGACATGGCCAACGTCATCGGCATGTTCGGCATCTTCAGCCTCGGCGCCGGCCTGGTCATCATCACCAGTGGCATCGACCTTTCCGTCGGCTCTATGATTTCGCTCATCGGCATGTTGCTGGTCATGGCGCTCATCGACTGGCATTGGTCCTGGCCGCTGGCTGTGGTGTTTGTTTTTGCCGTTTCCATGGTACTGGGACTGATTCACGGTCTGTTGATCACCCGGTTTCGGATCCAGCCATTCATTATCACCCTTTGCGGCCTGTTATTGTACCGGGGCATCGCGCGGTATATCGCCAAGGACATGACCAAGGGCTTCGGGGATTGCTCGGGTTTTGAGCATCTTCAATGGCTGGCCAGTGGCTATTTGCTGAAGTTACCCATGCCCTTCGTCCTGCTCATCGTCATTTCCATTATCGTCTGGGTGGTGCTGCATTGTTCGGTCTATGGCCGGTATCTCTATGCCGTGGGACGCAACGAAGAAGCCGCCCGCTTTTCCGGCATCAATACGCGTCTGATTATCGTGAGCACTTATATGATCGCCGCCCTTCTGACGGGTATTTCTGCCATCCTTTTCGCGTTTTACACCAACTCGGTCGAGCCTTCCACCCAGGGAAATTTCTACGAACTTTACGGCATCGCCGCAGCCGTCGTCGGCGGATGCAGTCTGCGCGGCGGCGAAGGCTCCGTCATCGGCATTCTCATTGGCGTGGCACTGCTCCAGGTGCTGCAAAATCTCGTGAATCTGCTCAACATCCCCAGCTCGCTCAACTTCGCCGTCATGGGTGCTGTCGTCCTCATCGGCGTGATCGCCGACCAGTTGATCAAACAACGGGCGATGAAGAAATCGTTTCGCGGTAAGAATGTGTGACGGGACGGGCGATAGCCCTAATGCGTCCTCATGGGCTTGAACTTTCTGCCCTCCAATGATGCGGCGGGGAAACCGTAATAAGAAGAATCACCGAAAATCATCTACATCGAGGCCACTGCCCTCAACAATGCTTTTAAGGGTGCCGATGGGGATGGGTTTGTTACCGTGCATGGCGACAATGACCTGCCGTCCATTTTAGTGCCGCCACTTTTGATGACTACCAGATTGTGCCACCAATTCAAATCCGTGCTTACGGAGGATTTTAATGACTTCCTTGGCGTTGCGGACTGGAAATCGCCGGCTCACGGCACAGCAAGTTCCACCAGTTTTGCGCCTTTGTGAAGTTTGACCGGTGAGGGTTCAAACCAAAGCGCCAACGCCTCTTTCGCATTGGATACTGCTTCTGCCTCGGTATCGCCGGCGGAAGCGCAACCTGGTATCTCTGGGAAAACCGCCGACCAACGATTGGTTTCGGGATCGTGCTCAACCAAAAGGCGCAATTTCATGACGGTAATTTAATGTCAGTTGCCGGTTGAAGCAAGGGGGTAGTAAGCGGAAGGGAATAGCGGCGTAAATTTTATCGGCGCGTCCGTTTGAGTTTGGAATAGCTCACCGGTTTGCCTTTCGCCTCCGGCTTTTCGCCATTCATCATCCGTTTCAATTCCTTGATCTGGTCGCGGAGCAGGGCGGCCTTCTCAAACTGCAAATCCTCCGCCGCCTTGAGCATCTCCGTCTCCAGTTCCTGGATGGTTGAAGCCAAATCAATGTCCCCGCCGCCTTCGCGCAGGACGCTGTAGGCTTCCTGCCGGGTCGATTCATACGTCGCCAGGCTGTCTTCCACCGCGCGGATTACGCTGCGTGGCGTGATATTATGTTCGCGGTTGTACTCCAATTGCCGCTCCCGCCGGTATTCCGTGACCGCCAGGAACCGTTTGATGCTGTTCGTCATCACATCAGCGTAAAGGATGACTTCCCCGTTCAAATGCCGCGCCGCGCGCCCCGCCGTCTGCACCAAACTCGTTTCACTGCGCAGAAACCCTTCCTTGTCCGCGTCCAAAATCGCCACGAGCGAAACTTCCGGCAAATCGAGGCCTTCCCGCAGCAGGTTGATGCCCACCAACACGTCGAATTCGCCCTTGCGCAATGAGCGCAAAATCTCCACGCGTTCGATCGCGTCGATTTCGCTATGCAGATACTGCACGTTCACGCTGATGCCTCTCAGGTAATCTGTAAGTTCCTCCGCTGTGCGCTTGGTGAGCGTGGTCACCAGTATGCGCTCCTTCTTGTCGGCACGCTTGCGACATTCCTCGATCAAATCGTCGATCTGGCCCTTGAGCGGTTTCACCGTGACTTTTGGGTCCACCAATCCCGTCGGTCGCACGACCAACTCCACCACTCCGGGCCGCTCGCCAGTCGGGACATAAGCAGTCCCTGAACCTGCCGCAGATTGTTTGGCTTTTGAGCTGCGATCAGCATCCGCTTGCTGTTCTCTCTCCGCTCCCATCGGATGGGAGGGAAGAGGGTTAGGGTGAGGTGAGGGTTGTTGGACTTCACTCTTTGTCTCTTGGCGTGGAAAACTCTGTCCCGCCCATCCGATTTCCCGTTGCGACGGCGTGGCGCTCACGTAGATCGTCTGGTTCTGCATCGCCTGGAACTCCAAAAAATTTAGTGGCCGGTTGTCCAACGCGCTCGGCAACCGGAAACCGTGGTCCACCAGCACCGTCTTGCGCGAGCGGTCCCCCTCATACATCGCGCCGATCTGCGGCACCGTCGCGTGCGACTCATCGATCACCAGCAGGTAATCGTTTGGAAAAAAATCGAACAATGTGTTCGGGCGCGATCCCGGCGGACGCCCGGAGATATGCCGCGAATAATTCTCGATGCCCGAGCAGATGCCCATCTCCTGCATCATCTCCAGGTCGAATTCCGTCCGTTGCTTGATGCGTTGCGCCTCCAGCAATTTTCCGTTCCGCTCGAACCACCCGATACGCTCGCTTAGCTCTTCGCGGATGGTCAGCAGCGCGCTTCGCATCTTGGCATCCGTCGTCACGAATTGTTTCGCCGGGAACACCACCACCGCGTCCAGCGTTTCCACCTTGTCGCCCGTCAACGGCTCGAATCGTGTGACGCGTTCGATCTCGTCGCCGAAAAATTCCACGCGCAACCCGTCCTCGCGCCCCGCCGGGCGCACCTCCACCGTGTCGCCCCGCACGCGGAAGTTCCCGCGCTCGAACGCGATATCGTTCCGGTCGTATTGCAGGCTCACCAGGCGGCCCAGGAATTGTTCGCGCGAAAAATTCATGCCCACCCGGATCGGAATGATCATCTCCTCGTAATCCTCCTTGCTGCCGATGCCGTAGATGCACGAGACGCTCGCCACCACGATCACATCGCGCCGCGAGAACAACGAGCTCATCGCCGAGAGCCGCAACCGCTCGATCTCCTCGTTCCGGCTCGAATCCTTTTCGATGAACGTGTCCGTGCGTGGGATATACGCCTCCGGCTGGTAATAATCGAAATAACTGACGAAATATTCGACTGCGTTATGCGGGAAAAAGCTTTTGAACTCCGCGTACAACTGCGCCGCCAGCGTTTTGTTGTGGGAGATCACCAGCGTCGGCTTGTCCACCTTTTGGATGACATTGGCCACCGTGAACGTTTTGCCCGAGCCGGTCACCCCCAGCAGCACTTGGTGGGGCGCGCCGGACAAAATGCCCTCCGTCAGCTTCGCAATCGCTTGCGGTTGGTCCCCGGCGGGTTCATATGGTGAAACCAGGTTGAACATGAACTCTCAAAATACGGCGGGAAGGCGGGAAGGTCAAATGGAGGCAAACGATGAGTAGTGGTCAGTTTGAAATCCGACGTGTGCCGGGTAATCGCCCAAGCATTGCCAAAATTAAAATTGCGGCTGTAGTCAACACACAAACAGCCCTGATAATAATGCCAAACAATACAAGTGAGGAATGGTGCGTGATAAGGTATCCATGAGCATCATAATGAAGCACATAACAAATACCGAACGTGATGCCGGCAATGAAACCCACAATTATCCCGCTTCCGAAATAAGCTCCGGCTGTCCACACGAGTATCATAAGCACTCTTTTCATGCGCCCAAACCTTATCTCTCCGAGTTATAAAATCAAGGCATCAATCCGGTGGAACAGGCGTCTCGCCTGTAGCGTCGGGCCTCTAGCCCGATGAGCCTGCTCCAATAGGGTTGAGAATAGCCCATCCAATTATGGCTGGGTGGGCGCGGGCGCAATCCCGTGCTTATCAATAACGACGACCAGTCCCACGAGGAAGATGACCATGAAGATCAACGCACTCGAGAACGCCCAGATGAAGCCGAATTTATTGGCGATAACCGTCACGAGAATCGAGCTGAAGGCTGCCATCAGGTTGAGTACCCCATTATATATGCCATAGACAAAGGCTGCGCTGCGCGGCGTCGGTGCCAGGTCCACCGCGTTGACCCCCCACGCCCCCACGCTGGCGTTCATCACCAGCAACGACAGCCCGATCAGCAGCGCGCTCGGCGCCACGAGATCCAGCCTCGACGTTTCCAGCGCACACAGCATCATGACGATCATCAGGCCCATTGGCACCCCGGCCCCCAGCTTGCGCCCTTTCGCGTATCCGTATTTCGCCACCAGCCAATCGTTGATCGGGCCGGACACCAGGAAGCCGATGAAGCCCGCAAGATACGACACGCTCGACCACGACGCGCTCTTGACGATTGAGAGATGGAACGTGTCATGCATATAGATCGGGAGCCAATTGAGAAAAGTGAATAGAATGTAGCCGAAGGTCAGGAAGGTGAGAAAGACCCCGATACCGTTCCGCGTCAGCATGACCTTCAATGCCTGCTTCATCTCTTCGCGGCTCACGCGCTCTTCTTTCTCACGCCGAGGCACCGCACCGGCCACGTTTTGGATGAAACACAATTCGCGATCGTTGACCCACGGGTGGGATTGCGGAGTATCGCGGATCAAAGTCCACCAGATCGGGACCCATACCAACCCCAGTGCGCCGAAGAGGATGAACGTCCATTGCCATCCCAACCAGTGGACGATCCAGCCGGAAATAAAGACCCCGACGATTGAGCCAATGAACTGTCCCGAGCCGGCCATGGTATAGGCCCGCGCGCTCTCTGACGGCGCAGACCATGTGCTCGTCGTTTTGGCGTTGATCGGCCAGATCGGCGCCTCTCCCGCTCCCATCAAGCCGCGAATGACACACCACGAAAACATACTGTAGGCCAGCGCGCTGAGAATCGTGAAAATCGACCACCATCCCATCGCAAACGAAGCCGCTTTGCGGATCCCCAGCTTGTCAACGAACCATCCTCCGGGAAAATTGCACAGCGCGTAGGCAAGCCCCCAGATGAACGAAATGCGGCCGATTTGCGCGATATTAAAACCGAACTGCTTCTCGATCAGCGGGGCGGAGACGTTGAAGTTCGCCCGGTCCATGTAATTGATCATCACGGCGGTGAACATCATCAAGAAGACGATGAAGCGGACGCGTGTTCCGCGCCCTGTGCCGGCGGCAAGTTCGCTCTCAGGCCGCACATCAACGGAGGGCGGCTGACCTGACGGATTCGACGAAGCAGCCATGGCGTTAATTATGGGCGACATTGTCTCGTTTCTTAGCCGTGCCGCAACCGCCAATTTGTCTGGTCAGGACAATAACACATAGATTGCAGGTTGAATCATCTGCCCGACTTCAAAGTTGGCATTGGCTATGCTTAATCCCCCGCAGGCAAAGACGAAGTATGAATTCCGTAAATCCTTTTCAGATTCCGACCTGTTTTCAGATAGATGCTGAACGGCGCCGTCGCGAGCGTTTCAAGAAGGCTGTTATCGGCTTTATTATTGGATGCGTGCTTTTGTTGGTCGGAATGCTCATCGCCGGCTGCGAAAGCGAGCGTTCCGGCGCCAAAGTCGTCCCGCCCGCGGCTGAACGGCAGATCACTCCCTCCGCTGCTCAATCTTTCTGTGTGAAAACTGTCTCAAACCTGAACGCTGAAATGGACAGGCCTGTATAATTTCCGCATTGAATTTCGGGGTGGGGACCGGTGTTTTGGGTAGGGCGGGCAGTCCTCTGTCTCTGCATGGCGACACGATTAACAGAGAGACGCGCCCTACCAAAAGCTCCCATCGGCGCCCAGCCCTTCAAAGCTGGGTAAGGCGACCAATATGCGCCTTTATTGCCCGTCCTTGTTTCTCTGGCTGACCAACTGTTCCAGTTTATCCAGCCGCGCTTCCAAGTCCGCAATCTCGGCGTCCTGCTGTTGTATCTTCGCATCCTTTTCATCCACCTTCTGGTTCAACCCCTGGATGGCCGCCAGCGCTACGCCGCCTTCGTCCACCACTGAAATATGCTTGTCATCCGTTCCGTTCAATCCAAAGGCGGCGTGAAAATCCTGCGCCATCGGGCCGATGTGCTCCACGTCTTTGGCGGTCTTGTAGTTCCATTCGGTAACAGGCAGGGAGGCGATTTTGGCCAGCACCGTTTGCGGATTGACGGGCGCAAAATCTTCCTTGGCATTGCGGTCAGAACTCGATTCTACCGTCCCGGAAGGGGTAAAGACATTCCCCACCAGGTAAGTAGCTGTTTGCGAAGTGCCGACGCGGATGATATTTGCGTCAGTAGAAACTCCTGTATTGCCGATGTCAATGTTGGAACTGGTGGTGGTAATGTTCACCCCGGCGTCATAACCGATGGCGATATTGTTCGAGCCGCTTGAATTATTAACGAGAGCGCCAGACCCAATGGCCACGTTGGTTGAACCAATCATGTTAGAGTGAAGAGCATTGATACCAATCGCCGTGTTTTCGGAACCAGTGGTGTTGGCGTGTAATGCGCCCGATCCGGTCGCTGTATTGTCAGCGCCGCTCGTATTGGAAGCCAAGGCATTGAGGCCGCTGCCGGTATTGAATTGGCCGCTGGTTGTGGCATTACCTGCGGAGCCAAGGAAAAAATCACCAAAGGCACCAATGCTGGTCAACTGCGCGGCGTTCAGATTGGTCAGGTTCGCGCCGCTGATGGCAGGCAACGCGCCCGTCAAATCCCCCGACGGCACGGAGACACTGCTTGGAACAGAACCGTTCAGTTTTGACGCATTCAAGTTGGTCAACCCGCTGCCGTCGCCGGCAAAACTTGAATTGGTGACGAAGGCGTTCGTGATATTGATGCCCAAAACCACATTAGTTGCCAATCCTGCTGTGGCAGCAGCGTTTGCAGACGAAGTGTTGCCGGCCAGAGTGCCGGTGAAGCTGCCGCTCAAAGTGATACCGGTTTCCGTGTTGGTGATTACCCCTCCGGGCAATTGCGCCAGTGGGACCGTGCCGGTCAGATTGCCCGCGCTCAGATTGGTCAGGCCGCTACCATTGCCGTTGAAATTCGTTGCTGTTATGGAATCCGCACCCAACCCGCCGGAAATCCGCGCACTCGCGCTCACCGTCAATCCCCCGCGCACATTCAAACTATTCCCTACCATCACGCTGTCACGCGTTTGCAGCGAGCCGATTTCCACCGCTCCTGCCTCCAGTTGCTGCACATACTCCCCGCCCAAATCAAATACTTGCATCCCGCCCGAAGTGTTGTTCCCCTCATAGGCGTAACGTCCTGACACCGCGAGGTCAAAAGGCCCCGAGCCGGCACCAGTGCTGATCGTGCCCACGCTCACCGGAGTGGCCGGACTACTTACATCAATAATTTGCAAGGTGTTGCTGCCGTAATCCGCCACGTAGGCATAACGTCCTGCCACTACAACGGAGTAAGGTTGCGACTCTGGGCCAGTACTCACCGAACCCACGCTTGCCGGATTGGCCGGATTGCTCACGTCAAAAATTTGCAGGTCGTTGTTGCCGAAGCCGACATCCGTTACATAGGCATAACGCCCCGACACCGCCACGGAGGAGGGAGACGAGCCGGTGGACACCGTGTGTACGCTCACCGGGTTGGTCGGATTGTTCACGTCAAAAATTTGCAGAGTGCCGAGATCGCTGTTTGCCACGTAGGCATAACGTCCCGCTACTGCCACGGATTGGGGATACGAACTGGCGCCAGTGGTCACCGTACTCAACAGAACGGGGCTGGCTGGATTGTTCACGTCAAAAATCTGCAGGCTGAAGCCGGTCTGATTTACCACATAGGCATAACGCCCCGATACTGCCACGCATTCGGGCTGCGTGCCAGTGGTCGCCGAACCTGCCAGCGCCGGACTGGCAGGATCGCTCACGTCAAAAATTTGCAGGAAGTTGCCGGTGGTAGTGTATGTCACATAGGCATAACGACCCGCCACCGCCACGGAACTGGGAATTCCAGCGATGGTCGCGCTGCCCACACTCACCGGACTGGCCGGAGTGCTCACATCAAAGATCTGCAGGTTGTTACCACCTGACAGGTAATTCACCACATAGGCATAACGCCCTGAAATCGCGATGGAATAGGGTTTCGAGTTGTTGAGCGTGCCGACTGAACCGATGGCAGCCGACGGTATATTTGGCGTGATCGTCAAAGGCGCAATCTGGTTGGTCGCACTCACCGACAAACTGTTCACCGTCAACAACCCCCTCTCGTTGTTGGTAATCACAGCGGATGGCAATTGTGCCAGCGGAACCGTGCCGGTCAAACTCGCTGCCGGCACCGAAGTCAGCAACGAGCTGGAAACCGTCCCGCTCGAAAGCTGCGAAGCATTCAAGGCGCTGGCACTGGTCAACACCGGCAGGCCGTCCACCGTCAATCCCGCCCCGCTTGTGACAAAACGCGCCCCGCCCTGAGCACGGACATTGAATGAATCGTTGTTCGTGGAAGTGAACACAGCGTTCTGCGAATCCGCCCACACGAACGCGCCCGTGTTGGTGGCCTCCGCTTCCTGGCCGGCGGCAAAACTATACCGGCCGCTGGCAAGATTGTTGGCGCCTCCCGGCACGGTCGAATTAAAACCCATAGCCTGATTCCCGGAACCGCCGCCTACCGTCGCATAATCCGTCCCGGCGGTATTGCCGCTGCCGCCGGCAACGACCGTGCTGCCATAAAAGGAGCCCTGAGCAGTATTGCCGTTGCCGCCGCCAATCGCGGACCATAGCCCGATTGCGTTGTTGTTTTCGCCGCCGCCAACCGTGGCATAGGCATTCACCGCATTGTTATTTGCCCCGCCCGAAACCGTCGCCCCGCCAGTGCCACCCGCTCCGGCAGTGTTGAACACCCCGCCGGCAACGACGCTGAAATCTGACAAAACACTGTTGGTGTAATCAATCTGTGTAAACTCAAAGAGATTACCACCCGTGTAATTGGTGGCGCCGCCATCAACCACCGCTCCCACTACGCCGGGGGCCACATAGTTGCCCGCCGAGCCGCCGACGAAGTCAGGCGCCCCTTCGTTGTTGGCGTCAGGAATCAATTGCAAAGCGCGTTCGCCGTCCACGTGTAGCTCCAACGTCTCGTTGTCCGATGTGCCGACATAATTCGCGCCGGGCGTCGTGCCGCTATTGCCACCAAGTTGCCATAAATTTGTAGAGTTCAATCCGTTTAAGGTCGAGGCGTCCACGTTCGATACGTTCATGCCATCACCGGCAAAACTGCCCGTAATGCTTACTCCCGTTTCGCCATTCGTCACCACCGCCGCCGGCAAATCAGACAGCGGCAAGATCCCGGCGATTTGCGAGACGTTCACATTCGTCAAACCGCCGCCATTGCCGGTGAATGCGCCGACAATGACGTTCTGCGTATTGGTCGCCCGCACGATGCCATTGAATGTATTGGTGCCGCTGAAAACATTAGTGCCATTCAAGCGCGCGATGTTGGCCGAAAGCTGCGTATCGGCAATGTTTCCGGTGACGTTGGTCGCAGTGGTCGCCGTCGTGGCCGTGGCGGCATTGCCACTGATATCGATGGCCGCCGTGCCCGCGCTCAAATTCGCAGGGGTCAAGGCGGTCAAACCCGCGCCGTTGCCAAAGAGTGTGCCGCCAAAGTTACCGAGAAATGTGCCGCTTAATACGAGCCCCGTGGCATTGTTGGTCACCAGCGCAGTCGGTAACTGCGCCAGTCGGACCGTGCCGCTGATATTATTCGCTGCCACCGAACCAGCGTCAGCCGCGGTCGCTGCGCTCTCAGCATAGATGGCATAGGGCGTGGGCAACACCGCCTGGCGAGGCGCCAGTTCCGTGAACGCGCCGCCATTGTTCGTCCGCACCGCAATATCCAGCCAGTTGGATTCACCAACGAAAACCCCCGGCCCGAAATCAATCGCCGTGGTGAACAATCCGTTGCTCACAACGGTGGCGCTGTTCGTCACCGGCCCGGCCAGGGCGACACCTCCGGCATTGACGGTGTAAAGCGTGAATTGCAGGTCGTAACTGCCGTTGGCGGCGGCACCTTCGGCATTCAAATGCCCCTGGTATGTGAAGGCCGTGCCCTGGCCAAAGATGGCAGACAACGGATGGTTGAGGATTGTTAACACGAAGGCGGCATACGCCATGCGCATGAGTTTTTTCATAAGCTTTGAAAAACGGTTAAGTGACTCCAACTGACCCTGCGAATTTCGTATAACCCCTCTTAATAGTCAAAATAAAACGGCCCAACCTTCGTCTCCTCACTCGTCCTCTGCCACCTGCTTGTCGCGTCGTAGCCCTGGCGAAGACGGATCACCTTTTTGTTTCTGGGCAACATGACGATCTTCCCTTTTCATGTTTAAATCACCCCATGTGTATTGTGTTGGTAGATTGTTCGAGGATTGAGGCTGCCCGTCGCTCCGTGGTACAGCCAATACGGGCTTGTCGCGTTGAAGCGCAGCGAAGACGGATGCGAAATGTGCCGATATATTTTGGCAGGAGCCGGATTAACAAGGCTCTGATTTCCCTTACTATTCCGGGGGGAACGGGCTACCAGCCCGTGGCGGTCGGCAACTTGCCGACCGCATTAAATGTTTGTAGCAGCCGACTTGTCACCCCTATACCATTTTTACCAAACGAACCCATTTCGGATTTTTCTAATGCAAGTTCCAATATGCTTTCAATAAATCACTTATGCTGCGCTAATTGCCGGTTTCCTCAATTTAGACCCGTCAAAACGAACCCATTTCGGGGGCTTGATTGCCAAAATAGGCGCAAAATCCCATATCTCCTATGAAGTACACTATCGCCAAACCCTCATTTTCCCCCTTGCCAATCCCCGCGTTTCTCGTATCCTTAACATTGCCTGAACGCCGTGTGTGCGGATGTTCATTGAGGCTGAGAAAAAACGGTAAACCAAACAACCTAACCTTTAACCTCCGTTGCCACGGAAGCTTTTGGTTAAGGCAATGGAGCCTTCAAGTCCTGCTGTTCGCAGGGCTTAAAAGTCTCCCGCAGTTCAAGAAAGTTAAGTCATTATGTTAACCATGGAAGAAGCCCTGAAGCAGAGCGGACGTCCGCTCGTCGCCCAGGGTGAAATCGTCACCGGTAAAATCATCGAAGTCCGCCCCAAAGAAGTCCTGGTGGATATCGGCTACAAGAGCGAAGGCGTCATCTCCGCCGCTGAATTTGAAGATATCAAAACCGTCAAAGTCGGCGATGATATCGATGTCCTTGTCGAGAAGCTCGAAAACAAGGAAGGCACCGTGGTGCTTTCACACGAGAAAGCCGAGTTCAAGAAGAACTGGGACAAGATCCTCTCCATCTGCAATGAAGGCGGCCGCATCATCGGCAAAGTCAAATCCATCGTCAAAGGCGGTCTCGTGGTCAACGTCGGCGTCGAGGCGTTCCTGCCCGCGTCGCAGATCGACGTCATCACGCCCAAGAACCTCGCCGGTTATGTCGGCAACAGTTATGAATTTAAGGTCGTCAAGATCAACCAGGAGCGCCAGAACATCGTTCTCTCCCGCCGCGAGTTGATCGAGGCCGAACGCAATGAGAAGCGCGCCGCGTTGCTCTCCGAAATGATGCCCGGCGACATCCGCAAGGGCACCGTCAAGAACATCACCGATTTCGGCGCGTTCATCGACCTCAACGGCATCGACGGCCTGCTCCATATCACCGATATGAGCTGGGGCCGCATCGGTCACCCGTCCGAAGTTTTGAAAGTCGGCCAGGAACTCGACGTTGTCGTGCTCGACGTGAACAAGGAAAAAGAACGCGTCAGCCTGGGCCTCAAGCAGAAGATGGTCAATCCGTGGGACAATATCGAATCGAAGTATCCCGTCGGCGCCAAGGTTAAGGGCAAGGTCGTCAGCCTCGTGCCTTACGGCGCGTTTGTGCAGATCGAACCCGGTGTCGAAGGCCTTATCCACGTCACCGAACTCTCCTGGACCAAGCGCGTCGCCAAACCGAGCGATGTGCTGAAGCAGGACCAGGAAATTGAAGCCGTCGTCCTGGGCATCAATCGTGAAGAGCAAAAGATCTCTCTCGGCGTCCGCCAGCTCGAATCCAATCCGTGGGACACCGCCGACCAGAAGTATAAGAACGGCACCCGCGTCAAAGGCAAAGTCCGCAATCTCACCAGTTACGGCGCATTTGTGGAACTGGAAGAAGGCATCGACGGCATGATCCACGTGTCTGATATGTCCTGGACCCGCAAGATCAATCATCCGAGCGACCTGCTCAAGAAAGGTGATGATGTGGAAGCCACCGTGCTCGAAGTGGACCGCGCCAACCAGCGCATCGCGCTCGGCATCAAGCAGCTCGGCGTTGACCCGTGGGAAACCATCGAGACCCTCTATAAAGTCGGCGACCTCGTCACCGGCAAGATCACCAAGCTCGCCAGCTTCGGCGCATTCGTTGGCCTCCAGCATGAGATCGACGGCCTCGTGCACATCTCGCAGATCAGCGAGGAGCGCGTGGACAAGATCAAAAACGTGCTCAAAGTCGGCCAGGATGTCAGCGCCCGCGTCATCAAGATAGACAAAGGTGAGCGCCGCATCGGCCTGTCCATCAAGGCTGCGAACTACTCCGACGAGCAATTGAAGGAAGAGCAGAAAATTCTCGATTCGTTGAAACCCGGCGAAGACCTCGTCGCGTTGCAGCACGCCTTCGACGCCGCGGACGAAGCCGTGAAATCGGAATAATCCTCCAAACAAATTCAAAAGGCGGACTGGCAACAGTCCGCCTTTTTTATTTCAGCAGCAAAAACTGTCAAACTGCTTGTGCTGGCGGCTTTGGGCTACCGATGAGGACAGCCGGGCCAACAGCAAGGCCGGCGCTTCCCTTTGACAAGATCGGCGCAGGCTCGCTTGATATGACTTTTTCTTGTCTCAGCCTTTTTGACCGACGTGGTCCAGCAAATCCATTCATTGCGCGCCAGCGGCGTGAGGTCATTCCATGCCTCTCGCGCCTTTGGAGCGGCAATCAGGGCTTTTTTTAAATCGAGTGGCACCGTATGCACCACGCCAGTAGCGATTTTCTCTTTCATAACCATTCTATTTCATCAACGACTTGTGCCGATAATGCAGGATCTTGTAGTCCGGCGTGTCCTGGATTTCCGCCGTCAGCTCAAATTTCTTCTCGAACGGCGGAAAGAACGCATCTCCCTCTACGTCGCGTTTTAAAACGGTCAGATACAAATCCGAGCAGCGCGGCAGCGCCTGCTCATAGATTTGCGCGCCGCCGCAGATAAAGATGTCGCTGGGAAATTCCGCCGGGTTCAGTTTGTCCAGCGATTTGAAGATGTAAATTTCCGTTTCTTCCTTTTCCCCCAGCTTGCTGAAATGGAACTGGTACGGGCGCTTGAGATATACCCCCCCGCGCCATTCATGGTATTGCCCGAAGATTTCCGGCATACTCTTGATGAGCCGCTGCGGATGCTTCGTCAGCACGAGATTTTTCCGGGAGGGCAGGGGACGCCCCAGGCTTTCGAAGGTTTTCCGACCCATCACGATGACATTGCCCATCGTCATCTTCTTGAACCACTTGAAATCATCCGGCAGATGCCATGGGATCTTCCCATCCGCGCCGATCACGCGGTTTTGCGACATCGCGGCAATGGCCTTGAAGTGTTTCACAGTGACCTCCGCAGATTACGCAGATTGGCCTGATAACACAATCCGCAGAATCCGCTGGCAGCTACTTGATTAAATTCACACCGCAATCGGCGCCTTGATGCCCGGATGGGGGTCGTAACCGACCAGCTCAAAATCCTCGAATTTGAAGGCGTCGATGTCTTTCACCGCTGGGTTGATCTTCAACTGGGGCTGGGGACGCGGTTCGCGTGCGAGTTGGATTTTGGCCTGCTCCACGTGGTTCGCATACAAGTGCAGGTCGCCGAAAGTGTGGACGAAATCGCCGGGTTTGAGATTGCAGACCTGCGCGACCATGCGGGTGAGCAGGGCATAGCTGGCGATGTTGAATGGCACACCGAGGAAGACGTCCGCGCTCCGCTGGTAAAGCTGGCAGCTTAATTCGCCGTCGCTGACATAAAACTGGAACATGGCATGGCAGGGCGGCAGGGCCATCTGGTCAATCTCGCCCGGATTCCATGCCGTGACAATGTGCCGACGGCTGTCCGGGCTTTTTTTGATCTGCGCGATAACCGTGTGGATCTGGTTCAGCGAACGGCCGTCCGACGTGCGCCAATCGCACCATTGCGCCCCATAGATACGTCCCAGGCTGCCGCTTTCGTCCGCCCATTCGTCCCAGATGGTGACGCCATGGTCGTGGAGATATTTTACGTTAGTTTCACCGCGTAAAAACCAGAGCAGCTCATAAATAATGGATTTCAGATGCAGCTTCTTGGTGGTCAGCACGGGAAAGCTGGTGCGCAGATCGAACCGCGCCTGCGCCCCGAACACTGAATATGTGCCTGTGCCAGTGCGGTCGGTCTTGACCTTGCCGTGCTCCAACACATGCCGCAACAGATCGAGATATTGAGTCATCGCGCGAGAAATTTACTCAGGAAATGCCGGAGGGAAAAGCAATTTGCTGGTGGCCGACCGAATCGGAGGCTTCGGGTTTTGTATGTGATAACAGAACCGGTCTTCGGAATAACAGGATGATGCCAAGCGCAACGCCCACAAATGGGACTAGACAGGCAAGAAGCCACCATCCGCTCATTTCGACATCGCGGATCCGGGGCAGAACGACGAAGAACGCTTCGTAAACCGATAGAATAGCAGCCGGAATCCACCAGTACCGGAAATCATCGGTCGCGCCATAGGTGGACAAGAAGCTGGTGATGATCTCCACTATGGAGCCACGAAAAAAATAGGCCAGGCGATGCAATCGTAGAGGGAAGATAAATTCAACGATTTCGCGCATGGCGAAGGAAATTCAACCACGAAACATGAGAAAGACACGAAAAAGAAAATCGTCCAGAATCATGATTGTTTTTTCTTTTTCCGAAATGTATCCAGTAAACTGGCTAACCCAAAAATGGCTGCTGCGCCTCCTCCAACGATATACATTCCAGACTCCGCTGACCCGCTATACATCCTACCACTTGGCTTAAACGTGAGGTAATTCGTAAAATAATAATCTTCATGCTGTTGCACTAATTCAATCGTAATATCGTTTGTTTCAAGATCCTCAATGTGTGCCTTGTAACGATTATCAGATTCCTGCCAGCCGGAATACTGGCCTGAATGGAAAGCGCAAATCGTTGAGCCTGCAAATAATAAAATGAGCGAGATGACGAACTGAACGCTTCTTTTCATGGTTCAACATTCAAGAACAACCAATCACCTTCGGTTATTCAGCCTCAATACACCACTTTATTCAAAGGATACTCGATAATACCTTCCGCGCCTGCGGCTTTGAGTTGCGGGATCAATTCGCGGACGATGTGCTCGTCGATGATCGTTTCCACGGCTACCCAACCTTTTAGGCTCAGGCTGGAAATGGTCGGGTTGCGCAACGCGGGCAATTCCTTAAGCAGCCGGGTCAGGTTCTTTTCCGCGATGTTCATCTTCAAGCCCACTTTGGCTTCGGCGTCAATCGCGCCCTTGAGCAGCATCGCCAAGGTCTCGATCTTTTTGCGCTTCCAGGCGTCCTTCCACGAATTGTGATTGGCGATCAATCGCGGCGTGGAGACGAGCAACTCGTCCACGATCCGCAATTTATTCGCGCGCAGCGATGATCCCGTCTCGGTGACTTCCACGATGGCGTCCACCAGCTCGTGAGCCTTCATTTCCGTGGCGCCCCACGAAAATTCCACGTCGGCTTTCACACCGTTCTTCTTTAAATATTTCTTGGTCAGGTTGACGACTTCGGTCGCGATGCGTTTGCCCTTCAGGTCGCGCACTGATTTGACCGGCGAATTCTCCGGCACGCACAACACCCATCGCGCCGGGCGGCGCGTTGCTTTGCTGAAAAGAAACTCGCCCACCTCCTGCACGTCCGAGCCGTTTTCGATCACCCAGTCGTGTCCCGTGATGCCGCAATCCAGGTAGCCGTGTTCCACGTACCGGCTGATTTCCTGCGCGCGGATGAGCCGGATCTCCATTTCATCGTCATCCACCGTGGGAATATACGAACGGCTGCTGATGGAAACATTGAAACCCGCCTTGGCCATCTTTTCGATGGTGGCGTCCTGCAAACTGCCTTTGGGCAGTCCAAATTTTAATTTTTTACTCATCTGAGCCTTTTTGGCGTGTCCGGGCCAGTTTACCGGTTTAATCGGGGGAAATCCACTTTCTTCTGTTCAACCCTTCTTCCAGATCACCCGGCGTCCGGCCACCGAAATTTCCCCGCGCGCGATGGCCGCGACACATTTGGGATAAAGCTCATGCTCCGCCGTATGAATGCGCTGGTGCAGGCTTTCCGCCGTGTCATCGTCCAACACCGGCACGCTTGTCTGCCCGATGATTGGCCCCGCATCCACACCCGCATCCACGAAATGCACCGTGCAACCCGTTACTTTGACCCCATGCGCCAGCGCCTGTTTCCACGCCTCCAACCCCGGGAAAGAGGGCAGGAGCGAGGGATGGATATTGACGATGCGGTTCTCGAAAGCACGCAGGAAATCGCCCTTGAGTACGCGCATGAAACCGGCGAGCAGGATCAAATCCACGTTCGCCCCGCGCAAACGATTCACAAATTCGCGCTCTGCCTCCTCGCCCAGCTTGGTGCGGAACGGCCCCGGTTGGACGAACTGCGCTGGAATCTTCCGGTCGCGCGCATGATTCAAGATCCCCGAGCTTTCGACATCGCTCAGGACAACGGCGACTTGCGCTGGAATTTTTCCGGCAGCCACGGCATTGGCGATGGCGACAAAGTTCGAGCCTTTGCCGGAACCCAGAACGCCGATTCTGAAAGGATTGCTCACGCGCTTTGAATAGCAGAGCCGGCCCTCAAAACAAAGTTGAAAGAATCAGCATGCCGGTCCAATTCACTTGACCGAGCGAAATCCTGCTGCGCAAGCTTCTCGAATGAAAATTTGCGGGTATTGTGGCACCAATAATCCGGATGAAGCGTTCTATTGTTCCGGTTGCGCAAAGAGTTTTGATGAAGCCGGTTTAGCGGCGCTTCCAGCACCGGAGAAATTGACCCGGGCGGGATTCTGGATCCGTGTATTGGCTCGAGTCATTGACGCTGTTTTTGGCATATTTATTGGTCTTATGGCTGGTGTGATTTTGGAGGTAATTTTAAATGTCTTCATGATGATTGGCGCTTTGCCGCCTGGATGGCAATTTCGGCTGCATCAGTTCTCTTTGGTTGCCATTTTGATTGGTTTGATTGGGGATATTATGTATCACACCTTCTGTGAAGGGATCTATGGAGCCACCATTGGTAAATTTTGTTGTGGACTTCGCGTTGTCAGCGAAGATGGCGGCCCCAGTCGGTTGAAAGGGGCATTCATTCGCTCGCTGGCATATATGTTCGATGGCCTCTTTTTTGGATTGGTAGGTTATCATTCAATGGAGAAAACTGCTCTCAACCAACGGTATGGCGATGTATGGGGGGAAGACTGCCGTGCTCAAAACGGACGAGGTCAGATCAGAATCCGAACGGTCAGCCTTTCATCTTTTCATGTCCCTCTTTTTGGGTATTGGCGCATGGGCGCTTTTTGACGTGGTATCGTTGATCTATAAGATCTTTTGACGCGTGTTTCAAATCCAGGTTGAACGTTACTGCGCCGGATCGTTCACGATCCCCATGAACAGGATGGCTTGGCTTTGTGTGTCAGTAATCACAAATAAGAACGGGCGGTCCACGATCATTTCAAAAGACTTAAGCGGTCGTTCCATTGCTGCCCCAAACATGTTTATGGTGGTTACTGCCGCTGCTTCAGTCCCTTCTTCATCCACAGCCACATAGCTTTTCTGTTTTACTTCGCCGATAAAAAGCGGCTGGTCTGCCATCATGGAAAAATCCGCGTCGCCTGAAAACGCCCCCTGCATTCCCATTGCTTTCAGCGGATCATTCAAGATCACATCGTAATCCAGTTTGAATTTTGGGAACACCAAACTGCCTTCACATCTCGAAAAACTCGATAGAACATTATCCCGCCAGGTCTTCCCGCTGAAATTACCTATCAATTGCTGCGGGTTTGAATTGGTCGCCGGCAAAAAAAGAATCATTTGCAACTGGCCACCGGCATAAGGCAACTCCACCGCCTGGAAGCCGTCGCCTTCCTGGTATTCGAACGATTTATGTTTTGCCATCATCGGTACGTTGTTGATGTTTCCATCCGGCAGATGGAAATCACGTGGCAGAGTGAGGCTTTTATCAAATGGATCCTCCCACTTGCCTTTGAAATAAATCGCGTTGGCCAGAATAAGTTTCGGTGGTGACTCAAAAGGGAAAGAAACAACATTTTGGATCTTTCCATGCGTCTTTGTGTCCGCCCAGTCGTTGATTGCCTTCGCCGAGTCAGGACTGAGAAAATCCACGGGAGCCAACACTGCGCCGAAGAACTTCTGGTTCTCCAAAACAAACCCTGGTTTCAATCGAAAGCCATTTTGATACCAAATCCCGTTGGCCAGCTCCAAAATCACATTCGTCTGCGCCGCCAACGATTGGTTCAACGCTTTGCAATCCCTGTTCAAGTCTGCCTGCTCGATCCCAGTGGTGTTCAAGACATCCTGCATTTCTGTGAGAGTTTTGCCCGCCGCGCCATTGGCCACCATTTGCAAGGCCGACGCCGCGCTGAAGGGTGAGATGAAAATGTTTTTGCCGGGTTGCTCTTTTGCGATTTGCTTGAGCAGGTCAAAGGCAAAGCCGTTATCAGCGTCTGCCAGCTTGTTTTGCGCAGCAGCCGACAGGGACGAGAGGATGATAAATAGTGCGGATAGGCTGGCTAAAATAAAACGACATGCGCTCGAAATTTTCATAGCGTTAAAAGCTAACCCATCACCCTGTAGACAATGATTTAGCCCAAATGACTCAAAAGCGGATGGCCCGGCGGCGCGCATTTCCGGATCGTTTCCAGAAATTCAACCCGGTCTGATTGAAATAGCGGCAGCCAGATAGCCGTCCCACCTGAATTACTGCGCAGCTTAAGAAAGGCAAGATTGCCCAGGCTGACCTTTTTTACTCCCGAAATATCGCTCCAGCCCAGAAAGCGGCGCATTCCCCAGGACGAGTGCCCATAAATACCGGTAGAGGTGATAATGCATGAGTAAAACCAGGTGATGACAAACGAAAATATCACCGCATAAATCAACAAAAACGGAATGGTATAGTACAGGGAATTGAGGAAAAGAACCCAATGAAGGTCGGCCCTGAACTGAATAATGATTGCGACGAGGGCAAATAAATGTCCAAAAATAAAGCCGAAGAGAAACATGGAAAGAAACATCGGCAAAAATGCCATCCTGAACTGTTTGGCATCTGATGGAATGGGTGGTACCGTCACGCGGCCATTCTGCGGGTGGTCATTTTTGGAGTCAACCGCGATTGTGCGATCAAACCCCGCCAAACCGACGGTGCCGCCGCGCATATTCATCCAAAGCGGCGAAAAATTGCGGCTTGCGGAAATCCGGCCAGAACGTCGGTGTGATCACCAGTTCCGCGTAAGAGATCTGCCAGAGTAGAAAATTGCTCACCCGCATTTCGCCGCTCGTGCGGATAAGCAGGTCGGGATCCGGAATGCCGCGTGTCCAAAGATGCTGCGAAATGACCTGCTCATTGATGTCCGCCGTTTCCAGTTCGCCGCGCCGGACCTTTTCTGCGATGGAGCGCACCGCGTCCACGATCTCAATGCGGCTGCCATAGCTTAATGCCATCACCAGCGTCAGGCCGTTGTTCTTCGAGAGCGTGGCGATGGATTTTTTCAGGTGCTCCTGGACATTGTCCGGCAATCGCCAGATCTGGCCGATGACCTCGAGCCGCACGTTGTTCTTGTTCAGCTCCGGTGTCTCCGTCTTGAGATAATGGATGAGATATTTCATCAAGGCATCCACTTCGTCCTTGGGCCGGTTCCAGTTCTCGGCGGAAAAAGCATAGAGCGTGAGATACTTTATGCCCAACTCGCCCGCCACGCGAATGATGGCGCGCGCCGATTCCGCCCCCTGCCGATGCCCCTCGATGCGCGGCAATCCCCGTTGCTTCGCCCAACGCCCGTTACCGTCCATGATGACAGCCACGTGCCGCGGCAGCGATGCTTTAGCCTCCGAGCTTAGATGTATAGCGGAACTCATTCAATGATAGGGTAGGCGGGCGGAGATGGCGAAGCAAGGCAAAGGAGGGTAGTGGTACAGTTTGAAAATACTTCGCTGTTAGCTCCGGCCTAACAGAAGGCCAATAATAATCCCCAGAATAGCAATGCCGGCATACCAAAAAAAGCGCGGATGCTTTGCCAACAATCGGTTTAAGGGTGGTTCCGGTTGGTTGGTTGCTAGAGGAGCAGATGAACTCAAAGCGCGAGCAGAATTAACGGTCTTTGAATCGTCGGATGGCCTAGCAGTTGGAGTCTGAGAAGTGAGAGCTTGCCGCTCTACTCCGTCAAAAATATCGACAGGGTCAGACGCGGCACCTTGGGCGTGAATGGTGGCGGATACGCCGGAGTCGCCCCCTGTGCCGGAGCGCCGCTTCATATAGTCTCTTTCCCAGAGCATATAACGTCCCAAAACTGCACATCGCCAGAAAAAACAGCAAGCCCGAAATTTAATCCATTAACCTCACAATTTCTTCCAAGCTCCAAACGTGATCGGCAATCCCCGCTTCCATCACTGGCGTCACGCGCAAGGTTTGGTGAATTCGGCAAAATGCTTGCGCACGCGCGATAGCGTCTTGGACTGCGGCAGTCCTCTGCCGCTTTCATGCGACTCATGCTTTCCAAAAGCGCCAGAGGACTGGCGTACTCCAAAACCTTGCGGTCTTAGGTAGCCGATTCATGGCAAGAAAACTGATTGAGGTGCCGGGAAACTGTAGTGGTTTTTCAAATTGGGATAATGCCGATTTTTTTCCCGCGCGAAGCGCAGCATTCTCAAGGCCCCGTAGGGGCCGAACGAAAATAGCCCCGGGTAAGGCTGCGATAGCAGCCGCAACCCGGGGTTAAATGCCCTGGACTATTTTCCCCCTCCCGCTTGCGGGAGGGGGATCAAGGGGGAGGGCCTCAAGTTTCGCCTGATACTACCGAAGGATCAGGTTTTTGATACTGCCCCGAATTGAACGGGTGCCCGGCGCAGTTCCTTCTCCCGCGGGAGCGGGAGAAGGTGTCCGCAGGACGGATGAGGGTCGTAGGGGTAAAACTGGATAATGCGCCGGGATAACCTGATAAACCCGCAAATTCAGTTTTTCCTTTTCTTTCAGCGGGCGTCTAATCAAGATGATGAACCATGAAAACCACGACGCATCGCTCGCTGTCAGTGTTCGCGTTTGGACTTTTTCTGGCCGTGGGAGTACAGGCGCAAACGCCTCCAATCTCTTTTCCCGATGCCAGCCCCGCCTGCACGCTCAAACAGCGCGTCGGCCTGACGGACATTGAAGTCGATTATTCAAGGCCGGGAGCGAAGGGCCGTGAGATTTTTGGCGGCATCGTTCCCTATGGAACGGTCTGGCGCACGGGCGCCAATCAAGCCACACGCATTACCTTCAGCACGCCGGTCAAATTGGAGGGCCATGAAATTCCCGCCGGCACTTACGGTCTTTTCACCATTCCCGATAAAAGCGACTGGACTATCATCATTAACAAGGGCGCGAACCAATGGGGCGCATTTCAATACAAACAGTCGGACGATCTGTTGCGCTTCCAGGTCGCGCCCATCTCAATGGATGTTCCCATCGAAACGTTCACTATCGAGTTCAACCGCATTCGTGACGAATCCGCGATGCTGAATCTTGCCTGGGACAAAACCGTCGTGCCGATCCATCTGACGGTGGATGTTTCCAGCGCGCTGGTGCCGCAGATCGAAGCAGCCATGGCGCAGCCGGGCAAGAAGTCAGATGCATTTTATTTTCAAGCCGCCACCTTTTACTATGACCACGACCTTGACCTGACCAACGCATTGAATTGGGTCAATGCGGGCCTCGCGGACAATTCGAACATTGCTTTCGAAATGTTGCACCTCAAAGCGGAAATCCTGGCGAAACAGGGGGACAAAGCCGGCGCGATCGCCGCCGCCAAACAATCCACCGACCTGGCAAACAAGGCTGAAGGCCCCGGCAATTCGATCGCCAAAATGGACCAGGATTTGATCAACAGCTTGCAACCATGACCGCGCATTTCGTGACCGTTTAAACATTAACCAATAAAGGAGCAAAATGAAAAAAATCATATCCATTCTGATGATGACCGCTGTTGCCCTGTCCTGCGCATTACCGGCCCAGGCGCAACGCCAGCGGCTTAGCCCGCATGAAACCGTTAGCGCCGTGATCGATGGCAATCGTGTCACGATCACCTATGGCCGCCCTTACACCGTCAAGGCCGGCACGACCGAAGTTCGCAAAATCTGGGGTACCCTGGTTCCCTACGGCCAGCCCTGGCGTTTGGGCGCGGACGAAGCAACGCTGCTGATCACGCAACAACCGATTGTCATGGGCAGCACGACCGTTCCCGCCGGCGCTTATACTCTTTATATGATGCCTGTCGAAAACGGGACCTCCCAACTCGTCTTTAGCACTCATCTCGGCGGCTGGGGAATTCCCGTGGACACATCCCATGATTTGGCAAAAGTGGATCTGACCAAGGACGCTTTGGATAAAACCGTGAACCAGTTCACCCTGTCGGTCGGGAGGAATCCATCGGGAGGCGGGTTGCTGAAATTCATGTGGGAGAACACACAATTTTCCGTGCCGTTCACAGTCCAGAAATAACATGGCCGGCCAACCTGTATTTGCAAGTCGGCCCGCGAAGTGGCCGTGCTGGAAATTTCGCCAGTAGTTTCTACCGAAACCGCCGTGTGGGTTCAAATCGTGAAAGATTTTAAGACAAAAAAAAGGCATGAGAACCGAAACGAGAACTCTTGATTGGTTTTTGCGGGACAAACGTTGCCAAAAGTGGATTGTGCAGTGTGTTGCATGTCGCGCGTATGGCCGGAAGCCAGAGACGCCAATTTCAATTCCGAAGTTTCGTTTTGATGAGATGTTTCCGATTATGGAATTGGACGCTGACGGAAGATGTGAAAAATGTCAGGAGGTTGAGGCTCGTAAAAGAGTATGACAATTTGGATAATTTTCAAATTAGGACACTACCCATGAAGTGGTCGCCCTATTTTCTGGCAGCTGCGTGCCTGCTGGCCGCTTTGCCGGGCCGCGCCCAGGTTGCCGGACCGCCATCCGCATCGGACACGGCCATTATGCGGGACCTGTACGACTTCCAGAGCATGGGCAGCATCCTTTACGTGGCCGCCCATCCGGACGATGAGAACAACGAACTCCTCGCCTATCTCGCCCGCGGGCGTCACTATCGCACTGCCTATCTTTCGCTCAACCGCGGTGATGGCGGCCAAAACGTGCTGGGACCCCAGTTCGGCGAGGAATTGGGCCTCATCCGCACGGAGGAATTGCTCGCCGCCCGGCGCGTGGATGGGGGCCGGCAGTATTTTACCCGCGCAGTTGATTTTGGTTTTTCCAAGGATTACCTCGAGACCTTGAAGATCTGGGACCAGCAAGAAGTTGTGGAGGACACCGTGCGGGTCATCCGTGAGTTCCGGCCCGACGTGGTGATGACGCGTTTTTCACTGATTCCCGGCGGCACGCACGGGCATCATACCGCCTCGGCGATGCTGGCGCTCGACGCATTCAAGGTCGCCGGGGACCCGAATGCTTTTCCCGAGCAGATCCGCGAGGGACTGGCGCCATGGCAGCCCGAACGTATTCTCTGGAACGTGGGCGGATTTCAGGCGAGCGAGGTCGGCGAAAGCAAAACCATCCGGATGAACATTGGCGGCATTGATCCGTTATCCGGCGAGCCGTATGGGAAGATCGCCGCGCGCAGCCGCTCGATGCACAAGACCCAGGGCCTGGGCAATTTTACCGGTTATCGCGGCAGCAGCGGGCCGCGCAATGAATCGTTCGTCCTTTTGGCAGGCGAGTCGGTGACTGATGACGTGATGGATGGCGTGGATACGTCCTGGTCCCGTGTGCCGGGCGGTGCTGACATCGGCACGCAGATCGCACAAGTCATCCAGCAATTCAACCCGCCAAATCCCGCGGCCAGCGTGCCCGCCTTGCTCGAGATCAAAAAGCTTCTGGCGCCCCTGGCCCCGGATGATCCGGTGGTGAACGAAAAGCGCGCGCTGTTGGACCATATCATCCAGGAATGCCTCGGGTTGACCGTGGAAACGAGTGTTCCCCAGGCGGAAGTCGTGCCCGGTGAGATGCTCAAGATGCGTTTGAGCGTGAGCTTAAATTCAGACATTGTTCCCGTGCGATGGATGGCAGCGCGCTATCCGGCCATCAAAACTCAATTTGCCATCAATACCAAACTTTCCACGAATCAACCGGCATCGTGTGTTTCCACCGAAATGCTTCCGGCTGATGCGCCGTTGAGCCAGCCATATTGGCTGCGCGAGGACCATACTCCCGGCATGTTCGTAGTGGATGATCCGGCATTGATTGGCCGGCCGGAAAATCCTCCGGTCTTTCCCGTTGAACAAGTTTTTGAAGTGGGCGGACAGACCCTGGTCATTCCAGATCAACCCTTGCAAACCACCGCCACGCGAAAAGCCGGTGATACGCGCCGCCTGGACGTTATTTCGCCGGTGTCGCTCAAGCTGGCGTCCGATGTCGAATTGTTCGCGCCGGGCAGCAGCCATAACGTGATGGTGACGGTCACATCCGCGCGCCTTGATGTCAAAGGCGCGTTG
>Ga0206819_10005_pt1 | contig 103631 bp, 90 predicted proteins | sample Alteio_BWOrgCont_87_FD_152855 | JGI IMG/M metagenome (GOLD analysis project Ga0206819, IMG submission 152855) | Enriched cells from forest soil in Barre Woods Harvard Forest LTER site, Petersham, Massachusetts, United States -... | ecosystem: Environmental > Terrestrial > Soil > Temperate forest... | reverse complement strand
GGCGAAACAATAACTATAAGCAAAGCGGGCAAGCCGATCGCCAAACTGGTACCAATCGGCGCCAAGCAATCGGGGAAACGGAAGCTTGGTCTACTCAAGGGAAAAATCAAGTTCAGCGACGACTTCAACGATCCATTGCCGGCTGAGCTTCTGTCAGCATTCTACAACGGTGCCATCGAGCCATAATGAGGTTGTTGCTGGATACTCATGTCTTGCTGTGGGCTTTGACCAAGAGTGATCGCCTCTCGCCACGCGCCGTTCGCCTGATCGAAGACCGACGCAATCAAATTTGGGTGAGCGTAGCAAGCATCTGGGAACTGTCTATTAAATATGCGCTGAAGAAAATCGAAATTGATTTGCCCGGCTTGGAATCAGTTCTTGAAAAGAGCGATTTTGCTCTGTTACCGGTGATGTTCCGCCATGCGGTGCAAGTTTCGGAACTACCTCATTATCATGGCGATCCCTTCGATCGGATGCTGATCGCCCAGGCCATCGCCGAGACCGCTCACCTGCTTACCAACGACTCTCAGCTAAGCAAGTACGGACAGACGGTCATGCTCATATAAGCAGGTTGAGGGTGGCGAGTGTTCCTTGAGGGACAATTCATCTATACTGTGTTGAGGTTTCTCCTCCCTGATTGCGTGGCATTATGGTGAGGGACTGTATTGTCTGTCTGAGAATAGGTCGGTTTTATGGTGGAACGACGGCAAGACCACATCTGCAGCGGTAGAACATGCATGTTCTGCCGGGTGCTCGACAACTCCCCGCGGGCTGCAGCCGCAGGCAACAAGGCTTTCATGGACAGCCAGGTGATCGAGCGCGTAAAAGAGCTGGAGCAGCGCTCGCTTTTGACCAACACGGAGTCGCGCATGGCCGCCACCAAGGGCGAAGAAATAGAACGACTGGCGCTGCTCGACACATTGACAGAACTGTATAACAGCCGCACCTTCCTGAAAGAGATCAAAGACGAGCTCAAGCGGGCGAAACGTTATAAACGGCCGGTAGCGCTCTGCATGATCGCCATCGACGAATTCAAAGACATCAGCCGCCAATACGGTGCGTTGACATCCGACGCCGTGCTCAAAATTATGGGTGACGTTCTGCGCGGCGCCATCCGCGACGTAGACATTCCGGCCAGATACAGCGCCGAAGAATTCGCCATCATCTTTCCGGAGACGAACGCCTCCGGCGCATCGATCGTGGCGGAGCGGATCAGACAAAGAATTGGATCGCAGTCGATCACGCACAACTGGCATAACCTGAAAGTGACAGCCTCCGTCGGTCTGGCAGCCTTTCCCGCTCACGCTCGCGAAAGCGACGAACTGCTCTCGCGGTCAATCCAGGCGCTGGAATTGGCCATGACCCGCGGCGGCGACCGCGTGTGCACGATTTGATGACTCGTACACCTGCTTAAACTTCCAGCACCGTATTCGACACCGCTTCCAAGATGTAATTGCCTGACTGTCTTCACATGGCTGCGCATCGTCCAAGCAATCTCCGGCGCTATTTGCTTTTACAAAGAATTTGCCAGCACAAAGTCGCAGACGAATGACACAACGGCGTCAGTAATGCCAAGACATATAGCTAGCTGACAATGCCCTACCGAAACATTTCACTAGGTTCGAAGCTTGTTTGCCGTCGCTCTGCACTAGGTGCAGTAGTTCCAGTTCGCATGAAACGCTAAGGAATTACGATATGATTCCTCGCATGGAGAATGTCAACGCTATCACTTCGACTACGCACCGCATTGATCGAGCCACTCTAAGGCGTTCAGCCATTGTCATTTTGGTGGTCTTGGTGCTGCTTGGAACGGCACTGAGATTCACAAACGTAGGGCATGCCGATTACTGGGTGAACGAAGCTGCTACATCGCTTGTTATTTCCGGGTTTCAGGCTTCAGACGTGGAGCGGCTTTTGACCGACCATGTAACGACGTTCGGGGAAATTCTGGATAAGTATCAGGGTACCGCAGGCCACCGTCCTCTCTCCGATGTCATCAAGGGCGTGATCGTCACGATTCCCCCCCATACCCCACCTTATTATGCTCTCGCCTACTACTGGGCTAAATTTCTCAATGCCAGCCAGGGCACGTTGCGCATGCTCTCGGGGGTTCTGGGCATGTTGCAACTACCGGCAGTTTATTGGTTTGCGATTGAGCTCTTCGGCTCACCGATGATTGCTCTGTTTTGCACGGCCATGTTTTTTATTTCGCCGGTGCAAGTTTGGTACTGCCAGGAGGCCGCTGAATACTCGCTAATTGCAGCCGTAACTTGTTTTGCCAACGCAATCTTTTTGCGAGCTCTGAAAACCCGATCGTTTCTGTTCTGGTTCATCTACTCATTGGTGATCGCCCTCGGACTATGGGTCAGCATCAACATCTTTTGGGTGGTGGTCGCACAATTGATTGTCACGCTGTTGCACGAACGCCCCAAGGCTTCAGGCGAAACAGTGACTCTGTCGCCCAACCTCTTGCTTGTCTTCGGCGCATGCTTGATCGCCGGGCTGGCTTTTGTGCCCTTTGCACTGACTTTCGTACAAGGCTTCATCGGACTCTCCATGGCCATGGAATTCATGAACGTTCGCGAGCCGCTCACCACCCTTCTTCTCGGCTGGCTAGACAGTGTCGTGGCACCCATTTTGTGGAGCCCGGACCTCGACATCTTGCTCACAGTCAAGATGCTGTTCCTCATCTTGCCGCTTTATGGAATTTATTACTGCTGGCGACGATACGACGCATTGGCCCGCAACATCTTGCTGCTCAATTTCTTTGTCCCGTTCTTGGCTCTCGCCCTGCCAGACTTGATCATGGGTGGCACAAGATCGACGTATACACGTTATCAAATGACAGGCATAACCACCCTGACGATCATCATCGCTTCGTGCCTGGGCCATCATCTGAGACTCAGACGATCGCGCCTCGTTTGGATGCTGGTAACAGCCATCGCAATTGGTGCCTGCCTGTTTTGCAGTTGGACAGTTACCAATGCCAGCTCGCACTACATTTCACCTTACCGCGGGATGCAAAATCAGATCTTGGATGTGCTCAGGAAAGACAAAAATGCCGTGGTGGTAACCGACGAATCGCCTGACCGCATGACCCTCTATGGAATTCTTTGCCTCAGTCACTCTGCACCAAAAGATGCGCGTGTACTGTGGTTAGATCATCCTGATGTACTCAAGCTTCCTCCTGACGTAACTCACTTCTACCTATTCAGACCGACGACACCGCTCAAAATGCTGGTCGAGTCCTATGGTTATAAAATGACTCCTGTTCTCAGTGACTGGAGCTTTCTCAAAGCCGAACCGGAGAGCGAATGATGAGCAGGAGCGATGAGCTGAAGTCAGGCAACGCGAAAACGCTTGGTCCACTGATCAAGCCGATGTCTCCGGAAGATAGCAGCACCGCTGGCGGTACGGTTCGCTTGATCGCGATATTGTTGATTTGTTTCGGAATCTTCGCCCGCTTCGCCAACGTAAACTCCACGCCCGTATGGCATGACGAAGTCAATCTGATCTTGCGCATTAATGGCTACACTCGCGGCGAAGTGGAGAAGCTCATTGCTAATCGCATCATTCCAGCATCGGATCTGTCGCATATGCATGAAAGCCTGGGACCCCCCAGAGATGTATCTGCACTTATCGATGCCGTTAAATATGACTCTCCAGAACATCCCCCGACCTATGGTCTATTAGGTTTTTACTGGGCTAAGTATTTCGGTTACAGCGAACAAAGCTTTCGCTGGCTCTCGTCTACGATCGGAGTGCTGGCGATTCTCGGCGCTTTCTGGCTCGGCACCGAGTTGATTGGTACGTTCTCAGGTGGATTGCTAGTCGCCGCGTTAGTCTGCGCATCGCCCTTGCTTGTTTTCTACTCTCAGGAAATTCGAGAATACTGTCTCTACATCCTCGCGACGATCTTGTCCACAGCGGCACTCTTAAGAGGTTGCCGCATATGCACACCGATGTCTTGGATCATTTATGCATTGTGCTGCGCATTTGGCTGCAACGGCTCCGTGCTATTCATAGAGGTGCTCATGGCGCATGCCTGTTATATGATCTGGCGTGAAAGAACGCAGTTGCGCATCTCCGAAGTCGGGTTGGACATCTCATCCAGATTGCTCGGTTATGTTCTCGCCACGTCGGGCGCTATTGCACTTTGGCTCCCCTATCTGTGCACTATCTTCTTCCCCTCGCTTAGTGTGATGGCTAAACACACTAGCTACCTTGAAGCACCGGCGCAGCAAGGCTCGTTGCTCAATGCGATCTTGTTCAATCCGGGGGCGATTTTTTACTGGATTCGTTATAGCAATCCAGCCGCTCAAAATGCCATTCTCGGTCTGCTATTCCCGTCTTGCTTGATCTGGATGCTGGTGACGTTCAACCGCAGCCGGCGCAACATTTTTCCATTCCTCTTTTTCTATTTCGTGCCGCTGATCGTGCTTTTCTGGCTCCCAGACTTGCTTTTTGGAATGCAGTTTAGCCTCATGTTGCGATACTACCTGTTGGTGCCACTGGCAATGTTGATGTTTGCAGCTTTTGCCGTTTATCAACATGCACATGCTCCAGAGCCAGGTCTCAAATTGACAGCGGTATTCGGGCTCTTATTTATCGCCGGATGCGAAGTTTCATCAGATCTCGCTTTGCAGACTCTGCGAGACCGCGAAGTCATGGACAATCAATCACTCAGCGCAATAGCTGATTTGCAAGAGCGTGAGGGCGGCGGACTAATTGTCTCTGGCGAAAATGGAAAGATCATCAATTGCCAACAGATCATCGCTTTGTCGTACGCTCTGCCCGAGAACAGCAAATTTTTGTGGCTCGATCATCCAACCCTGCCTCAGCTGCCGCCGGAGATAAAGTCGTTCTATCTTTACGCCGCTCCACAAGATCTGGTCATTAACGTCGCAAAATCAGGGTACATTTTGAAGCCACAACCGGGAATGCCGTATCTGATCAAAGCGACGCATCGATAGTCGAGATGCGCGTTTTAGTTAAGGGTCAAGCTAACTGTTTTACTTGGGCTCGAAGCGTCGAGATCGACGGTAGCGCTGGCAGATTGTTTCTTATAGGTTGCCTGCACGCGCAGTGAACCGACAAATGCACGCAACTTCACTTTCCCCTCGGCATCGGTTGTGAGCGTTTCATTTGTGCGCCAGCGTTTCAAAACCATATCTTCGTATGCAGCTTCAGCCATGCGCGGCCGCCACTTGAGAGTAAAGAGTGAGTAGCCTACGTCTTTGGCGAAGAAAGATCCGTCCCAAAATCCCCACATAACAAAAGCTTGCGTCGAGGGATGGCTGTAGACTGCGGTGAGAAATTCGCGAAGATAGTCCGACTGCAGCTGTTCGTCCTGGCAGGCAAGATCGTATTCAGTAATCTCGAGCGGCTGGCCGAATTGCGCCCATTCGTCGAGAATTCGCCAGATCTCTTGCCCGCGCGGCAAGGGCAGATGCATGTGTGACTGAATGCCAAGCACAGTGATTGGTGCACCCTGGGCGATCAACTCTTGAATCAATCGGTGAGTCGCAGCACGCCGTCCATCATTTGCGCCGGATAGATTGTTGAGAATGTCGTAGTCATTATATGACAGTTGAACGGTACTGTTGGTCTGTCGCGCCCAGTTGTAGCAATCGACAAGAATTCTTTGCCCGAGCAGATCAGTGATTTCATGATTGGTTACTCCCTCGTTAACCACATCCCAGATGTAGACTTTGTCGTCGAATTGGTTCACCTCTTGCTTGACGTGGTTTTCGATCGCAGTCGATAGCAGATTGCCCCGCAGCGACTTCACTTCTTCGGGTACGTCGCTGAAATCAGGGCAAAACAAATGATGCCCTCTGATCGCGAACTGATTAGTGTGACACCAGTCAACAACTTGTTCACCTGTCCCTGGTTTTTCCCAAAGGCCGGCAATCCATTTGAGGGAATTTTCGGGAGTGACGCAGTTAAACAGCGTCAGTAGGCTCTTGCGATACTTGCGCCCGTTTGTACGCGAATCGAAAAGATAGGTTGGCGAAACGCAGGTGCCGAATTTGAATGTCTGGCGAACTTGGTTGACAGAAACTGACACTCCTGCCGCAGGTTTACCATCCATCTTGAGCACCTGCAAAATCAGATCACGTTTGCGCAGAGTATCGATCCTTTTGTCTGCCTCTTCCCACCAGCTTGCCGGTAGAGTCTTTCCGGCGAAAGGATTGTTGTATTGGTTGATGTCACGCAGATCGGAAGAGCGGGTTTGCCCCCAGTTTTCAAAAGTCAGATCGGCAATCTCGATCTCTCCAGTCAGCCGTGGAACGTGGATTTCAAAGTTGCCCCATCCGTCTGGCAAATCTTTGGAAGCGGTAAAGACTCCCGCAAATTCCTGCCAGTCGCGAGTCAAAACCGACGTTCTGGTGAAACATCTGTCGTATGGCGCATGCGCCTGTTCAAATGCGCAATCGACGAAAAGATCGTCTTTGCTGCGAGCCTTGAAATGCACCCGCAACCTCGAGCCGTGCTGCACTGCTGCCGGCACCGGCACGAAAATCTGAGGATAGAAATTATAGGGTGCCTCTTTGCGCACATGCAAACGCAGAAGCTTTTCTTCACCGTCAACAACTTTATCGAGTCTGAGATAACCCTCGTTCTGCCCTACCACCGCCCACGGTGCCTCGAAATAGGCAGGAATCAATTGTCTGGAATCATACTGTCCGTCTGCGACGGCGCTAGCACAGCAGTATATTGCGCTGCTAGCCAGCACCGGGAAGATTGATGCGACAAACGTCGGCAGGATACCGCATAAAACGCTATATTCTGGTCGATCGTACAACCCGTCAATCGAAATCCATTTGTTCCGACAACTCGAATTCAGTGGGTTCCATAAAGTTTGACGCTTGCTCACTGCTCTCTCCTATTGCCGCTCCGGTCTCGGTCTTGTCTTCCACAAACAGAGCTTTCAATTTATCAGGCAATAACGCGCTCTTTGCCATCTGGCTCTCGAATAGTTTTTTAGGCAAAACAATAGAGATGGGATACCGGAACAAATCGCGCCGAATATCGGTGATCACTCGCAACGGAGTTTCAATCAAATCGGCGAACGACTGCAATAACGAATCGTCAGGCTCGACGAGCGACAACCATGTATGCGGTGCGCAATAGACAAGCTGAATCAAGCGCTCGATCCGGGCTAAATCATTATCCAAAAACTCGACTTCGAGAGTCATCATTTCTTGATCGGGAGGCTTGCGCACTACCCTGGCGGGAATCTCCATCAGCGTGCCTTCTTCAGTCTGCAAACTGAGATTGATTCGATCATCTTTGCGAATCTGTCCGTTTGGTTTGAGAATGCGCAAGCGAGCGCCGTATTCGTTGATATCAACCGTGTTGCCGGCAGCCAATCCTTCAAAGTTTTCCGGACATTCGACTGATACCGGCACGCTTCTTCTCACGCGATACGCTCGTCTCACCTGCGGGCGCTCGAAGCCTACAAGAACGGCGCTAATCAGAACCGAGACGTTGTAGGAATCCCACACGACATTCGCCAACGTACCGATCGGATCGAACTGAAAGAGCAGTTTGATCACACCGATGAAAAGAGCGAAAACGGCAAGAACCAGAAGTACGAGATTGCCCCAAACGACACGAATATCAAAGAAGAAATGACCGGTCTTCAGTCCTTTCGGCGTGACCGCAAATCGCGGCGCTCGAGGATCGATCAAAGTGAGCAGCGTCCAATAGCAAGTAAAAGGTGCAAGAACGGTTTCATACACATCCGACCAAAACGAATGGCGGAAGTTTTTGTATATGTAGTTTTGCGTCAAAAGCCAGGTGAAGAGGAAGGGGATCGCCATCAACGAATACTGCAGCCAACTGACAGCAGTGCCGCACACACCTAGCAGCAAAAACGCGATTGGCACAAGCAAACAAATCAGACGGGGAACGCCGAAGAAGTAGTAGAGATTATTGGTCAGATAGCACAACTTCTGCTGCACGGTCAGCCCTTGCACCAAAAGTGGATTAGCTAGAGCCAACATCTGTGTCTGCCCTTTGGCCCATCGACTTTGCTGAATCAAATACGCGCGCAGCGTTTCCGGACTGAGACCAACAGTGAGCGACTCTGGGATGTATACCGATTTGTAGCCACGTCTGTGCACGTCCATACTAAATTCGCAGTCTTCGATGACCGTCCCGCGGGACATTCCATCGAGTTCGTCAAAAACGCTGCGTCTGATCACACCGGCAGAGCCGGCAAATATAGCAGCGTTCCAGTGGTCTTTGCCTACCATGGTCAGCCGGAAGAACAACTCTTGCTCGTGAGGCAGCTTTCCCTCAAGCCTGAGGTTGCGCTGAATCGGCGCGCCGTTCATGAAGCGGTGAGCACTTTGTACGAATGCCACCTTCGCATCACTGAAGTAGGCGACCGTGCGCTTGAGAAAGTATTTCGATGGAATGTGGTCGGCATCCAATATAACGACCAGTTCGCCGTCGGTTTGGCGCAGTGCGTTGTTGATGTTGCCGGCTTTGGCGTAAGCGTTATCGGGCCGCGTGATGTAGTTGACGTCGAGCGAGTGTGCCAGATTCAGAACCGCGTCACGTCTTCCGTCATCGAGAATGTAGATACGTTTGTTCGGATAGTCGATATACTTGGCACCACATACGGTGCGACGAACCAATTCAACATCTTCATTGTAGGTGGTAATGAAAATATCGACAGACGGCTGATAGAGCGGATCGAATGCGACCTCTTGCCGAGGCGTGAGATCCCAGTATTGCAAAGCGGTCAGAAAGAATCCGACCACCGCAAAGATTTCGCTGGCAAACAGGGCGATACTAGCAAGAGAGTTAAACGGGCTGGTCAAATTGAGCGTACAAAGAGCACGCCAATACTCCAGCCTGATCGCAGCGAAGCCAGCTATGCAGGTCAATCCGATGCGAATCAATTCCTGATTTTTGAATCGCGATAAGACGAACACCATCAGAACTATTGCCAGCGATAAAAGCAATTGAAACGATTCGAACTGCGCTCGCCCGTCGTACCAACAGTAAACGATCGCGCAGAGTCCGAAGAGCAGGCACGCGACGATACTCAGACGTCGGTGGTAGGCGTTTGGGGTCGCTACTGGCACTTGTGCAGTTTGTTTGCTCACGACTTCAATTACTTTTGCCTATGAAGTATCTGCACTGACTGTAGAGAACGTTGCGCCGATACGAAGTTGCACCTTGCAGGAAGAACCATCCCTGTTCCATGATCACGTTGCGCCTTATTCGAGTCGTTATCGAAGCATTTGCAAAGCCGCCAAAACTCACCTGCCCTAGATTCGAAGTTGGAGTCTGAGAAGAACCGATTGCACAACCGACACCCCCGCGCCAATATGCAGCAGGGAGCAATCGGCCAGCCGCGCTGAACCCCAGCGAGTTAATCATGAATACCTGAGGGCTGAAGTATCCGCCAACACCGCTAGATGAACTCGGAGCGCTCGATACAAAAAATCCCCCAGCCGAAGGTGTCGCCACCCCGGGAACCTGCGTCTGTCCCAGTTTGGAAGACTGAACTATTGCTGCTGTGGTCGACGGCGACTCTTGTTGAATTTGCAGTGATGCGTTGCCGATATTGTTCAAATCGTACTTCCAACTCGAGACGAGAAATTGATAATTCAGACCAACGTGACTGACAAGTCGATGGGGATCTCGATCGTAAAGACTGCGTCCCGCGGAAAGTCCGACTGTTTGAAATGGGTTAGCCTGCACTCTGGTGCCAGTATCGACGCCCCCGCCATAAAGGGCCGATACATAGCTCTGCGGTGTCGGTCGTAAGGTGATGACACCAAAAAACAAATTTTGCGAAACCCGGCCGACGAGATCCTTGGTAAAGGGCAGGTTCAGCCCCGATGTAGACAAAAGGCTGTTTCCCAAAATGTCGCGACGAAAGCCCACAGTCATGTGCAATCTGTCGTTGATGGCATAGGTGCCGCTTGCCGCTCCCAGCACGTTGATACCGCCATCAACCTGTTCAGTTTTCGTCCAGTCGTAGATGCCGAGCTGCCCAGCTAGCTTCAATCTGTTTGTAGGTTGGATGCGGTAAGTGCCGCGAAATTCTTGTCCAAATACACGCGGAGCCTTCAGTCCGGCAGTGCCGAAAAGTGTTGGAATATATGAGAATTTAGCTTCGGATTGCAGAGTAGGGAAATAACCGACCTCGAGAATTTCCGGCGTAAAACTGTCCATCTGGCCCACGCGCGGGATGAGCGACTGATTGGCATAGGCACTACCGAAATTGATGTAAGGACTGTGCAACAGCTTGGCTTCTGACTCAAGCTGGAGCATCTGCTTTTTCTCGAGCGACAAATCAGGCGCTCCAACCTGCGGATAAGGCGTGACACCGGGTTCTTGAATCTCACCCACCGCCGAAGGAAAAAATACACCAGTCACCTGAGCCCGAGCTGGCATGCCCAAAACCAGCGCCCCACCGAGAGCGCAAATGATCCAGATCAGAATGCTCTTCAGTAGGGAATTCCTTATAGTCACAACGTCTTGAAAGCTGAGCTTGTTCTTCATGCATATTCTATCTACTTGCAGCAACTTACGGACGCATGCGTCATGGACTTTTCTCAATGCGAAAAGCGGCCCGCTGCTTATTGCATCAGATGTTTTAAAATGCGATGAGTAGGGTGCCGTAGAAACAAAAAATGCGAAGAACACTTGGAAAGCCGATTCGATTAACCATTTCGACCATGGCGTTTCTGGCTGTCTGCAGCAACCAAGCAACATCGGCGCTCTCGCCTGAGCAAGAAAGACAAAAAAGCTTTCAGTTGCTCGAGCAGGGAAAAGTGACCGACTCGATTAAGCTGTTTGAAAGCACTTTGCGTCGCAATCCCACTGACATGGACAGTTTATTGGGCATGGCTTGCGCCCTCAGACAAAAGAAAGAACCCCAGAAAGCTGCAGAGTACTACCGTCGCCTTTTGAAATTGCGCCCGGCAAATAGGCTCGCTCTCATTTCCCTAGTGCAAATTCTTGGAATCGACCCTAAGAGTCGAGCAGAGTCAGCTTCTCTGCTTCTCAACTACGTCAACGAACATCCCAAAGATCTGCCTGCAAGAAAGCAGCTGGCCGATTTGCTGGCGCTTGATCCCAAAACACGCACTGAGGCTCTAAAACAGCTGAAAATCCTCACTCAGCTGCAGCCGAAAGACACAAAATACATCTTGAAAATTGCTTCCCTTTGCGATTGGACGCCTGACTGGAAAGAGGCAGAAACCCACTACCGCAAGTATTTGGCCCTTAAGCCCAAAGACGATGTAGTGCGTGAACGTCTGGCCAATCTTTTGGCATGGCAAAAGAAAAACAAAAACGAGGCAATCGAGCAGTACGACATTCTGCTGAAGGGAGCCGGCGACAACAAGCGCTTACGTCTGGCCAAGGCGATGGGGCTATCTTGGAACGGCGGCGGCAAAGAGGCAGTAGCGGAGTTTCATAAGCTCTTGGCTGCAGACCCAGACATGATGCTCGATTCCAACGGAAAGAAGACGCAGCTTAGCTTGACAGCAGCAGAAGTCGCCCGCTGGTCTGCTCATGACAATCAAGCAGCCGAGCAGTTCTACACCATGTACCTTGCAAAGCATCCCGATGATCTCAAGGTGCATGTTGAGCTTGCCAAACTCTATAGCGCCGATAAACAGACAGACAAAGCAGTTCGACAGTTCGACGCCATTCTCGAGAAGCGTCCTGACGACAACACGATAAGACGAGAAAAGGTCTACGCGTTGATGTACAACGGTCGCTCGAAAGACTCGATTCCAGTGATCAGGCAGATCGCGCAGAAGTCCCCGAATTTCCCGATCGAGACTTGGCTGCTCGGTCGCAATCGCCAGGTTCCAGCCACGATAGCGTTAGCCAGAACGCTGGATTGTTGCGGCGAAACAGCCCAGGCAAAACAAGAATATACGCGCATCATTGCATCGCATCCAATAGACGATTTAGCGAAAGAAGCGCTGGAAGAGATTGAGAATCGTGGCAAAGGCGGTCACAACTACTCGCTGACCGAACTAGACGAATTGATTCGCAAGAATCCTTCAGACATGGAATTTCGCATGGACAAGGCGGTGATCTGCCTTTACATGAATAAGGCCGAAGAGGCTTTGCCCCTGATGCAGGAAGTAGCCAGCAAGGATCCGAGCAGAAAGGGCATGTTCTATCTCCAATTCGCCATGCGTGAACGTCAAGCGATAGTCGGTGTCGGTCAGTGTTATGAGCGCCTGCACAAGTGGTCGCAAGCCGAGCAAACGTGGAGAACGTATCTCAAAACCAATCCCAGTGACTGGGCAGTCCGTTATGAATTGGCTTCTTTATTGAGCAGCCGAGGCACAGATGCTAGCCGGCGCGCGGCGCTCACCGAATACGCCGCGATCATCGAATCCACTCCCGACGAAGAACTGAAGCAGATCTGTGAGTTGAGCAAGATTGAGACTTTGAGTTTCCTCAAGCGTTACGACGAAGCGCTAAACAAAATCAACGAGATGATTGCTCAAAATCCAGATCGCCCCAGCGTGCCTGGTCGATCAGGAGAGTACGTCACTCCGACATTGGCAAAAGTGCGCCTGCTGATCAGTTCATCGTCGCCGCAAGATGCAGAAGCAATGCTGCGTTCTTTCTCGGCGGAGCAAAAAGAAAAGAACAAACTGATCCGACGCTTGCTAATTGAAGCCATGTCCGCGCAGAAAGGCAAAGAGCAGCAGGCGGTTGACGAGGCCAACCAATTGTTGCTGGCGGATCCTGATGATGCCATCGTTAGGCAGATGAAGGCGCACGTGCTCTTCAACTCCGCTCGATATGACGAAGCGATTCTAGAATTTGCCAAACTTCCCGATGAGGACAGAAACAATCCCTACGTCATTCAACACCTCGCGGACTGTCTCGATCGAGCCGGAAGACATGATGAGAGTTTGAGTATGCTTCGGTCAGCAGTGGGCTCGCATGCTGACAATCTCGATCTGCGCACTCAACTCGCCAACACGCTCGCCGCTTCGCAGCAAAAAGAAGAGGCGCGCAAAATTTACCTGAGCGTGCTCGAAGAGTCCAACAACGCCAGCCCATGGGTACTTCGTCAGGTGGCTGAGGGCATGAAGCAGACGACGAAAGACCTCGATCAAAGCATCGCAGTCTTAAAGGAAGCGCTGAAACAGTATCCCGACGATGTCGAAATCACCGGACAATTGGCGGATTACCTGAACGAGTGCGGACGAGCTCAAGAGGCGGAGAATTACTATAGATCAGCCCTGGCGCACGCGCCCAAATCAGGATCGCTGTATGCCGGGCTGGCGATCTCACTGGCCAGTCAGAAGCGATTCGACGAAGCGAAGCAGTTGGTCGAGCCGTCCATCCTATGCTCAACCGGACTAGACCAGACTTGGCGAGCCTGGCAGATGTCCAACTATCCTCAGTTGAAGCCGTTGGTCCTGAAGTGTCTTGCTAATGCGATTACCGCTGCCGGCGACCATCCGATCGGAGACCAATTGCTATGTCTTTCAGGACTGGAGATCTGGGATAAGCAGACCCAGCCAGACGGAATCAAGCGCCTGAGGCAGTATCTGGCTGCACATCCTGCCGATCGGCAAGAATGGGGCGTGCTGGCCAACGTTTTGGCGTGGAACAATCATGTGCCCGAGTCGCTGCAGATTTACGAACGATTGATCAATGAGCATCCTGACGATATCTCGCTGCGCTTCGATATGGCGCGAGCCGAAACTGCATCAGCGAAGTACCGCCTCAAAGCAATTGAGCACATGAAGCAGTATCTTGCGCTCAACCCCAAGGATTTGAAAGCACAACTCTCTCTGGCTGATATTTTGGTGCAAACCAACCAGCAGTCGAAAGGGTTGAACATGCTCGACGACCTGAACAAGAAATACCCACAAAACACCGATGTGGAGAAGTCCCGCTCTCTGGCTGAAATTTGGTACCCACCAACCAAGAAGGTCGGACTAACTCACCTTGAAGGATATGTCTCGAAGCATCCGGAAGATCCTGACACCAAAAGAGCGCTTGCCGGTGTGCTCAGTTGGTCGCATGGACACGAGAAACGATCGGCGGAAATCTATGCCGAGCTATGCAAGGCTCGTCCTGAGGATGAGATGCTCCGCTACGAGTACGGCAATGTCATGATGCGGGCGGGTCGTGCACGCGAGGCCCTGGCCTTGTTCAACTCCGTCCTTGCCAAAGATCCAACGAATCGCCTGGCTCTGCTTGGTATCTGCGATTACCACCTGCACAATGGCGACATTCTCAAGGCTGAAGCGGAGCTGAAAAAGGTGCGCACTCTATATCCGGCCGATGAAATGGCAGCGCGCAAGAGCGCAAAGAATTTCATTGACATCGGGCGCGTAGATTTGGCTCTAGCGGAAGTGCATCGCTGGAGAGACATTGTCAAACAGACAGAAGAGCCGTTGTTAGAGGAATAGCCAAACAGGCAATAGCCGCGCACGCTGTCAACTGCGATCACCTTAGCACGTTTGACTAACACCACATGCGGTACCATGCGCCGGTGGCATAAAAGTTTGCATGCGAATTGTTGGAATTGCTGTTGGCTCATCGTGTCCCAATGTGGCCACGCGAACATGTGAGCATTCTTGCTGCCCAAGCAGAATGCTCAGCTACAAGCGGCGGCAGTTCTCACTAAGTTACTAAATGCGGAGCTTGTGGATAACCCACAACCACTTCTTGGTCTGTCGTCCGTACCAATGGGCGAGCAGATATGAACGTCGCGTCTACTCAGCGATGAGTTTGTAGTGAGCGTGCACAAGAGTCGGTTTATCGCCGTGCTCGCACAACAGAGCACAAATTAAATTTGGCATTAGAACTATATGTCTCGTTGAGAAGCTCTCCGGGTATATATTTATTGTTTGGTGCTTCCTGGCCTCACGTAGGGGTGACCAGATGGTGTAGACCAATCGGCTCGTCAATTCGCCGTTTCGCTGTCTGTATCCTCAGCACAGGCGCTCCCGGTAACCAAAAATGCTTCGACTGGCCAACTTTTGCTACGTTCGCTTGACGCTGGCGTTTCTCATTGCACTCGTAATCCTGCCATTTGTATGCGATTTCCTCTGGCAGCCATTTATGCCGGCCAACGCAGACAAGCTCGCCGCTACGCTGGCCCAAACATACGGCAACCGGGTGTCTGATCGCGCAACCGCGTTTGCCTGCCTGTCCCAATACCACTTGTCTTGGGTTTATGTGACTTCGCACGGCAAAGTGTTGGGCAACTCCATCGCGCCGATTCTGAAGGAATACGTTGAAGCCAGCCGCAATCTAGACTATGGCGGTCAGCACTACTACGAATCGGTACGGCCTCTGCCCAAAGGTGAGTTTCTCCACGTGGGAACCAGCGCCGACGGGCTGAGTGACTATCTATTGACCACCAACCCCCTTAGCATTCCCGGTCTTTTGTCCTTACCCCTTGGTTTTGTCGCCCTTGTGCTCGGCGGTCTTTTCGCAACGATCCTGGTTTTCATCAACAAAAGCATCAATCGACCGATCGAGCGCCTGGTGGAATGCAGCGACCGTCTCCTTAGGTCCGGCGATGATGAGATCAATCAGCTTATGTCACATGTGGGTGGGACAATCGAGATTCAGCGACTGGGTGCCTCTATCAAGCAGATCAGAAGCGAGTTCGATAAAGCCTCATACGAGAGACTGACCAAAGAGCATGAGCTGCGAAAACAGCAACAACAGTTGGAACAAGAGAAGAAATCGATTGCGACCCAATATGAGCAGCACGTGGTCAGCTCGCAGCGAAGCATATCTGAGCTGTACACCAAGGAAGCGGAAGAAGAGTTTTTGACTTCTTTAGCCAGAGAGCTCGACTCAACCACGAGCGTCAGTCAGGCATGCCAGCGCACCCTCGAACGCCTAAACGACAAATTCCCCACGACACTCACCGCAGGCGCCTTCTTTATTAGCGAAAAGCAAAGCAATTACAAACTCGACTCAACCGTTGGGATGAGCACTCAGGCGATCGAAGTTGTGGATGACATGGATCATCAACCGATCTTCGGCGAGATCTTCTCCACCGGCAGACACGTTGCCCTTGAAAAAGAACGCTTTAACGACTTCGGTTTGAAGTCGCTCAGCACAATGGGTCAGCTTTTCAAAGCGGTCTACTTACCAATTTGTTTTCAGAATCGCAACATTGGCGCACTCGCCTTTTACGCCACCGAACCAACACAAAACCTCAACGATCGTTTGCGCATCCTGCGCAACGTAGCGGAGCTCTGTTCCAGAATTCTTTATCGCTTGCTTCTTTATCGTGAGGAGTTGCAGTCCGCAAGGACGGATGCATTGACCGGTCTGTACAACAAGAAGTTTTTCTTCGAGATTGCCCCTCAGTTATTCGAGCGAGCATCCGTCAATTCAGAAGAGCACCCGCTATCGCTCATTATGATAGATGGCGATGACTTCAAGGCGATCAACGATACTTACGGTCATCAAATCGGGGACCAGGTGATCTCAGAATTGGCGGAGACGGTGCGCAAGTGCACCCGCATGCGCGAATACGGCATAAAACCGGGGCGCCCCAAAGACTATGTCATCAGATATGGTGGCGAGGAATTGCTGATCATACTTGAGAACACTTCAGCAGAAAGCGCGCTGCATGTAGCCGAACGCATTCGAAAAACAATCGAGAATAAAATGGATTGGGCGGGTGGAATTTCTAAGTTAACCGCTTCTTTAGGAGTGTCCAGTTATCCCAGCGATGCGAAAAACATCGACGAGCTGGTGTTAAAAGCAGACGGCGCGCTCTATTATGTCAAGGAACATCTGGGCAAAAACGGTGTCTGCCACTCCTCGTCCGTGCCAAAAGGATTCCGTGCCACCAAATACGCCACCATCGGTGGCAATCTGGGCATATTCGATCCGGCGGCTCTCTTGCAGTCAATCGCCACAGCCCAAAAGTCGGGCGTGCTGACAGTCGAAGCGGAGGACGGGCGCAAAGTTTGGATGCTTTACGAAATGGGGCGTCCGCTGCAAGCGAAGGTCGGACAATTTGCCGGACCCAAAGCGATTATCGAGTTCATCACCACATTCGAAGATGGCAAGTTCAGCTTCCAGGAGATTCAGCCAGGCGCATCGACCAAAGGCAGCGGCAAAAACCCCGCCACTCGTACCGGAACCTGGAATGTGCAGAAAGGTCTCGAGCGTTGCTTGATGGACGCCGCTCTGGCTCAAGATAACCTGAACTGGGCCAAAACAATCATGCCGCACCCGAACATATTTCCAAAACCGGTGAAAGAAGAAGAAGGTGCCCAAATCATGTCCCGGCTTCGGGCAAGCGGCACCGTTACTGATGACGAAGTGGAAACGATGGAAGCGATGCTCAAACTCTGCGACGATGCTTCCACGTTCAATGATGTGTTTCAGCGGCTCAATCACGTACCCACAGCATTTCTGTGGCGAGCGGCAGCGCTTTTGATTAAGGAAAAGATTGTCGAGGTTTCCACCCCTGACGAATATGCATCCACTACTCTCAAGCTCAAGCCACTTGCTACCGAACGACTGAAGCAACTGCAAAATGCTGAAACAGAGAAACAGTTGGCAGACGACCTGCAGAACAGGCAAAAATCCTTTTCGGTAGAGTTTCAAGCGATGTTAGACGACAAGGGGGGCAAACCCTCCCTGCCGAAGGATTTTCTTTCGACTAGCGCCCCCGCGGCACCGGCAAACAACGCGCCGAGTCCCCCGGCGAACAGGACTCCTGCGCCCCCTGCGCCAAAGGATCCACCAAGTTCAAATGTAACTCTGTTAGGTCCCAGACCAGGTGCGGACAAACAACCAGCCGCTCCAGACCAATTTGCCGTCAACAAGCTGAAAGCGCTGATGACAGATGCACCAAAGGTTTCAAGTGGACCTATCTCGCCCGACTTTCTAGCCAAAACAATCGATCATTCCATGCAGGCTAACGACTCCTCGGCTAAACCGGCTCAAAATAGTGCGGAGAACGAGGTCCCGGTACAGTCCAGCGGCAATACAAATACTGGGGCACTGGCAGCCAAAATTGGCGCGCTCAAGACAGGGAGCGCTCAAAAGGCGAAAGCGATCGACTCCGACACAGTACAGGAGTCGCATGATGGGGAAGCTTTGCCGGCGAAGTCGTTGGCTTCGGCTGTCGGGGAAACGCTGGATAAACTTCTTCCAGAGCCAAAGCCGGCGCAAACACCGAAAGAATCGAAAGAGACGGAATCTGAAGAAGCCAAGGAAAAACGTGTTTTGGAAATGCAACTTCTGCAGATGCAGCTGGCGAAGCACAACAGCATGACCGAATCAGCCATGCTGAAAAAATTGGAACCCTCAGAAAAGAAACACCCGGAGCTAATCGACAAGCTCGAAGAAGCTCTCAACGACAAGTTGACCGAGCGTAAAGAACGGCAAACCTAGGTTGGGCTCCGTCTTAATAGATTTCGTCCATATCAAGCACTCCTAGTAGCTACGCGCTAGAATCTGAAGTTGCCGAGGGCTCTGGCGCGGCTCTTTGAAATCTCAGACCGACTGAATGTACATTAGGTAGAGCACAACAAGCATGGCACTAAAACAGAAATCCTGGTCCGGTAAGTCCGGTGGCAATCTTTTCAAGGATTGGAAGCCGTTTGCTGTTATCGGCGTGCTGATCTGGTCGTTGCTCAATTTGATTCAGGTCGAGCCGCAGAAGACGATCGACGACTGGCAGCGCCTGTCCAGTATGACGCCCGATCAATTAAACGTGGAAGTGCTGAAGCGCACCACATCGATCCCCGGGTGGGACAAGATGACCTCGTATGAACGCGAGGACATCACCAAGCACGAATATGATCTAGCCCAGCTGGCTAATAACCTCCAGATCCTCGGCCATTACCAAGGTTATGTGATCTTCACCAATTTGAAATTGGGTCTGGATCTGCGCGGCGGCAGCCAGTTGTTGTTGCAAGCAATGCCGTCACCGGCGGTTCCCACAATCACACCTGAGGTAATGCGTGGTGTGGAAACGGTGATCAACAATCGCATCAACACTCTGGGAGTCTCGGAGACAGTGGTTCAACGAGCGGGTGCTGACAGAATGATTGTCGAATTACCCGGCATCAAAGATCCCCAGCAAGCAAAAGATCGCATCGGCACCACCGCGCTGCTCGAATTTAAAGAGCTCGACGCAGGACCCGATGGCAAGCCGGTTTGGAAAGACGTTGGTTTGACAGGCAGTGACTTCAAGAGCGCACAAGCGGTGCCGATGGCCGGAGGCTCGGTCTGGCGCATCACCTTCGAGTTCAAACCCGACGGCGCCAAGAAGTTCGGCCAGCTGACTTCACGCCTGGTCGGTCGCTATATCGGTATTTTCCTTGATGGAGTGCCGACTGAGCGCGGACCTGATGGTCGTCCGATATCCATCGATGAATATCGCGGCATTCGCGTGAAAGAACCGATCCTTGCCGGTAGCGGCGAAATCGAAGGCAGTTTTACCAGGGATCAAGCGGTCGACCTGGCGGTGAAATTGAACGCCGGCGCCTTGCCCGTGCCCATCAAGATTTTGGAAGAGCGCACCGTCGGTGCCACCTTGGGGCAAGACTCGATTCAAAAGAGTCTAGTCGCCGGAGCAGTAGGCATTTGCCTGGTCATGCTGTTCATGCTCCTGATCTATGGCGTTCCCGGGCTGGTGGCTGATATCGCTTTGATCCTCTATTCACTGGCCACACTGGCAATATTCAGAGTCATGCCGGTGACTCTAACTCTGGCTGGTATAGCCGGTTTCATCCTGTCAATCGGGATGGCGGTCGACGCTAACATTCTAATTTTCGAGCGAACGAAAGAAGAGCTGAACACTGGCAAAGGACTCTGGGTTGCTGTGGAGAACGGCTGGGGAAGGGCATTTTCATCAATTCTCGACAGCAACGTCAATAGCTTGATTGCTTGCGGTGTACTGATTTTGTTCGGTACGTCGATCGTCAAAGGTTTTGCAGTAACACTGGGAATTGGGGTAATCGTTTCAATGTTCACCGCCATTAGCGCCACTCGCGTGCTACTGCATCTGGTGCCAAAGCAGCTAGGACTCTTCGGGCACAAGTTCGAAAAAAAAACCGCGGTAAAGAAGAAGGAGGCGGTGTGAAATGAAAAGAGTGCACATCGATCTAATCAAATATCGCAAGATCTGGTTTGGCATTTCACTGGCTATCCTGATACCGGGACTAATAGGCATCGTAATGTGCTGTGCCAAATTCGGCGCGCCGCTCAAACCGGGCATTGACTTCACCGGCGGTTCAATACTGCAGTACCAATTCGAAAAGCAACCAGAACTCGACAAAGTGCGTGCAACTCTCGATCGCGACGGCTTGCCCGGTTCGCAGGTTCAGCAAGCGTTCATCGGCGGCAATGAAGTGATAGTCATGCGCACGAAAGCGCTCGACGATGAGAGCTTGAAACGCAAAATCGATGATGATTTGATCAAAGACTTCGGACCATTTAAAACGCTATCGGTCGATAAAGTCAGTGGCACAATCGGTCCCGAGTTGTTGACCAACGGTTTGGTCGCTTTGTTCATCACTTTCGGCGCCATGGTTTGCTACATCTCCTGGCGTTTCATGCCTGACTATGCCGTATGCGCGATCATCGCCCTGTTTCACGATGTTCTGGCGCTGTGCGGAATCTTTGCGCTGCTGGGGCTGTTTGCCGGCACCGAAATTGACAGTTTGTTTATCAGTGCAATCTTGACCGTGATCGGCTTCTCGGTGCACGACACAATCGTGGTTTTCGACAGAATCCGTGAGAATGCCAAGTATGTCGGCAGCAAGACTACCGACCCAGGGACCGGGCAAGAACGCAAAAAGACCTTTGGCGACATCGCGAACGATAGCGTCAATCAGACGCTCGCTCGTTCCATTTATACGTCGTTCACTGTAATCATTACCTTGACGGCGTTGTTTGTTCTGGGCGGCACTACCACGCGCGATTTCGTCCTGGCGATGCTAATCGGGATCATCTCGGGAACCTACTCGTCAATTTTCAACGCCAGCTGCCTGCTGGTGCTCTGGCGGGAGATCAAGCAGAAGAGCCGGACCAAACAACCCAGCCCAGCATGACAACAGCTCAAGACCTGGCGGCAAAGGCAGGCGTTGCTGGATAGAAGCGACGCGACTTCGAGCCGCACTTGTCTTGATGCCGGCGAGCCGCCGGCGCTCCCGGGCAGGGTGGCGATTAACCCCGCAGGAGGGGGCCGGCTGCGACGAGTAGATAAACAGAGCCCGGACGGCGCCGGACGAAGCCGAAGCATCCGGAGCAATTGGGGAACAGGCATTAGGAAAAGGCAAATAGAAGATTTGCACCGCAGCGGGACATAATTACGTGATGTATTATTGAGGGCACACGCTCTCAGGCACACGGGACTACTGACATGGACGAACCCAGGAAGCAACCAATCACCGACGAGGACAAGTGGGAATTGCTCACGCGTCCGGAAAAGCTTGGCGAAATCCTGCTCAAGCATGGCAAGATTACTCTGGGACAGCTTGAAGACCTGGTCAAAGAGCAGGAGACCAGTGGCATGCCGTTTGGTGAGCTCGTCGTTTCCAAGGGAATCATGTCACGACAAGACTTGTTTACTGCCCTTGATTGGCAACACAAAAGCGATCAAGTGATTATCGATTCGCTGACCGAATTGATCAACAAGCAGAAAAAAGACGCCGCCAGCGATTAGCGCTTTTTCCAATCGGTTTACTTTTGCATTCAATTTTCTCAGACCGTGCAGGCGGGACCGCTGCGCACCAAAACCATACCGCGGTATACACCAGGTTACCGCGTGAACATGCTGGTTAATAACTTGGCATTGCGCTGAGCAACTGCGGCTGGACATGGCTTTTCCATCAAATGCCCGGCGCCGAAACGTTGTCTTCAGAACAACACAAGCTGCGCAGTTTGCCGTAAAGTAGAAATAGGAAAGCAGACTTGCGGCCACATCGCATAATTTAGATCTTTGACGCTGTTGAGGGGCAGCAGTCTGGGTCAGAAGCTCAACAGCCGTGCATCAAGATGCCATATACGTTCGGCTGGCGCCGACCAAGCCGGACACGAAAATTCAACAGTTCATGCATAACTGTTGCCTCTGGCCTAGTAATCGCGGACAATACAACTCGGCGGTGACACGCCGGGATCGCAGGAACAGCTTAGATGGTAAGCCCGATAAAACTGCTCGTTGTGCAAGACAAAGCTGTGGTCCGAGCGGGACTGGCGGCTTTGATTCGCAGAGAATCCGACCTCGATCTGGTCGGCGAGGCGGGTGCGGGTTCGGAGGCGCTGCGTCTGGTGCGCAATCATCAGCCTGATGTCGTGATCATGGACCTGCGTTCATCGATGGATGAACTGGAAGCACCAAAGGCGGTGCGAGAAGCCTGTGCCTCGACCAGGATTTTAATGCTCACAGACGACGATGAGTGCGGAGTATTTGCAGCGCTATCCGCCGAGGCCGATGGATATTGCTTGAGAGAGGCGGAATTCGAACGCATTCACTCGGCGATCACCTGCGTGGCGTCCGGCGAGTTCTGGCTCGATTCGTCGATCGCCAAAAAGGTCGTAAAGACACTGCTTGATACAATCGCCATTCTGGGTTCGGAGCAACAAGATCGAACGGTCGTGCCCGAAGAAGATGCCCTGTCGCCGCGGGAGCTTGAAGTTCTGTCGCTTGTAGCGCAGGGGCTTTCCAACCAGAAGATTGCCGAGCGCCTGGGTATCAGCGCGGAAACAGTTAAGAGCCACATCCGGCACATCATGAAAAAACTCGTCGTCAACGACAGAACCCAAGCCGCGGTCAAAGCGCTCAAGCGCGGATTGATCTAATTTTAATCGCTCCGTCGGCTTCGTCCCTCGCCTCCTCCGCTGTTCATCCGCTGCGGCTGCGACGGCTCCTCGCCGCCTTGCCTGCGCTACGAAGGCGATTTCTTTAATCGCTCCGTCGCCTTCGATGCTGCAACAGATGTGCAGTTTCGATCTAGTACGAGTTCCTGAATTCTAGGCTCGGCGAGCTGCCGGGCGCCGTTGCGCGGTTGCGGCTACTTTGCGTTTCTTTTTGATCGGCCCATCTTTGACCAACTTTTTCTCGGCTAGCGAAAGTAGTCTTGAAGGCTGCAAACCCATTGCCACTGCAAGGCGACTCAAGTTACGCACGGATATGTTGCGCGAGCCTCGTTCGAGATCACCGATGTAGGATCGGTGTAACCCGCTGCGCCGTGCGAGATCGCTTTGCGAGATGTCTAATGCTTCGCGTCGATCACGCAGAATCACTGATAATGCCATGACTAGCTGGTCGTGCACTGTAATCTCTCGTTTGTTTTTTCTCACCGTCGTCTTCATCTTTTCATTTGCCGCCATGACTGAGATCACCCGATCGGGTGATTCTACACCATTACTGGGGTGGTTTATCAATCAGTGCGAAAACCTTTCGAATGTGTTGCTCAAAGAAGACACGCACTGCACGCAGTTATCACGTATTCCACCGCTCTCAAAATTGTTGACGATCCAAGAGCGTTAACGTTCCACTTGGCTAAGCAAGTCGTTGGTTGAAATAGTCGATTTGAGTCTTTGCGCAATACTCTCGGCTTCAGCTTGCTGACTTTGTTCAACCGCCCAGAGAGCATGCTCCCTCAGCATCTCGTCAGGCTCCTGGCAGGCAAATGACTCGATCGATCGCAAGACAGCGAACTCTTGTGACTGAGTCATTGAATAACTCGTCGTTCCGGCTAGATGATTGCCGATCACGACAAGCGCATTGCGCAACAGCCCCCGACGTTTAGGCCGGCGCAAAGGCGTATGAGCAAAGCGCGCGCGAAAATCCGACTCATTCTTGATTTGCAACAAAGAAGTGAGATCGAGGAAGTGCCCCGCGCCTCTGTCTGGCTGAAATTCATCCCACACAGCTTCCGGTGGTCTTTGATTGTACGGACAAACTTCCTGACAGACATCACAACCGAACACCCATTCGCCTAAGCTGCGTCTCAGCTCGACCGGGATGCCGCCTTTGTTTTCGATCGTCAAATACGAGATGCATCTGCCGGCGTCTAGTTCACCTGGCCCTACAATCGCAGCAGTCGGACAGCGATCGCCGCAGCGAAAGCACTGCCCGCAGGTGCCGAGGTACGGCTGATCTGGCTCCAGCTCCCAATCGGTGAACAGCTCCGCCACAAAATAATAGGAGCCGGACAATTGTGGACCGATGATCATTGTGTTCTTTCCGGCAAAACCGAGACCATGCCTGGCCGCGAACGCCTGCTCGTACAGCGCCACGTCATCGGTGTAAGCTTTGCCGATCAGCGGGCGGCCGAGCTCCGCTTCGATCCGGTCACGCAACTGCCTTAGCTTCGCTCGCAAAACAGCGTGATAATCAAGCCCGACCGCATAGCGAGCCACGCGGCCGAACGCCACCGAATCCGGCGCTGGCGGCTGTTCTGTGTAATAACTGGCAGAAACGATAATGGCTGATCGACTTTCGGGCAACAATAGTTGAGGAGATGTTCTAAAATGAGGGTTTCGCTTCAGGTAATCCATACCAGCGGCAAACCCCTTCGCCAACCACTGCTCGAAATGTTCTCTTGCCGATTCCATAGGCGCCAGCGAAGCGATGACTGCGCGATGGAACCCCAGCTCCTGAGCGGTTTTCTGAATAATGGATTTAGCGATGCCGGCGGAGCGCATAAAAATTGACCGAAAGAGAAAGCAGCAACCCTCAAACCAGTGAAGCAAAGGCGCTCAGCATAGAGGACTTTACTTACGATCTGCCGCCGGAATTGATTGCGCAAGAACCCCTGGCGGTCCGTCATCAATCTCGACTGCTTCAGCTCGACCGCCAAAGCGGAGCAACAAAGCATCTGCGTTTCGAGAACATTGTAGACGTTCTCAGCCCCGGCGATCTGATTGTTGTAAATAATACAAAGGTCATTCCCGCACGTGTCCTGGCGCGGCGCAAGAGCGGCGGGCAGATCAAGCTTTTATTGCTCAAGCCCGACTCAGCCAATCCTGCCATCTGGGAAGCGCTGGTCACTCCGATCAAGCGCATCAAGCCGGGCGAGGAGCTCCTGGCGGCGACTGCCGGTAACCATTCGATCAGGGTCATAGATTTGTTTACCGGGCCAGATGGCTTCAAGCGCCTGCACGTCGATTTGGGTGAACGAAAACATGTCTTTGACCTGCTCTCTCAAATCGGGCAGGCGCCGCTGCCTCCTTATATTCATCGCCAGGGTGACGATGAGCGAGAGCATGATCTCGATCGATACCAGACGGTCTATGCCACCAGCCCTGGTGCGGTGGCAGCACCGACCGCCGGTTTGCATTTCTCAACGCAGACGCTGGCTCGCCTGCAAGACAAAGGCGTTGAGATAAGGGAAGTGACGCTGCATGTCGGGCCGGGAACATTCAAACCGATCGCAGACAGCATAGAGAAGCACTTGATAGAATCGGAAACATTTTCCATTCCCCGGTCCACGGCCCAAGCGATCAATAGTGCCAAAGAAGACGGGCGGCGAGTGATCGCTGTAGGAACGACCTGCGTGCGCGCTTTGGAATCGGCCGCCACCGCCGGTAGGGTCACAGCCATTGAAAATGGTGCCACGTCGCTGTATGTCAAACCAGGATTTCAATTTCAAATCGCAGATGGCTTAGTGACCAATTTCCATCTCAGCCGCTCCAGTCTACTCGTGCTTGTCGCTGCATTTGCCGGGCGCGACGCCATATTAAAAGCCTACGCCGAAGCGATCGCGCAGCGCTACAGATTCTTCAGTTACGGCGATGCCATGTTGATTCTTTGAGGTCATGTTGATTCTTTGAAGTCAGCGAAGGCAAGGCGGCGAGGAGCCGTCGCAGCCGCAGCGGATGAATAGCGGAGGAGGCGAGGGACGAAGCCGACGGAGCGGTTACAACAAATCAATTAAACTGCTGTTTCATCAGGCGTTTCCGGCGCATAGCAAACCCCGTTGCCACCGCGCTCTTGCACTACTTCGGCTGCTAGATCTGCTTGCGCGATCAGTTCTTCTACATCGCCGCCGTGCCCGGGGTAGTAGGAGATACCGATGCTGGCAGTAAATTTCAGCTTGTACCACTGATGGGGAATTTCGATTTGGTTGAACTTCTTGCGAATGCGCTCGGCCAGAACAGCTGCGCCGGTCCCTGGAGTCTCCGGCAAGAGTAAGATGAAGCGATCTTCGCCATAACGCCCAACCATGTCCACATCAGAGCGGCAGCAGCGAATCAATGTCGCCGCCGACTCCATAATGGCGGCTTCCAGAGCCAGGTGCCCATACTGATTGAGAATTTCCATCAATCCGTCAGCGATCACCACGCAAACGGACAATGACCGTTTGTAGCGCCGCGCCCGCGTCAATTCGCGACGAAATGCCCGCAACATGTAGCGGAAATTGAAGGTCGGCGTTTGAAAATCGAAAAATGCCTTGTGGTCGATTTGATCGTCAGTCATTTCCCGTTCGGCCGGCAGGTGAGCCGCAAACGGGTTAGGCGCGCCCGTCTTGTTGGCGTTCTTCACCAGATCTAGAGCTTCAGCCTCATTGAGGTTGGCTCCCATCTTGTTGCGCACTTCGTTGATTTTTCGGCTAAACATAAATGGTCCTGAATGGTGAGCGGTCTATTCTACTTGATATCCGCGATCTCGACTACCTGCATCGGCGACGGGAGCCGAAGATTCTCGCAGGACTTGGGACTCCACTTTATCCATCGGACTTTTTAGGCCATAAGGCTGGTTGGCCTGCTCAATATTTGCCCATATTTACCAAAACTGCAACCCCAAGTTTTCACTTATCCAACTCATGGTTTCTGTTCGCTTGTCGATTTTACGACGGCTTTCAGTGAGTTTTGCAAAACCACCGGATCGAGCAGATAAAGACGCACCATATTCAGTGCCTCGCTGGCTGTGCGAAAACGAATCTCATTGCGTGACAAAGAAGAAGGAATGACAAGCTTCCGGCCGAAGTACACATCGTGCGCCGCCAGTCCCAGGTAAACCAGCCCGACGGGTTTTTCCGGCGTGCCACCATCAGGCCCGGCGATTCCTGTCACCGATACACCGATGTCGCTCGAGAGCAAAGCACGCACGCCTTGCGCCATCTCTTGCGCGCATTCAGCGCTGACCGCGCCATAACATGCCAGGGTGGCGGCTCGCACACCAAGCATCTTTTCTTTCGCCTCATTCGAATACGTTACAAGATTGAGCTCGATATATTTTGAACTGCCGGCAACGTCGGTGAGGCGCTTACTGACCAGTCCTCCGGTGCATGACTCGGCCAGCGAAATCTTCAATTTACGATCAGCCAAAATGTTTCCCACCACCGACTCCAGCGTCTGGTCATCTTCGCCGTAGCATAGATGACCGCTGTCTCGCTTGATCTCAGCGATGACAGGCGCAGCCAGAGCCCGTGCTTCATCATCGGTGCCTGCCTTCGCCGTCACACGAAGTCTGCATTCACCAGTGCCGGCATAAGGGGCGACTGTTGGATTTTCCAGATCGAGCAGATGGCGGTACTTCTCCGCTAATGCGGATTCACCGATACCATAATGCTTCAGTTCGCAAGACCACAGCAACTGCGCACCAAATCTCTCTCTCAGCATTCCGCGCGCTGTTTCCGCCCACATATGCTTCAACTCGGAGGGAACGCCCGGGAATGTCAAAATCAAGCGGCGATCGGCATCCACACCGATCTTCTTCAACTGCGTTCGAGGCACGTCCCAGACTATACCAGGGGCGGTGCCGGCAGGATTATGCAGTTTCTCCGCTCCCTTGGGCCGTAATCCTTGTTTCGCATTTGATGGCGGCATGTCCAAACCGCGCGCGCGGAAGAATGCGCGGATGCGCCCAACGACATCCTCATCCATCACCATCTCCACGCCGAACAGTTCAGCAATACACTCAGTCGTCAGATCATCAGGCGTCGGTCCCAAACCGCCGGTGGTGATGACAACATCGCTGCGCTTCAGAGCCTGCTCCAGCGCCTGCTTGATTCGCTCTTTGTTATCGCCGACGGTGCAGCGAAAGAACGAATTGATGCCGAGCAGCGCCAATTCTTGAGCTAAGAACTGGGAATTGGTGTCAAGCACCTGACCGAGCAGAAGCTCCGTTCCAATCGACAAAACTTCCGCGGCTGGCAGATTTAATGTCCTCCGGAGACAGCCGCTTCAGGCGCATCCACGTGATAGTTGAAGGCGTTGTAGACACCAATGGCGACAACTGACGAGGTGAAGCAGACAAAGAAGAAAATTAGCCAGCCTTTGCTTGGGTCTTTGTGCGTCGGCGCGCTCATGTTTTCTCTCTCCTTACTGGAAACCTTCAAAAGCTCTTGATGGAATTCAACAGATCCATCGTCATCTGCTGATTGTAGGGAACTTCGGTGGTTTGCAGAGCATAAATGAGAATGTTTTTTCTGCGTTCCTTTACAGGAATCTGCATGGCACCGACCATGCCCCGCCCCTTATGCTTGGAGGTGAAGTCCACCGTATTGCCGATTATGTAGGGCATTTCGTGGTTTGCCACCGTCGCTGTGCCATGCTCAGTCTCGCTTGTGAACACAGCCGTTGTCGTTAACATGTTGAGACCCAGCGCATAGCCCTGGCGCAGAACATGTTTGACATCGACATCGTTGGTGCCATCTATGCCGATGAAGGAAATCAGCTGCTTTTCGGGCGAATGTTCGACCGTCACCATGTCAAGCCCGGGCGCAAGCCCCAGACCGATCAGATAGCGATAACCGCTCGGCAAAGGCACGGGGAAGTCCCCGATATCATGCGCCGCGCGCGCAACCGCCGCCGGATCGAGCATTTCTTTGGCGATTTCCTTCGTGCCCATGATGGAGACGAGGCCGGCGGCGTAAGCAGCCACAAGCCCCACCACAACGACTGCTATTAAAGCCTTCGACCAGAAAGGCAATCCGTGCTTAACGTCCACTGCAGTCATGAAAATTGCCAACCTTCGATCCCAACCAGTCAATTATCAGCCAGTTCGATATGGATAGCAAAAATATGGTTGATTCCTGACAATCAATCGCAAAGTTTTCGGCGATTAGAAAGGTCGAACTGCCTGCCTCATCTCTGTCGACCGTAATTTCATTCGGAATGATTATAAGTCGCTGCTGTCTCGTGCAATTGTCGCCTGCTGGGTATATTGTTGAGTATTCACACGTTGGAGTTGACGCATCATGATGGACTCTGCTCAGATGTTCGGTACCTCTACAAATCGAGAATATGCGGGGTTCTGGCTGCGCGTGGTTGCGTACTTGATCGACTCGATCATCCTTGGTGTCTGTCAGGTGCCAATTTTCATCGTTATGGTGTTAATTATCGGCGCGATGAAAAATAACGGCACAGACGATCAATCGATGTACGGCGTGGCGCTCGTTCTCAATCTTGTCGCTGGCCTACTCGGTGTCCTCATAACGCTCGGATATTTCGCAGGCTTTGAATGCACAAAGCAGGCTACGCCCGGCAAAATGGCTCTGGGGTTGCAGGTCACAGATGTAGCCGGCAACCGCATCAGTTTTCTTCATGCTATCGGACGCAACGCCGGCAAGATTGTTTCATCCATGATCCTCTGTATCGGTTACGTAATGAGCGCCTTCACTGAAAGAAAACAATGTCTGCATGACATGATGGCTGGTACCCTGGTAGTGAAAAAACCTCGGTAACACTGAGTCAAACCCAATGCCAGAAACGGAACCGAATGCTGGGCCACTAACACAAGCAGTCGGAACCGGGGCTGTGTATGCCGGCTTTTGGTTGCGTTTCGTCGCCTGGGTCATCGATCTATTCCTTTCCAGCGCGGCTGCTATTCCGGTCGCGCTTCTTGGTGCAATTCCATATTTGTTTTTTGCCAATGAAGCAGAGGGCGATCCCAATGAGATCATGCACGGCATATCAGCGGCTTATACAGCCGTTTACGCGTTTGCGGTCGTTTCTGCCGGCTGGTTTTATTTCATCATCTTCGAGTGCAGCAAACTGCAGGCAACGCCGGGCAAACTCGCACTCGGGCTCAAAGTCACCGACGAGCATGGGGACCGCATCACATTTCCGCGCTCGGCGGCAAGAACAGCAAGCAAGATATTGTCGACAGCGACAATGATGATCGGTTACATTCTCGCCGGGCTGACGCCACGCAAACAAGCTTTGCATGATTTGATCGCAGGCTGTCTTGTCATACACGCACCGCACGAGCACATGCGACAGCTGCCACCACCCGTGGCGTCACTGCCGGCATCATCCTCGATTGAGCAAATACCACCGCCGATCAATGCGGAACCCATACAAGCTCAAATCGAGCAGGCACCGCCGGAAATCAAATCCGAAGAAGCACCGTCGCCACTTCAAAGCGAGCCAGTGCCGCCGGGCGAAGATAACCAATCAATTCAGCTGCAACAATCAGCTGAGCCTGACCCAATTTCAGCAAGCGCTGGGGAAACGGAGAACCAGAGAGAGCAAGCAACCGAACCGCCAAACGAAACAAAAACGTAGTTGTGCGCGCGCACACGCCTTCTCAAATTAAATTTGGGAACGCTCCAGAGCTATAGCCGTCCTTTACTTTACGTTCCGCAAGGAGCAAGAGGGGGTTATATGGTACTGAAACAAAACAAATTGACAGCTCTGGCTGTTGCAGTGATCGCCGCATCCTCTGTGGCATTTCCAGCCCGAGCGCAATACTCGGTAATGAAAGAACAACCGGCAGTTGGCGACTTGCATGCAAAAGAAGCACAGCTCGAGGCAGAGATGGCCAGCGCCTATCAGTTGGGGCTGATCGATCCGCTTGAATTGGCCAACATGCGCCGAGATCTCGATGCAATAAGGGTGAAGGAAGAGTCTTATCGTATGAGGCCAGACGGTCTGACCTCGGGTGGATATGCCCGCATCGCCGACCGACTGACCATGTTCGAAGCCAATTTGCAAAGACATTGCTCTGATAAAGGCGTGGTAGTGGCGACGCCGATTATCGAATACAGGTAGAATAGGACGTCCCATCACGGCGTCTATTCAATGAGTGAAACTGAGCTTGCCAGCCAATCTCGATGGCTGTTGTTCTGCAACGGCATGCCCCGCAGCGCTTCAACATGGTCTTTCACAGTAGCAATCGAGCTGCTTCGCCGCTGCTTTCCCAACGAACAAATTCATTCCGCTTACGACGAAGATTGCGCGCATTTTTTGGCATCTGCACCGCCATCAGCGCGGCTTGTCCTCAAGAGTCATACGCTTGATGACGCTGGACGCAGCCTGGCTCGCTCCGGGTCAGCGAAAGTGATCTACACCTATCGAGATCTAACCGACGCAGTTGCTTCATCCATAAACATGTTCGGCTACGGATTCGAACATGCTCTGTCACTGGTTAGAGATTCTCTGGATTTATATAGATTTCATCGCAGCACAGGCAACGCGTTGATTTTGCACTATAAGGAGATCACGACCAATCCCGCATCCGCCACCAAGAAGGTCGCTTCGTATCTGCAAGTGCCTGCAGCGAATGAAGACATCATTCAAGCCGTAGCAGAGGATATGTCACTGGCAACGGTGTCGAAGAAATTAGGCGCGCACCGGGCTGAGGCAGTGCCACCATTAGCGGTGCAGGACGAATTCTACCGGCAGCAGGAATACGACGCTGAAAAGCTGCTCATGCACCACGTCCGAGACGGGCGAGCAGGGTACGGCAAGGAACAATTGAGCGAAACGCAAGTCAAGAAAATCAAAATGCTGGAACAGCAGTTTGGACTGCAACAGTTCTAGGAGACGCGTGGTTCCGAATGTCAAAGATCAGGGACCAACCCAGAGCAACAACAAAGAAACTTGCGGACTGTTCGCAGTTTTACTGCATGGAGACGAGTTCTTCTAACAGATTGGGATAACCAGTTTCGTCGAGTATGTTTTGATAACTCCTGGATGAGCGAAAGGACTCAAGCGTTTCAGACGCAACCTGCGTTCGCTTAGGCAATGAAATGGATTTTTCACCGACGCGGGTCAGATCTCCAGTCAGCGAGGCATAATCGCAAAACCGATCGAAGCATGACGAATCGAATGGCAAATCTAAATCACTGCAGATTGCCTGCATTTGCTTATGTGGCGCCTCGACAAAATCTTCGTATTTATATATTGGAATTGAGCCGAGACCTTTGAGAAACTCCGCGTAACTATCGCAAAAGTGCACAGGATCAAGCGGCAACAGCTCAACGTGTTTGCACAGACTGACCCATTGATCGATGGGATGCCTGATGAACGCGACCGCCTTGGTCGGAATATCCTGGGGCAACGAATCGTAGATAGTCAAACGCCTTGGCGGTGTTTGGTTGAATGGCAGACCGACAAATTCAATGTAGTTGAAATCGCGCAAGATTAGATGCCTACCGCTCGCTTTTGCACGTGAATGAAAGGTCTGTATTAACGCGCAAAACTGATCGCTGTCGCCGAGATCTACCGCTGAGAATCGTGCATGCTCTGCTTCATCCAGCACGTGTAGCCAGTTTAGATCTTGATAGAGCGGACAGAAATGTTTGTACAGCTTGACGGACGCGGGATTAATTTCACTCAGAAGCGCCGCCCCTGGGAGCACTGCGAGGCATCGGCTCAGCAATGTACCCCCACACCCACCCAAAGTGTGCACGACGCGAATCATTCATCGACCCCCAGCAGCGACCCTGTGGACATTGTGAGAAACGGATCATTCTATCACCTTTCAACTCTTCGGTCTGCTTGCGGCTGTCTGAGTTTGTTTTTCGCAACTTTTAAAGGGGATCTATAGACGAAACTCATCCCTAAAGGGTACATTTCAAGTGAATCACATGAAGATGCCGCGGGTGGTGGTGTCTTCCCTGGCAAACAGTCGGAGTTCAGCACGCCGCTAATTAATAATGCCTGTGCACGGAGGAGGGAAGATGATTGGAAGCCCATTGCTTATCGCCGCTAAAGCACGCGCTCGATTACAGGCGACGATGAGTGCATTGCAAGCAGGTCGCGCCCCCGACATGCGCGGGCAGGTCGATATGACCAGGCTTCCTGATCCGGCTGATGTTGTGATTACCTCCGCAGAAGTAAATCATCTGCACGGCACCGGCACTCTGCTGCACCGCATGTTTCCTGATTCATCGCAGATCATCTCTTTGAGAAGTTGCAATTTTTACGACGGTGAGCAATTGTTCGGAGGCGCCGCATATTGCCTGCCGACGGCGTCAGGCTCGCGACCGGAAATTTATTCTTGGGTCAAATGGTATCTCAGCGCCACGACCGTGCGACGTGTCCTGACGATTCCCTATCTTCCCACGGATCCTCTGGTGGCACTAGCGGTGCGCGATCAATTGAAAGTCCCACTGTGCACTTATGTCATGGACGATAAGAACGTTTGCGATGAGGGCATCTCTGATGAGCTAATGGAAGAGATGCTGGCCAAGTCGGACCTCCGCCTGGTAATTGGACCGGAGATGCGTGATGCCTACGAGAAAAAATACGGCATGAAATTCTGGGTGCTACCACCATTGGTGCCAAACGAATTGATCCAGACTGATGCCCGTCCGTTGTCAGATACAGTTGACCCGAAGCGCGGCGTGCTGTTGGGCAACGTCTGGGGTCAAAGGTGGTTGGACATGTTGCGCGAAACATTCCGCGACAGCGGCTACCGAATCGATTGGTATTGCAATCAGAAAGATCCGATCTTCCTGGAATTCGACCGAAATGATCTCGAGAAAGACGGCATTACCTTGAAAGAACCGGTGAAGGAGCAACAACTTCCTGATGTACTGAGCCAGTATGCTTTCGCCGTGATGCCGACAGACACGCTCGATGGCGAGAGCCCGCCGGCCGTTCGAGCAATTGCCGAATTGAGCCTGCCGAGCCGAGTGCCGACAATTGTTGCCACATCGCATCTGCCGATACTTGTTTTGGGCAGCCCGAATACCTCGGCTGCGCGTTTCGTCGAGCGATTCGAATTGGGCACAATCACTGGCTACGATCGCCGGTGCATTCAAGAGAAGTTGGCACAATTGCTTAAGCCTGACAGTCAGAACCGCATTCGAGCAAGATCTGCCAATTTGAGCAGAAGTTTGTCTTGCGACGGACAGGCTGATTGGATCTGGCGCTCCCTGGCCTCGGGCAAAGCGTGCGATCTGACTTATGAGAACTTGATGCCCTCCCGCATATATGCCTGATCGAAAATCGGCAGAGCCAAACACTTGAGCGTGCCTCATGGCAGTGTGAAATTCGAAAGGACTAAAGGCAGTCATCAATAGACGGTTTTGACTGCAGAATGACAAGAAGGAGAATTGGTCAATGGTGGAAGCTACCGACGATAAATTGCTGAGGCGAGTAGCTAACACTGTCGACGAGCTTGAGCCAATCCTCGGTTCAATCGTCACAAATGACACTGCGATTCTCGACGCTCTGGCGCAACTACTCAACACACTGCACCATATGCAGTTGCGCACCGAGAAAAACGAAAGAGAAGCCGCCGAAAAAATTGCCACTGCTTTGTCGAGTTTGACCACCGAAATATTGGAGCTGAAGAGCAAAGGGAAAGCCGGCACTTCACTGGTGGCGCCGACTACCGACGACTCGCAGCAGAATCCCGAAATTGGATTGCTGGAATATCTCTATTCGTTTCTTCCCGATCCGACAGCGATCGATGTTGGTGCTAATGTGGGAACCCTGGCAAAGAGATTGCTTCAGACCGGCTATGAGGTTTATTCATTCGAGCCCTATGAGCCGATCTTTGCTCAATTGAAAAAGCTGAGCGAGGACAAATCACTCGCTAAAAGATTTCATCCGTTTCAACTAGCGATTGGTTCAGCGGATACAACGATGGATCTGCATATTGCGACTGATACCTCGCCAGACAAGAGATGGGATGGCAGTCTGTTCAACAGTCTCGTCAAACATCCCATGCTGGACCAATGTCAATTTAAAGAGTCTGTTTCTGTAAAAGTGCGCAGTATTGCCAGCCTGATCAAAGAAGGGAAACTGCCGAAGTCGGCCGGTTTGCTAAAAATTGACAGCGAAGGCTTCGACCTGGAAGTGGTAAAAGGACTTGGCGATGCGCAGTTCAACGTAGTGATGACCGAATTCTGGGATGCCGACCACCCCTTTGGCCGCTCCGGTCACGGACAGCTGCGAGAACTCGTGGATGAGCTGAGAGATCGCGGTTACAAATGGTATTTGGTCATCTATCATCATGATGAATCGAAAATGATTTCCTATTACTGCAACCGGCAAGAGACCGTCACCGGCTCATGGGGCAACGCACTGTTCTTCAACGATTACGAAACCTTTGTCAAAGCCATGCGGTGGTGCGAGTCCGTGCTCAAACAAACATTCTACCGGTAACGGAAAGATTCAGGCATGGACAAGCTCCAGGCTACTCGCCGATGCCGAACGGGCATACACCGTTGGATTTCAGCAGGGCGATCACGGCTGATACTTCGTCGTCGATGGACATTTCGCTGGAGTCGAGGCGCAGGGCGGGTTCGGTCGGGGGTTGGTAGGGTGAGGTAAAGCCGGAGAATGAGCTGATTTCGCCGGCGACGGCTTTGCGGTACAATCCTTTCGGGTCGCGGCTACGGCAGATATCCATGGGACAGGAGATGAAGACTTCATAGAAGTCGGCACCGCCTATGATACTGCGGGCAAGCTCGCGATCGCGGGAATAAGGCGACAGGCAAGCGACCAGGACAATGGTGCCGGAGTCGAGCAGCAGTTTGGCGACTTCCGAAATGCGGCGCACGTTTTCGGCCCGGTCCTCCTGCGAAAAACCGAGGTCAGAACACAGACCCATGCGCAGATTGTCGGCATCCACCGTGACGGCGTTACAGCCTGAGGCGAATAACTTCGCCTCGACTGATTTGGCGATCGTACTCTTGCCTGAGCCAGATAAGCCCGTGAGCCAGAGCACGGCACCTTTGTGCTTCTGAGCCATTTCGCGTTTCTCGCGTTCTACATAACCGCGCTCGGCCCGAACATTGGTCGAATGTCCAGCTCGGCGCAACGACGGCATCGGGCGGTCCGAGATCACTCCAGCAGCGATTGTATCGAAGCTGGAGCAGAGGACAAATTTGTTTATACCTGCGTAAGTTCGATCAAATGCCACCACATTCGATGCCTTGATCAGGACATGAACAATCTCGCCCGCAGTCGTGAGAGCCTCCGGCTGCGGCTCTGAATCAAGCGCAAGGATCTGGCATGACGACTCCGCAGTGCCAATTTTCAGCACATACTCCGAGCCATATTGCATCGGCTCCGGCGAAAGCCAGACTAAGGTAGCGGTGAACTGGTCGTCTATCTCCGGCGCCTGGTCTGGCATAGAGATGATCTCGCCACGCTCGACGAAAATTTGCTCGCTCAACAAAAGCGCTACCGAATCTCCAGCGACCACCAACGAACGGTTGCCGTCAGGATGCGTGATGATCGATTCCACCTGTGAAGCCTTGCCCGATGGCGAAAAATAGACGAATTTTCCCGGAGTAAGTGTTCCAGAAACTATGCGGCCCGCGAAATATCTTTTGTCATCGAATCGATAAACATCCTGCAGCAGCATCCTGAAGTTTCCACTGACGGCCACAGATTTTGACTGGAATGAATGGCTAATCACCGTTTCTATCAGAGTCTTTCCTGAATACCACGGCATGTTGCTGCTGGCGTGCAACAGGTTCTCACCGAACAATGCTGAAATTGGAACCACATCAACACAGGCAAGATGCTGCGACTTCAAAGTTTCACCAAGAGCGGAAGACAGCTCAGTAAAAGCATCCGCGCTGTACGCAACTTTGTCGATTTTGTTCACCACGACAATTACTTTTGCGATTCCGAGCATCGAAAGAATTTGCAAATGACGAACCGTTTGCTGCCGTATTCCCTCGACAGCATCGACGACGAGTATGGCAAGCTCGGCTGAGGCTGCGGCTCCAGTCATGTTCTTGATAAACTCGAGATGACCCGGTGCATCAATGAAAAGCAATCTGCGTCCATCGTGTTCGAAGTTGAAGCGCGTGCTGTCGATGCTCACCCCTTGGCTCTGCTCTTCTTCGAACGCATCAAGGAGAAACGCCGGTTCGAAAGGCACTCCCTTGTCAGAGCAGATCGACTGAATGCGCTGCAATCGATCCGCCTCGACTCGATCGCTGTCGATTAGCAACCGCCCCAACAAGGTCGATTTGCCGTGATCGACGTGCCCGACAACGACTACCTTCTCGACGACATCATGCGATGCTACTGCCTGGTCTTGCGCCTCGGCCAGCTTGACGCCGCTCTCCGACTCGCCAGGCAGAATGCTCATTCGACTTTGATCAACAGCCCACGCGTGCGCGCAGACTCAAATATGGTGCGGAAGAACAAGACGGAAGCACCCAGGTATATCGCATCCAGCCCAAAGCACCATGAAAGGTTGGCCGGATTGATGCCACCGCCGGCGATCACTTGCCTCATGCCTTCGAACGCATGAGTCGTAGGCAACATCAGAGCGACAGGAACGATGAATTTCGGCAGCATGCTCAAAGGATAAAACACACAGGAAATCGGCATCAACAGCCCAACAAAGCTCCAAGCTACGCCTTGAATCTTGGTGGAGAAACGGAAGATCAAGCCCGTGGTCATGATGCCGACAGCAAGAGCAAACAGCATCAGGCTCAACATAAACGGCAGCAGTTGCGGCAATGGAACAAAAATGTTGTATGAATAACAAGCCCAGGCAACGAGCGATGCCACTGTCATTCCCGCCGCAACTTTGCCGAGATTGACCAGAATCAGTCCAGCCATGTATTCAGTGATTGTCAGCGGCGTTGAGAACAGATTGATCAGATTGCGCGACCAGAGTTCGGCCAAAAATCCAACTGCCATGTCGCGCTGAAAGCTACGGAACATGTTCCACATAATGATCGCGCCCAAAAGAAAGCTGACGGCGTTGGGACGAAGATTGTTTCCGTGGGTCAGGTAGAACGTGAAGAAGCCCCACATGACGATGTCCATGATCGGCCAGTAGAGAATATCGGTGATGCGATCGTAATTACGCCTGGTTTCGAACATATGCCGCATGATGACGGCTTGAATTCTGTACAGTTTCATCGCTGTGATCCCCAGCTGGCGACGCGCAGGAATACCTCAGCCAGAGCCGGTTCTTGCCGATCTTCCTGGAGGATAGCTTTGGTCACTTCGATCGGACTACCGTGCGCGGCAATGCGTCCCTTACTGAGAAAGTAAACTCGGCTGCACATCTCTTGTACTTCGTCCATATTGTGCGACGTGTATAGAACAGCCGTTCCACAGCGCTCCTGCATATCGAGCACAGCGCGTTTTACTTGCAGAGAAACTTGCGGATCGAGAAATGCAGTCGGCTCATCGAGCAGGATCAATTTCGGATCGTTGATGAACGCCTTGCACAATCCTATTCTCGTGCTTTCGCCGGAGGACAAGCGCGATACCGGTTTGTTAGCCAGATGTTCCACTTCGAATATATTGAGCAGCTCGGTTACCTTCGATTTCTTATCGCGCACATTGTACAGTTGCGCAAACAGCATGAGGTTTTCCCTGACGGTCAACCGCGGCGGATACGTCACGTATGGCGCCGTAAAATTCATGTTCTGCAAAATGTATTCACGATGCTGCTCGAAGTTCTTGCCGAAGATTCTCACTTCACCTGCATCCGGCTTGATCAAGCCAAGCGTCATGTGAATCGTGGTCGACTTGCCGGCGCCGTTTGGACCCACCAGCCCGACGAACTCGCCTTGATTGATATAGAAGGAAACATCTTCGACAGCGGTGGATTTGTTGAATGTCTTTTTCAGATTGCGGACATCAACTATTCTGTTCGCCGCTACAGCAGACCCTGTTGGCTTTGCCGGCAAATTATCTTCGAAAACACTCACGCAATAAACTCCATCGTTATGCAACGACTGCCTACAAGATTGTCCGCGCCACCCAGGCGCAAGTTTTCAGTAGTCTAGCAACTTTCCAGCTCTCAGGTAGAACCGAGTTCTTCATAAATAATCTCCGAGCTGACGATCAGCGAACTTGTGGCCACCACCGCGCTTTATTTTGTACCCAGCAGTAAAACCCGAATCCACACTGCCAATATGGCAGTCGCGGATTAATGTTTGCATTGTGTCCACCACATCCGCGCTTTAGTACCAAAACGAAAAGCGCAAAAGCCCGCACCAGCGGACAAAATTTGCTTAGCGCAATCCTTTTCTCAACTTGTACGCGGTCAAAGTGTTGGCTAACAACATGGCAATGGTCATCGGTCCAACGCCGCCGGGCACAGGCGTGATCAGCCCAGCCACGCGCGATGCTTCAGCGAATTCGACATCGCCGGCAATTTCAGATTCGCCCGATTCTGTCTTTGTGTGATGAATGCCGACATCGATCACGGTCGCGCCCGGTTTGATCCACGCACCTTTGACGAATTGTTTGCGTCCGGCAGCAACTACGAGGATGTCCGCGTTCTGGCAAATTTGATCGAGCTGTTCAGATTTGCTGTGGCAGACGGTAACAGTGGCATTTTTTTGCATGAGCAACAACGCAGCCGGCTTGCCGACGAGGTTTGAACGCCCGATCACTACGGCGCGTTTGCCGCTGATGGCAACTTGATGATGTTCCAAAAGCGCGATTACACCAGACGGAGTGCACGGGCGCAACCCCGGCTTGCCTTCGAGCAATCGTCCCATACTGGCGGTCGTCAATCCGTCGACATCTTTGTCGGCATCAAGGACATCGAGCACCACGTCTGCGGGCAGCTTGTTGGGCAAAGGCAGTTGCACGAGAATACCGTCGACTTCGTCTCTGGCACTGAGTTTCTTCACGCAATCAACTAGTTGCTCGACGGTGACATCGTCGTCGAACTTCTCGAAGAAGCTCTCGATGCCTACTTCTTTGCACGCTTTGATTTTGTTCTTCACGTACAGCGCGCTGGCCGGGTTGTCGCCTGCGAGGACAACCGCCAGCCCAGGCCGCCGATGGCCCGCGCTCACCAGTGCATCGATCGACTCTTTCAAATCTGCTCTGATCGATTTTGCCACACTTTTTCCATCGATGATTTGCGCCACGTGTCCGCCTTGAACAATCATTTATAGTTGCCTCGCTGTGCCTTTTTTATTCGCTCCGTCGCCTTCGTCCCTCGGCTCCTCCGCTCTCCATCCGCTTCGGCTGCGGCGGCTCCTCGCCGCCTTGCCTCGCTACAACTTCGTTTCCTTTTAATTCGCTCCGTCGCCTTCATCCCATCAACTATTACGTTACTCTCGCAGTATCTCGCTGACCTGCTGGTAGCATTTGTCCAGATCGATAATCAGATCGCCGCGCTCGCGCGACTTGAGCCTGACACTGTTGCCGTCCATGACTCTGCCAATGCATACGAATGGATTATCCGGCTGACCCTGCCATTTTTGCCAGACTTGGTCGGCAAGTGTTCCAACTAGTTCATAATCTTCGCCGCCGTAAAGCACCCAGTCACTGAGCTCGACGCCCGCCTGTTGCGCGATTTCGCGCGTCTGCTGGTGCACAGGCACAAGGTCGAAGTCGATCTCCATGGCCACCGCGCTCTTGCGCGCGATCTGCATGAGCGCATCAGCCAGTCCATCGCTGGCGTCCATCAGTGCACCACGATTGCCGGTGTTGCGCACCAGCGCCCATGACTCGCACAAGCGCGGCAGGGGGTGCTCGTGCCGCTGGAGGCAGTAAGCGAATTGCTTGCGGGTGGGTGTATCGCAACCTTGTTGTAAAAGCCAGAGCCCGGCAGCACTGGCGCCGAAATCACCGGTGACGACGACGGCATCACCGGCACGGGCGCCAGAACGGGTCAGGCAACCGTTTTCGTGCACATGCCCCAGCACAGTAACATTGATTATAAAAGCCGGTCCCCGCGTCAAGTCGCCGCCCACAATCTGTCCGCGATAGGTTTGGGCGCATTCCACGAAGGCCCGATAGAAGTCGCGCAGGTCCGTGCGCTTGAAGTCGGTTGGAATGGTCAGAGCCACGACAATGTGGCGCGGACGCCCAGCCATGGCGGCGACGTCGCTGAGGTTGGCGGCGCATGCCTTCCAGCCGATGTCTCGAAACGAGGTCCAGGCTGGGGCAAAGTGCGTGCCCTCCACCAGGGTATCGGTAGTGACCAGCAACCCGCCAGGCAACACAGCACAGTCGTCGCCGATAAACGAGCCGCCAGCCCAGCCCTTTATGGTTTCCACCAGCTGCTGCTCAGTAGTCAGCACATGAATGTTTGCACCCGACATCGTACACAGAGGCTGAGTTTAAGAAGGAATTAGATGCTACAATCCTGAACAAGGAATGTCCACAAATGTCAGGTCAGTACAAAGATTTAACAACTAGGTGAAGTCGTGATCAACATTGTGCAGATCGTTAGCGGGCTTGTGCAGCTAGTCAACTTGCTCGTCATCGTTTGGTGTTTTTGCAGCTGGTTTCCCAACATTCGTTGGTACGACCAACCGTTCAAAACCCTCGACTCGATTGTGCAGCCGATAATTGGTCCTTTCCGAAAAATTATTCCTCCCATTGGAAACATCGACATTTCGCCGATGGTCGCCATATTCGTTCTGCAGGCGATTCCCTGGCTGCTCGCAAATTTGCTCATCCACTAATCGCAACAGCTTGTGATACTGTTTTGTCCGTTAAGAGCAACAGAGATTGCTCTTGGCAAAAATGCGTTTGATCAACGGATTTGATGGAAGGCGACATGACCGAAGGGCACGTTTCTCGCAGATATTTTTTGCTTAGTTCGATAGTTGGTTTTGCTGGAACGGCTATGTGGGTGGAGATACCCTCAGCGTGGGCGAAGAAGACCGGGAAAGGCGCGGTGTCGGGCCCCCGACCGATCGCAAGACAAGACTGGCCGCCCGCGATCGTGCCGGACCACATGGGCGTCGACCGCGGCTACTGCTGTTTTACCGATGAGTTCGGGCGCTTGGCTGTGGTGGACCTGCGCCGCCCATCAGACGCCAAACACCCGCCGCATGTAGTGGCGGAACTTAATGGGCTGGGCAAGAAGGTGATCGATTTCACGGTCGTGCCCGGCCGCGGTTACGGAGTCGTCATGAAAGGCACCGACGGCAGCGACGAACAGTTGACCTTGATTTGCGTCAACCTGCAGCCGATCACGGATCCAGTGCTGATCGGGCAAGTGGCGCTGGACAAATTCAACGATGTATCGTGCTTGACCGCCAACGGCAACATTGTCTGCGTCGCAGGAACTTCATACAGTGGTGAAAACTTGTTGGCGATCTACCAGGTGCAGCCGCGTGGGCGGACGGCAGAACCAACTCTTGCGGCGACATGGTCGGCGAAAAATCCGATCCTGGACATGGATTTACAAGACCGAAATTTGGCCATACTGGAGTCTGGTCAGTTGGATTACCTCGGTCTGGTGACGCCGAGCGTTCCGGAAGAACGAGGTACGGTCAACCTCGATGGCGACTTCAAAGCCATGGCGCGATTTAAAGACGCAGTGCTGGTGGCTGGCACCACCAGTAGTGACAAGGAAAACGCAACCGCGTCTTCGGGCGAGTGCATCGCTAAGTGCATTTCGCTGGAACCGACACCAAAAGTAGTATCAAAAATCAGCCTGGATCCGATTAGCAATGTGCTTGATGCCTGCGCTCTCAAAGACAGGTTCATGGTCCTCGGCGACGGCACTTCAGAACGCTATATTGGTTCGCTTCCATTCGATAAGTTCCATAAGTTGGCGCAAAAACAAGTAGTGGCGCTGCCAAAAGCCAAAGGCAATGCATACTCAGAGCACGCATCCGTTTTGATGTCCAACAAAACTGCTTACATTGCCTCGGGTTGGGCGGGTGTGCAGGTGATGACGCAAACCGGCGAATCGTGGAGTCCAACCTACACCTACACCATTCCCAGGCTGCCGGCATCGGGCATCGCAACTTGGGGAGATCGCGTAGTCATCGCCGGTTCTGATTTAAAACTGTACGACATTTCTCAACCGCAAAAGCCGGCACTGTTGACCACGGCTAGTTTGCCGAGCACCATCAGATCGATCGTCGGCGCCGGAAGCTATGTAGTTTGCTTGAGCAAGGATCAAATGACCTTGCGCAAGATGGACAATCTTGGCACGCCGGTGGCGACGATCGCCACAGCGGGGCAGCAGGTTTGCTACGACAAGGTCGACCAGCGCGCTTACGTTTTGCGCGATCAAACGAAGAAAACCTCGGTGACGAAATTCAAAATGTATTCCAACGACATCGTCTCCGAACAAAATTTCGACGTCCCAGGCAGCTTTGCGCGCGGCTCGGCAAGCGGCGGCTATCTTGCCTTGTGCGGATTGAATGACATCACATTGTTTAGCTTGTCCGACAAAGCCGATCCAGTCGGCACAAGGCACTTTGAAAACCTGGCCATCAGAGACATCGCATTGCTCGATCAATTTATCGTCGCAGCGGCAGTTGATCAGAAATCCAAAGGATTCCTGTTGCTGTTGTCCAAGGATCAAAAAGACCTGCGCGTGCTTGGATCGATCGACTTGCCCCATGACGCAATCGCTCTGGCAGCGGCGAAAAACCGAGTGGTGGTGATCGGCAAAACTCCGGACGGCAACGACCTTGCCACCATAATCGATATCAGCAGCGCATCGGCACCCAAGATCGTTGCCAACATCTCAGCGGTTGAAGCCGCATCTGCTGTGGCACTCAAGGACCAATACGGCATCGTCGCCGGACGCGGCATCGAGATCATCAGTTTGGCATAACTGCGACAAACCAAAAGCGCTCGGGGGTGGATATGGGTCAACTAGTTCTGCGAGAAGTGAGCGACGACGGCATCGCCATCATCACACTCAACCATCCGGAAAAGCGCAATGCGCTCTCTCGCGAAATGTTATCGGCGCTGCTAGAACATCTCGATCAAAGTGCCGCCGATGAAAACATCAAAGCAGTGATTATCAACGCCAATGGACCAGTGTTCAGTGCCGGGCACGACCTGCGAGAGCTGGTCGCCGGCAGCAAATCAGAGTACGAATCCCTGTTTGAAATCTGCACGGATGTAATGGAAAGTATTCGCACACTGCGACAACCAGTGATCGCACAAGTGCACGGCGTCGCCACCGCGGCGGGCTGCCAGCTCGTCGCCAGCTGCGATCTAGTGGTCGCTTCGGACAATGCCACCTTCGCCACGCCAGGAGTCAAGATCGGACTCTTCTGCACGACACCGGCTGTGGCACTGGTTCGCGCCATCATGCCTAAGAAAGCTCTGGAAATGCTTCTCACTGGAGATCCAATTAGTGCACACGAGGCACAACAGTTCGGATTGGTGAATCGCGTAGTCGCTGCCGATCAGCTGACTGAGGCAACATTGACACTGGCGAGACAGATCGCCGCCAGCAGCGCAGAGATCATTGCGCTGGGCAAACAAGCTTTCTATGAGCAGCTCCCGCTCGACTATCCGCAAGCCTATGAAGTTGCCCAGAAGACAATGGTCCACAATGCCCAAATGGACGACGCCCAAGAAGGGATGAAAGCATTCCTCGAAAAACGCAAACCACGGTGGAAATCAGACCGCAGTCTGCAATCGCATTAAATCGGACGATCGTGAATAAAGTGCGCTTAGTCCGCGAATTACGTGCTAGCCTCAATTTGACGGGGTCTTGATTGGGCGCGCCTGCCGGAATAATTGTATTTCCATCGATTGAGCGGTATCATCGTCAACCTGCAAGTGAAGTAATCAGTCAAGGAGAAGCAAATGGTTCTCACGAATTCAACTATGCTGCCGTTGGGAACTAAGGCACCAGCTTTTAATCTGCCCGATGTAATGTCAGAAAAACATGTCAACTTAGACTCGTTCAAAGACAAAAACGCGCTCCTGGTAATGTTCATTTGCCGTCATTGCCCTTACGTGAAGCATGTGCAGCATGAGCTGGTCAAACTCGGCGTTGACTACAACCACAAAAACATCGGCATTGTAGCCATTTCCAGCAATGACGCAGAAAAATACACCGATGATTCGCCACAAAGTTTGCACGAATTCGCCGTCGAGTTGAAGCTCAACTACCCGCTCTGCTACGACGAATCGCAAAAGGTCGCTCACGAATATACAGCAGCTTGCACGCCGGACTTTTTCCTTTTCGACAAAGATCACCGTTTGGTTTACCGAGGACAGCTAGACAGCAGCCGCCCCGGCAACAGCGATCCGGTCACGGGTAAAGATCTGCGCGCAGCAATCGACGCTGTGCTCGATGCCAAACCGGTCTCAGCCGATCAGAAACCCAGCGCCGGCTGCAACATCAAATGGAAGCCCGGCAACGAACCAAAATATTGACGGCAGTAGAGATCACAAACATCCATTAACGCATTAGGCATGGCGTAAACGCGACCGGCTGATAGTGGCGAGGAAATTGACTGGGGCACTGAGGCGAAAAACTGTAGTGCCGCCATATTCGTCACCGGTAATCAGCTGCTGCACGTGATCGCTGGCTTCGGTATCGTTGCCCAAATACACGGCAATGTGTCCATACGGATGGTTGCTTGAACGCCCATGCACGAGGATATCGCCTGGTTGTAGATTATCGTATGAAACAGCTTCGAAGCGGTCATCGCTCATCAATTGATCTTTCGCCATCCAGGCAGCTGCGCCCTGCAATGCGATTCCGAACGGCTTCAATGCGCCTTTAACAGCGCGAAAGCACCAGCCGATCGTCTTGGTTCTGGCGGCGACGGCACGGGCGCGCGAAGCAATCCACACGGCTCCCTGCTGTGCTGACAATGGTTTTGCCACAGTCACGACAGCATGTACCTTGGGTGGTGCATAGTGCCAGCTAGCGCCTATACGATGAAGAGGCAGTGCTAGTGCTTGAGTTAGAGGCAAAGCGAAATTTGATGCAATTATCAATGCTGATAAAAATACTCGATGCAAGGTAAAACCCTCTTGCCGACGGACTGACTGCAAATGTTTTACCAGGGTTTTACAAAGACAAACTGGGGTTTTCGTGAAACCACTAATTGCCGCTCGCAGCAAACTTTGTCTAAATCAGGGTTTTCAGCGATGCAAAACTTCGTCACACATATCCGGTTTTCCCTAATCAATGCAAATGAATGTTACAAGACAAAGCGGACGAGGCATAGTCTGCCAATCTCGAGGGAATACGATTTCGCTCAGAATTCGTGTAATCTAATGCAGAGTTTCAGATAGAGGCAGGAGCTCATCTATAAATTGGCTATTGAATTGCCGTTTCATCAAATTGCCAAAAACAACAATCAGGACAGCAGGATTGCGCATGCCACCATATGTGATGCCGTCATCAAAAGATAACGATCTGTCTTACATGTTTCATATGAATGATTTACAAAGGTCCAACTATCGATCAGGAAAAAGCCGCTGTTTTTTTGATTAATTACTGCTTTACTAAAGGAAAGACAGATACTTCCGGGAATGAGGAAGGTGGAGCGATTTCCACAATTCGACCAGTACCGGGTCCATAAGCTGTAACAAGCGCCGGAGGAACAATGAGCACCGTTAAGACAAGGCGTAAATTCCCACGCATCACATCAGCAGCATTCGAGCATCCCGCGGACAGAGCGGCGCTCGAGGCAGTCAAGAAAATTCCGGTCCTTGACAAAGTTTTCCGCAAATTTCTCGAACTGGGGTTCGAGAGAATCATGCGCATTCAATTGCTGGGCCGATGCGTGCACGTCACGCCTAAGCAATGCCCTAAGATTTACAAGGCGTTCAAAGAAGCGGCCGACATCCTCGATATGCACGAGCCGGATCTGTTCTTGATGGGACAGCCGCAGCCCAACGCCTTTACATTCGGCGTCGAGCGTCCGTTCATCGTCGTACACTCGGGATTAGTCGATCTCATGGATGAAGACGAACTATTGGCAGTGCTCGGCCACGAGCTAGGTCACATCAAGGCCGGACACGTTCTCTATAAGAGCATCGCCTACTTCCTGGCTCAGATAGCCTCCCGGTTCTTAGGCGGGCAGATCTATAGCATGGCCCTGGCAATTGCGCTCTATGAATGGTCGAGAAAGTCAGAATTGACTGCTGATCGGGCTGAGCTTCTCGTTGCGCAAGATGTGGAGGTATCGATGCGCGTGCACATGAAGTTAGCTGCCGGCACTACCACCGTCTACGATCAAATGGACGAGCACGAGTTCTTACGTCAAGCCGACATGTACGAAGAACTCGACCACAGCACGCTCAACAAAGTCTATAAGTTGATGAATGAGATATGGTTGACGCACCCGCTTCCTGTTTTCCGGTCGAAGGAAATCATGGCCTGGTCTAAGAGCAAGCAGTATCAAGAGATCATGGCCGGACGCTATCCGACGGAAGAAGTGACGCCGACGTTGCGCACCTGCCCGCACTGCCAGGCAAAGGTCAGCCCATCGTTCTTCTTCTGCCCTGACTGCGGCAAGAACGCCCGCGTGTAAAAAGGAATCGAATTGAATCAACAATGCCGGCAGTGTCAGAACTGCCGGCATATCGTTGCGTTTTGCAGTATGGCAGTCCTCACGGACGCTGAACAACAATGCCGACAGCTGTGAAGACTGCCGGCATAGAATTCAATTTCAGAGCAGCGAAGGCAAGGCGGCGAGGAGCCGTCGCAGCCGAAGCGGATGAAATATGAAGTCAGTTGTTTTCGGAGCCGTTGCTGGGCTCTACATCGACAACGTCATCGGATTTGCCTGATTTGAGCGACTCGCCGCAGAGGGGACAAAATGCTTTTTCCTTGTTAGCTGGCGCGTGGCAACGCGGGCACTCAAAACCAGGGGTCGCCGTGTATCCGGCCTTGGTATCGGCGCGAGTCGACGCTGCTGCATTGGGATCGTGCGCGGCCTTGCTGACTTCAATTTCCTGCTGCAATAGGGTCATCTCATGTTCGTAGCCTGCGACTTCGTTGGCTTTGTCTTTCAATTGATCTTCAGTGACCTCTTGATTGCGCAGATATTTGTCGCACACCATGCGGCCGATTTCGAGCAGTTTAGAGTTGCGTTTGCGTTCGATGTCTTTAACCTGATTTTGCAGGTTGTACGACTGCATAATTTCTTGCGATTTGTTTTGGACCTTTTCGAACTCTTTGCCGATTCCGTTCATGAGGTCATCGATTATCGTCATTTCCTATCTCCTCGCCTTCCTGCATTCAGTTCCTTGTTTGGTTATACCTGATTAGCCAGCCGATATCTCCCTCATTAATCCTGAAATAGCAATCGAGAAAGTAAGGATTAAGTGAGAAGTTTCGACGATTTCGGGTCGGCCGCAGACGGCTTTTCTCCGCCGCCGCCGTTGGCATCTTTTGGATGCTGTTCCGTTTGCTCTCGCGGCTTTTTCGGCACGTCGGCCGCCGGCGTACCATGGGCCACGCACACGCGGTTTCGTCCTGTTTGTTTTGCCACGTAGAGCGCTTCATCAGCTCGTTGAAACAAAGCGTCGGGCTCGTCCGCATGCAGTGGATAGGTAGCGACACCAAGGCTGGCGGAGATCTTGCCAGGACCTTGAATATCGGTATCGTTGATCAATCGCCTCAAACGTTCTGCCGATTGCTCGGCCATCTCGATATCGGTATTCGGCAACAATAAACAAAATTCCTCGCCGCCGTAGCGCGCCGGCAAATCTACCGACCGCGACGATTGTTTCAACATTTTTCCGATCGACTTGATTGCTTCATCACCAGCCTGATGTCCATAGGTATCGTTGATTTTCTTGAGGAAATCGAGATCGATGATCACGAGCGAAAGTGGCTCACCATAACGTTTTGCGCGCTCGAATTCGCGGGCGAACGTTTCCGTAAAACTGCGCCGGTTAGCCACGCCGGTCAAGCCGTCGGTAACGGCTTGCTGCTCACGCTCGCGGTGCAGCTCGGCATTTTCTATGGCGACCGAAAGATTGTCGGCGAGCGAGCCGACAAGAGACACATCGTCGATGCTCCATTCTTTCGCTTCGCTGCAATGTTGCAACAACACCGCACCCAGGATGCGCTCGCGCATAACAAGTGGAACAATCAAAGCTGATTGAATCTGCATTGTGCGGAAAAACCCGCGATCGTACCCCAGCTTTTCGATATTCTGCTCGTCGACTTCATGCGGGTTGAAACGCGTCAAAACCTGGCTGGCAAACTGCAGCCCGACATCGCAGAAGAACAGGGATTGAATCGAGGAGGTGTTGGGCTGCGTGAATTCGAAAACCGTTAGCTGATCGGCGGTATCAACCGACCGCAGAATCAGGCAGCGGCTGACATCGAAGGTTGAGCCGATCTGCTGCACCGCAGTTTCCAGCACTTTTTGAATATTGACTGAGCTGCGAACAGTATTGCTAATCGAGTAGACAAGCCGATCGCGCTCTACCTGCCGGGTGCGGATCGAATCGCGCGTGGTGAGATCGGTGATCAGCTTTCGCGTCTGGTCTTCGAGGTTGCTCGTTTTCCCTTCCATGTCTTCATACTGGCTGCGCAAGCGCTCATTTTCGTGCCGCAGCTCGCGGTATTGCCAGGCGTTGTTCAAAGCTTGAACGAAAGGAAATCCGGCTAAGGACTCTCTCAGGTCTGCCTCATCTTCGTCCTCAGTCCCAGCGATGAGTATACATGCCACCAATTGGCTTTCGGTTGCCACCTTGTAACAGAAAACAGGCTCCAGCTCCTGCGGCAGCTTCACATTCAAGTCGTCGCAATCGAGTTCGCAGAAAACCGATGCCGGAGCTTCCGCCCCATTGGCAAACGCGTCGCACAACTTGGTCAAATCTTTCTTGCGAGCACCGAAGAGAAACTTATCGCCAAACGACTCCAGATCTTGGTCCCAGAGCATGATCGCTATGGCTTGCGGCTTGCTCAGCTCAGTCACGATCTCAGCGACGGCTTGCGCCACCTCGTCGAGTTCGATTGACGTAAGAAGCGCGAGCTTTAGGTTGAAGATATCTTTATCGGGTGTCATACCACGTATAGATGTGCCACGTCGCGGTGCAGCCCAATCTCGGGTGGCGCGCCGGGGGTAGCTTGATTACCTGAATAATTGCGGCAGGCGCTCAAATTCAGGCTTAAAATGTCAGTTGCAGTTAGAATGGACCTCGTAACACCGAGCCGCCATAGTTGGCGCAAGGAAGTCCACGGAGCGCATTAGAGGGAGAATCACAATGCCCTGGGTCAATTTTCAGCGAGCGCCCGAATTGAAAGAGAAGGTTATTTCCGGATTTTCGTACTTGAGTTTGGGGATGGTCGGGCTGGTGTACTTTCTGTTCACCGGCGGACGGGATGCCTCGCCGTTTTTCAGATTTCACTTCTACCAGTCGATTCTCTTGGGAATCTTCTGGATGATGATTGGCTGGACGGGGAGCGCATTATTGCAGGTTCTCAGCGGACTGATGGGCATGGTTCCAGGAGCGCCTGGCTCGGTGCTCGGCTGGCTGGGACTGGCTTTCCAGATCGTGCAGAGCGGGCTCTTGCTTGTCATGCTATATGGCGCGATCTTCGCTTTCATTGGGAAGATGGCAGATGTTCCGGGCATATCCAAGTTAGCCCGCAGTCAGATGCGCTAAGAGCACTAAGATGAAACGATTGATGATCCCGCTGGCGATAAGCTTTTCGATCGCCGCAAGCGCTGAGGCGCAAGGGATAAACGACTCGCACACAGGATACGGGGCATACGGGCAATCTGCGCCCAGCCCCACCTCGACCGTGAATCCGCAAGGCTCGTACGGTCAGCTGTTGCAGCAGGCAGTACAGACCGGAATGCAAGGGCTTTCCGGCACGGGCACCGGCACCGGTATGGGCATTGGCTTGGACGCAGGCAATGGTTCGGGCAGTGCATTCGGCACGAGCATCGGCACCGCCGGCGGCTTTGGCGGCACCAGCATCGGCACGGGCACCGGCAGCTTCGGCACCAATAACGGCTCGGGTAGCTTTGGTGGCATCGGCTTGGGAACGACTACTGGCACCAGCGGCTTTGGCACTGGCTTGGGAACGACTACCGGCACCGGCGGCTTTGGCACTGGCTTGGGAACGACTACCGGCACCGGCGGCTTTGGCACTGGCTTGGGAACGACTACTGGCAATGGCAGCTTCGGCGGCACAAGCTTGGGAACGACTACTGGAACCGGCGGCTTCGGTGGTATGGACGCGGGAGGAACGAATTTTGGCAGCGCCGGCAGTTTGGGCGGCACCGGCAGCCCGGGTGGAATCGATTCGGGCATTAACACTGCACTTCCAGGCGGCATTGGCCCAGCACCGGGCGCCCCCGACGCCACTACAGGTGATACCACAGCTCCAGACGCTAATAGTACTGAACCAAATCCGTCAACATCGTCTTTAGCAAAACCACCAACGGACTCCGACGAATCAGCACCATCTGCGCTACCATCGGAGAGCAAACCAGACACGCCGTTGCGCCGCGCTCTCTCTGCGCTTCGGCTAGGCAAATACGATCTGTGCCTGACCCTGCTCAATCAGATTCTGCAGGCTAATCCGCACAACAGCCATGCGCATTATTTAAAAGCAGTCTGTTTTGTCATGACTCGGCATTATGCACAAGCAGGCGATGAATACAGGCAGTGCCTGCAGCTCAATCCATCACCGGACATGGCAAAACTGGCCCGCGCCGGCTTGGCAAAACTGAGCCACTAACCCAAGCAGCCCGTACCAATCAGTCTGGGTGCGCGTAACAATCTTCAAGATCCTTTTGGTGATGACGTCACAGATATTCCGTTTTTGCAAATGGCGGATTCGGCGATGACGAGATCTACCTTCGCCGGTTTGACAAAAACGGGACGCCGCAACCGTCTGAGTGATACTTTCATGGGATAATCCTACGATGCACTTAGTGATACCTGGGTTCCAGCGAACCGAAATCAAGCGAACCCGTAGATTTTGATTGTCGGTTCTCGAAGAGCCAAAATGCGCCCTTTTACTCAGTGTCCAACCGAGTTTCCTTGAACGATCCAAAGTACGCTTTGAGGACGGCAATGGTCAATCAAACTAAAACCGCAGCTAATGCAAAGAATTACCCGGTACTCGCACTATTAGTGTTGTTGGCGACTGCTGTGTTTTTTCGTTTTTACAACCTCGATAAGAAAGAATTTTGGCACGACGAAATATTCGTCGTGTGCCATATCACAGGTCACGCCGGCCCGCCAAAGTACAATCGAGGCGAGCTGATTACAGCTGGTGAGTTGGCTCAGGTCCTCACTTTTCAAACTGGGGATAGTGAGGTGTCCGTTCTTAAGACCATTGCAAGCAGTGATTCTCAACATGCACCTCTGTATTACCTGATTGCATATTATTGGTGCAGACAATTTAGCACCAGTCCAATAAGCATTAGAACGCTTTCGGCTCTTCTGGGATTATTGGAACTTCCCGCGGTCTATTGGTTGTGCATGGAACTGTTCAAAATTCCCAGACTTGGGCTCCTTGCTATGTGTCTCTTGGGCCTATCGCCAGCACAAATAATTTATGCGCAAGAGGCTAAAGAATACCCATTGATCGTAACCGTGACGTTGACGCTTGGCGCCGTGTTGCTCCGGGCAATGAGAGAGAAGAAGTTAGTGTGGTGGCTCGCTTATTTCGCTCTCCTTTCAATGGGATTGTATGTTTCGGTTTTTATGTTACTCGCTGCAGCGAGCCATCTGCTCTTCATTCTGTTTTACGGTGGTGTCAGAAAGAACCGCTCGCTGATTCCATTCATGGCTGCTTCATTTTTCGCCCTGTTGTCATTCCTGCCTTGGCTCAATGTGATGTTTGCGCACTCTGCGATGATCTCTGAAGGATTTAAATGTTTTACGCAACGAATTCCGGTTTTTCAGTTAGCTACTGTTTGGTTAAATGTCATGGCAACGGATTTCATGGATTTCGGCCATCCTCTGGATTTCCCAGATCGCTGGCACCCATGCATGTTTGCATCACTATGCTTCATCCTTTTGTTTCAAATCGGTGCAATTGCGTGGGTGTGCTTCAGACCCAAAAAAATACGATTATTTTTGCTGCCGATGATTTTTCTCAACGTCGTCGTTCTGATTATTCACGACCTAGTATCTGGAGGAGTTCTGTGCAACGTAGTTCGCTATCATTTGCAAGCTCTTTCATATTTGTCATTGTGCTCGGCTCTACTTATTTACTCTAAAGTTGCGCGCGGGAGCACCATTGGCAGAGCGGTGTGGCTTGCCATTGCGATAGTGCTTTTGGGCTGCCAGATCAGCTCAGATTATGTCAGCGCCGAAGCGGACACTTGGCCGGCCAAGACAATCAATGGACAGAAGCTAGCATCAGTTGCAGCGGTCCTAAATAGTGAGACTGCTCCGGTAATTGTATTTAGTGACTTGACCGACAGTTCAGTGGGTGCCAACTACAATCAGTTGATAGCACTGAGCCGGATGATTAAGCCGCAAATCAAGATTCAGTTGTTTCGTCACCCGGTTATTCCCCATTGCGGTCAACAGGAGCACGTGTATTTCTTTAGCACATCCAAAGCTTTCAACGAAAATCTGGCTACAGCAAAAATGTTTGAATTGGAACGCGTCGGTGACATGAATTATCTGTGGAGAGCCAAGACGATATCGCTGCCGGATTCCAGCAACAAGATCAAATCCACCCAGAGTACGAAGCCATAAGCAATGCCGGCATAGCGTGCTAGATTCCATTTTCGGATATGTAATACCAGCTCAGGTGTGCGTGGCGAGCACTGCGCGGATCAGGCTGAGTCTGTCAGGACTTGCAAGCGATTGAGGTAGCTGATCAATCCCTCAGGATCATCTGTGACAATGCCGTCCAGCCCCATCTTGATCGCCTGCGTCCAGTCGCGCGGCGCATTGACAGTCCAAGCGTTGATTTGCATGCCGCCATGATGTGCTTCTTCGACGGCATCTTCTCGCAATGAGCCGAAACAAGGATGCCAGAACTTGGCATTCATCTGTTTAGCATAGGCGTTGACATCGATGAACAGCCCATCGGCAAGCAATGCCAGATTCAGACTGCTATCAAGTTTCGCGAACTTCTGCATCAACTTATGGTCGAACGAGGAAATGATCACCGTTTCTTTTGGATAGTTTTCCAGCATCTGCAGCAGATCTTCCTCAATATCCGGATAATCGACCGGCGTGTTTTTCACTTCGATATTGAGAACGATCTTTCCGGCGATCAGATCCAGAACATCGCGCAAAGCCGGAATGCGTTCTTTCGAAAACCGAGGGTCGAACCAAGATCCCGCGTCCAATCGTTGCAATTCCGCCCAGGAAATCTCTTGAACGTTTCCCACGCCATTGGTCGTTCTGTTCACGTCATCGTCGTGGATCACAACCAACTCGCCGGTGGCGCAGCGATGTATATCCAGCTCGATTCCATCGACGCCCGCCGACAAACTCATCCTGAACGCTTCCATTGTGTTCTCGGGCGCCCATCGGCGCCCGCCACGGTGAGCGATCACTTTCGGTTTGACAACAGCCATTGGTCCCCCTCGCACCGCCGCGATCAGCTTACCACCTCGTAAGCGCCCGGCGGCACGGAAACGCCGCACGGAACACCCGGTCTTCGTGGCTTCGCGGCAGTCACGTGAGCACGACAGATTTGGGACGTGTGAAAGTAAGCGAAGGCATGGCGGCGGGGAGCCGTCGCAGCCGAAGCGGAGCGATTACCGAGAGAAATCCGGCTAAGCGCAGAGGTCGATTTCTTTCTGCGGGCGCAGCAGTCCAAGCCTGACCGTGACGATCAGCTTCGGCGGCTGCACGAGGATCTTTTCCAGCGGGCATTCAACGCCATGCTCGACGCCGATCAGTCCTTGAATATTGTTGAGGACCAGCTTGCCGCGCTCAAAGGCCACTTCGAAGTTGATGCGCTCTTTCTGCTTAATCACGAAGTTGCCCCATTTCTCAGCGGCGGGGTGCTCGTTCACCAGCTCGATCACGTTCTTATGGCGGCAAACTTCGCGCATGTGCGAGGCTAAAATCCGCACCAGCCCGGGGATGTTCTCAGGGCTCTCGAATGTATCAAGCAAAACCTTGTTGACGATGTAGCCGGGCAATCCCTGATTATCAGGGCGTTCATGCAAAAATTTGATGATTGCTGTCAACGGATCGCTGGCGGTCTTGACCATGCGTTTTGCCGTGTCGACCAACTCTTGTTCCATGTGCATGAGCTTTTGTACCAGCTCGTGGTTTTCCTGTTGACTGCAAGCACTACATTTCACGACTGTTGACCTCGTAACAGACTTCTTATTAAGTAATGCCCGATTTGACGGAAGAGTCATTGTAAGGGTCCGGGCTTTTATTTTATGACGGAAATTTTAATCATTGACAGTATCGTTTATGATTCCCAGCCGACACAATCGGTTCAAGACAGTCCCGGCCACCGAGAAGCTCTGATTAAATTTGGGGTGGTGGATCCAAAGTGCCTCTCTATCGATGATTAACTGGTGCTGCCGCCAAATTAGGAGTGATTATCTGTGTCTGCCTCGAATTCAGCCGCCCAGCCCACCGTTGTCGCGATCATTCCGGCACGCTACGCGTCGAGCCGCTTTCCTGGCAAGCCGCTGGCGAAGATTGCCGGGGTGACGATGATCGAGCGGGTCTACAAGCAAACGGAAAAGGCACGCAATGTCTCGCGGGTGCTGGTCGCTACCGACGACGAACGCATACGTGCAGCCGTGGCAAGCTTTGGCGGGCAGTGGGTGATGACCGGGGAGCACCATCCGACCGGCACGGACCGGCTGGCGGAGGCTGCTGCAAGCTATGGCGATGACGATATTATCGTCAACGTGCAGGGCGACGAGCCGCTCATCGATCCTATGGCGATAGAAGCGCTGGTGGAGCCGCTTATTACCGATCCTTCCGTCGAAATGTCAACCACCGCTTTTTGTATTTCCGATCGGGCTGAAGCCGAAAATCCCCAACTGGTCAAAGTTGTCGTCGACCGCAGCGGTTTCGCCATGTATTTTTCGCGCCAGCCGATTCCCTTTTATCGCAGCGATTCGAACCAGGAAAAGCGGCAGTATCTCGGACACATGGGCCTATATGGCTACACCAAACGCTGCTTGCTCCGCCTGGCATCGCTCAAGCCGACGCCGCTCGAGCAGGCGGAAATGCTGGAACAGCTGAGGGCGCTGGAGAACGGCATCAAAATAAAGGTGGTTCAATTTGAAACGCGATCGCAGGCGGTCGATATTCCAGAAGATATAGCTAAGGTGGAAAAGGCCCTGCATCTGTTGCGGGTTTAGCCGTAGAATTTATGGTGGCGCTGGCATATAGAAAAGGCAGGAACATAATGAAGAGATCGGTAGCTGCTCGCTCCGCTTTGACACTGACGGTGACCTTGTCTGCACTCAGTCTCTCGCCTGCGGCGCTGGCCGACTCGCGTCAGGCTAGATATGCCCCGGCATTTACCGGTGTGCCCGCTTCGCAGCGAATGATGGACTTGAAAAATGTGCCTGATTTCGATAATTCATCGCAGCCAGGCTCCGGTTCGGCACCCAGTCGCAATTCTGGCAGCGATGCCACCGGCACCGGTACATCCCTGCAGGCCGGCGCTGAGTCCACCACGTTGCCGGTGGAGACGCGCCTGCGGCTAGTGCTCGAAACGGCAGTTGATGCTAAAACGAGTCAGCCTGGAGATATTTTCGAGGGTCATGTCAAAGCGGATTTATTCCTGGGCTCGCAACTGTTGCTGCCGAAGGGCAGCCTGGTAAGAGGGCGCGTCGCTGATGTGACTCGCCCGCGCATGCTCAGCCGAGCAGCGAAAATCGCGCTCAAGCTTGAGCAGATTGTCACACCGGCGGGCGAGGTTGTGCCGCTCGATGCCGGACTCGAATTTCGCAAGGGACAGACAAATGCACGCGGGCAGCTCGATCCAGGCACTAACTTTGGCACACGCGTCGGCGACGATCTCAAATCGGTGACCGGATTGAATGCCAAGAATGGCACCACCCGCAGTGCACTCATGGCAGCAAATATCGCAACGTTGGGCGCACCGGCTGCAGCAACTTTGATTGGCGGCTCTGCCATAGCGCTCTTGCGCTCAGGCGATAACGTCTCGCTTGCGCCCGGTCAAGAGTTGGAAATTTTGCTGACGAACGATCTCGGCGTGCAAATTAACTAAACTGATTAGTCACCGGATTTGGTGACGCATCAACCGAGCTAGGTCTGGCGATCACTCGATTGAGCGAAGCCGTGTCAGTCAGGGATCGCTCGCGAGAGTGAGCATTAGCTGTTGCTTATAATAGACAGCTTTTCATCCGCATTCAAAGAGTGTACTTAAACACATGAATCCGTATAGCCATATCTATAAACACGCCGATCTCCCATTGCGCAGCCGATTTTGATTTGTTACACCTATATTGGAGGCTCCGGGCCGCGGCGCCTTCATCACTTACGACACAAACTCCTGGTAGAGCAATGTCCGCAGATATTCACGGCGGAGCGCCAATGAAGCGCCGAATATTCACTGCTTCGGTGACTATTCAACTCGTTCTTGCCGCAATGGCAATGACAGCCACTCTGACTGGTTCGATCAGTGCACAAACGAGCGTGCCGCTATTGATTGTGCTCTACGGCAGCGCGCTGGCGACACTGTTATGGCAGAGCGCGCACGCACATGACGAGATCGAACAGATTCGTTATGCCAGCGAAGAGGAGCTAAAACAAGCACACACCAGACGCCTGCGCGACCTGACCAACACCAATCAGCGCATGACTCAGCTGGCTCAAGAATTAGAACTGACCCGCCGGCAAAAACAAGATATTGGAAAAGTGAAAGCAGACTTTCTTGGACACATCAGTCACGAGATCAGGACGCCACTAAATGCGGTGGTGGGCATGGCAGAGCTGCTCAGTCGCACCGAGATGAGCTCAGAGCAACAAGAACTGGTGGGCTTGATCAATAGCTCCGGTGAAACTCTGCTTTCGGTGATCAATGACATTCTCAATTATTCCAAAATCGAAGCAGGAGAATTCACTCTCGAACTGGCCGAATTCGATTTGAATGATTTAGTCGAAGGAACAGCACAGCTGCTGGCAGAACCGGCGCGGCTGAAGGAAATCGGCTTGAGCACCTTCATTGCACCGAATCTTTCCCATTCATATTTCGGTGATGCAGGACGCCTCAAACAAGTTCTCGTCAATTTGATTGGTAATGCTCTGCGTTTTGCCCAAAGAGGCGAGATCTTGATCAGCGTCATCGAAGACAGTGAAGATCCTGAATCTGTCCGCTTTTCAGTCAAAGACAGGTCTTCGTCGATCTCGACATCGGTCGTCGCCACTCTCTTCACTCCAATGACCGAAGTAGACATGATTACAGCTCGCAAATATGGTGGTACAGGGCTAGGGCTGTCTGTTTCAAAAAAGCTTGTCGAATTGATGAACGGCAAAATGGGAGTGGAAAGCTCCGATCAAAACGGCACGACATTCTGGTTTTCCGCGAAGCTGCAGGCGGCGCCGTCTTCGGAAGAAAGCGGCAACTACGGCGTCGGTTCTCTGCGCAAAAAACTGATGATCATCGGCAGGGCATCGCTTTCGGTGGCAGTCGTCCTTGCCTACGCCAAGTCGTGGGGCATCGACTGCGACTATCAGCCATCTCAGCAGCAAGCGCTGGAAGTCATGCATGCCAAAGCCGATGATTACCAGGCCGTGCTAATCGAGACTGGACCTGCCGGAGACCCGGCTGCAATAGACTTTCTCAAGCAGTTCTTGGCGGCGGCCGATCTCGGTGAAATCCACGCCATGATTTTGTGCGAAGATGATGCCACCGAACAACAGATCAAGAATCTCAAGCATACGGTACATCTTTTGCGCAAGCCCTTCAAGAAAGCGCATCTGCGAGAAGCGCTTCGGCAGTGCCATATGTCCTTGCGGCGCACCGGAGAAATCGTCGCTCCAGAAGCTCAGCTCAAGAGTTTTGTCGCCAGCGTTAATTTCGCCACCCGCATTTGCAAACAAACTGACTCGGGCGAGATTTCACGCGCCAACAAAATACTGCAGCCGGGCGACCTGCTCAAATCAAAACGGCTCCTGGTCGTCGAGGACAATCCTGTCAATCGCCGGCTGGTCAACTTGCAATTGAAGGCGCTGGGCATGACCTGTGACAATGTTGAAAATGGACAAGAAGCGGTCGACGCACTGTGCTCCGGACACTACGATCTGGTCTTCATGGATTGCTGGATGCCGGTGATGGACGGCTTCGCCGCCACGACAAAGATCAGGGAAAACGAAGGAGCAGCGGCACACACGACGATCGTGGCCATGACCGCCAATGCAATGGAAAGCGATCGTCAGGACTGCGTTAACGCCGGCATGGACGATTACATCAGCAAACCGGTGACCGCGGCAGCGCTCAAGAGCATCATCGAGAAGTGGCTGGAGGTCCCGGTCACAGGCTGATTACATGTTGGGCTTGGTTTTCGCCGCCGTCTGACGCTGTTGCTGCAGTTGGTCGCGCGCCAGGCCAAGGTTGAGCTCGAAAGTTTTGTTCGCCGGCTCGAGATTGGCGGCTTTGCCGAATTCTTGTTCTGCCTCTTCGAGATAATCACGCTTCTGATAGATCACACCAAGATTGTTATGCACCCAGGCGTTTGTCGGCGCGATTTTCTCGCAAGCGAGCAATTCTTTGATCGCCTTTTCCAGCTCGTCATGCGCAATGAAAATGTTGGCCAGATTGAAATGCGCTTCCAGCGAATAATAGTTCATATCGATCGCTTTGCGATATTCATCTTCTGCTTCGTCAATTCGATTTTCGTGGCGCATGCAGACGCCTAGATTGATATGCGCTTGAACGTTATCGGGTTTGACCTTCAAGTATTGCTCATAGCGCGAGATCGCTTCTGGAAAACGACCTTCCATTTGATAGACATAAGCGCCCAAATAGCGCGCTTCCCACAATTTCGGATTGAGCACCAGTGCTTTATTGATTTGCAGGAGTGCGTCGTGATACTGCATGCGTTCGGTCATGCGTTTTGCCATGCGCAAGTGCAGGTCTGGGTCGTTGTCGGTCTCTTCTTTCTTTTCTGTCGATGTCTCAGACGATGCCTCGGACTTAGCGGTATCGTCTTTGATCGGTTTGAAACCGATGCCTTTCTTGTCAAGATCGGTCGTATACTTAGTTGTTGCTTTGTCCGATGGATCGCCTTCTTCTTCCGACTCGGTCATGCCCGGCGGCGGCTTGGTCAGGTCGTCGCCATCTTGAGGCGCTTTTTTAAATGGATTCTTCAGCCAACCCGCCTGTGCCGGCTGCATCGCTGCGCCACCTGTGCCGATTAACACGCACAGCGCCACAGCAATACTTTGATTCCGCCTGTTGAATAGCCGCATAGATTACCAATCCGAAGGAGAGACTAATTTTGCTTGAACGTTTCCGTGCCTGAGGCTTTTCGAATTTCCAAGCGTTGACCACTATATAACGCCGGTCAAATTATTTGCTTTCTTGCTGCTCACTTGCCAGACCATGAAGTCGTGGCAAACACGCTTAGTGCCAGGCAGAAGCAGCGCTTGGCGTTCTGAGGCTGAAGTTAAACTTGCGTTTAGAAACATAGAAATCTGAAAAAAAGCAGCGAAAACAAGGCGGCGACGCCGCGATAAAAACAGGATTGAAGCGAAGGCAAGGCGGCGAGGAGCCGGCGCAGCCGAAGCGGATGAACAGAGCGGAGGAGGCGAGGGACGAGCCGACGGAGCGGTTTTTCGATAGATTTAGGCGAGGGACGAGCCGACGGAGCGGTTTTTCGATAGATTTAGGCTAGGGACGAAGCCGACGGAGCGATTATAAATTGCCGATATTCACATGCCATCAAGCGTCACAGGATAGAATGTACCGGCTGTATCGCTCCACTCCGGCCATCAATTGAGCAAATTCGTCTATCGATTAGCTAGTGCAGTTTTGGCGATTTGCCTCTGCTGCAACGCCCGCGGCGCGGGTGCGGCGGATGCAGATCCGGCAGCGGCGTTATCACCGCCGGCGATGGAAGTGGCAAAAGATTTGAACTTGATTGCATCAGTGCAGGAACTTCTGGATGCGGAGAAGACTGAGGGAAAAGACAGTCTGCAAGCGCTTCGAGTCCGCGAGAAATTGGTTGAATCCGTCTTGATGGCGTCGTTGGAGATTCGCAGCGCCACCTCGCGCATCGACGCAGAAATCAGCTCGACGAATGAAGTGCGCGACGTCATGGCCGATGCGCGAGAACGCAGAACCCAGTACAGCGATATCGTCAACTTCATGAGCGCGGGAAGCACAACGATCGTCAACAACGCGCTGACTGAATTCACGACTAATCCAAGCACAGGTGGCGTAGTTGGCGGCGGTATAGTCGGCGTTCTGGGCGGTGCGCTGCAAATCGGTATTTCGACCATAACATTGAAAATGAACAAAGGCGAGCATCGTTCCAGCGGAATTAGACCGAACATGCTTGCTCCCGTGTTCGGCTACAGCGGACCGGAAGCGCAATTCAACGAAGGCGTCTGGAGCTTTCTCAACGATCCGGAGCCAACTTCGACATCGCCGACCGAGACGCGCCGCCACCACCTCGTCAATCAATGGATGCACATCGGCCGCATTGCGCCGTTATCGAGCGCCAAAGGAAAACGGCAGGTCGGTCTGCTGACTGGCTTGATTCCGCAGGACCGCACGATCACGATCGACCTTTTGGAAGATCGAGCGCTAATGCTGTCGGATCTGCGAGCGACAATTTCTCAGATGGATATTCAAATGCTGGAAATCATGCGTTGGGTGAAAACGCTCTAGGCGAAACGCCTTTGGCGAACGAAGCAGCCGAGTTGGTGGACAGAAATATGCACCAAATATAGTACCACTCGCTCACGCTTGCCCGCGTTGCGCGGACATGGTGGCAAACTGATTCTCCAGAAGCAAGGTAACCGGACCGTCGTTTACCAGCGCTACTTTCATATCTGCACCAAATGAGCCGGTTTCTACCTTCATGCCGCGTGCACGCAACTGGGCGACGAAATGTTCGTAGAGCCGCTCGCCTTCTTGCGGCGCTGCGGCTCGCGTGAAGCCGGGTCGGCGCCCTTTGCGCCAATCGGCCGCCAGAGTGAATTGAGAGATCACCAGAACTGTTCCACCTACTTCAGCGATAGAGAGATTCATTTTGCCTTCAGCATCTGCGAAAATGCGCAGATCGACTGTTTTTTGCGCCAGGAATTCACTATCTTTGTCGGTATCGCCCTGTTCTACGCCCAGCAAAACCACGAGCCCCTTGCCGCCGTCAGTGAAATCGCCAGGACCAGTGCCGATTTTGCCTATTACTGTTCCATCGACCGTGACCGACGCACCGGCGGCGCGTTGCAAAACTGCCTTCATGGCGTGGGGAAACCTCCATCTGGGGGCTGATGGGAAAGAATTAAAAGACCACATCAGCCGCGGGGGTTTTTATGTTACCATTCAAAGTGTCGGCAGCCGCAGCGGATTCGCGGCGCAGGCACTGGTTGGGAACATTCCAACACAGGGAGATCGTCATCATACTTATTAGGAAACATCTCGCACATTACATGGCGGCTGTTTGCTAGAGTAAGGACATACGACGCGGGGTGGAGCAGTCCGGTAGCTCGTTGGGCTCATAACCCAAAGGTCGACAGTTCAAATCTGTCCCCCGCAACCAACTTAAAACCTTAGAGAATCGGCAGTCTTGAAAGATCCGCCGATTTTTTATTGGGGTAGTCTGGATTGCCTTACCCAGCCGGACAAATGGTACTTATTTCTAGGTTTCCCAGCTTTCATCTCCTCGCTTCAAACTGGTTGTCTAGTCCGTTTCGCTGTTCCGCGACTTCCTTCAAGGGTATGTGAGCTCCCCGATTGTCCAATAGCGGTACAAGTCAGCCCGAATTTCACTTCACCTGTTTATTTATCAAACGGTTCCGGTTTTTGCAGGTCACTGTAAAGCTGGATATGAGGCGCTTCCTTTGGTATCGGATGTGCCTTGAATAACGCTGCTTTTTCTTCAAGTGTTTCAATGACATGCTGGTTATTTTTCGCCCTTAGCGCTGCCAGCTCTGCTTGGTCGTAGAAGTACAACGCTGCGTCATAGTGACACTCCTTGGTCATTTGCCTGGCGAGGTTAATCGATGACGACCAGTCCGGCTCGAGAAAGGCTCGATTAAGTTGCACGAAGACTATTGCTAATACCGCCACCATGAGCAGAAACCCGGAAATGAACCCCAGACACCAGGCAGACATCCGCGTTTGAGCAAACTGCGAGAACTTGAAGATTGGGCTTTCTTCCAGGGTCAAGTCCAGTCGACCCAGCCAGGCTACCAAATCCTCGCGGCTGGACCGGGCCAGTGCCTTGTACAGGTGTGACACGCTGGTAAATCTCTTGGCCGGCTCCCGTCTCAAACACTTCTCAATAATGGTCCTGAGATAGGGCAACACGGTGACATTGACGAAATCCGGTCGCCATTCGCCGGCGTGCGTCATCATGGCTTCCAGGACACTGGCGGCTTTGACGGCCGGCTTTCCGGCTACCATCTCATACAGCACGCATCCCAGAGAATAGATGTCCGAGCGCTCGTCAAGCTCCTTTCCAGCCCATTGCTCTGGGCTCATATAGAGCGGAGTGCCCATGATCTCGCCTGTGACAGTGAGTGTGTGGCTTTTCTCATTTTCCTTGGGCAAGATCTTTGCGATGCCAAAATCCACGATTTTTGCTATCTCGTTGCCGTCTTGATCGGTGGTGATGATAATGTTCGACGGTTTGATATCCCGATGAACGATGCCTTTCTTATGTGCGTGGGCGAGCCCGGCACAAACTTGCAGGGCCAATTCTGTCGCGCGTAGCGCGCTCAAACGGCCTTTCTGCGAGAGCATCTCGGAGAGCGACATACCCTCCACCAAATCCATCACCAAATACGGTGTCACACCGGCGTTCAGTCCAAACTCGAGCACGCGCACGAGATTGGGATGGTCCAATTGACTGGCAGCTTGGGCCTCGCGCTGAAAACGTTGCACTACTCTGTCGTCTGCTTGGTGCTCGGTGGGCAGCAGCTTGATCGCCACAATTTTGTTCAAAATAAGATGTTGGGCTTTGAATACGGAGCCGCTAGCTCCACTGCCCAGCTTTTCAATGAGCTTATACTGCCCACCGACAATTTCCTCAGTCACGTTTTCGTCTTTGACTACTGCTACTGGCGCCAGCTCCGATCCCTTCCGTGAGCTGCTTAAGTCCGCGTTTTTAGAATCGATCTGCGTATCAAAAACTGCTTGGTCGTGCACGATAACCAACTCGTCTTGCTCTAACGCAAAATTTGACGGACTGTCCGCTTTCTTGTCTTGAGGATTTTTGCCCATGTTCTTGATCGTCATCAGAAATCTTCCATCAGGAATATTCCCCATTCTTGGCTTGAGGAGCGCCTGGAATACCGTTTGTGCTGCTGTCGGGAAGACCTCTGGTTGTCGTTAACCCTTGAACTCATAACCCCAAGCTCGACAGTTCAAATCTGTCCCCCGCAACCAATCAATAAGCAATAGAAATCGGCAGTCTTCAGAGACCGGCCGATTTTTTATTGGGGTAGCCTGGGGCGACTGCCTTACCCATTGCCATACCCAGCCCGGACAAAACAGAGGATGGCGCCTAAAGTCCGTATTTCTAGGTTCCCCAGCTTTCATCTCTTCTCTTCAAGCTGGTTGTCTAGTTCCCATCTGCCAGTCCCAAGAACGCTTCAGCTCAATATCATTGGTGCTCAAACGGGCTTGGTTTGCCGCAATCGTGATGTCTAGTATCGCTTCTAGTGCTACTCGGAATTGGAGCATCACCTCTGCCGGTGCAGCACGGCATCAAGCCTTCCGCTCTCGTTACGCAGCTCATCTAATGTACTGTGAGCACGAACCAACTAGTGGCGGAGTTTCACATGGAGGAGATGGACCGTATAGGGAATTCCCTCCTCTGTGGACAAGGATGCAATTGCAGCTTTAACGGCGCTATCGTATTGGGCTTTCGTTTCGTCGGGCACGCCGACGAGCCCTTCGACACGACACCGCCAACTCCAGTGTCCTTCTAAAGAATCATAGTAAGTGTGATATGACTCCGAGACAGTCAAACCCTCAGAACCAAACAGTGGGCGAAATGCGTTGTCTATATCTTCAATGGTTAGTCGCTGTTGTGCCCGTGCAGCATCCATCAATTGTCTCGGCGACAGGTATTTAAAATAGACTGGGGTTGTCTTGCTAGCGAACTCCTTACCACTATGCTTGCCACTGAAAAACAAATCCATCTCTCCATCTTTTTTCAGTATTCGCGCAAGTTCAGAAACAGACTTGTCTATGTCAGCAACCCAGTGGAAAGCCAAGATGCTGTATAGATAATCGACCGAGCTTGACTCAAGAGGCAGATCCTCAAACTTCCCATTTAACACTTTGCTATTTGGAAATCCTTTTGTGCGTGCAATCGCACTCTTTCTCAGGTTATCGGCCGGCTCAACGCCGATAAATTTGATACTCTCATCACCGGACTCGATCAGACTCGCCAGCTGGATGCCTGGTCCACAACCTACGTCTACCACAACCTCGTTGCCATGTCGTTGCGGGAGAAGCCCCATCACATGCTGAGTCACTCTTCCCCAACAAGATTCAAGATTCTCTCGACTTTCATAAGCAGATGCCAATTTGGAATAAGTTTCGATAATGCTTTCCATAAATTTCCTCTGCTGGTTAAACTGCCATCACAGGTGGTGACTTTCTCTCGTTCAAGTCGATTAACATCACCTGGGTTCAGTTCGTGCAACACCGACACTTGGTGCTATAAAAAGCGAGAACGTTTTTCGGTATTATTTGGAATGGTGTGGAGAAACTTCTTGCAGCACAGTTAAAGCGACACTATTTGTCTTCTTCTTCACAGTAGCAACGATGTTAGATACTGTGTTCAGGCTTTCAAATTTGATTTCACTTTCTTCAAAGTGAATCTGAAATGTTTCTTCCAAAAATGTCACGAGTTCTACGAAACCGAAAGAGTCTATAAGCCCTTCTAGAAACAGATCTGTCTGCTCGTTGACGCCGTCTTCTAATTTAACCTTGAATTTCTTGGCCAGGTGAGCTGTGACCTCTTGGTAGATGTGCTCTTCCTTAGAAGCAGATAAAGTCATATAGTGGCTGGGCTCCAAACGAAGGTTATGTAGGGTCTTAGGCGTCAGTCGTTTAACCAAACGATTATCTTAACATCCAGCAAATCCTCCTGGGCACTGTATCGGAACTGGTAATCAATAAATAGGTCTTAAGGACCACCCCAAAATAAGCAGTTAATATTGACAATCTCAACAATCGACTCTTGAGGACGCGTTGTTTGCTGTTCAATTCAGTTAAGTACTTGCTGTTTCTGCCGACAGTACTGTTGGTGTTTTGGCTAAGCCCGCATCGATGGCGAGTGCTAATACTTCTCGTCGCCAGTTACGTTTTTTATATGGCGTGGCGTCCTGTCTTCGTGCTGCTAATTTTGGCGCTGACTTTGGTCAATTTTTGGCTGGGGTTCAGAATCGCGGAATCCAAACAAAAGAAAAAGGCATGGATGGTCTGCGCGGTTACCGTAAACCTGCTCACGCTCGCGTATTTCAAATACTTTTATTTTTTTGAAGACATTGTATTGGGACTGACGAAGCCATGGCTTGGGGAAGTGGCTAAGCCGACTATGAACATTTTGCTACCGCTGGGGATCTCATTTTTCGTTTTTGAATTTGTGCATTACGTTGTCGAAATCTACAGAGGGAGAGAACCAGTTCGCAACTTCTTCGAGTTCGCTTTGTTCGCGGCTTTCTTTCCCACGCAAATAGCTGGACCGATCAAGCAATTTCATGAGTTTGTACCGCAACTGAGGGTGAAAAAAGCATTTTCCTGGTCCGAATTTGATCAGGGGATGTTTCTCATCCTGTCCGGACTGTTTAAAAAGGTCTTGCTGGCAGACAATCTGTCGAACTTCGTCAATAGCGGATTTTCGAATCCGCAAGTTTTTACAGGGTTGGATTTGTGGTTATTCACATTTGCCTTTGATTTTCAAATCTACTTCGACTTTAGCGGTTACGCAGATATTGCTAGAGGGTCGGCGCAATTGCTCGGTTTCAAGGTTCCCATCAACTTTGACTTTCCGTATCTGTCCGGCAGCATTACTGAATTCTGGCAAAAGTGGCACATCACGCTGGGAATCTGGTTGCGCAAGTATCTGTACATTCCGCTAGGAATGACAACGAACAGAATGAAAATGGCAAGGAATCTGATCATTACAATGACCTTGGCTGGATTATGGCATGGGGCCGGCTTTCATTACATTCTCTGGGGACTGTATCAGGGCGTACTAATGGCGGTGCACCGAGAATTTAAGGTGTATCGTATGTCCCACGACTGGCTCAGCTTCTTTGACAGTCCGCCAGGGCACGTATTTTCAATTGCGGTGACCTTTCTGTTTACGACGATCGGAATGGTTATATTTCGTGCAGAAGACATGATGAGCGCCTCGTATATGTTGAGAAAGATGCTTTTGCCTGATCAGCTATTCCAAGCAGGCAACAGCGCTTGCTCGGTTCTGGCGATCAATTCTCCATTGATCTTCCCGAGCATTTTCTTCCTGCTTCCTATTTTTATCTTTGGGCAGGTATTGATGCGCAAGCTCATAAACAGCGGAGCCATTTCCCAATCACCGCGATTGCTACGAGCGACGCTTGTGGCGGTGGCAATTTTCATGCTGTTTGCTTTTGCTCCCGACGCCTCTCCTCGCTTTATTTACTATCAATTCTGAGTTGGGTAAGTTGAATGTTTCACTTGAAGGTGATTAGAGATTTTCGACCTAGCTCCCTTAGGACGCTCTTCAGAAGTGATGTCCTTCTCGGGATACTAATATTTCTGTTGATAGATTCGATCTTCAGGGCAGGTTTTGATTGGAATCAGGTCAATTCAAATCGTCTTACATTTGATATTCCATATCGCAGCCACATCTGGTGGGCCAGCAAGGACTTTCTTGAACAGCCAAAGGCCAGTGACGTTGTTTTGCTGGGCGCCTCTGATATGGTGGCAGCTGCCGGCAATAGTGAGGCGACTTTTCTCAATACTCCAGTCCACAAGCTCCTCCGCCATCGTTGCACCTACCTCGAAAGCAAACTGCAACAGCTTGACAGTCAATACAAGGACGCATTTTGCTTGGCCGTTGGCGGAGCAATGCCGTCAGACTCATACTTCACAGCACGAACGCTTTTATCGGGAGAGCGTAAGCCGAAGGTAATCGTCTGTAGTCTTGCACCGAGAAGCTTATGCGATGCCCAATTTGGAGATCCTAAATTTACAGATGTCTACAGACTTATGAGTAAGCTAAGTGGCACTCAGGATTTTGGGCTGTCGAGCCTTTGTTCTTCTTTTGACAGAGTAGACTACGGACTCCAGCAGATTGTCTCAATTTATGGGCATAGGTACGAGCTGGCAAGTTGGCAACATCATATGCTAAATCCAATCCTAAGCACACTGTTGCGCGAGGACTTTAGCAAGAAGCACTCGCCAGGATTCGACAAGCTCATTGTGCTGGCCGTGCCCTCGGACAGCGCACCTTCGGATTTTGTTTCGTTTCCTTTTGACCCTAAGCATCCTGAATTTCAAAACAATACGGCTGTATTTGAAGCGCACTTTATCAAGATTAACCACCATGTGTTTAATGAGCAATTGGATTTTTTGAAGAGACTGGGAGACTTTTGCAGATCAGAAGGTATCTCCCTTGTCTTGGCTAACTCGCCGATGACAACGGAAGCTCGGCAGCTAGTTAAGCGTGACTTTTACAACGTGTATCTCGCCCAAGTTTCTTCTGTCGCTTCTAAATGTGGTGCTACCTTCGTAAACCTGGATCTACCCGAAGTTTTCAAACACGATGATTTCGCAGATACAGTTCACTTAAACGGCCGAGGCAGCCAAAAATACTTTGATCAAGTTGCCCTGATTCTCTCGAGACAGGAGAAGGTTGCAACAGCTGATCGCTCGCGCGAACGAGATTCGCAAATTCAACGCTGAGAAGTCGATGAAATTATGCATCTTATTGCCCTCTGTCAGCAGCTGATGGACTGCCACCGATTGTCTTGATCGCAACTCCTCAAGGACCTGCCAGAGCCATGCTGATCACTGGATACCCGCTGCGAAGTCTGTCGCACGCGACGTAGCCATTGATCTTTTCTTTCGGCATCCAGCAGCCAACATTGCCCGCGCTGCGCCGGATTTATTGGCCATGCACTGGACTAAACGGTTGATGAACTTTTTCCCGCCGACACCGTTAAGGTGTACCGAATCACGAAAATCTTCATGAAAATAGCGGTCGAACTCGCATTGATCGAGCAAATCGATGCGGTGGGTGCTGGCAATACGGGAAAGGTCATCAACATAGCGGCGTTGCCAAGTGTTGTCCAGAAGTTCAAGGTTTTGCCTTGTGATCGGCATGTTAACCAGAATGATCTCTATGTCATGGTTTTGGCAAAGCGCGACCAGCCGTTCGAGAAATCGCATCTGTGTACTATATGCATCCAAGCTTGGCTGCTTGTAACGGTCCTTGTAGTCCTGGATGTTGTCGAGAAATGGTCCTCGACCGGATAATGGTGTCGCCACGATTCTTCCTGGCTCCAAATCAAATGGCCGGAATTGCCGCAGTATGTCCGCTTTTACAGGTCGTTCCATAATGTCTTGACTGCCGCCGAAACAGATGTTGAGCAATAATCTTAAGGTGCCGCTGCCGATAGTATTGGCTGTCATCGAGCACGGTATCGCGCGGCTGTACAGGTAAACTGTCTGTCGTAAAGTTGAATCCAGCTTCCTGAGCGGGTTTTTGAGCAGTTCGCCAGGGCAATCTGTCATGTCCATGGTTTGATAGAAGTAATGGAATGCCTCAGTGTCGCAAGGATCCTCAAGAGTGTGGTCGATAAAATCGCGGGGAGCCACGCCGTAGATAACCACACCAGGGGTGATACCATTTGCCAGCGCGGCTTTCATGGTCAAATAAGCGTCAGAAGGTATCTGACCTGGAGCAGCTAAATTCAGCGTCTGATAGCTTTGGTGGAATTGAGAGCGCATCTGTTCATCCAGATATGAAGCGCCGCGATAGAAGCAGAGATCGAGCTGCTGCTTCTTAAGAGTGGCGTCGCATTCAGTTATCGCAGCCGAGACGAGCGACGAACCAAGCACAACAACGTTGACTTTTTTGGGATCAGTGTTTCTAATCGCCTTAACCGACCAATAACTCCAACCGTGCTCCGGCAGCTCGCTGTCGTTGCCAATATGAGGCTGTAACCATGTCAGCCAGCAATTGATCGCGCAAAATAGCAGCAGCGCCGCAACCGTCGCGCTAATAGCACGAACAGATGTCCTTTTCGCTTGTGTAGTATGGTGTGACATGCCTTTAACCGGTTGTCATAATACAATCGTTTGCTCCAATCGGCGTGAGCCAAGGTTAACGGTGGCAAGCTGTCGCTTAAGTAGTGTGTAATTTGCGGTCCGCGGGAGCGCCCAGCTGAATCAGCCTAGTTGTTCTGCAATGGTTCTCGTAGTGGCGCATTGCCTGGACGTGGGATCGATTTGGAACGATTGAATACCACGGATGACTCTGTTTTGGTCTTCCATACTTAATTCAACGTAGAACGGAAGTCTGAGCAGCCGGTCACTGACCCATTCGGTCACCGGACAATCTCCTTCATTGCCACCATATTTCCTGCCCATATCCGATAGATGCAAGGGAAGGTAATGAAATATAGCCATGATTTTCAGACGCTTCAGATGCTCGATCAATTGTTGCCTGGCTTGCAAAGTCGGCAGGATCAAATAAAACATGTGATAAGGCTGCTCACAGTTTGCAGGAACAACTGGCATGCGCACGCCATTTTCATGCGCCCATTCGACCAGGTTACGTTCGTAAGTCTCCCAAATTTCCCGGCGACGATTTTGAATGTGCTCTCTATCTTGCAACTGGGCAAACAAAAATGCAGCAAGAATGTCAGACGGAAGGTAGCTAGAGCCCACGTCCACCCATGTATATTTGTCTACTTGCCCGCGAAAGAAACGACTGCGGTTGGTGCCTTTTTCTCTGATGATTTCGGCGCGGTCCAAAAAACGCTCATCATTAATTAGTAACGCGCCGCCTTCACCGCATTGAAAGTTTTTCGTTTCGTGGAAGCTTTGTGCTGCGAAATTTCCATAAGAGCCGAGAGGTCGTCCCTGGAATTTGGCAAATAGCCCGTGCGCATTGTCTTCAACAACGCTCAATCCGTGCGCCTTGGTTACTGACATAATTGCATCCATGTCACAAGCAACACCTGCATAGTGGACGGGGACAATTGCTTTGGTCCTCTTAGTGATTAGTTGCTCCAATTTAGATGCGTCCAAATTCAGCGTGTCCGCGGTGATATCAGCGAACACGGGACGGGCCCGATGCAAAACAAATGCGTTGACGGTTGACACAAATGTGAACGCTGGAACAATAACCTCGTCGTCAGGCTGCAAATCCAACAAAATCGCGGCCATTTCCAACGCATGCGTGCAAGAGGTGGTCAACAATGCTTTCCTGACGCCAATCGTTTCTTCCAAAAGCTTGTTGCAGAGCTTCGTATATGTTCCATCACCAGACAGATGTCCCAGCTTGATTGCATCGGCAATGTAAGCCTGTTCCGTCCCAACAGCGAATGGCTTGTTGAAAGGTAACGGAATGTCGTTATCGGCCACTTTTGATAACCGGAAAGCTTAAATGCTGCAACTGTTTCTTGCCACGCTCTTGGTTGAATACGAGTGGATGCCTGCGCCGGCAACACGAATGATACCGCATAATTCTTGCTCTAAGTGTGCGCAGCGCCCCTGTTCGAATGCAGGTGCGCTCCGTGTTCCTTCATGAGAAGCATCTGAACCACACTGCCAACACTGCAGTGTTGCTTCAAATGAGTGTAATGGAGTCGGCACCTGCGATAGAATCTGGTTCGAAACAGCCGCATGAACAGGGCGTTTTTCATGAATTATATTAAAACCATGCGCAATCCCTGTTCTTGCGAAGCATGAAGTATTGCCAATAATTCTCATCGGTCGCCTTTTGCGGCACAAAATAATTTCATGCTGACATCGCTTCAGTCAGCATCGTGCAAGCGTCTGCTATGATCAGTCGGTTGTTGAGAGCAACGCTTACATCGGTAATGCGACAAAGGCGATACCGGCGCATTACATCACCGTGGTGGGCGACGATGGATACTCTTGAGCAAAGGGCGCGTTTGCACGACGCGAATTTGCTTGATTCGCACAGTTCTTGGATAGGAGCGCTGAAACGCTTTTGCAATTCGGCGCTGTTCATCTGCCTCTGTGCTGTGCTGGTACGGCTGGCATTCGTATTGATCGTCACACCGTTGACCGAGGCGCCTGACGAGCATCACCACCTATGGGTGATACAGTTTCTGGGCCACAATTTGCGACTGCCAACTGCGGCCGATGTGCAGTCTGGTGGCACGGATGCGTTATATGGTTCAATGCCCCAAATCGGTTATGTTCCACATGCCGTGCTGTCCGCCATTTTTTCTGGTCAGCACCCCATTTTCTTTGCTCGCTTGGGCAGTTTGGTCATGGGGGTGGTCACTGTTTTGGCCGGCTTTTTTGCCGGCAAAGAGTTGTTTCCCGACAGGCTGCTTCTAGCCCGTGCGCTGCCATGGCTGATGGTGTTCCACCCGCAGTTTGCTTTTGTGAACAGCTATTGCAACAATGATGCCGCGGCAAACGCCATATGTGCCTGGATCATCTACCTAATGATCCTCAATCTAAAATCAGGCCCAACTCTCAAGCGTTGCGCCATCATGGGCTGCATGATGGGGCTTGTTGTTTTGTGTAAATACAGCGGATTGGCTCTGGTGCCCGGCGCGGTACTGTCTGTAGTGGCAGCGGCCTGGCTTCATGGGACATCTGTTGGAGCCTGTTTTTCGTGTCTTCTCGTGCTCGGCGCAACATCAACAGCTTCCTGCGGCTGGTGGTTCTGGCGCAACGCGCATGAGTACGGCACTGGTGACATCCTGGGAATCAAGACCTGTTACCAGACATTCTCCTCGAACTTTCATCGACCGGCAAATTACTATCAGTCGCCACTAAAGCTGGTTTCAGATAAAGGCTGGTGGCGCTTGCTGACCTACAGCTATTGGGGCATATTTGGTTACATGAATCGTTGGATGTGGCGCCCGATCTACTTCATATATATCGGGCTGGCTATCGCTGCCGTTTGCGGATGGCTCAAATCAAGGGCAGTGGCTTTCAGGCTGACAAAATCGTCGCGTTTCGAGCTCGTCACCCCCTCTATCTGGATCATCTTTTCTATTTGCGTTGTTGTAAATTTCATTGCCATCCTCAACGCACAATTCGGTGGTCCTCAGGGACGCTATTTCTTTGTTTGCGAGATTCCAATTCTCGCTCTTTGGTTGGAAGGCATGTCGAGACTGGGACCAAATCTTGGCCGTAGCACCGTAATTGCTTTCGTCGCCTTTAACGTCTGTGTATGTGTGGGTGCATTGTTTATGCTCTTCCGTCTCTACGGATTTCCAACCACTTTATAAACGCTCCGTCGGCATCGTTCCTCGCCTCCTCTGCGCAATCTACGCTCGGTTGTGACGGCGCCTCGCCGCCTTGCCTTCGCTAACTACTTCGTTCAATTGATAGCAAGCAGGCAGACGCGACATGACGAAATATTAGTCAAGCATGATGGCATTTGGAAGTTCCTGCCTCCCGTATGATCGTATAATCCGAGGTTTGTGCTGGATGTTACCGTGAATATTTCCGTAGTAGTACCTGTCTACAAAAGCGCCCGCACCCTGCCAGATCTGGTCGCGGCACTCAAGCCTGTGTTGGACGAAGTGGCACATGAGTACGAGCTAATTCTCGTCAATGATGGCAGCCCGGACAACAGCAGGCAGATAATGCGCCAGCTGGCGAACAGTCATGCGTGGATTCGACCGATCAACTTCAAGCGCAATTTCGGGCAGCACAGTGCGCTTTTGTGTGGCATGCGCGCCGCTCGCTATGAGATCACAGTTACACTTGATGATGACCTGCAAAACCCACCCGATCAGTTACCAAAGTTGTTAGCCAAACTGGAAGAGGGTTATGACGTGGTATACGGTGTGCCGCCAGTGCAACAGCACGGGTTGGCGCGCAACCTGGCTGGGGACGTCACCAAGCTGGTGCTGCAAGGCGCAATGGGTGCTGATTGTGCCAGCAAAATCCGCTCATTCCGGGCGTTTCGTACAGATCTGCGCGACGCTTTTGCAGATTACCGCAGCCCGTCGGTGATGATAGACGTCCTGCTCTCTTGGGGAACGAAGAGTTTCGCCTGGGTAGCGATCAGGCACGATGAGCGACAACACGGTGCTTCCAACTACACACTGGCCAAACTGGTCACGCACGCTCTCAATATGATTACTGGCTTCACTACCATGCCTCTGCGCATCGCTACCATCAACGGTTTCCTCTTCATACTATTCGGTTTAGGCGTGCTTGCCTTCGTGATCGGTCGCTATTTCATTGCAGGCGAGTGCGTTCAAGGATTTCCTTTCCTGGCATCGATTATCGCCATCTTCGCTGGAGCACAGCTGTTCTCGCTTGGCATAATGGGCGAGTACATGGCCAGAATGTACACGAAAAGCATCGACCGGCCGCAGTATGTTGTGTGCGAAGAAGAGGAAGATTCACGAGTCCTGGCAATGATGAGATGATCAAAACATGAGCAAACAACTCAACGTCTTGGTTTTAGGTCTAGGAGGGCACGTCAGCCAGGGAATCTTGAAAGCGCTGGCGGCCAGTTCACTGCAACCGCGCATGGTCGGCGCATGCATCTCGCCAATGGCGCGCGGATTGTACCTGACGGATCGGGCATATATTTCGCCTCCGGCAGCGGATCCCCGTTTTATTGATTGGTTGATCCAGACTTGCCGCACAGAGAAGATCGACGCGGTTTTGTCTGGAGTTGAGCCGAATCTTGTGGCAATGGCCAAACACAAAGACGAGATCAAAGCACAAAGCGGTGCCATCTGCATCGTTAGCCGTCCTGAGGCGCTAGCAATCGGTGACGACAAATTGGCAACATGCGAATGGCTCAAGGCCAACAAATTTAACTTCCCACAGTATGCACCCTGCTCAGATCGAGAAGCAGCCATGCGTTTGCTTGGCGAATTTGGCTATCCGCTGATTGCCAAACCGCGCTCGGGACGTGGTGCCATCGGCGTCCTCAAAGTCACTAACGAATCAGGACTGCAATATGCCCTCAGCCATCCCGACTACGTTCTGCAGGAGTGTTTGGGAACGGAAGAAACCGAATACACCGTGGGATCTTTCTGCGACCAAGACGGCCGCTTGCGGGGAACTATTGCTATGCGCCGCCAACTCTTGCACGGAACGACTTGCCGCGCGGAATTGGGAGACTTTCCCGCTGTGCGTCATGAAGCAGCGCGGATCACCGAAGCGCTCAAGCCGATGGGTCCGGCCAATGTGCAACTGCGCGTCGCAAATGGAAAACCGGTTTGCTTTGAAATCAACGTGCGCTTTTCCGGCACGACATCTGTCAGAGCTTCCTCTGGCTGGAACGATGTTGAGCTAGCACTCCGGCACTTTGTCCTAGGGGAGCCGGCCTACGATCTTCCCGACATTGTATCTGGTGGCATTGCGCTGCGATTTTGGGACGAAATGTTTATTGATCCACGCGCTTTGGCCGAGTTGCATGCCACAGGCAGCCTAGATCAACCGCGCGCTATGAGCTGGTCGGCGAACACTGGGAACAGTTATGCGTCTTGCCCTGATTAGCGATCTGCATGCTAATGCAGCAGCCCTTTCAACATTGATCGATGTGCTCGACAGCGTCGACCGCGTTGTCTGTCTAGGAGATGTGGTTGGCTACTATTGCCAGGTCAATGAAACAATTGACCTCCTGCGGCAATATGATCCATTATGCATTCTCGGAAATCATGATTATTTCCTGCTGCATGGCTGCCGAGATGATGCTCCCGAAAGCGTGCGCTTTGGTGTCGAGTTCGCGCAGCGCGTGATTACGGCGCCGCATCGCGCATGGCTGACCGAGTTGCCTCATGTTTGGGGAGGTCAGATCGACAGTCGCTCTTGCTTGTTCTTTCATGGCAGTCCGTGGCAACCGATCGACCATTATCTCTACGCAGACAGCCCCTTATTGAGCAATCTAGACCTCTTCGAACAAGATTTACTGGCTTTCGGACAGACCCATCGTCCGCTGATCAGACTGGAAAAACGGCCGGCGCTGATCAATCCCGGTTCGGTCGGACAGTCTCGCAGCAGTCAGTCCTACGGTAGAGCTTGTGCCGTAATACTTGATACCGAGACGATGGATGCACAATCTATCACGCGCGAATATAACATGCAGGCAGTGGTGGATCAGGCGCTTGGGTACGGGGCCGGCGAATGGGTACGAAAGTTTCTGCCTGAACAGCTGACAGACTCTTTACCGACTACTTTAAAGCGATGATTGGTCGTTAAGCATCAGAATCTGCAGCAATTCCACTCAATAAAGGGTCTGAGCCCTGGCAGCGACTGAACTATGACGATCTGATGTTTGAGCTGTAGTCGTGCCAATGGAATTGAGACTGCGGGCAAGTTCCGTGTTACCAGCGATCAGATGAACAAAACAATCGATCAACTTTATGCCGCCACGAGCGTTTAGGTGCACCGTATCAACGAAATCAGACCGCTGATAATCGCAACTTTGAGACATGTCTATCCAAGGCGCATTATGTTGCTTGCAGATCGAGGCGATTTTTCCCCGGTAAGAATCCCAGAATTCGTTCGGCAACAGCTGGCGATTCATAGGAAGCGTCGGCATTCCGACAACGACAGCCTTTATGTTTTTGCGTTTCAGCTGTTCCAGAAATTCTCCGAAAAACGCGAGCTGAATTTTGTAGCTCGGTGGATTCGAGTTCTTGTATCGGCTTGCATATTCAGCGGTGTTGTCTATGAATAGATTCGGCAGATTGGGCGGAACGACCCAATCACCTGGCTTCACCTTAAGCGCTGAGTTAGAGATAGCGTTGACCAGCTGATTTTCAGTTCGATGTTTACTGACGGCCGTACGATCCGCCTCCCACGCTTCAGCCGCAGCGTGCAATCGGCGCAAACCGAGCTTGCCCAGCGCCCATTCGGACTGGGCGTTCAACCGAGCGATAAGATCCGGAAAAGCAATTGCAGTCAGTTCGCCGGTATCTACATACTGTGATAAGAATCTGAATGGCTCGGTTGCGCTGGCCGCGGCAAGTTTATTATCGATAAAATCGCGCGGCGAAATGCCGACGATCACTATGTTTGGTCGGCGATCCGCAGTAAATAATGCACGAGCGATCATGTAATAATCCGATGCCATAGCGCCTTGCGCGGCACAGTTCAGCACAGTGAGATTTCCCTCTGTGCCCAACTGATCTTTCAACTTGCTTTCCATAGTCAGCACTCGGCGATGCACAATGCAATCAACAGGCTGCTGAAGAACATATGCATCAGACGCCCAGACAGCAGAGTTGACCTGCGAACTGCCGAGCAAAAGGACGTCCGGAGCACGCGGCTGGTCAAAATATGCCTTGATCGTCCACCACGTCCAAGTGCCGTAATTCGGGTCCAGGAGGTTGCCCTGCTGCTTGAACTGGCTTGACAAAGCATTTGCGCCAGTGCCACCCAGTATTGCGGCAACACAGGCGTTAGCGAGGAAAAACCAGAGGATTGTGGCGCCGAATCGGCATTTCAAGAAATTCATGCTGCTGTGAACACGCATTCTAATCGAATTAACAGATCTTAGTAGTCCGTAATCTCTTATGTCTAGGGCTTGGGTTTCATCCAGACGTTTACCGTATGACTTAATCTGCAAAAAGACTTTCCTTAACCGAGATGCTGGCACTGGCTGCACCAGACAATGCGACCGATTGATGCGCGGATCGGCGCGAAGACGTGATAACCTTCTGTATACTAGAGTCTACAACCGGAACTAAAAATGAGAAGTTCCACTGCCACCTTAAGCTACTGATCGCAGCTGAAAAACAAGCGAGTATTTACCAAAGGAACTGCGATGGATAACGAGCCAGACAGAACTTTCAAGCCCGCCTTGCTCCGTTTGATCAACACAGAATGCGGTGATGACAGCGCCATGATCAGCCGCAGACAATTCATTGCGGCAGCTGCCGCAGCCACGTTCCTTGCCGGGCTCGATCGCGCGAATGCTGCTGATCATTCAGTTAACGGCATTCCATACCGAACGTTAGGAAAAACAGGTGAGCGCGTCTCTGCAATCGGTTTGGGAGGTTACCACATAGGCCTGCCACAAGAAGAGGAAGGGCTGCGTATCATTCGAACAGCAATCGATCGCGGAATAAACTTCCTCGACAACTGCTGGGATTACAACAAGGGTGACAGCGAAGTGCGCATGGGCAAAGCACTCAAAGATGGCTATCGCGACAAAGTCTTTCTGATGACTAAGATCGATGGTCGAGATCAAAAGACCGCAGCTGCGCAGATCGATCAATCATTGAAACGGTTGCAAACCGATCGAATCGACCTGGTGCAATTTCACGAGATCATTCGAATGAAAGATCCCGACAAGGTCTTCGCCAAAGGCGGTGCGTTGCACGCTGCAATCGCAGCGAAGAAAAGCGGCAAGATCCGCTACATCGGCTTCACGGGACATAAAGATCCGAAAATACATCTGAGAATGTTAGGAATGGCCGTTATCAACGGTTTCCAATTTGATACTGTGCAGATGCCACTCAATGTATTGGACGCGCATTTTGATAGTTTCGAAAAACAGGTTCTGCCGTTCCTGCTCGAACACAATATCGGAGTCTTGGGCATGAAACCTATGGGCGGGGGCATAATTCCGAAAACCGATTCCGTAACGGCAATTGAATGTTTGCACTATGCCCTGAGCTTACCGACCAGCGTTGTGATCACGGGGTGCGATCGCCTGGACGTCTTGGAGCAAGCGATCACAGCAGCGAAAACGTTTAAACCGTTCACTGATCAACAACGAGCAGCCCTTCTGGAGAAGACGGCTACAGTCGCACAATTGGGAAAATTCGAGTGGTATAAAACCACAGAGCGCTTCGACGGCACAACCAAGCACCCAGAATGGTGCGGATGATGGTTCTCGGCACCGAATCGTCCCGACATTATCTCTTTTGTTATTGGTTTCGCACCATTCTCCGCTGCCAATGTTGCATCCCTATCGGCTCATTGTCTCTGGTCAGTTGACCGGAGACTTTTTGTTTGGCACTTCAGGCTCGCTGGGCAGTGCTTGGAACGGAACGAACGGTGCTAGACGGCGCGTTTGGCACCGACCAGGTGTTGCACGAGGATCTCTCGCCAGTCGTTGCGGGCGATGTTGCCGCCGCAAACGACTATGCCGACTTTTTCTTTGGGTTTGATTTCGAAGTGTCTGCGTGAAACGGCGGCGACAGCGACGGCGGCTGCGCCTTCGACCAGCATGCCTTCGTTGTCGAGAAACTCAAAGACAGTGCCAACGACTTCGGGTTCTTCAATCACGACCCAGTCGTCAACCACTTCTTGTGCCAGGGGGAAGGTAATGGACTCGGGCTCGATATTGCCCGCCAGCCCATCGGCAATCGTCTGTTCTACATAGGTTTTAGTGATACGCCCGGCACTGATCGATTTGGTCATTGCCGGCGTGTTGCCGGCACAAGCGCCGATAACGCGGATCTTGGGATTGATCGACTTGGCGACGACGCCGATGCCGCTGATCAATCCGCCGCCGCCGCACGCTACGACCAGGGTCGTGAGACCGGGAACAGCGTCGAACATTTCCAGGGCGACTGTTCCTTGTCCTGCGATCACTTCGCGATTATTGTAGGGCGAGATGTAAAACGCCTTCTTCTCGTTAGCCATTCGTTTGGCGTACTGTTCCGTAATTTCGCTTTCGTCGCCGTGCTCGATCAGTGCGACGCTGTAGTTCTTCAACTTCTGTTTCTTCAACGGCGAGGCGGTGATCGGAATGCAGACCGTCACATCTCTTTCAGTCGGTATTGATGCTTCGGCGATGCCGAGCCCGTGATTGCCGGCTGATGCCGTGAAAATCTTGGTGAAGTGGTTTTCGCGGGCCCAGTACATCGAGTTGAGGGCGCCGCGATATTTGAAGGAGCCGGTCACCTGCAGATTTTCCAACTTGAGTATGACGTCGGACCCGGTCAGATCGCTCAGCCACTGGCTGCGGCGCATTGGTGTGTTGGTAACCAGACCGGCGATACGCTTTTTCGCCAGCAGTACGTCACTTAGGAGAATTCTTTCGTCTGTCACGGTTGAGCTCACTTTGCAAAAATGCGGAAACGATGATGCCGTCGTGGCGTCACTTGATTGCTTTCGGTTGACTATAACAACGATGATGCAGCGCAGGCAAGACGGCGAGGAGCCGTCGCAGCCGCAGCGGTTGCACAGCGGAGGAGGCGAGGGACGAAGCCGACGGAGCGATTATAAATGGAGCGGGTAGCGGGAATCGAACCCGCGTGTGCAGCTTGGAAGGCTGCCGTTCTACCATTGAACTACACCCGCACATGGCGCGTATCGCCGATCCTACCATAAATGAGTCGCTTCGGCTGCGATGCAATGCGTTCCTCCAGCCGCGGTGGCTCGGGCGTCTCGGTCCAGGGCGTGCGCCCGCATGACGATGTCTGGGAATATTTTTGCACGCTCGGTGGTGGTGAAGCAGTTCTTTTTCCGGCGGCAAGGCGAATTTTTTGCCGCCGTACATTGGAAAAAATTCCGGCAAAGTGTGGGAACCGATTTTTGAAAACCCTGTCTATCAGCGAGAGTCAATCACACCAGCACAGATCATCCTCTTGGCATTGACCACGCCAATCAGCTAACCATGCCGGTTTTCAAGATTCAACAAATCTTAGACTTTTATGATAAATGCCCGAAATGCCCGTGTTTAATTTGTCCCAGGACGTGTTAAGTGATACGTTACTATTCATAAAGATTGCATTAGCACCCACGGAATCGGGTCTCCGTGCGGGGCGATTCCTTGTATTAATTTTGCTGACTTGGTAAGGTATCGATGGCAACTCTCATTCAAAGATTGGCGGAAATGGCTGATTCCAGATACGCGCCACCAACGTCTGCCGGGTCAGAGCCAAAGCGATTAGTTCCACCACACATCGAGTCGCTCAAGCCATATCAGCCCGGCCGCCCACCGGAGCAGTTGAAAAAAGAGCTGGGCATCGACCGGTTCATCAACATGGCGTCCAACGAAAACCCGCTTGGGCCGTCGCAAAACACGCTTGACGCCATTCAAAAAGCATTGACTGAGGTCAACCGCTATCCCGAAGTTGGCAGTGTTACTTTGCGCAGCGCGCTGGCCGAGAAGTTCAAAGTCAAAATCGACAACGTCGCCGTCGGCAACGGCTCCGAAAGTATCATGGCCAACATCGTCAGGGCTTTCCTGCACGGCAATGACGAAGTGCTGACGACGCAAGGCACGTTCATCGGGCTGCCTGTTTTAGTACGGGCACAAGGCATCAAGCTGGTAGAAGTACCGCTGAAAAATTACGCTTTCGACCTGGAAGCAATCGTCGAAGCGATCAACGAACGCACCAAGATCATCTATCTGTGCAATCCAAACAATCCGACGGGTACGATCTTCACGCGTCATCAGTTCGATCAATTCATCCACAAAATTCCTGAGCACGTGCTCGTGCTTCTCGACGAAGCCTATTACGAGTTCAGTGCAGACAATCCACAGTTTCCAGACTCGATGAGTTATCGGCTGGACAACGTCTTGACTCTGCGCACATTCGCCAAAGCATACGCCATGGCGGGATTGCGACTCGGCTATGGACTGGGCCACGAATACCTGATCGATTTTATCAACCGCATCAAGTTGCCGTTCGAGCCGAATGTTCTCGCTCAGGCGGCAGGTTTGGCGGCGTTGAAAGACACGGAATTTCTCGAGCGCACTCTGGAAAACAACAGAGTCGGCAGAACATTGTTAAATGCAGAATTGGATCGTCTGGGGCTGATGCGCGTTCCCACCCACACCAATTTCATTCTCGTCGACATGTTCAGCGCTGACAAAGTCTCGCAAATTCACGAAGGACTATTGCGGCAGGGCATCGCCATCCGACCGTTAGCGGCTTTCGGCTTGCCGACCTGTTTCCGCATCACGATTGGCACGCCGGAAGAAAACAATCTGCTCATCGAAGCTCTTCGCAAAGTAGTCTGATTGCTTCGCTTCCATACCAGAGTATGGTGTGCTAGCCGGCACTCCATGGGCCAGTCACGGATTCAGAAAGAGCAGACTTCAGCGGTGCTTGGCGAGAATCACAGGCTCGCCGGATTCTTCTTCGGCAGCGGCTCGGACTTGCGGCAACGGTGCCTTCCCGGCAGCGCGCCACGCATCGTGCACACCTTCAGTCGGTTCAGGGCCAAACTCAGGCTGCGTGGCTACGAAGATCGCAGCAGCAACGCACAAAATACCCGCTACCAGCACTTGCCCGGTCAATGCCAGCGGTAGAGGAATCAGAAAAACGAACGCCAGCGCCACGAAAATCAGATTTCTCTTTCTCAAATGATGTTCGGCTTTATGGCGTTGCAGATCGGGTGAGTCCATTCAATTCTCCACACATCAAGCGGCAGCCCGATGGCGCTATACGCTTTCTTCTTTTCTTAGAGGTTCAAACTGACAAAGCAAACTATGGCGAGACTCGATCTCGTCGGCTTCTTATTAGCGAAAACAGGTGTAGTTTGAAGATCTCAAGAGGCAAGGTCAAGCGTAATTTCCCCACTGGGTTCGCACAAAAGCGAACGAGCTTAGGGCGAGCAGCCCAGGCAAGGCGGCGACGAGCCGGCCCAGCGGAAGCAATGATTACGGGAGCAGGCGAGGGAGAGAAACCAACACACAAAGGGAATCGGATACAAAAGAAATCCGATACAAAAGAAATCCGGATACAAAAAAGCCCGGTGCAAGCCGGGCTTTTCGTATCCTTACCTTATCTAACTTACTTGGAGAAGTGAAGTACGCAGGTTTGGTCGCCTTCGAACTTCGTTTCGGCTTTGAATCCGAATTCCTTCGCCAGATTTTGCACGCACATTTCGAACGAGCGGCCCATCTGTTCTTCTTGTTGGGCGTTGAGGTGACCGAAGTTCTTCATTGCGTTCCACATTGCGCATTGGTTGTACTTCAGTTCGGCTTTGTTTTCGTCGCCCGAGATTTCGATTTTGCTGCCGAAAACATTGGCTTCAAATTCGGCCATTGCTTTGACGAGCTCGAGAGGAGTTTTGACGCCGACTTTCTTGTAGTGCTCAACTTTGTGTTGACGCATTTCGGTCTGGAACTCTTGAACAGCCTTTTCTCCGCCGAGTTTGGCGACGGTGTTCATCGCTGTCAGATAGAGCATGCTATGAGCGCGCACGGCTTCTTCTTGAATCTGCGTGGTGTTCCATTTCGGTTCGACAACTTGTTTGTTGAGAGTTACGGTACTCATTTATACACTCCTGTGTGTGTGTGCCCAAATTCTATGACGCAACGCCAGGGTATTAGCCCGCTTTAAGAGTCAATTCCCAATTCTGCTTGACAAACCCAGCTTCGCTATCCGGAGCATATGCAGAAGATCGCTTCTCGGTGTATCTCTACAACCTTAGCCATGCGCCGCTGCGTGCTAACCAGATAGACGATGATGCAGTACGCAAACTGAGCAAACTGCACAAGCTCAAACTGCTCGACCTCTCTAATACTCTGGCCGATGATGGGGCGATACCGGCTCTGGCTCAGCTGAATTTGCAAGAATTGCGGATGACCGGCACCGGCATCACCGATTCGGGTCTGAATCGACTGGCCGGCATGAAGCATTTGACGGCCTTGAGCATTCAAAATTGCCGGCACATTACTCCTCAAGCGATAGAGCGTTTTCGCGAGGATCGGCCAGACTGCAATCTGTCCGTCAGTAAACAGCGAAGCCGTTGATCAACGCGCACCACCAGCGGTGCGGGACTGACTGCCGGGCCAGTGCTCGGCGGCATCAGCAACGCTTCTCGGGGCCGACCCCGACGATCAATGAGTCCGGTTTGCGATCGCCCTTGAGAAAATACTTGCCGATAAGATAGGCGTCAGACGGCATCTCACCCGGCAAGGCAAAACTGAAAACGTCACTCTAGATGTCAGCCTTATTCTTACTGAAGTGGGCGATCCACCTATCGGTACGGAATGGCGGAGCCGGCAAATTATTCTTGTTGTACAAGTTTCCATCGGGGTTGGGCGCCCAGCTGTAGCGAACTGCAACGGGTTTCGGCACTTTGTCGCTCCAAACCACAACCTCGTTGCCTTCAATTCTAGACTGAGCCGGCAAGAATGTTTTGTCTACTCCGGCAATTGTGAATCCCTGGAGCTTCCCATCCTTTGAAATCAGCCCGCCATCAGCATAACGGAAGGTCAACTCGACTTTGTTCCCGACCACATTCATTGAGTCATAGATAGGACCAGAAAATGGAACGGCACATTTGTAAACACAACCCAGCGCCACCTGTGCGATACGCTCACCTACCTCTCTCTTCTCGCGAGGGTGCAGATTGATATCATCAGATACAGAACTGTCTATAGTGCAGACCATATATGCATATGGGATACGGCGAGCCATTAACTGTGACTCGCGCAATTGCGCCCAGTGGCTCTCCGCCGGTCTATCCAATTTCTTACCGTGGCCCGGGACTTGGACATAGACAAAGGGCAGCGTAGGATCTCGCCAACGTTGACGCCAATCATCAATCATGTAAGCGAAAAGATGGCGCCATTTCTCAGGTGCCTGGAAATCGGCTTCGCCCTGATACCACGCCACTCCGCGCAGAGAATATGGAACTATGGGATTAATCATGCCGTTAAATCCCGACGAATTGGCATAAAAGTCACCTGTCAGGACGGGCATTGCAGGCTCATCCAGTCCCTTGTCGCGCGCTTCACGCACCTTCAGTTTCCATTCTTGCATCTCTTTGTCAAATTTTTCCCTTTGTTCCTGAAAATCCGGCGGCGGATCCAATTGGACCGTGTCGCGCGACGCAGTAATTGACTCGTTCGACATCCAGACTTTTATTGCTGTGCCTGGGTAGGCAGAAAAGATAATACCGACAGGCATTCTTGCCGTCTTTTGCAATGCCCGCCCGAAATAGTACGCAACAGCAGAAAATTCCCTCACTGTTTCCGGATTCGCTAGCTGCCAGCTCGCATTGAGGTCTGTGCCTGGTGCCTTCGACAGATTCTCTTGTACCCAGAACAAATGTAAATTGGGATTATTGGATTGTTCAATGTCCTTTTTGGAATCCTTGGCGTAGGAAACTGGCATTACCATGTTCGACTGTCCCGAGCACAGCCAAACTTCGCCAACATAAACATTATGAAAGACAAGACGATTCTTACCTTTTACCGTCAGGCAGTATGGTCCTCCGGCCTCGAACGCCGGCAGGTGCACCATCCAGTTGCCGGATTTATCTGCAGTCGTGTTTGTGCAAGTGTTTTGTAATTTGACGACCACTACTTCGTCGGGCTCAGCTGTGCCCCAGACCGCAATCGGCTTGCGGCGCTGAAGAACAGCGTTATCGCCAAACAGTGGGTTGACCTTAACGTTTGCTTTAACCGGAAGCGCCGAAAAAAACAGCAGCGCTAAAAACAGGAGGACGAGACGGTAGGTTAATAGACGCATGATTTCCCATCTTAGAGATTGCCACGGAGCGCCTGGTCGCGTTCGATCGATTCGAACAAGGCCTTAAAATTTCCTTTACCGAAACCTTTGGCGCCCTTCCTTTGAATTACTTCGAAGAACAGTGTAGGACGATCTTGGACAGGTTTTGTGAAAATTTGAAGAAGATAACCATCTGATTCACGATCGACGAGAATGCCTAGTTTGGCGAGCTCCTCAATATCTTCATCGATTTCGCCCACCCGTTCAGGCAGAGTGTCGTAATAAGAACGGGGTACGGTGAGGAAGTCCACGCCGCGCTGTTTGAGCGCTGCCACAGTCTCGATAATATTGCGCGAAGCGATGGCGATGTGCTGCACACCGGGCGCGACGTAATAGTCCAAATATTCTTGAATCTGCGATTTTCTCAGACCGTCGGCAGGCTCATTCAACGGCAATTTGATGTTGCCACTTTTGCTTGCCATCACCTTCGATACCAGCGCCGAATACTGCGTGGAAATATCGCTGGCATCGAAGTACTGATAAACATAGAATCCAAACACTTTTTGATAGTATTCGACCCATGACTCCATCTTGTCCTTCTCGACGTTCCCGACAACATGATCGATGGCGGCCAGACCGACTTTGTTGCCGCTGGCTTTCTGGTCCAGGTGCCTAAATCCGGGCAGGAAACCTTCAGGCTCGCCTTTGCGTTCAACGAAAGTGTGAATGGTTTCTCCATAAGTTTTTACTGAAGCGGTGACGATGGATCCGTTGTCGCTTTCGTGCAATGCTGGCTCCGATGCGCTTCTTGCTCCGCGTTTGATCGCTGTTTCATACGCTTTGCGTGCATCGCGTGCTTTGAAGGCGACAGTTTTGACGCCATCACCGTGCTGATGCACATGATCGGCGACTGGACTCTTCGGAGTCAGAGCGCCCGTCAACACCAATGTGACGTGATCTTGCTTGAGCACGTAGGAAATATTTTCTCTGTCGCCTGTCTCCAGTCCGCGATAACCGACGAGATCAAAACCAAAGCCCCGATGATAGTAGTAGCAGGATTGCAGCGCGTTGCCGACATAGAATTCAACATGATCGAAACCATCGAATGCGATCTCCTCTACAACACTAGCTTGATTGGCTCGCTCAGCGGTTTTCTCTGGCATGGTCATTTCTCCTTTCAGCTGCGGCATGGCTGGACTTGCTAGTTGGCGATTCCACGTAAAACTTCTTGTGCATCTTTATTCTTTGGTTCGATTACCAGAGCTGCTTCCAATTGCTTTTTCGCTTCGACCGACGATTTATCCATGTCTAAAAGCGTCTTGGCCAGCCCGACTTTGCCGGGAACGAAGTTGGGATCGCACTCGAGCAGCCGACGATAATAGACGAGCGCTTCCTTATCTTGCTTGGTGGCGCGCAGATCTTCAGCTAGTTTGAAAGTGCGCAGGGAGCTGAATTCCTTGCCGGTTGCGGCGTTGCGGTAATACTTGATCGCTTCTTTCTTCTTGCCAAAATGATCCAGCAATTGTCCTTGCATTTCCAAAATCGTCGGCACATGGGGATACTTCTGAGACAGGGCGTCAAGCTGAGCCATAGCGTCTTTAAGGTTGCCGCCAAGACCGGTGCGCCAGGCGGACAGACACTTAGTCGATATTTCGTCTTCCATGACCATCTCGGCATCATGAGTGTTCTCGGAAGAGCCAAGGCCGGCGCCTTCGGTTTGCTGATTCTCGGGATTGTTACCTGGCATCGCGGCTGTGCTTACTTTGCCCAGCGAAGAGTTTGGCGGCGCCACGGTAGTTGTGCATCCACCGAGGACCGCTGATGCAAGAACACAAGCCATGAGGAAACGGGCAGCGTCCATTGCTTCCGCCTTGCGCCTGCGCGCGAAAGTAACTCCAGCAGTTAAGCATAGCAGCTAATCGCCGTCAGTGAGCGGCTATGCAACGCAAGTGCACGGCAATGAAACAGATATAAAAAGCCTCGCGCCTCTAAGGCAATAGGGTGGAATGACCGAATCCCGGAGCTTGGTTTTCGGTCTTCGGCTTGTTGGCGGCGATGCTGCGCACGACCGTTGCCTCGGGCAAAGGTGCCGGAAGTACATCGAGCCCGGCTTCTTCTGACTTGGCCGATTCGGTGGTTTGCGCGTCTTTGGTTCGCAAAAGCAGATAATGAATTCTCGCTTCCACCTGGGCGGTATACTTCACAGGCACGCCATTTTCATAGACAAGATCGATTAGGCAGATGGCAGCGTCGTGATAGTCGCCGCGCAGCTCGAGCAACTCAGACAGCGCCACGCGCAGCATCAGCTCCTTGGGTCGCTCTTCCTTGAGTTGAGTGAGCCGATCGATTGCTTCATTGAGCTGAGAGCTGGACGGGTTGCTCAAACGAAACTCATGGTACGCAAAGTACATGCCGGGATCGAGAGCCGTCGATTCCAGCAATTCTCTGGCCGCAGCCTGCAGATCGCCTGAGAGACGCAGCGCTTTGCCCAATTGAAAGCGCACTTTTGCATCTTGCGGCGAGCTTTGCACTTTGGCTTCCAGGGCTTCAATTGCTGCCGCCAGCTGAGGCGAGGTTGATTGCACCTGCGCTGAGCCCGTTAGAGCCCGAGTTTGGCAAAGGGCGCTCTGGCAGCCCAGCGGCGCGGCAGCGAACGCCACCGTCAATCCGATACTGACTTGTCGGCGAAACATCTTGCTGGCGTCACGACCGATAATGAGCAACTGTAAAAGATCCCCAAAACCCTAGAAAGTGCGCTCAGTATACTGCCAAACCGGCATTCCGTTTGTCAACAGGATTTCATGTGGAACCCGAATTCTGTAATGCAGCGGCAAGGCGGCGAGGAGCCGTAGCGGACAAACAGAGCAGAGGCGAGGACCAAGCCGATGGAAAGTATTAACCCGATTTCGATTTTCTGATCGAGACTGCAAAATGACCTGCCGGCGCCTGTTCGGAATGCTCGATTTCATGTCCCTCCGCCTGCACGCTGGACGAGACGCTCTCGACCGGCTCGCCGGCGTCCAGCAGCACGATTAAGAGATCGCCGCCGGCAATTTTGTCAAGGAAAAGCCTGGTCTTGACAAAGTTCATCGGGCAAGAAACGCCGCGCAGATCAAGTTGATGTTGGGTCATGACGAAGAGTGTCCAGAAGTTTTGAAACAAACATCCGGGATACACCCGGCCGGATCCGGGCAATCATGCCGATCTCGATAGCGTTGCCAGGGTTTACGAAAACATTCGCGATCGAAAACATAAGCGCGAGTATTGTCCAGCAGTTCGACGTTGGTGCTACCGCATGCCGCAGCCAGACAGACTAAGCACTGCATGGTCTCGGTGTTGCCTAACGCCAGATTGATTACCTGTTTACGAACGCACAATGCATTACCGCACTGACTACAGGTGGCAGGAGCATCCTCGATTAATGGTATGGCAGTCGAATTCGGCATCTGGATGTAACAGCAGGGACGAACTCATTCTAATTGAATTTCCTCGTTTAATCTTTTTCCACCAGCGCTCAGGGCGCGAGCCGGATTTGCCTGCCCATATGTTAGTGTGACGGCAATGAGCCGCAACGACGCAATTATTTCCCAATTTGCCGGACTGATCGCCTGTCCGGTCGTTCTAATGACGGCGACAGACGGCACGAACCGCCACGTGATGGTGACTACAGTTTCATATGTTTCTCTTCAACCGCTCATTTTGGCGACTTCAGTTTTGAAAAGCAGCCGGACAGCGACACAAGCGCTGGCGATCAAGCGGATGGGCATTGCTGTGGCGCGATACGAACAGCGCGAGATGGTCGAAAAGATTGCCACCAGTTCTGCCACTGATGTATTTGTCGATGCGGCACTGGAGCCACTCGCATTCGACAGCGGCGTGCTGTACTTTGCCGAGTCACTCGTCGCATTCGATTGTTCCATTGCCTCTGTCACCGAATGTGGTGCCAGCGCATTGCTGAGCCTTAGTGTCAATGATGCAGTGGTTCTTTCATCAGGAGAGCCGCTGATACGATACAATCGCCAATATGGCCGCTTGATGGAACTGAGTGCCGGTCATGACTCGTACCCTGTGTAATCAATCCTTGCGGACGGGCAACACGATCGCCCTGCTCACGATCGGCTCAGAGCGCGGACTCTGGTCGTACTGCGCCTTGCTGTTGCTGGGCTGCATGCTCATGCCTGCTTTATGGATTCAACCGACGCAGGCGCAGGGACCCAGCGCTGAATACCAACAAGCGCTAGGGTGGATAGAAGAAGGTCGGCTACTGCTGGCGCAGCGCCGTTTCAACGAGGCACAGGCGCAATTCTCCCGTTACGTCAACACCTATCCCTATGATCCGCGCGGCTTCTTCTGGCTGGGCATTGCCCAGGACGAAGCCGGCGATCCCGCCAGCGCCTTGAAAATGTACAGTCGTTCTCTTGATGATGCAAAGGACCTGAGCATGGATTCAGCGGAGTTGCGCACAAACCTCGGCAACACTTTGTTGAAACTGCACTACATAAAGGAAGCGACGTACGATTTTAAACGCGCGCTCGAGATTGATCCAACAGTGACGCGGGCCCATTTGGGGTTGGCTCAGGCGTATTTGTTGACCGGCCAATTGCCGGAGGCGCTGGCGGAGTTGCAGGCATGCAGCGATCAGGGATTTACCGATCCGATCATGCCGTTTCTCAAAGCAAAAGCTTTGCAAGGATTGGGGCGCGGTGGCGAAGCCAGGGAACAATTGCAACTCTACGAGCGCGGCGTCACGGGAGCTGGCAGTGAGCTGATTGAAAATGCCCGGGCAATGATGCGGCAGTTGCCGCCCGCGCCAGTGCCGCAGTGACGAGCTGATCGTGCTGAAATCACTGCCGCCGATAATGAGCGTAGCTGCGTCTTAGTTGATCGAGAAAGCAGCGGAGGCAAGGCGGCGAGGAGCCGTCGCAGCCGAAGCGGATGAATAGCGGAGGAGTTGAGGAACGAAACTCCGGAGCGATTACAAAGGAAGCGATTACAAATTGAAATGTCTTAACCTGCTCTTAGCTGGCGGTAGTTGGGGTATGCTAAACCTCTAATGCCCCATGGAATCAGGGGCAGGATCGGATGGAGGCGAACGGCGGGCAATGCATTCGCCGAGTTCGGTTTGACTGATGGTGAACAAGAAAACTGATGTTCGAATCGAGCACGACAGGTGGGGCGACGTGCAGCTGCCGGCGCATGCCTATTGGGGCGCGCAAACGGCGAGAAACCGCGACTTCTTTCAAATCTCGGGACAAAAGGTTAATTCGCGTTTGATCGAGGCGCTGGTGCTGGTGAAGAAAGCAGCAGCCCTGACCAATGCCGAGACGGGGCGCCTGGATCAGCCGATTGGCAAGGCGATCGGACAAGTGTGCGACGAAATTCTCAGCGGTCAGTGGCGGGATCAATTTATTGCCGATGCCTTTCAATTTGGTGCGGGAGCGTCAGTAATCACCAACCTGAACGAAGTGCTGGCAAACCGTGCCAATGAGCTTTTGGGCGGCACGGTCGGTACATACGATCGCGTACATCCACACTTCCATGTCAATGTCGGGCAGTCGAACAATGACGTTTTCCCCAGCGCGATGCGTCTGGCTCTGCTGCTTTCGCTGCGCGAGTTGGAGCCGATCTTGTTGGATTTGGAACGGCTGTTGCGGCGCAAGTCTCTCGAGTTCGAAAAAATCACCAAAGTGGGAAGAACGCACTTGCAGGACTCCGCTCCCATCACATTGGGTCAAGAGTTCAATGCATACGGTTCATCAGTCGAGCGCAGCGTGCGCCGTCTCAAAGATGCGAGCAACTCGCTTCTGGAAATGAATTTGGGCGGCACGGCAGTCGGCACCGGATTTGGTACCGAGCCGGAATATGCCGGCCGGGTCGTCGACCGGCTGTCGCAGATTACGAACATCAAGTTCCGCACGGCGGAAGATATATTTCGAGCGACGCAATCGATGTCCGATTTCGTCGAGCTTTCATCGGCCCTGAAAGAGCTGGCAATCGAGCTAGGGAAAATCGCAGCCGACATGCGGCTGTTAGCTTCGGGTCCCCGAGCCGGTTTTGCTGAGATCAAGATTCCCGCGGTGCAAGTGGAGCCTTCGATTCTTTCATCTTCTTTGCCGGACGCAGAGCATCCATATTTGACGGATTGCTTGAGCATGGTCTGCTACCAGGTACTGGGCAACGACTTCATCGTCGGTCTCTGCGCGCAGGCCGGGCAGTTGGACAGTAATTCAATGACACCACTACTAATCAATAGTATGCTGCAATCACTCGATCTATTGCGCACCAGCGTTGCTGTTTTCAATGCCCGTTGCCTGTCCGGCATAACAGCGGACGCCAGGCGCAGTCAGGAACTATTGGACATGAGCGGGGCGGCGGCGGCGGCGGTCAGCGCATATATAGGTGCGGACAAAGCGATGGAATTGTTGCAACTGTCACATACGTCCGGCAAGAGCTTCCGTACCTTATTGTTAGAACAGCAGTTGATGACTGCCGAGGTGCTCGATCGTATTCTGCATTACAAGTCGCTGACCCGCCCCAAGAATGTTCCCATTGGCGGCGTCAAGCCTGGCACCACATACAGTACCAACGCACCGATCGAGTCATAATCGCTTAGTCGGCTTCGTCGGCCGCCTCCTCCGACTCTTTCATATTTGCTCCGGAGTTTCGTTCCTCAACTCCTCCGCTCTGCATCCGCTTCGGCGGCGACGGCTCCTCGCCGTCGTCTGCCTTCGTTGTTTGTCTGTGTCCTTTCATACTCGATCGCAGTACTGGCGAATATACGGCACACAGATAAAGAAATGTGAAAACACTTGCCGGATCAACTTCGCAGAATTTTGGTTACCATATGAACGCTCGCACAAAGAGCGCGATGCAGAAAGCAGCTTGGATATAGGCTTTCTATCTACCAAGCGACATGCATTCTTCCGCGGAAACCAAAAGTAGGTTTTACTATGCTGACCGGATATCGTTTCGAGATGATCGTTGGTTGCATGAGCGCTGGAAAGTCCAGCGAGCTCATTCGCCGAATTGAAAGAGCACGTCTGGCATATTTGCCGACCATCATTGTCAGACCGGCGACAGACACCCGGTCAAAACCAAATCTGGTCGAGTCGCGCAATGGTCTGGCGTCGCAGGCGATCGTCGTCGACTCTCCCAAGGACATTCTTAAGTATTCCTCACAAGCCGTCGTCATCGGTATAGATGAATGTCAGTTTTTCAGTGACGACGTGATCGAAATCGTGCACACGTTGTTGCGGCAAAAGAAAAAATTGATCGCTTCGGGACTAGATCTCGACTACAGAGGCAAACCTTTTGGCCCGGTACCGCATCTGTTGGCGCTGGCCGACCGCATCGACAAACTCCTGGCTGTATGCCGCAAATGCGGATCCGACTTTGCTTGCCGCACGCAACGCCTGGTGCATTCGAGTGAGCAGATCCTGGTGGGAGATGCGCAGTACGAAGCCCGATGCCTGCATTGTTTTGAGCCGCCGCACGAGTTTCAACTGAAGTTGCCCTTGCCGGAAGCAGTGAAGGAAACGCCGCAACTGTCATTGGTTGACGGCACCGGAGCGCTCAGTGTGCGCAGCGATGTAACCCGGACCTCGCTTGATGCAATTACCGGTTCTTCCCTGAAATAAATATAGATTGCCACTGTTCGCGGTGTACATCCATTGCTGGTCGTTGTCTGGCAAGAGCGAGCAGCAGTGTCGATTTGGCGCGACTGCATAGCCGTTTAGCAGCCTTCCCTACAGCAGAGATCAAGAAAAATTCAAGGCAAACAGTCGATCTTAAACACATTGCCGAGCCAGTATTGGTCGACGTTTGCGTTGGATTCAGTTGGTAGCGGGCGCGAGCACTGATCGACAAGAATCCTAAATCACTGCTAATGATCGTCATTTACAGTTACTCTTGGCAAGCCACGGGCATATAGGCCAGTAGTGAACCTGCGCGGAGATGCGCATCAGCTCTGGAGAATCGTTATGTCTACCTTTAAGGGATTTAAAATTGTTAATCTGATTAACAAGGCGTTGTCCCGCATTCAACCAAATAGAGCCGCGGCTCAGCACAAACAAGAAGAAGAGATTGTGCTGGAAAAGGGCAATCCCTGGCGACAAAGCCTTGACCGCCTCGCTAACGAGCATAAGTTCAATTTCGATCACATTTCACAAAGCGAAGAATTATCCAACGTCGTTGCCGATCTTTCTAAAGAAGCCGAGGCGCACAAACACGCCCAGGCTGACCAACCGAAACACGCCAAGGGGCGAGCAGGCGATAAGACGATTAATGACATGAAATCGTGGTGGAAAGACTCCCTCAGTACAGCCGACGCCTCGCACAGTTTTTCGGAACTGCCGGGCAAACCCAGGCTTATGAAGCGTTGGTTCGAATAAAACGACAAACTCTCAACACCAAGTTTAACTACTTCTCAGGGGTGGTAAGATCTCTGAAGCGCGAAACTGAAGGTGCGCTGGTTTCCTCGAAGACTCAACACGGGGTTCTTAACGTGTTCAAAAAATCCGCGGTTCTGCTCTCGTCTGCCGCTTTGTTAGTTGCCGCAGTCACATTAACATCCACTTCATCGGCAATAGCGAAGACCAAGAAAACGACCCACAGAATTGCCTCCGCCGGGCGTGGCGCGTATTTCGTTCCGCCGCCGCCGCCTTATCAGCCATCTATCCTGCCTGAGATGCAGTACTCTCACGCCACCGCTTCCAACGTACAGCAAATTGCCGAGAAGCCGCCCGAGAATCCGTACAAGAAGTACATCTATACTCGCAATCCAGCAGACACGCCAACGCCCGTGCAGCAGAATAAGTATGTTAGTTATTGGAGTAAGTAACTAAATCAGATCCAGGTTTAGCGAACGCCGCCCCCATCCGGGGCGGCGTTTTCGCACTTTCACAATGTTGTCACGTCGCTTAGCATATTCTAACGGCGGCTCAAGTAGCGCACCCCTATCAATGTCCTCTCAGTGTTCAGCTGAGCCATCACCCGCACCGTATTTGGTAGCGCGTTGATGAACCGAAAAACTCCCTGGTACCTACTCCAGATCGAAGGACTCAAGCCTTCGGCACTGGCAGTTTTTTTCGCTTTGGATGAGGAGAATCACAAATGACACATGCTCATGCAAGAACCCCGCAACCCAGAGAAGGTGCGCGAGATCAAGACACGTGGAACAACAGTGGCAGCGGCATAGACAGCCAATCCGCGGACAAATTCTACCTCGGCTATCACAACGAGCATGCAGCAGCCGACGCAGCATTCAATCACATCAAACAAGATGCCGGCTCAAATCCTGACATAATGAAACGGGATCTGGCATCTCTAGCCGATGCAGCATCGCATCCCGGCCAAGGTGGCAATTCCGATTGGCGCCATCGCTTCCTCGGAGAATTGCAAGACAAAATCAACGGCAATGGAGAAGACAGCAAGGCTCTTCGCAGAGCCTACGGACTACCGGAAGGTCAACAGTTCTCTTTCGGTGACGGCAACTCGTTTGTCATGCCGCCTGCTCCATACAGTCCACAAAGATCTCCTCAATCGGCACTTCCCGGAGCGCGCCAAGGCGATGTGCCGCAGGGTACACCGAGGCAAACACCAGACGGCTATGACAGCACTGGATATGCGCAAAATGCAGCCGGCGGGCAGAGCTTCTACCGAGAGCATGACTATGTTCAGAACGGCATCCCAACAAAGAGCGTTCGCAATTTCGAGCAACCGACCGATTTGAAACGTGGCGATACCACCATCACCGGTGTCAACTCAGAAATTACAACTCGCAACAACGACAATTCAACTGAAGTCACGTTGAATACTGCCAGAGGACCAGTTAGTTATCATCAGACCACCGACGGCAAGATTCAATACAATGCGCCGACGGCTGATCAACTCGGAGTGCAAAAACCAGGAACTCCACTGCTTCCCAGCGGCGGTTATCCGGAAAATTCCAGCTATCCGATGACTCCCACGGCGGATAATCCGAATCGAAGCACCGGCTGGCTCGGCGGAGACTACATCCCAGGCTGGACCGATGCGCGAAACACCCATGACATTCAGGTCACCGCTGACAAACACGTTGACGCCAATGGACGAGTAGACACGATGAGCGTGTCATATGAGGACAAGGCTCTGTTTGGCAAGTGGAATTCCGGCAGCGGTGCCAATCTCGACCAAGATGTCTATGCCAACAGAAATGCAGCATCAGCAACGAAAATGAACTGGAACGACGTAAAACGCATTGACTATACGTGGGTCCCCGAAAAGGGCGCGTACAAGATGAACGTCGTGTCCAACGCCGGAGGAACGCCCCAGGCGTTCTGGACCGACGGCAAGAAAATCTACCAAGACTGGTAGGACCTGTAGATCACAAATTTGCGCGAACAAGGGATTAGCGCTCGCTTCCATGCCAGCAAGGTGCATGCGAAGAGAGCGCTGACTTCCTTTTTGCAAAGCACCACCAACGGTGGCGACCAATTGAATTGATGCTCCCTATATTCTTTGCAGCACCATGGCGATGCCCATGCCGCCGCCGATGCAGAGGCTGACGATGCCGTACTTCGCCTTGCGGCGTTGCAACTCCATCGACATGCTCAATAGCAATCGCGTTCCCGTCGCGCCGAACGGATGACCGAGCGCGATGGCGCCGCCATTGACGTTTACTTTGGCGCGATCTAACTTCAGTTCCTTTTCGCAGGCAAGATATTGGGCCGCGAATGCTTCATTGATTTCGATCAGATCCATCTGTTCCAATTTCAAGCCGGCCTTTGCCAACGCCATCGGAATGGCGGGCACCGGCCCAATTCCCATAATCTCCGGAGGAACCCCGGTGACGGCCCAAGATACGACACGGGCGATCGGATGCAGTCCCAGTTTTTCAGCGGTACTGCTTTTGGTGACAATCACCGCCGCTGCACCATCGACGATACCACAAGCATTGCCGGCGGTTACCGAGCCGTCCTTTTTGAAAGCCGGCTTCAATTGCGCCAAAGCTTCCAAAGTCGTTTCCGGACGCATGTGTTCATCTTTGCTGATCGTCTTCTTCGCTTTTTTATCCGGCACTTCCACCGGCACGATCTCTTCCGCCAATCTACCGGCATCTTGAGCCGCTTTCGCTTTCCTTTGGCTCTCTATGGCGAACTCATCTTGTTCCTGGCGAGAGATTTTGTATTTAGCTTGGAGATTTTCCGCCGTTTCACCCATTGACGCGTTAGGCACGGTGTCGCGGATATCCAGACCATCCCACAATTGCCCCATTCCCATGCGTCCACCCCAGCGCACGCCCCAGTTGATATAGGGGGTCTGCGAGAGCGAATCCGTTCCACCAGCCAGAACGATCTCCGCCTGGCCGGCGTCGATCAGCATGCCGGCCGTGGCCACCGATTGAACACCGGATCCGCACAGCAAGTTCTGCACCAGCCCAGGCACCCTCTCGGGCATGCCGCTGCGCAGTGCTACATGCCGAGCAAGATAGATGGCATCTTTGCTAGTCTGCAGCACGTTGCCCATCACTACCTCGTCGATGCGCTCAGGGTCGACGCCAGATCTCGCAATTGCAGCCTTGGCGGCTGCCACCGCCAGGTCGGTGGCGGACTGACTGGCCAGGCCGCCGCCAAATGCACCGAACGGTGTTCTGGCTCCATTCACGATCACCAGGTCGCTAGTCATACTCTCCTCCGGATTGCCAACAGATTTTTACTAATGCGCCGCTCGAGCGGCTGATTTGCATCTCGACACGACGATGGTGACGTTCCGCCCGTCATCGGGTGAGAGAACCTTTGCACCGGTCGAAAACTAAAACAAGTATCAAGAGCATATGGAAGAGCCATATTGTCAGGCTATTATTTGTTTTTCGAGCGACTTTACATGCTTTTGTAACAAATGGAGGGCTGAGCCTTGGCTAAGGTTGGTGTACCGAAAGAGATTTTGGATAACGAGTACCGGGTCGCGCTGACTCTGGCGGGCACGAGCGCCCTCGTGGCAGATGGACATACCGTCTACATCGAAAAGAATGCTGGTGTCGGAAGCGATATCACGGATGAAGAGTACAAGCAAGCCGGCGCCAAGATTCTCCCGGATGCGCCGAGCGTGTTCGGCGAAGCCGACTTGATTCTCAAGGTGAAAGAGCCGCAGTCAAAAGAAGTGCCGATGCTGCGCAAGAACCAGGTGTTGTTCACCTATTTGCACCTGGCAGCCCATCCCAAACTGACGTTAGACCTGGCCAAGACCGGCGCCACCTGCATCGCGTATGAAACAGTACAAACCAGCAATGGCGCACTGCCACTGCTCACACCGATGAGCGAAATCGCCGGCAGATTGGCGACACAGATCGGCGCCAACTATTTGGAGCGGCCGATGGGTGGACGCGGCGTGCTGCTCGGCGGCGTTCCTGGGGTGGAACCGGGCGAAGTGATTATCATCGGTGGCGGCGTCGTCGGCACCAATGCAGCCAAGATCGCTTTGGGCTTGGGCGCCCGCGTGACAATCTTCGATCTCTCGATCGAACGTTTGCGCTATCTCGATGACGTGTTCAACGGGCAGTTGCGCACGGTCTTCTCGGTCGGACATTATCTGGATAATCTGTTGCCCTCCGCCGACCTGGTCATCGGTGCGGTGTTGATTCCCGGCAAACAAGCGCCGCGCATCGTCACCAAAGAGATGGTCAAGAAAATGAAGAAGGGTTCGGTGATTGTGGACGTCGCTGTCGATCAAGGCGGCTGCATCGAGACGATCCATTCCACCACCCACTCTGATCCGACCTATGAATGGGAAGGTGTCGTGCACTATGGCGTCGCCAACATTCCTGGCGCCGTGCCGTGGACATCGACTCGCGCGTTGACCAATGCCACGATGCCATATGTGCTCAAGCTGGCGAAGTTCGGCTACCAAGCCGCGCTCGACGATCCGGCTTTGAACCGCGGCGTCAACATCCACCAGGGCGAAATCGTTCACCCAGGCGTGGCAGAAGCGGTGGGAAACGTAGTGGCGACCGCCTGAGCGGTCACTGATCTTCGGGCGCTCTGCGCACGCGGAATCAACTGAAATTGGATGCTCCGGGCGACAGCACTCGGGGCATTTGATTTATCGAACATACCGCAGTACGAAATCGGATTTTGGTTGGATCAGCCGGTGACGGGGCCGAGCTCTTTGCCCAGTTGGTGTCGTAACGCGCCTTCGATTTCCGGGTAGCGGAACTTGTATCCTGAGTCTTCAAGCCGCTTCGGCAAAACGCGTGTGCTGGACAACAGACATTCATCGGCGAACTCGCCGAAGGCCATGCGGGCCCCGAAGGCGGGCATCGGTATGAATGCCGGGCGTTGCAGGACATGACCGAGCGCGTGAGTGTATTCGCCGTTTGTCACCGGATTTGGTGCTACAACATTGATCGGTCCCTTGATCGAATCAGTCAACAGACAATGCAAAATTGCACCGATCACATCGTCCATCGAAATCCAGCTGAAATACTGTTTGCCTGTGCCAATCGGTCCACCCGCGCCCATTTGAAACGGCAGCAGCATCTTTTGCAAAGCACCACCTTTGGGGCTCAACACCACGCCGATGCGAAGGTTGACGACGCGAGCGCCGCATTTCTCCGCTTCTTTCGACGCCGATTCCCAATCGCTGCAGAGATCCGCGAGAAAACCAGTGCCGCGGTCGCTATCCTCAGTCACAGCTTGGTCCCCGCGGTCACCGTAAAACCCAATCGCCGATGCGCATAGAAAGACTTTCGGTGGCTTTTGCAGTTGCGCCATACGGGAACAGAGAAGCTTGGTGCTATCCAGCCGGCTGGCGCGCATGCGGCGTTTCTTTTCCTCGCTCCAGCGCTCTGTGCCGATGTTGTCGGCCGCCAAATGCACGACCGCATCGCACCCTTCCAGAGCCGATGTTTCCAGCATGCCGCTGGACGGATCCCACGTAGCTTTTTCACCAGGGGTGGTGGCATTATCTCGAGACTGCGGACGGACAAGACGGCGCACATCATGCCCCTGGGTCGTAAGCAGAGGCACTAGAGCAGAGCCGATGAAACCGGTGGAACCCGTCAAAGCTATTTTCATTGTTTCGGCCTCCTGATATTGGCTAGCGAAACGGAGATCATCAAGAACGATTTTGTGCCGGTAGTGAAACAGTCGCTCAAACTCTACATGCATCACCATGTTTCCAGCAAATTCACCGGCCATGCCTGCCGGCAGCTGATAAGTAATCGTGTCATCAATCAGTGATGAATGTGCACTTTCGGCGACAAAACGATGCAATTGTTCGTACCAAGCCAGTGGACCGTGCACCTGAAAGTCGCAGAATTGCTCATTTTTGATGTAATCCTTGTGCTCGACCGTCCACGTGGTGTTAACGGGCCCATAGGTGACGTGCATTTTCACCCGAGCACCATTTTCAATACCATCGGTTCGCTCGGCCACTTCCATACGCACCCAGGGCGGTGCTAAGCGCTCGAATGCGCCCGGCCGCTCATGCCAGGCAAAGACTTGCTCCACACTGGCGGGCATGCGGCTTTTGAAATTGAAAACTTCCTTTTTGAACGACATATGTAGAAAATTATCGTTCATTGACAACGGCGAGGACGCGGCGGCGCTGACTGAGCATGACTATGCCGCTTCATAGCCGAATTGCAGTCGCTCACTTCACGAAGGTTCCAAGAGCTTAAAGTGAACAGGCTGCGCCAGACTCGTCCCCTGCTCCGCTGGCGGCGAATTTGTCCCTCGCCTATGCGGGGACTTGTCCCCTCGCCTGCGCGCTGGAACTTGTGCGCTTGAAGCTACCGGTGCGGCGGACTCGTCCGCCCCCTCTGCACGGGAAGCTACCGGTGCGGCGGAGGTCCCTTCTCCAGTACGACCCTTCCGGCGAACACTCCCGCCACTTCGGCTGCACGGCGCCCCGCTAGATTGTTTCGTCGGCCCACCCACAGCCAAGCATCAGCCTGCTTTACAACAAGATTTACTGATGCTTCAGGCCAACTTAGGATACGGCGGCACAAATGTGGCAGAATCTGCATTGAAAGCATACTCATGTCAGGATAGCAGTCGCCTCTTGGCAAGAGTTGGGATAGTTTGAATCATTTTTGGGGAATCTTGTTCTTGGATCGTTTTTTCTCGATTGGTGACTATGAGCAGTAAGTGGGATGAGTACGTCGAGCGCGGGGCATCGGCGTTCCAAGAAGGCAAATATTCCGAGGCCGAAAACTTTTTGCATGCCGCTTTGATGGAAGCGGAATCCAGTCAGGATGAGATGCAGGTCGCACTCAGCCTGGACAACCTGGCAGAGGTCTACTTCGAACAGGGCAAGTACGACAAAGCCGAACCCCTCTACCAGCGGTCGCTGCGCATAAGAGAGCGGGTGCTGGAGCCAGAGCACGAAGACATCGTCGCCAGCTTGAATAATCTATCTGCACTGTACTTCTTCCAGGAGAAACACGCCGAAGCCGAGCCCCTGTGCCGGCAGCTGACCGCAATCTACGAAAAGGTGCTCGGACCGGAGCACGCCGAGGTCGGCACCAGCCTTAACAATCTTGGCTTGTTGCTCAAGGCGCAAAAGAAATACTCCGAAGCCGAGCAGGTGTTCAAACGCTCGCTCTTGATCATGGAAAAAGCCCTGGGGTTGGAGCACGCCGACGTCGGTACCAGCCTCAATCACCTGGCTGGACTGTATCAAGACCAAAACAAATTTGCTGAAGCCGAGCTGCTTTTCGAGCGGGCGCTGGCTATTTTGGAAACGGCGCTGGGGGCCGAAAGCCCGGAATTGGCAGAAACACTCAATAATCTCGTAGCGGTATTGAAGGCGCAGGGCAAAGAGGCCCAAGCCGAGCCGTTTTACCAGCAGCTCCTGGCGATTAAGGAGATCAATCTCGGACCGACGCATCCCGAAGTGGTCAACACCATCGACAATCTGGCGACCTTCCACTATCACCAGGGCAAGTATGACGAAGCAGAACGGCTGTACAAGCGCATGTTAGCCATGAAAGAACGAGCCTTCGGGCGGCAGCATCCGCAGGTAGCATCCAGCCTGAGCAACCTGGCAATGGTCTACCAGGCACAGCAAAAATTCGGTCAGGCAGAATCTCTATACAAAGAAGCGCTGGCCATTGTGGAAAAAGCGCTGCCGCCCGACCATCCCGACGTGGCCGGGGCCGTTAACAGCCTGGGCTCGCTGTATCAGAAGAACGGTCGCTTCGCCAAGGCCGAACCATATTGGCGCCGACTGAGGCAAATGAAAGAAAAGCAATTCGGCCCAAATCATACCGAAGTCTCGAACTGCACCGCTAACCTCGCCGTTTCTCTTTTCCAACAAGGGAAATATAAGGAAGCTGAGCCGTTGTGGAAACAGCTGTTAGAGACACGCGAAAAGGCACTGGGCTCAGAGCATCCCGATGTGGCAGTTTGCCTACACCATGTAGCTGAAACGCTGCGATTCGACGGTCGTTACGATCAAGCCGAACCACTTTATCAGCGCGCTCTGGCGATACGGCAGAAAGCGCTCGGTCCCAATCATCCCGATGTGGCCGCATCTTTGGAAGGTTATGCGTACCTCCTGTCAATGACCTATCGAGAGGCTGAGGCTGAGCACATGAAGACCTGCGCTCGGGCAATTCGCAATCAACCGAAGGCGGCCGCCTCGAGCTAGTGACACCACATGTGGTGCCCGAAAAGACGCGCACAAATGACGATTCGTTAATAAAGCTGATTGTAGCCGTGATAATACGAATTAAGGCAGCGCAACATTCTATGGACAAGTTTTGATTGCGGCACATAATGGGATAGTCGATCACTACCTGGCGTACATTCTATAAAGTTGGTTGCCCCGCCAAATCCGGCGGTGTCCCTTGGTGCTGCAAAAGGAGACGCACATGATTCCAATCAATCATGAACTTGGACCAGTTCAGCCGCTGCAAAAATGCGATTCAGTCACATCGTTGAGCGCTGCTCAGTGCTGCTACAAGGTCCAAGAACTGCTGCAGCAATATTCCAACGGCGGCGAGACCGATGCCGGGCTTCTCTTGCAGGCAAAACATTATGCCAACCGAGCGCTGGCGGCGAGCACTGACGACGACCACGTCCAGCGCGGCGAGGCAGAACTCGCGTTGTGCGATGTTGCTCGCTTGAACCATTCGGACTGGCGCCAGGTTGAGGGCATGTACGAGAGTCTATTGGCGAAGTTTCCCGCGCACGCCGGGGCTCGCCACAACCTGGCATTGTTATATCTGGTTTGGAACCCGGCCAAGGCCGTACCTCAGTTCGTCATGGCGGGAAGATTGGCTCCGCAACAAGCTCGCCATGAGCTCGGGCTGGCGAGGGCGTATTTGAAATTGCATGAGTACGGTTTGGCCGGAGCGGCGGTCGAACGAGCGCAACGCAAAGAACCGGAAAACCCTGATATTAAGCCACTTCAAGACGAAGTCTCCAGGCGGGGCTGGGCGCCTGTATTCTGAGCAAGCCCCGACGGGCACCGTATACGGTGCACCACGATCAACTAATTGTGCAACTCAACGCTTGAGCGAAATGTCGCATTGAGGCATTTTGTCTCGCAGTGCCGGGAGGTCCTTTCTGGATATTAGCGGCACATTTTCAAAATAAAGCTTTGTCAAATTGCTTAGTTTGATCAGTGACGGAAACGATGCCTTCGTTAGCTTTCTTCCGCCGCATTGCAATTGCGTGAGCCCAGTAAGCCCTTCCAAGTTTTTCATACCTTTATCGGTATATTGACCATCTAAGATATGGAGCTCCTCCAGCGAATTTATGTGCCCTATGTCGAAGAGAGTCTGATCGTTGAGTCCGCTGAATGTGCAGGTCAACAGCCTGAGGCGCGGAAGACTTTCGGCATCCCTAAAAACACGGTCGGGGAGCGCAGGGCAGGAGCTCATCTTCAGGACCTCCAACATCTTCAAGCGCGAAAGAAAGGCAAAATCTTTTTCAGTGCAGGGTTTTTCAATTGCCCCATCCATTTCCAATACGGTCAATCTCTGCAAATCGCCAAGGTACTTATATGCAGACGGTGCGATATCAACATCATGCGAGAGTTCCAATTTTTGCAGCGAAGTGATGCGCGAGATCGATTTCAATCCGGCAGCTGTAATCTTAGTGCCCTGCACGGAGATAAACTTAATC